>Ga0224512_10002791_pt1 | contig 15735 bp, 18 predicted proteins | sample SF_May12_sed_USG_4_FD_169103 | JGI IMG/M metagenome (GOLD analysis project Ga0224512, IMG submission 169103) | Sediment microbial communities from San Francisco Bay, California, United States - SF_May12_sed_USGS_13 | ecosystem: Environmental > Aquatic > Marine > Sediment | place: USA...
TAGTATTGCTGATATCCATCGTCATCATCGGCATGTCACAATGTTTGCAGTTCCATTTGGGCATCTGTATACAATGAATGACTCAAGTATATTCGATTGTCTGTTCACCGGCCTGCGGGCCGACTGACACACAGAAGATATTTTCACCAACAAAGCAGACCCGATGATGCATTGCATTCTTGTAACTATGTAGAGATAGACAAGCAGACAACCGTCATCATGAGGATGCAGACTCTACGTTGTAGTCAGACGTTGATACGATTCTAAAGGATGGCAAGGGGAATTTGTAAGAATTTTATCTGCATATATGATATTTTATTTTATGGGAAATGATGATGGGGCGAAATGCGATTGTGGTCATTTCAAAAATGAACATCAATGGATTCTAAAAGAAACAGGGTTTTGGGAGGAACATTGGGATGATTTCACCCATAGTACTGGCAAATGCAAAAAATGTCTATGTGAGAAATATGATCATCCGAGAAGATTTATTGCAAGTGAATCCATCAAATATCCTGAACGCATAATAAAAAATGACGATTCAGAAAAAAGATGCACTAGATGTGGTTGTCTTTTATCAAACCATGTAGATGTTGGCCATCCATTTCAAGATGCCAAGACCTTACAAGAGTAATTTGTAAAAAATAAAAAAAGAAATAATTCTATTTCTTTGCGTTCTTTCTTCTTGTAGCCCAGCCTTTCTTTGCAGCTGCAGATTTTTTCTTGTCTACATTTTTCTTTGCTTTCTTTACAGATTTCATTGAGGGTTTTTCTATTGGTCGATGCCCACCTGGTTTTGGAACGAATGGTGCTGGCCCTCCTGGCTTTCTTTGGGTATCTGGAATTGCGACATTTGATTTTATTTTTTTCTTTATCGGTTTTACAGTCTTTGCACTTTTCTTTCTAGTTTTCTTCACTGTTTTCTTGGCTTTCTTAGATATTTTTTTTAGTTTTAATCCCATTAGTATTGACAAGAAATACTTGCATATCATAACCCTACATTAGCTATAGTTGATTCAATGATTAGCTAAACACTTCTCTAATGCAATATCTCAAAACAGATTTTGGAATTGACTAACAGCACATTTTCTTTTTCCCGTGGCTGCACGATGGATGACCAAAACGCAAAGATATCGAAACTCTGTCAGCAGCACAGGGAACTACAATACACGAAATAGAATACTTCCCTTATTCCATCATTTTCGCATTCTGTCATGGACGTATTCGGACTCGAGCCAATACAGGCAACAATAATCGTTACCATAATCGGTGTGGGGTTGCAGGTAGGATTAGGATACCTGAAATCAGGTAATCCTTTTGATGGCAGGCAATTATTAACATCTGCAATCATTGTACTGGTGGTATCATTTACGATTGTTGGAGTTGCTCTATTAGTTCTCGTACTAACTCAGATTTTACAGGGTCTAGGATATTTGCAGGATTTGGAAACTGATAGCCATGTTTTAAAATGGATAGGCCATCGTCTTTTAGCATCTTCTTTGTGCCTGAAGTGCCTGCAGAAAAGTTGATTTTTGCTACACGGGACTTTCCAAACCTCTTTTCCATCAAATCTGTGAAGGTCCGCTCGTTGGTATGATTAAAGACCATGAGGGAAGGAGGGAATTTTGGGAATAATACTCGGGTATGAAATTCAATTATCTTATCAAATGAGGTATGATTCAGTGCATATACATCTCGCAGAAACGGAACGGGTTTTGGGATTTCCTTTGTAGGGGATGGCAACTCATGAATAACAATTCCAAAGAAATCATTTTGTGATGCTGGATCCTCACCGTAGATATATCGTTTCAATGATGTTTTGATATTATGAGATTAATTGAGAAGTGTTTAGTTTAGCGGTCATGGTGTTGTATATGATTTTGAAAATTTATTACAATTAATTCTCTATCCTTGTCTCTAGTGAAAATCATGTTTTGACATCATTATATCCTTGATCTATCAGACCAGAAATCGTATCTGATGTAAAGTCCATCCATTTTCTAGATATTGCATCTGGATCATCTTTCCGCTCTATGCGTTCCACATTTACACGAAATCTAGCTTTTAACAAATCTCCGTAAGCCTTTTTTTCTTTTGCAAATTGGGTGGTTTCAGTAGTTTCTTTTAGAAGGGTCTCAAGTTCTTCTTTTGATGCTTTTTTTTCCTTTGCTAGTTTGATTAATTTCTTGGCTAGGTCGATATAATCTGTAACACGATGAGCTACTTTTTCATCAAAGTGGGTTTTGTCCTGATAAGTCAAATCATTTAATCTGTCACTTGCCCTGTCATGGTCAAGAGGTATTTTCTTTTCTTTCTTTGGCCAAATATCTATGATGTATACTTTCAGGTCTGGAATTTTAATAGTATCTGCCTCATCAATTTTCCATAATGTTTTATCAAGATTTTTAGCACCTATTTTTGCTACCCAATAGGACCTGTGTCTTACAATTAGTTCCCTTAAGGGGGTATTGCTCATAATCCCACCATCCCAAAAATAACGCATGTCTGAAGAGGTTTCACCATCTGAATTCTCAGACTTTATTTTGGTATAGTCAAAGTTTACCGGTACAGATGCACTGGCCATTACATGTTCTGCTTTGATACCATCTGGATATTTTATGGTGATATTGTTATCATGTCCATACTTTGATTCTGTACTATAGCTGTCAAAAGTCACCACTTGGCTTTCTTGCACATCAACACTGCATAAAATAAGTCTGGGTTGATTTTCCTCAAAGCTTGTAGAAATTGGAAATTCTGCAAACATTTTCAAACTTTCTACTAGTGGTAAATTATCATATTGATACCAAGTATTATTTGCGTCTAGAAAAATATCATCCATTTTCACGTGAGGTGGAGAAAACACCTTAGGCGTTCCATTGTATAAAAATTCCATAGTGGCATAGTATCTTCGAGCCTCTTCTCTTGAAGGTGACTTTGGGTAAAATTTTCTCCATGCATACCAAGAAGCAAGCCACAAGTAAGTTAGTTCTGGATCTGAGGATACGTGTTTCCAAAAATTTTCAAGTTTGATGATTGACTCTTTCCAGTTTTTCTGATTTTTAACATTACTTACCAAAATGGCAGAATTAATGGCACCTATGGACGTGCCAGCAACAATATCGAATAATGGTCTGCCTTCTCTTCCTTCTTTTTTATCATTCTCGGATATTTTTTCATATAATGCCTTGAGAACACCAGCTTCATAAGCTCCAAGTGCCCCTCCTCCTTGCAATACAAGTGCTCTTTGTTCTTCAGGTATATCATCAGCCATGTTTGAATTGAAATTTAGTTCAAATAAAATGTATGTGTCTTTGCGTAACATTCTGAACAATAATAATCTGAACAATGCTCACAGTCATCATGAAGTTTGGTTTGACATGGACATCTTTCATTCAATCTTTTCAATTCCTATTTTTATGGTAGCCCTTAGTCCCAGGATTCGCAGCTCCTGGTCCAGTTGATTAATGGTATATCTTGCATCTGTAGCTTATGCAGAAGTGCATAAGATGATTTTAATAATTATTCCATTAAGTGAAGTGTTTAGGAAATAATCTAGTTTGATAATTTCTTCATTGATCAAATATTTAATGGCATTTGGTAATTCATCTTCTAAAATTTGGTCTTGATCATACCACACAAAGATGTTCTTTACTCAGTCAGGAATTTTAGATTGTGATGTAACTGTGTCTCCTACTGCAACATCTCCTACTGCAATATCAAATGAGACTGTTTCAGTTGGTGTTGGTTGTTCATGTATTGCAATTCTGTGAAAGTCATTTTTGATGCTGCATCCTCACCGTAAATGTATCTCTTCAATGATTGTAAAAATTTCTAAAAGGAAAAGAGAACTAATTCATTATAATTGATCAAATAATTGTCTGTCAAGTTAAACAAAGAATTTATCTGAATCAACAAATCCTTTTTTTTGTAAATTCTTTAACGTATTTTTATAAGCTAATTTTGTTTTTTGTCGATAATTTTTCAAAGTAATAAGACCATGGCTTTCTGGAAAGGGAGTTAATGCCCTGTATTTTTGTTCTGCTTTATCCCATTCACTTTTCATATTCACATAAACTAATTCACAATAACTAGCAGCGCATCCTGCCAAAAATAACCAATCCCCATAAGTTGAGGGAACATCATGTGAAAAGATAATATCTCCTGGCATTATTTTAAACGGTTTTTCTTCTTCTTGAATATGAGCAATGTATTGATTTCTTAGTTTTTTAATTGGTATTTCTAAATTAATTATAGGATCCCATAAAGGTTCAAGACAATTATCGAGTTCTTGTATTTTTGTTTCTTTAATCAGGTTTTCACGAATTCTAATGAAATTGTGTAATTGAACGACAATTGTTTCACGGAGAACTCTTCGAAATGGATCACCGAATGCATCATCTTTAATTTGAGGAAATAATTCAAAGATTGGCATTAGTCTATTCTTTACCCATTGTAATTTTATCAGAGTAGATTCAAAATCCGAAAGTTCTGTCATAAAGATATTTAGTAAATAACTGATATGTGATTATCTATTTATCATCTACATGTCCTCTCCATAATCTGAATACTGAAAATATTCTGGTTTGTACCAAGTACTGCTAGAATTGTAAGAGTCACACTCGTAATACATTGGGTATAACGGTCCCAACCTTTCTCGTTCTGCATCCAAAAACTCCTGGTTAATCAGTCCTGCATCCACTGCCATTAAGGCTGGAATCTCATGAATCGTGAACTGTGAATTGAAGTAATTTATTATAAAAAAAGAGATTTTATTTACTCTATCTCGATCTTGGAAGATTTTGGTTGAGGAGTGGGTTCTTGTTTTGGAATATTTATTGTCAACACACCATGTTCTAATTTAGCCTTGACATCATCTGATTTTACTTTATCAGGAAGAGACATTTTTCTATGAACTGAGATTTCGCTTTGTTCTTTTCTGACATATTTTTTCTTTTTTTCTTCTTCAGATTCTTTGTGTTCAGCTGAGATTTCAATATAGTCATCGCCCACATTTAGGTTAATCTCTTCTTTTTGTATTCTGGGCATGTCAGCTGTTACCACATACTTGTCTCCTTCATCTACAAGATTACACGCCATTGATGAGGATGATTCAAACAGATTTGGAAATGACGAGGGTTTTGAAGTAAATGATGGTGCAAGGAATTGCTCAAAGTCTTTCTTGAAGTTATCAAAGATTTTGTCAAATTCGCCAAATCCTGATTTCCAAGATGGCACTAGAACTTTTTTCTCATCGTTGTTATTATCAGTCATTGTATACTAAGAGTCAAAAAAGTAAATTTTTCTGTTTTGTAGATTCTCAGGTTTGAATATCAGTTGGATGTTTTTCGGTTTGCTAGTATCTTTGGTAATAGTTTGAATGTTAGTTCAAGTTCCTAATCCCCATTCTCAAATTCCTCCCATACCTCATCAGACCATTTTGACCTGTCAGTTCCATACTTTTCCATGAATTGGGATTCTCTTTTTTCTGCTTTTTCTTCTATCTCTTGGGATTTTTTGTCTAGCTGTTCTAGTTCTTCAGTTACATAACCTCGCATCTCTGCAAACATTTGAAGCGAATATTCTGCCATCATATAATTAGTGCAAACGCTCAATCCAAGCTCTTTCATTTTATCCAAAATATCATTTGCAGTTGTTAAATCACATTTTGTAAGTTTGATTATTTGGTACAGTAAATCATCTTCTAGTAGTGTTGATTTTGCAGTTAAGACTAGTTTTCTTGTAATCTCTATGATTTTTTGCTCATCAGTTTCAACAGATACTATCTCATCCTTAGAGTCAAGTTCCAGCTTCAATTCTGTCTGCTCCAAAGATTCTTCTTGTCTTCTGAAATTATCTTGTCAATTCTCTTTATTGCGGAATCTGATACTGTCATTTTTTGTCCAAATGTAAGGTATCTTTGCTTTTGATTTTTTTCTTTTAGGTGGTCGTTAAGAAATTTTATGGCAAAACTCATCATCGCTTGGGCTGATTCAAATATCCTTTGGTTTATCTGGGCAATTTTACAGTCAATATCAAGGATCATTTTTTCAATTGTAATTTTCTCTGAGATGTTGGATGTCTTATCAAGATATTCTCTAGTTCTGGTCCTCTGAATGTCCAGTCTCTCAAGAATTGTAAATAGTGCAGACTCTGGTTGTATGTCATTTGAATTTGATATTATGGAATACCAGTGTTTGATGTCACCGTTTATAGTATTTCGATTAATTTTCATCAGTTCAGCTATTTTTCTTGCCGAATACCCGTACTCAAAATGATATCTGTACACTTCATTTTGTCTTGCCTGCTTGTCTTGTTTGGAGTATGGACCGCCACTTTTCTTAAAAATTGGCATAGTTTGGCATAGTCGTTGTTTTTGGTTTTCTGAGATAAATTCAGGGGTTATCTCTTCAAAGGTCACAAATTAGAGGAGTGATTATATTGAATAAAAGGCCAATTTTGAAAGTTGAATGTATCTAGCTAAACTGTAATTACTCCATTTTCGACCATGAAAGTTATTCCTTTTAGAAAGTCATCATCAGAGATTAATCCCTGATTCCACCAATCAGCATTATTTTTAATCCATCCAGGAATCTCCTGAGAACTTTCAGTAGTATCAGATTGTGTAGTTTCTGGAATCTGTATGAGTCCTTCCTTGATTAGAAATTGTATTCCACCAACAAATGCCTTGTCATCAATGGTACCCTCTACCCACCACTTTGCATTATTTTTTACCCAATCTGGAATTGGACTATTTGACATCGTACTTGATTTGTTTCCCTTGATGCTAATTTTTTCGACTGGATGAATATATGAAATACTGATGCTTGTTTGTTCAGTTGTTTGGTCTTCTGTAATCATAAAGGTATCATCTACTACACCATCAATTGTAACTGTAAATGGTGCCATCAAAACGTTGTCAAGATATACTTCAGCAGATGCCAATTCAGATTCTCCTTTTGATTCAAACAATATTGTTTGGTTTGTTTCATCAAAGGAAAAATCAGTTATAGTAGAATCAGAAACAATCTTAATTTCATGTGATTTATTATCAATCATAATATTTTCTTTGGTTATCTTTAGTCCAAATAATTCTGCATAACTGTAAGGATCAGAGATGTCAATTGCGTTTTCAATCTTTAGTGTGTTAAGTGAATCTTCAAAAATAGACAAATCACTCTTGCCATCAATTTCGTGGGTAGTCACATACATAGGGCTGATGACATATTGAGGAGTCATAAACATGTAGATAGACATTGTAATTGCCATGTTTTGGGTTGGATCTTGACATACAGAATTAATTTGAATCGTCTTCATTTCATTGATTTCCAGAATGGTTTGATTTGAAATGTCACAATCTGGCAAGGATTCAATGTCAATATCTTGAGTTTCACCAGATGATTGAGAGGCGGCACTTTCTACTGTCTGAGAAATAAATCATGAAAAGGAATCAACAGATGATGTCTCCATTGTTGTTAACATCATCATTTCAACATTCTTAGCTGGATCAAATTCAGTAGGCGACATGGTCACAAGTGTCATTCCTGAATAAAGTTCCATCATGCCTTGTAATTCTGCAGGTAACTCTGAATAATCCATGTCCTTTGGGAATGTAATTGCAAAACCGGCCCAGTTTTGAGGAAATTCCACTCCACTCCTACCTCAGAACTAACATACTTTCCACTAATTATTTCAGGCATAATTGGAGCATTGCTGGTTGTTTCAGATATTGCAGTTGGTCTATCAATTATGCTATCTTTTATGCATACTGTATCTAGTTCAGATTTCTCCATTGGCAGAACTGTAAAATTGACAGAATTGCGAGAGACCCCATCCCAAACGTTTGGATATTTTTGTAGAATATTTGCCCACATGGATTCGTTCCAATCATTCTCGTCAGTCAATACGACAAAAGATTCAACATTCATCATATAGTTTGGGTCTATTGCTAAAACTATGTCTAAGATTGCAATGGACTCTTCAACCAGACCCAAGCCCGATAATTGGTTTGCGATGTTGTAGTAGGGATAAGGATCGTTTGGATTAATTTGGATTATTTGTCCATAGTAGTAAATTGCATCTTCACAATACCAATGAACACGTAGTGCATCTGCAGCATTGTATAATGCATCTAAATATGTGGGATTGATTTCTATAGCATGTTTATAACTAGAAATTGCATCTTCAAAATTTTCCAATTTCATCAAAGCAAATCCTTTGTTGTTAAGTGCGATGAAGTTGTTGGGATCAATCTCTAAAGCTTTATCAAAACTTTGAATTGCTTCATGATATTTACCCAATTCACCTAGTGCAGATCCTTTATTCATTAATGCACCAATAAAATTTGGATCGTGATTTAGTGCTTGATCAAAGAAGGGAATCGCCTTTTTGTATTCGCCAAAATATAATACTGAAAAACCTTGTTGAAAATAATAATCAGCTTTGGTATTCTGAGACGTATCAGAATAATATTCAGGTGTAAAAGAGTAGGAAGGTTCACTAACATACTCTTCAGTTTTTTCAGAATGTGAATCAGGAAGTGAAGAAGTGCAAGATATGGATAATTTATGATCATTGTATCCTCCCTTAGACAGTTTAACAAATCCCGTAATGGATGAGAAAGGAACTAAACTCATTACAATCTCATCAGTAAAGAAAGATTCCTCAGGACTGCTTGATGACATTTTTTTCAAAGTCATTACTCTGACATTTTTCAATGGATTTCCCTCAGGGTCAGTTATGGTTACTAACCACCCTTCAGAAGTACATTCTTCTTTAATTATCAAATCATCAGCATCAGCATATTGAGCAGGATATGCAAATACAGATGTGAATAGAATCAAAATTACAGCTAACGCTAATCCTTTTTTATTCAATAATAAATTGTGATAAAACTAGATCATGATTATTAATATTGAAAATGTCGACATTTGATTATTTCTTTGTTTGATTGAAAATCAATTAAGCTAATTTTTTTTCGCATGTAGTACAAAGTTTGTGATCCAAGGAGATGATGAACTAAAAATTCCATGAATGGTGTGAATGACTCAAAGTGTGAAGAGCATTATTGGAGCCCAAATGGATCTTATTTTTGCATACATTGTGGAGCAGACATTAACAAAAATTAGAATTGATACAATTATCTAGATTGAAGTAGTTTTTAGTGCCTAGAAGAGTCTAAAAATGAGTCCAGATTGTCAATATTGGCGTCGTGTGTTACCTGCTAGTCGTTTAGGTTGATTACGTCAGAGATTAGAAATGACTTGATGTAAGTTCCCGGAATCCCGTTGAACTCGTTAAATATCTCAAATAATGCGAAATACTGTGGCATGAAATAATTTTACAGAATTATTCTATTGAGAAGTATTAAGAAAAAAGGAAAAGAGATTAGATACTAGTTAATTTGGAGGGTAAGAAATCCTTGATTAGTTTTTCACAGTGATCAAATGCTTCTGTTGGAAGGATATCAAAAGAGTCTTGATGGGTTTTGTAACTGATAATCATTTTTCCTGCTCTTATCCCATTTACCCCATAAGTAGAATGTTTCAATTCTATTTTAGCAACTTCATCAAAAGGAATTCCAAAATTTTGCTTATCCATATCAAGAATTTCATCTAATGACCAATCCAAACGTTCTGTTGAAATTTTATCTGGTCTAATGAAGAGAATTCTTTCTTTATCAAATATTACTAGATATGTAATGTTTGAACCTCCCCGCCTAATTTTTAAAACCGAAAAAGAGGGTTCATTGATAATTTGTCGGGTTTTACGAATGTATTTCTGACGACGTTTCCTAACAAAATAAAACATATAGTAAACCCCTCCAGAAATTGCCAAAAGAAAGAATGGACGTATTGAATCATAATCAATTTCTTCGGTTTCAGACGTTAGGACTTCGTCATTTTTGAGAAATTCTTTATCCTTTTTGGCAAGCTCTTTGTTCTTTATTGCTAATTCATAGTTTGGATCAATTTCTAATGCCTTGTTATAATAAGAAATGGCCTCATCATATTGTACAAGTCTGTAAAGTGTAACTCCCTTATTACTTAAAACATAAACGGCATTTGGATCAATTTCTAATGCTTTATCAAACCAAACTAAAGCTTCATCATAATTGCCAAGTTCAGATAGTGCCCAACCTTTACCACTCAAAGTATAAACGGCATTTGGATCAATTTCTAATGCTTTATCAAACCAAACTAAAGCTTCTTCTGGTTTTTCTAATTCAAGCTACAATCTACCTTTTTCATTCAATATTATTTTCTTATGTTCTGCTGCTTGTTGATTATCTGGATCAGTTTCTAGGACTTTATCGATAAAAGTTAAGGCCTCATCATATCTTTCTGTTTCAAAAAGCGCTTTTGCCTTGTAATATAAGGCACCTTCATGTTTGGGGTTAATTTCTAGAGATTTATCTAAATATTCTATTGCGTCTTATGCATATTTTAGAATATTTTGAATCTCTTCAACAGTCAACTCGTGTAATTCCTCCTTTATTCTTGGCATGAATTCCAAGGGTTCATCAAAATCTGACGCATGAAATCTTATTCCATTATGGGACATTATCTTCTTAATTTTGGATATGTATTGTTGAACGCTGGATGTCAGATTACCGTTTTGATATTGCCAGTCTATCCAACTTTGCATCACTTCTCTTAATGCATTAGTGTGTTCCTTTCCTTTGAGTATGTTTAATTCTTCAAAAATTTCCTCAGATGTCTTTCCGCTATAGTATTCTTTACAAAACCTGTCAAATGATCTGTTTGCTGCCTTGATACTTTCCTGAGTCTTTCTAGAAAGTTTACTAATTTTATCTTCAAATGTTTTTTCTATTTTATTTTTAATCAAGAATGAACTCATTAAGCAAAAATCGTTTATAATGTATTAAAGTCCATATTTTTCAATGGATTTCATGCTTGAAGAAGAGTTGATAGATTTGATGACCTTCTGTCTCCAAAATCCAGAATCTGTAGAAATATCTGATAAACACAAAAGAATTACTGAAATCGGTCACGAACTATATGCTGATGGTGGTGTTGATGCTCTGGAGAATTTCTTTTTTGTATTAAAAAACAGGATTATAGAAGAAATAGAAAAAGATCCATCCCCGATGCGTTCACTATGGAATGGCCTTACTGATGAATGGCAGTACTGAATTTCTCTAGTGAGAAGTTTATCCTCTGCCGATTCTGAAAATGGCTGTACTGCATGTTGGGCATGTGCCCTTAATTGCAGGTTTACCATTTTTCATGGTGTATGGTTTAGGGCCGCCGATTTCTCGTTTGTCTCGGCACTTTACACAATATCCTACTGTCATAATTGTATTAGACTTTAGGTGATATTAGCAAGAACTTGTCGAATTTTTTTCACTATTAGACAAATCTCCGATCCGATTTATTGTGTTTCAGACCTCTTTTTTTCATATCAAGCATTTTTGTGATCAATTTATGAATAATTCTTCGTATTTCTTTTATAATAAACAGATTTGAAGGTAAATTGTTTTTATCACAATTCTAACTTACACTAATTTGCAATTCAGTGTATTCAGCTAATGCATTGTGATTTATTGGAAATCCTTCCCACACAAAAATCTCTGCAATGTACTCTCCTGCTTCTTGTGGCACCCAAAATACTGAGGTGTTCCACTTTTGATGGGGGTTTAATTCTCCACTAAACCATGTGACTTTTACAACAAAATCATTACTGTCTTTGACTTGTACGAGATAATTGAACTTTTGAGATTTTTCTTGATTGTTTGTAATGTCTGCCGAAATTTGAATTTGTTGATCTACATTGACATTGTTACCAACGGGGTCACCAAACGCATTTACTAATTTTGGATTCTCTATTGACGCTCTTTCTAAATCCGTTAGAGCGAATACTGGAATAATTGCAGTAAATGCTAACATGATTACCAGTAATCCTATGCCCTTACCTAACACGATTTTTTGGGCATTATTTAGTTACAAAAGCGTTTCTGCATCAATATTTCCTATTTCAGCTGTAAATCCTTTAAAATTTTTCTAGATTTTTTATGACCGTACTCTTATTTGTGATGATTTTCCCTGGATTAAGTACATTTTCAGGATCAAAAAATTCCTTGATTTCATTGAAAATTTGATAATTCTTTGCTCCATATTGTTTTCTAATGAATTCTGAACGAGCCAGTCCGTCTCCATGCTCGGCAGTAATTGTTCCTCCAAGTTTGATTATTTCATCAAAATATTCAATTGCTATTTTTTTGATAATTCCAATTTTTTGTCTATTTGAAATTAAACGTACATGTACATTTCCATTTCCTGCATGTCCATAAACAATAGATCTGGTATTGTATTTTTTATTTATTTTATTCAGAATTGAAAATAACTTTGGAAGATCTTTTAATGGGATTGCTGCATCTTCAATCACATGTGGAACTCTTTTTTCTTTTTTAATTGATTTTAGACTGTACTGTAATGATGAATCTCTATATCTCCACCATTGATTAATTTCTTCTTTTTTTTGTAATTTTTTAACAATTTTTCCAGTTATTATTGGGTTCAATTGTCTTTCACGTGAAATGATTTTTTCATCATATTCTACAAACAGCAGACATTTACTTTTCTTGTTGAACTTGAACTTTATTTGATTCAGTGTAGTCCTATCTACAAATTCTATTGCAGATGGATTTGTATTGTTAATTTCAATGCAGTTTTTTGCGGCATTGTTTATTGATTTGTATTCTATAACAAAAAGAATTCTTTTCTTTGGATTGTTTTTGATTTTTAGTTTTGCTGATAAAATAATGCCTAGCGTTCCTTCAGAACCTATGATGACTCTATGTGAGTCCCTGATTGTTTTTATTTTATCTATTCTGTACCCAGCTGAGTTTTTAGCAACATTTGGAAATTTCTCACTTTCTATATTCTTTGCAAATTTTATAATTTTATCTGCAATTTTTTTATTTTTTGGAAGAGTTATTTTCTTTCCTTTTCCATCCACAAATGTAATCTCTTCTACGTTGTCAATTGTACTTCCATATTTTAGACTTCTACTTCCACTTGCATTATTGCCTAGCATTCCTCCTACTGAACAAAAAGAACCGATTGATGGATTGGGTGGAAAGAATTTCTTTTTCTGTTCTAGCTTTTTGTCCAGATTGCCTTTGATTGTCCCTGGACCAACTATGATACAATTTTTACCGATCTTAGTTGAATCAAAATTTTTCATATCCAGTATAATTTCATCATTTAATGCACTGCCAACAAGCCCGGTACCTGCACCGCGTACAGTAACTGATGTTTTGCTCTCTTTAGCAATCTTGATAGTGTTAATTACGTCTTTTTCATTTTTTGGCACTACTATTATTTTTGGAATTATTTTATACGAGCTTGAATCAACTGAATAAAATTCTCTAAACGCTTTATTTGAAAATACTTCTCCTTGAATCACTTTCAGTAGTTTTTTATGAATTAATTTTTTCATGTGGTGAATCTAAATTTTGATTCTGTAGTAATCCCATCTTTCAGGATCAAATAAAGTGACAAACTCTGCTTGTTCTTTGTCTATTCTTGCTCTAATGACATCGCGTAACGCAAAACTTGTCATGTACATGTATTTCATGGAGTGACATTGCATGATAAACATGTGGCGCATTTCGCTGCCTCCCTTTAATCCCCAATATCCCATCTTAAGGGCCAGGGGTTCTAAAAATACTGTATTTCCTATGCCATAATTTTCGTCTCTAATTTCTTCACGCAATCTGTATTTCTCAAGCGGTCCTCCCTTTGAAAATCCTACAATTTCGCCATTTTTGTTATTTAGTCTTAATGTGTTGATGATAATTTGTGGATCTTTAATTGATTCCTCAAAATTTTCTTTTTCAAATTGTAATGGTGTTGGCAATTCCATGAATATCTCATATAGTGTTTTGATAAATTTGGGATCTTTTCTTGTTGACATACATTCTATTGTTGGAACTAGTTTGAGATTTTCATAGGAGTAATTTGCTTGAATCGTAATTTCTTGTTGTCTTATTTTCATAAATGACAATACCGTATCAAAGAAATTCTTCCTCATTTCTTTAGGCAGTATTTTTAAAATGCTTTTTATCATGTCTGTTTCTTTATTTAATAATTCTTCAAAATATGCAACTGCACTTCTTATAATCAATGATGGTCTCCATGCAAGCGCATGTGCATTCATTTTTGCCATTTCCATAGATTTTACAAAATCTCCTAATGCGTAACCGCTGACTCTATCTACTACTGATAGATACTGACCCATTTCCATAATGTGCTCTTGATATATCAAGTTATTTTTTGTTAAATCTGATTTGTCAAAACATTGTTTAATTTGCGCTTCGGCATTTTTTTTAAGTTCCCCAATCCATGGATACGTGGTTCTCAAAATTAACACCTTGATAATTTCTAAATCCATGTCAACTGCATTAATTAATTGGAGAAGTTTTTTATCCATGGAAATAAACTTTAAAACACTTTCTTCATGAGGCTTGTCTACACTTTTTTGAGGATCAAAATCGTGAAACAATGCTGCAACATATAGATATTTTATGTCCTCGTTTGTGATTTCAATCTTTTTTTGTTTTGCAGCCAAGAGTGAAACGTATGTTACTTCTAATTCATGATTGATGTTATGATATCCATAGTATTCTGTTCCAAGACCTTGGCTTTCAAACAAGTCGATTGTGTAATCTAACATCTCAACATAACTATCATCTGCTATTCCATTTTCTATCAACAGATTGAGAATTTCATTTCTCATCGAATGAGTATTTGCAAATTGTTGCAATACAGATATGTGGAAATTACTGTTTTTAAAGATGTTCTTTAATTTTTTGACACTTTGATCCTTTTTTTGGCCGTATTTAGAAAGATTCAATAGAATTATGATTTGTTCATTTTTGAATGTCATTTAATAAGGATTTACTAGAGAATTTGATTAAATTCAATAAAAAAAACTCCCCTGAATTTTTACTTTACCTCAATGATTTCACTTTTGTTATAACTGATACACAAATTACAAATTCTCCCATACCTGTCAATGAACCTACTACCCGTGGAGGGGTGTATTTTTCAGATAAGTTTGCCTACAAAATGAATGGATTGATTAAAGATCTGTCTGTTGTCCCATTATTAACAAGTAAAATGCTTGGACCCAACACTGAATTTGGTGAACTCAGAATTACTACTCAAATTGAATCTAATGGAAAGCCTGTCTATCTGGAAATCTTTACTAATCTTACAAGCAGTGTTCAGACCCCTGACTCAATTGAGCTTAGTATGATCATTGTAAAACTTGAATCCGTCTAGTCGACTTTGAGATATCTGTCATATTTTTCTCTGCGTTCTTTATCTGAAAGTATTTCGTATGCTTTGTTTAGTTCTGCCATTTCATTCTCAGAGTCTTCTTTTGTTTTATCTGGGTGTGTCTTCATTGCAAGCTCTCTGAACTTCTTTTTAATTTCATCTGGTGTTGCATCTTTTGATACTCCTATGACATCATAGTAGTTGGGTAGTTCATCATTGTTTGCGGCCTCGCGAAACTCTTTATCTTCTTTTGTGTTTTTCCTTTGACCTAGTTCTTCATAATCGTCTCCCCAATCTGAGTGGTATTTTTCAAACGTTTTGTCTTTTTTTGATTCTAAATCCTCTTTGTCATATGATGTCTTTCTTCGAAGTATGATGTCTCTTGCCAGAAATAAAACTATTGCAATTACTGCAACCGCAAAACCTG
>Ga0224512_10002792_pt1 | contig 15732 bp, 11 predicted proteins | sample SF_May12_sed_USG_4_FD_169103 | JGI IMG/M metagenome (GOLD analysis project Ga0224512, IMG submission 169103) | Sediment microbial communities from San Francisco Bay, California, United States - SF_May12_sed_USGS_13 | ecosystem: Environmental > Aquatic > Marine > Sediment | place: USA...
CTTGCTTGACGAAATCGATTTCCTGGTCGATGTCTCCGAGCGCAGCACTCTGGCGCTGGTCATTGGTCGACGTCAGAAGATGTTCACGAAATCCGAACTTGACCGCCTGCACCTCATCGAACCAGTCGTCCTTGCGGCGATGCGCAATATCTGGGGGCGCCTGGCGGGCGGTATGAAATCAGGAGGGCGTCGTGACGATCTGCATCAGCGCCTCACCCGATGTTTTGACAACTTCGGCAACCCATTGTTGACCGAAAGAGAGCGTGAAATCACCCAGCTACTGCTGCGTGGCCACTCTGCGAAATCGATCGCTCGCAGGTTGCAGATTGCGCCAGGTACGGTGATGGTGCACAAGCGAAACTTGTTTGCGAAGCTCGGAATAACGTCGCAATATGAGCTGTTCTCCCGCTTTATCGACGATTTATCACGATCATAGCGTTGCTCAGCCCTGACAAAACGTGATACCTGCCCTATGGTATTCATCTAAGTCGCGTAATTGACGACAATAATCGCTTGATTCTATGTTGGTTTTTATTATGTTGGAATTCGACTTTGGGCTCGGTGAGGATATTGACCTTCTGCGCGAGACCGTACGTTCATTTGCCGCGGACAAGATCGCACCCCGTGCCGCCGACATTGATGCGAGCAATGAGTTCCCGCTGGACTTGTGGCCCGAAGTGGGCGAGCTGGGTTTGCTCGGCATTACGGTCGGCGAGGAATATGGCGGATCGAATCTCGGCTACCTCGCCCACGTCGTCGCTATGGAGGAAATCAGCGGTGCGTCCGCATCGGTCGGTTTGTCGTATGGCGCGCACTCCAACCTTTGTGTGAATCAACTGTCGCGTTGGGGTAATGACGAGCAGAAGGCCCGATACCTGCCAAAACTGGTTTCAGGAGAACATCTTGGAGCGCTGGCGATGAGCGAGGCGGGCGCCGGATCCGATGTCATGGGTATGCGTACGACGGCCGTAAAGGACGGTGATGATTACGTACTCAACGGATCAAAGATGTGGATCACGAACGCGCCCAAAGCGGATGTCATGATTATCTACGCGGTCACCGACGCCGATGCCGGCAACAGGCGCCTGAGTGCGTTCATTGTTGAAAGCGGCATTAAGGGATTTTCAACGCCGCAAAAGCTCGACAAGTTGGGTATGCGCGGATCTGATACGAGTGAAGTGCTCCTCGAAGATTGCCGCGTGCCTGCTGAAAACTTGTTGGCAGAAGAAGGCAAGGGCGCTGCGATACTGATGAGCGGGCTTGACTACGAGCGCGTAGTACTCGCCGGGGGGCCGCTTGGCATCATGCAGTCCTGCATGAACACGGTGCTGCCATACTTGCATGACCGCAAGCAATTTGGACAGGCGATTGGCGAATTTCAACTCATGCAGGGCAAGATCGCTGACATGTACACAACGATGAACAGCTGTCGTGCCTATGTTTATGCAGTTGCCCAGGCTTGTGATCGCGGTCAGGCTACCCGATTCGACGCAGCAGGTTGTATCCTCATTGCTGCAGAAAAAGCAACGTGGATGGCGTTGGAGACGATTCAGGCACTCGGTGGCAATGGTTACATTAATGAATATCCGGCAGGACGATTGCTGCGCGACGCGAAGCTCTACGAAATCGGGGCCGGTACGAGTGAAATTCGGCGTATGCTGATCGGGCGCGAGCTATTCAATGCCAGTCATTAAATCCAAAGTTGACCGCGAGTCTGACGACTTCCAGCAAAACGCGGAGGTCAACCGGGCGCTGGCCGATGATTTTCACAAAATCAGCGAACAGATTCAGACCGGCGGATCCGCGCGTTCGCGTGAACGTCACCTGGTTCGCGGTAAATTGTTGCCGCGTGATCGTATCGACACGCTGACTGATGACAATTCGCCTTTTCTCGAAATTGGACAGATGGCGGCTCTGGGTGTTTACCAGGACGATGTTCCCGCCGCCGGCATTGTCACCGGCGTTGGTCGAATCAATGACATCGAGTGCATGATTGTCGCGAACGATGCGACCGTCAAAGGCGGAACATACTATCCGCTAACGGTGAAGAAACATCTGCGGGCACAGGAAATCGCCGAGCAAAACCACCTGCCTTGCATCTACCTGGTCGACTCGGGGGGCGCGTTCCTGCCTCATCAGGATGAGGTCTTTCCGGATCGCGATCATTTCGGACGAATATTTTTTAACCAGGCACGCATGTCAGCAAAAGGCATTCCGCAGATAGCGGCTGTGATGGGGTCGTGCACAGCTGGTGGTGCCTATGTGCCAGCGATGTGCGACGAAGCCGTTATCGTCCGCAACCAGGGAACGATATTTCTGGGTGGGCCGCCATTGGTTAAGGCGGCGACGGGCGAAATCGTCGACGCCGAGGCTTTGGGCGGTGGCATTGTGCATTCCCGCATTTCAGGAGTAACCGATCACCTCGCCGATGACGATACACACGCGTTGATGATTACCCGGGATATCGTTGCCAGCCTAAATTTTTCGAAGCGCACGGATATCAAGATGCGCGAACCGTCTGAACCGGAGTATCCGGTGGACGATATTTACGGCATCGTGTCACGCGAATACCGTTTTCCGTATGACATCCGGGAAATTATCGCCCGCATAGTGGACGGGTCAGAATTCCAGGAATTTAAAAAGCTGTACGGAGCGACACTCGTGTGTGGCTTTGCACATATCGATGGTTGCCCGGTCGGAATCGTCGCCAACAATGGCATCCTCTTTATGGAGTCGGGGCAGAAGGGTGCTCATTTTGTACAATTGTGCAATCGGCGCGGTATACCCTTGATATTCCTGCAAAATATTACGGGTTTTATGGTCGGAAAACGTGTCGAGCATGCCGGAATCGCCAAAGATGGCGCGAAAATGGTGAATGCTGTGGCTACGGCCACAGTGCCGAAGTTCACGGTCGTCATCGGTGGGTCTTTCGGTGCCGGAAACTACGCGATGTGCGGTCGTGCCTATAGCCCACGCATGCTCTGGATGTGGCCGAATGCAAGAATCTCGGTAATGGGTGGCGAGCAGGCAGCGAAGGTTTTGTCGACGGTCAAACGCGATAACGTTGACGCGCGTGGCGATGAATGGTCCGAGGAAGAACAAACAGCCTACGAGGCGACAATTCGCGAGCAGTACGAAGCTCAGGGCAATCCGTATTATGCGAGCGCGAGGTTATGGGATGACGGTGTCATTGATCCGGTTGATACCCGCGCGGTACTTTCACTTGGGCTGTCTGTTGCGATGAACCGACCTCGCGATGATGAATTACCCTTTGGGATATTCAGAATGTAGCGCGGCGCCGGCATACGTCGATGCGGTATCATGGCCGCGTGAAATCCCGGCAAGAGCAAAACTCAGGCACACGAGAGATTCGAAAGGCGCATCGATTCGACGAAGGCCTCCTCGAAGATTACATGGCGTCGCACGTTGAGGGGTTCCACGGGCCCATCCAAATCAGTCAATTCAAAGGCGGCCAGTCAAATCCAACCTACCTGGTGGATGCGGAATCCGGCAAGTATGTCCTGCGCCGCAAGCCACCCGGAACCCTGCTCAAGTCGGCCCATGCGGTGGATCGCGAGTTCCGCATTATCAGTGCGCTATACGGAGCGGACTTTCCGGTTCCCAGGCCGTATGCACTGTGTGAAGACGATGAGGTCATCGGCACTATGTTCTTCATTATGGAGTACGTCGACGGGCGCATTTTCTGGGATCTCGACCTGCCCAATGCAAACCCGGCCGGTCGAGAAGCGTTATACGACAACGTCAACGAGACCATTGCGAAACTGCATAACTACGATATCGGCGCGCTTGGCCTCGATGGCTTTGGCAAGCCCGGCAACTACTTTGCTCGCCAGATTTCGCGATGGAGCGGTCAGTATCGCGCCTCTGAAACAAGACAGATCAAAGCGATGGACGCGCTGATCGAGTGGCTGCCCGACAACATTCCGACTGATGACTCGGTCAGTATCGTCCATGGTGATTTTCGCCTCGACAATATGATTATCCATCCGACCGAGCCGAAAGTGATCGCTGTACTCGATTGGGAGTTGTCGACCATTGGACACCCGTTGGCCGATTTCACGTATCACCTGATGTCCTGGCAAATGCCCGAGCTTGGCATCGGCTCCGTGGGCTTACTTGGTAAGGACCTTGAGTCTTTAGGCATACCGGGCGAGGACGCTTACACTGCGACATACTGTAAACGCACGGGTCGGGACAATGGCATCGCTGATCGTCATTTCTACTCAGCATTTAATTTCTTCCGGCTTGCGGCCATACTGCAAGGCATAGCGGGGCGGGTGCGCGACGGTACGGCCGCGAGCGCCCATGCCGGGCAGGCAGCGGATTCGGTGTTGCCACTAGCCGATTTTGGTTGGCAGTACGCCCAGCGCAGTGGCTGACATCCAACACTAAGAGACTCATGACACTCAATTACGAAGAACTGATGGCGACATCGATCGTCGACCTGAACCACTCTTACAGCGATACAGAGACAATGCTGTATGCGCAGAGCGTCGGCTTCGGCCGGGATCCTGTTGCCCGCAAGGAACTGCCGTACGTGCATGAGCAAGGCATGCCTCTGCAGACGATTCCTACGATGGCGACGGTGTTGGTGCCAGATCTGATTCCATCCGATTTGGGGTGGGACTACGCGCAAGTACTGCACGCGGAACAACGATTGCAGCTGCATCGCCCACTTCCTGCTGCGGCAGAGATACTGGTTAACAAACGTATCGTGGAGGTTTTTGATCGTGGTCCCAGGCGCGGGGCGATGATCCTGTTTGAGGCCGACGGTCGCCTTGCCAAGGACGATACGGCGCTGTTTACCGTTGGCAGCACAGTTATTGCTCGTGGTGACGGTGGATTTGGCGGTCAGTCCGGCAAGGGGCCGGCACCACACCGGGCGCCACGTCGGGAACCCGACCTCAGTTGCGACAGCCCCACGCGCGCGGATCAAGCGCTACTGTTCAGGCTTAATGGCGATCGAAACCCGTTGCACTGCGATCCTGGCACAGCCGCCGCCGCAGGGTTTCCGGTACCGATTTTGCACGGGCTTTGCACCTACGGTATTGCCTGCCACGCGATCCTGAAAACAATATGCGATTACGATTACACGCTTATTGCCGGATTCGACGCTCGGTTCACAGCGCCTGTTTTGCCTGGAGATACGATTCAGACTGACATGTGGCAGGACGGGAATATCGTCTCGTTCCGTTGTACGGCGAAAGAACGTGACGTCATCGTTATGCGAAACGGCAAATGCACTCTGACTGTGTAATCGAATGAGGAACAGACAATGACAAGTCGTGTCACTTTTGCGGTCGTCGACCATGTAGCCCGGGCTTCCCTGAACAGGCCAGACAAGCACAATGCCATCGACTACCAGATGTTTGCTGAGTTGGCAGACGTCGGTCAGGAAATCGCCAAGGACCAGTCTGTACGTGCAGTGGTTTTGCATGGCGCCGGCGAGCATTTTTGTGCTGGCATCGACATCAGTGTTTTCCAGCAACAGGAACCCGTCGCCACCGCAGAGGCGATGGCGCCCTGCGATGATTCTCCGGCCAATTTGTTTCAGCGAGCCGCTTATGTTTGGCGCGAAATACCCGTTCCGGTCATATGCGCAATTCAAGGCGCGGCCTACGGCGGCGGTCTGCAGATAGCGCTTGGGGCTGACTTGCGCTTTGCGGCACCTGATGCACGACTGTCTATCATGGAGATCAAGTGGGGGCTGATTCCCGACATGGCAATCAGCACGACGCTGCGCGGCATTGTACCGATCGATATCGCCAAGTCACTGGCATGGTCAGGGAAAGTCATTGCAGCCGATGAAGCCCTGCGGCTTGGCCTGGTCACCGAAATTCACGATGATCCGCTGCACGCAGCCGACGAGATGGCGCGCTCGATCGCCAACAAGTCGCCTGATGCCATACGGGCCGTCAAGCAGCTACTGAACGAAAGCTGGGCATTGTCGGAAGCCGATGCGCTGCGATTGGAGGCCCGGCTGCAAATGTCGCTGTTGGGCCGGGAAAATCAGGTAGAGGCTGCCAAGGCTAATATGGAAGGGCGGCCGCCCGAATTCTCGGACACCCCGAACAAAACGTCGGTCTAGGCAGTTGCCACGGTGCCAATTGTGGAACTTTAGTGACCGATCTATGATCTAATTTCCGCATTGAATTACCGGGTCGTTCGTGCACCAGATTCGGCCCGCAAACCAGGTTAAAGACAATCGAAATGAAAGCACTGAGTTTACGATTTGCTGCAGTACCGATACTGTTGATGATTGCGATGACCGCAATTGCCCAAGAAGGTTACCTTGGGGAAGCGCCGACCCGCACGATACTTAAGGCACAAGAAAAAGCGGATGCCTACTTTGCCAAGGGCAATTTTGGCAAAGCCATGTCGATATACCGGGACGACCTTGCGCCCGTCGGCGATAAATACGCCCAATACATGGTTGGCTACATGAACCTGGCCGGCAATGGGGTGCCGCAGGATGCAATCATCGCATCGGCCTGGTATCGCCTTGCGGCGCAACGCGAGAATGATCAATACATGCGGATTCGTGACGGCTTGTTATCGCTTTTCAACGATGCGCAACGGGCGCGCTCCGACCTGTTATATATCGATCTCAGGCGAAAAATGGGCGACCTGGTGCTTGTTCACAAACTTATTCGGGATGATATCGAGGTCTTGCATCGGCGCACTGGCACAGAGATGTTCCAACAAGATATCGAACGCGGAAACTACGGACAGCAGCTGGATGTGTTTGATGCGGCGGTTGCTCGAATTGAGTCGCGGCTCGAGTTTTTGCAGCGGCAAATTGAACTGGAAACGACTCTGGACGATGCCGAGCAAGGCGTACTGGAGAAGCTGATCCATGAGGCGGAAAGGGAAGTCGAAGCTTACAGGGCTAGCCGTTAGTTTTAGAATCTGTTCGATCGCGCACTAAACCGCGGCTCAGGATCTTTGGAAATTCGTCGGCGAGCCGACGAGCAAGCGCTTTGTTGCCATGAAACCATTTCGGAATCCAGTTGATTGATCCCATGATGGCGTTGCCTGTCATGCGAACATCGCAGGGCTCTATGCTGCCGTCGCTGATGCCTTTCTTAATGATGGCTTCGAAGCCAGCGCTGTGTTTTCGCGACAGTTTGAGCACTTCTTCGCGATGCTCTGGCTTGAGCGATGGAATCTCACTCATGATCGCCATCGGGCCTTTTTCGCCGACCATAATCTCAATGTGATAGCGCAGGTAAAGTCGCGCCTGCTCGAGCCCGTTACCACCATCAATGACTGCTTGCTCCATTGCTTCGCGACCGAGCGCCGCCGCTCGTACGTAGCATTGGTAAACCAATTCCTCTTTGTTGCGGACATAGTAGTACAGAGCCGGGTCCGTTAAACCCAGGAGATTGGCAACGTCTTTTAGCGATGTTCCGCTATAGCCCTTTTGATTGAAGCAATGCGCCGCTGCCCGCAAAATGCGGTCGCGTTGTTGATCAAAGCGAGATTCCTTGAGTTTTCGGGCCATATCGTTTCCCTGGCTTTCCTGTATGTACACTTGAGATTTGGCAGGATTTACATTATTTTAATCTAGATTAAAATATTTTCAATAATAAAAGCAATTGATTTATAAGGAATTTCCATCTCAGTGGTGGAGGTTTCTGTTGTGATTTATTCGGAGGATGCTTACGACATGAGCGTTGCAGCCAGTGATTTGCCCGGTGTTGTCAGACGGACAGACAAGGCGCCATTGCGGTTCGTCACGGCCGCTTCCTTATTCGACGGTCACGATGCTGCGATCAATATCATGCGGCGCCTTATTCAGGCGCAGGGCACAGAGGTTGTGCACCTCGGTCACAATCGGAGTGTCGATGACATCGTTCGTGCGGCAATTCACGAAGATGCCGACGGCATAGCTGTCAGCTCTTATCAGGGCGGGCATAACGAGTTCTTCCGTTACATGATCGATCGCCTGCGTGAGCTCGGCGCATCGCATATCAAGGTGTTCGGCGGCGGCGGGGGCACGATTACGCCGGAAGAAATAAAGGCGTTGATGAATTATGGCGTCGAGCGGATATATCACCCTCACGACGGCATGGAACTCGGCCTCAACGAGATGATCAAGGATCTTGTGGCAAGGACTGTCGCGAACCGGCGTCCGATTCCGGCACCGTCGACAAGTGACAAGCCTGCGGCAATAGACGTGGCGGCCATGATCTCGGCTCTTGAAGTTGGCGCGTTTGATGAGACACAACTCGCAGGTCTGCGCAAAGAGTGGCAGGTGAAAGCCGGGCAGGTGCCCGTCGTCGGAATTACGGGTACCGGCGGAGCTGGCAAGAGCAGTGTGACCGACGAGTTACTCAATCGATTCCTGGCCTGTTTTCCGGACATGAACATCGCAGTTCTTGCTGTGGACCCAACGCGCCGCAGAACGGGGGGCGCATTGCTCGGCGACCGCATCCGCATGAATTCGCTGCGCTCCGATCGAATATTCATGCGCTCGATGGCAACGCGCCGGCAGCATCTCGCTACGAGTGAAATGCTTGGCGATCACATTGCCTATCTCAAGTCACTCGGCTTCGACCTGATCATCGTCGAGACAGCCGGTATCGGACAAAGTGATAGTGAAATTGTTGACCTTGTTGATTTCTCTACCTACGTAATGACCAGCGAATACGGCGCGGCGAGCCAGCTGGAAAAAATAGATATGCTGGACTTCGCTGACCTTATTATTCTGAATAAATACGACAAACGCGGCGCCGAAGACGCGCTGCGTGATATTCGAAAACAGTGGAAGCGCAATCACACGGCGTTCGACACGGCCGACGAAAATATTCCGGTCTACCCGACAATCGCGAGCCAGTTCAATGATCCGGGTGTCAGCTGGATGTTTGCCCAGCTGTGCCGGCAAGTCGCCGACAAGTTAGGCCTCGATGCCGACAAGTGGACGCCGGATATCGACACGTCAAATCGGGAATCCCGCTCAGCAGCGGCCATTCCCGGTTCGCGCATTCGCTACCTTGCGGAGATAGCTGAACAGGGTCGGGCGATCAACAGCCGTATTGACTCACAGTCCGAGCTGGCGAGCCGCCTGCAGCACCTTTACGAAGCTCTGCAGCTGATCGAAGACCCGCAACTGCCCGGTTTGTTTACTCCTTATGCCGCTACGGCACTCAACGAAGGCGGCGACAGAAGTTTGCTGGTGCTGCGGCAGCGCTACCAGGAAACTTTGTCAGATCTGTCGCAAGAGTCGCTGCGGCTGTTGCGGGATTGGCCGGATCGCAAAGCCCATGTGCAGAGCGAACATTACAGCTACACCGTACGTGGCAAGGAAATTACCGGCGAGAATTACAGGGAAAGCCTCAGTCATCAGAAGATCCCCAAGATCGCGGCACCCAATTACAAAGACTGGGGTGAATTGCTGAATTTCCTGTCCCGGGAAAACTTGCCCGGTGCCTATCCTTATACGGGCGGTGTCTATCCCTACCGTCGCCTTGGCGAAGATCCTACACGCATGTTCGCGGGCGAGGGAACACCGGAAAGAACCAACCGTCGTTTTCATTACCTGTCGAAGGGTCAGGCTGCAGCCAGGCTCTCTACCGCGTTCGATTCCGTCACCCTTTACGGGGAAGACCCGCACGAGCGTCCCGACATTTACGGAAAAGTTGGCAACAGCGGCGTCTCAATCGCCAGTGTCGATGATATGAAGAAGCTGTACTCCGGCTTCGACCTGTGCGCACCCACAACTTCGGTGTCGATGACGATCAACGGCCCGGCGCCGATGATTCTCGCGTTCTTCATGAATAGCGCCATCGACCAACAGGTCGAAAAACACTTGCGCGAGACGGGCCAGTGGGACGCTGCGCAGAAGAAAATCGACCAGTACTTCGAGGGACGGGAACGGCCACATTACGAGGGCGACCTGCCTGAAGGAAATAACGGGCTCGGTCTTGCGTTACTGGGTATTTCGGGCGACAAACTGGTCGACGCAGAAACCTATGCAAGAATCCGCAAGGAAACAATGGCGTCCGTTCGAGGCACCGTCCAGGCAGACATTCTCAAGGAAGACCAGGCGCAAAATACGTGTATTTTCTCGACCGAATTCGCGATGAAAATGATGGGCGATGTGCAGCAGTTTTTTATCGACAACAACGTCCGCAATTACTACAGCATTTCGATCAGTGGTTACCATATCGCAGAAGCCGGGGCTAACCCGATAAGCCAGCTTGCGTTTACGTTGTCGAACGGGTTCACGATCGTCGAGTACTACCTGGCTCGCGGCATGAACATCGACGACTTCGCGCCGAATCTGAGCTTCTTCTTCTCTAATGGCATGGATCCTGAGTACACCGTCATCGGGCGCGTGGCGCGACGCATATGGGCAAGGGCAATGCGAGAGCGTTACGGTGCAAGTTCCCGCTCGCAAATGCTCAAGTATCACGTGCAAACATCTGGCCGAAGTCTGCACGCGCAGGAAATCAGCTTTAACGACATTCGAACAACGCTGCAGGCGCTGTATGCGTTGTTCGACAGCTGCAACAGTCTGCATACAAACGCATTTGATGAGGCAATTACGACACCGACCGAGCAGTCCGTGCGGCGTGCCGTGGCAATACAGATGATCATCTCGCGCGAGTTGGGCCTGAATTTCTGCGAGAACCCCTGGCAGGGGTCTTTCATCATCAACGAACTGACAGATCTTGTTGAAGAAGCTGTCTACGAGGAATTCGAGCGCATCTCCGATCGTGGCGGCGTTCTCGGCGCAATGGATACGATGTACCAGCGCGGCAAGATTCAGGACGAGAGCCTTTACTACGAGAGCAAGAAGCATGACGGTTCTCTGCCTTTGATAGGCGTCAATACATTCCTGCCGAACGAAGGTGAGGAAGACGAAGTACACAACCAGGAACTCATCCGTTCAACGGATGCGCAGAAACAGGATCAAATCAGGAACCTCAGGGCGTTCCAGAAAACACACGCCGATGAAAGGCCAGCAGCGCTTGCCGAGCTGCAATCAGTGGCCCGCAATCGTGGCAATGTTTTTGCGGCGCTCATGGAAACCGTCAAGACCAGTTCTCTGGGTCAGATATCAGACGCGCTTTACCACGTCGGCGGTGAGTACCGCCGCAATATGTAGCGCGACCCGAGGTAGACCAATGGAAAAGCAGGTGAACTACGAGGTGCTGGATGCAGTCGCGGTAATTACGCTGAATCGGCCCGACAGCATGAATGCATTTACCGCCGGTCTCAGGGCGGATCTGGCGCAGGCGCTGCATGACGTGGCTAACGACAATGCCGTCAGGGTGGTCGTGCTAACCGGCGAAGGTCGCTGCTTTTCTGCCGGAGCAGACCTGAAAGAAAGCCTGGGTAGTCGACCTGTGAGCGAGCAACTCCGAGAGGAGTATCGGCCCGTTTTCGCCGCGATAGCCGAGCTGTCGGTGCCGGTCATTGCTGCAATACCCGGCTCGGCGGCCGGTATTGGCATGTCATTGGCGTTGCATTGCGATCTCGTCATCATGGCTGAAGATGCTTTCTTGCTATCACCTTTTTCAACAATTTCACTTGTTCCCGACGGCGGCCTGAACTGGACGCTTGTCCGGCACCTTGGTTACAAGCGCGCTTTTCAACTCAGTGTCGAAGCCGAACGAATTGACGCGGCACGTTGCGTACAACTCGGCCTGGCCAACCGGACGGCGCCTGCAAACGAGCTGCAAAGCGCAGCTCTTGAGTGGGCGCGCGACCTGAGTCAACGGGCTCCCCTGGCGTTGGCGGCGACGAAAAAGGTCATGCGATTCGCAATGGACAACGATTGGGACAGCTCTTACGACCTTGAGGCGCAGCTGCAGGGTTCACTTGTCGGAACCGCCGATAACAATGAGGGCATAGCGGCCTTCCTGCAAAAACGAAAACCCGAATTCAAAGGCAAGAAATAATGGATCGAAATATTTTTGAAGAAGAGCATGAGATGTTCCGCGATTCAGTTCGGAGCTTCATGAAAAACGAAATCCGCCCATATACGGACAAATGGCACGAGCAGGGCATCGTCGATCGCGAAGCGTTCCTCAAGGCTGGCGAAATGGGACTACTGCTTATGTGGGCAGATGAAAAATACGGGGCAGCCGGCGTCAGGGATTTTCGCTATGAGCAGATCCTGATCGAAGAAAACGCACATTACGGCGATGCAGGATTCTTCATGACCCTGCACAGCCGCCTGGTCGGGCCCTACATCGGCGAACTCGGTACAGACGAACAGAAAGATCGTTGGTTGCCCAAGTGCGTATCGGGCGAACATGTCCTTGCCGTTGCGATAACAGAGCCCGGCGCGGGCAGTGACGTTGCCGCAATTCGTACCAGGGCGGAAGACAAGGGCGATCATTTCCTGCTTAACGGCTCCAAGACCTTTATTTCTAACGGCATCCTTGCCGACCTCGTCGTTGTAGTGGCCAAAACGGATCCAAGCAGCCGCCACGGCCTGTCCCTGTTCGTTGTAGAGCGTGGCATGGAGGGTTTCGAACGTGGCGAGAACCTCAAGAAGATGGGTTTGAAGAGCCAGGACACGGCAGAGATGTTCTTCAACAACGTAAAGGTGCCCAAGGAAAATCTCCTGGGAGAACTCCATCGTGGTTTCTATCAGCTCATGCATTTTCTGGCCGAAGAAAGACTGCTTGGCGCATGCGGCTATATCGCGAACGCGGAAGCGGCTTTCAATTTGACCCTGGACTATGTCAATGAACGAAAGGCCTTTGGAAAGCCACTCGCCGACTTCCAGAATACGCGATTCGTTCTCGCAGACATGCGCACAGAGATCGATGTTGGCTATGCGTTCATTGATCGCTGCGTAGAAGAGCACGACAAGGGCACTCTATCGGCAGACGATGCCGCCAAAGCGAAACTATGGACCAGTGAACTGGAAGGTCGTGTAACAGATCAATGCGTGCAGTTGCACGGTGGCAACGGTTATATGGATGAGTATCCGATCAGCCGAATGTTTGCCAATGCCAGAGTCTCCCGGATCTACGCCGGCAGTTCCGAGATCATGCGAGAGATTATTGCGCGCTCCATAGGTCTCGACCCGCGAAAGAAACAAAACAAGTCGCAAGCCAACGCCGCTTGAGTGTAAATTGTGGGAGCGGCCCGGGCCGTGACTGATTTTGCACAGGAGTCTCACCTATGCGCGCTGCTTTCATTGGCCTTGGTGTCATGGGTTACCCCATGGCTGGCCACCTCGCGAAAAACGGACACGATGTAACGGTCTATAACCGTACCGCACAAAAAGCAGAACAATGGTGCGCTGAATACGGTGGCCGAATGGCGGCCACGCCAGCAGAGGCAGCGGGTTCGGCCGAGTTCGTTTTCGCCTGCGTTGGCAATGACGCTGATGTTCGGGAGGTGCTCGCGGGCGAGCAGGGCGCAATCCAGGCGATGCAAGCCGGTTCTGTCCTGGTCGATCACACCACCGCCTCTGCGGCGGTCGCGCGGGCGATGCACACGCTGGCAGCGGAATATTCCGTTGAATTCCTGGATGCACCAGTGTCTGGCGGGCAGGCGGGGGCTGAGAGCGGACAATTGACGATCATGGTGGGCGGCGACGAAGGAGCCTTCGAGCGCGCCGTCGCTGTTATGGACTGCTACGCCAAGGCAATGACGCTGATTGGGGGTGTCGGTAGCGGTCAACTCGCCAAGGCTGTCAATCAGATTTGTATAGCTGGCGTCGTGCAGGGCCTCGCCGAGGGGCTGCATTTCGCCAAACGCGCCGGCATCGACCCGGCAAAAGTCATTGACTCAATTTCCAAGGGCGCAGCGCAGTCGTGGCAAATGGAAAATCGCTGGCAAACTATGGTCAACAACGAATTCGAGTTCGGATTTGCGGTCGATTGGATGCGCAAGGATCTGGCGATCGCGTTCGATGAGGCGCAGCGCAACGGTGCAACACTCGAATTAGCCAGGCTGGTCGACGAGTTCTACGCGCAAGTGCAGTCGATGGGCGGCAGCCGCTGGGATACGTCGAGCCTGATCGCACGGCTTGAATCCTGATATAATTTTCCCGTCACAGGGGTGGCCTTTGGCCTGAGATCCATTTGGGAACCCTTAGAACCTGACCCGGGTAATGCCGGCGTAGGAAGGGAAATATGCAATTTGTTCGCACGCTACGGCTAAAGTCTGTCGTCCTCTTAGCCTTATCACTGCTCCCATTTGTCGTTATTGCGCAAGACGCTATCGATGAAATCGTTGTGACGGCGGATTTTCGTGGCCGCACCGCCAGTGAGCTCCCGGCCAGCGTCACTGTCCTTAGTGCCGAACAGATTCAAGCTTTGGCGGTGCAGCACTTCGAAGAGCTTATTAATAGCGTTCCCAACCTGAATTGGTCCGGCGATGGCAATCGTGCCCGCTACTTCCAGATTCGCGGCGTTGGTGAACTCGAGCAGTACCAGGGAGCGCCGAACCCGTCCGTCGGATTCCTGATTGACGATATTGATTTTAGCGGCATCGGCAGCGTCGCAACGCTGTTCGATATGCAGCAAATTGAAGTCTTGCGTGGGCCGCAGGGGAGCCGCTATGGCGCGAATGCATTGGCTGGTCTCATTTACATGCGAAGCGCAGCCCCAACGGAAGAATTTGAAGGACGGGCGGAGCTGACGGCCGGCGCAGACAATACGCTTGCGGCTGGTCTTGCAATAGGAGGCGGACTCAGTGCGGACGATAGCGTCACGTATCGGCTCAGTGTGCATCACCATCAGAGCAACGGATTTCGTGACAACACCTACCTCAAACGTACAGACACGAATGGGCGTGATGAGACGACTGTCCGTGGGCGCTTGCGGTGGTCGGTCGGCGACGATTGGCAGATCGATCTGGCTGCGTTGTTCGCAAATTCGGACAATGGCTACGATGCGTTTGCGCTCGACAACGGATTCGTCACGCTGTCTGACAAGCCCGGTAAGGATGGGCAGGAGAGCATCGGGGTGTCGGCCAAGCTTGAGTATTCTGGATGGCCAGGCGTGACAGTGACATCGATCTCGAGCGTTGCGGCGTCTGACATCGAATTTAGCTACGACGCGGATTGGGGCAACGACGATAGCTGGGCGCCGGTCACCTATGATTACATTTCAGTCAGCGACCGAGAACGCGAAACGATAAGCCAGGAAGTTCGGCTGGCGAGCGACGATTGGCTGCTCGGCGTTTACGCGATGCAACTGCAGGACGCGCTCGTGACCTTCAATCAGGGCGAGTACTACGACCCATTCTACGACTTTGCGGACAGCCTCGACGATACCTTCGGTAGCGATTATCGGGCAACAAGCATCGCGGCTTTTGGACAGTTCGATCACGATTTTGGTGATGCAACACGGGCCAGCTTCGGCTTGCGGACCGAACGCCGGACGACGGACTATGACGACACCGCCGGCCTTTCCGTTGCGCCGTCAGAGTCGATGTGGGGCGGAGAGATTACACTAAGCCACGACTATTCCGAATCGCTGACAAGCTTCGTCAGCCTGTCAAAGGGCTACAAGGCGGGCGGCTTCAATCTTGGTGTCGTACCCAGCGATCGCCGCAACTTTGGCGCCGAAGAGCTGTGGAATCTTGAAGCCGGACTAAAAGCTACGTTGCGCCAGGATTCGCTGTTTGTGAATGCATCGGTATTCCTGAATCGCCGGGATAACCAGCAGGTAAGGACCTCCTTTCAACTGGTCCCCGGTGACCCGGCCTCATTCGTGTTCTTCACCGACAACGCGG
>Ga0224512_10002793_pt1 | contig 15731 bp, 16 predicted proteins | sample SF_May12_sed_USG_4_FD_169103 | JGI IMG/M metagenome (GOLD analysis project Ga0224512, IMG submission 169103) | Sediment microbial communities from San Francisco Bay, California, United States - SF_May12_sed_USGS_13 | ecosystem: Environmental > Aquatic > Marine > Sediment | place: USA...
CCTGTCAGGTCATTCAGACGGCGATGCCGTTCTACACGCCCTGATCGACGGGCTTCTCGGAGCGGCCTCATTGGGGAGTATCGGGGAGCGTTTCCCGGACACCGATCCCGTCCATGCAGGCGCCGATTCCACCGAGCTCCTGAGGGCCGCCATGGTCTGGTTGGGGGAAGCCGGATATCGCGTGGTGAACGCGGATGTAACCGTGATCGCCGAGCAGCCGCGAGTGCAGCCTCATGCCCGCGAAATGGAAGGGCGCATCGCCGATCTGATGGCTGTCGCCGTCGGTGACATCTCGGTCAAGGGCAAGACGAACGAAGGTATGGGCTGGATCGGCAGGACCGAAGGATTGGCTGTGCTTGCGGTCGTTTCGATCGAACGGCTGGCGGGGTGCGGCGAGAGCACGCGGGACTGACTTCATGCTCGAGCAGCTGGAGGCACTACTCGGGCTGATCGCGAGCATTCCGGTCGAGGTGGCCTACATCATCGTGGGTGTCGGCGCTGCCGTCGAGAACGTGTTTCCGCCCGTGCCTTCAGATCTTGCGGTCCTCGCGGGCGGCATCCTCGCGGAACGCGGCATCCTCAACGCGAAGGCGGTGTTCCTGGTCGCCTGGTTGAGCAACCTCGCCCTGGCGCTCGCCGTCTACCTGGCAGCGTATCGCTTCGGGGCAGGTGTGTTCTCCACGCGATGGGGCCATTGGCTGCTGCGGCCGGCCCAACTCCGCCGCATGGCGGCGTTCTACGAGGAGTACGGAACGATCACCGTTCTGGTGAGCCGCTTCTTTCCCGTGTTTCGCGTCCTGGTACCTGCGTTCGCCGGGATCAGCCGCCTGGGTTTCTGGCGGACCGCTCTGCCACTGATGGTCGCCTCGGCGGCCTGGTACGGTGTCCTGATCTGGGCAGGCGCCTTCTTCTCACGGAACTTGCCTCGCCTGTTGACTCCGCTGGGTCGGGTGAACTCGACGGCGGCGATCATCGCTGCCTGTGTGGCTCTGGTTCTCGGCGTACTGTGGTGGCGAACGCGGGCAGATGAGCCCGACGACGGCCGGCCGTGACGGATCCCTCGGCGTTTCACCTCGAACAGTTCGTCGACTACCTGCGGTTCGAACGGCGACGATCGCCGGCGACGATCGATGCCTACCTGAGGGAGTGCCGGCGCCTGGTGGATACAGTCGCGAAGGCCGGACGTCCCTCTCCCGCCGCTGTCACCCTGTCCGATCTGCGCCGCCACCTCTCGCACCTCACGGATCAGGGTTTGGCACCGCGCTCGCTGGCGCGAAGCCGTTCGGCCCTGCGCACATACTTCAAGTTCCTCCTCGCCGAGGGGCATGTGGCTGTGGACCCGACCGAGGGGCTCGACGCACCGCGGCCGGGTCGGCCGCTCCCGCAGGTGATGACGTACGAGCAGGTTCTGTGCGTCCTGGAGGCGGTTCCGATCGAACACGTCCACGCACTACGCGATCGGGCGATGCTGGAAGTATTGTACGGAAGCGGAGTTAGAATATCAGAGCTCATCGAGCTTCGAGTGCGCGATTTGCGTCTCGAACAGGGCCTGGCGGTTGTGCGGGGGAAGGGGGACAAGCAGCGCTTCGTCCCGATGGGTGGGAGTGCTGTGCGGGCCGTGGGAAGATACCTTCGGGATGGCCGTCCAGCGCGCGAGCGAGGTGGCTCAAAGGGCGTGGTCTTCTTGAACCACCACGGTCGACCGCTCAGCCGCACCGGAGCGTGGAAAATCGTCCGACGCCATGTCGAAGCGGCTCGGGCGGCCGGGTGTCGGCTTGGCCACGTGACTCCGCACACTTTCAGGCATTCGTTTGCCACGCACCTTCTCGAGCACGGAGCAGACCTTGCGGCCGTCCAGGAAATGCTCGGCCATGCGGACATCGCGACGACCCAGATCTACACACATGTGGACCGCTCTTACTTGCAGGAAGAACACCGTCGATTCCATCCCCGGGGCTGATTCCGTATGAGCCATCTGTCCCGCGTGTTCCAACTGTTGCGCAACCGGCAGGCTATCCGGGGTTTCGAGGACAGGCCCGTCCCACTGGCGTCTTTGGCGCGCATCCTGGACTGCGGCCGATACGCACCTTCGGCAAAGGAGGACCAGCCCTGGACGTACGTTGTCGTGCAGGACCCCCTGGCCCGGGTTCGTCTGGCAGCGGAAGCGTTTCACAGTCCACTGGTGAGATCGGCGCCCGTTCTGATCATCGCATGCGCCCGGATTCACTCCCACGTCAGCGGGCATGGCCGCCCCAGCCACCCGATCGACGTGGCCGCAGGCGTGCAGAGCATGGCGCTCGCGGCGGCCGATTTGGGACTCGCGGCGGTGTGGATCACGGGATACCGTGAACCGGGGATCCGCAAAGCTCTGGGAATCCCGGGCGACGTGCCCATCGTTGCGATGTTGACGATCGGATACCCGGACGGGTTCGCGGCACTGCCGGAGCGACGGCCGGAAGCCGAGGTCGTCGCCTGGGAACACTGGCCAAAGGAGTCCAACTGGTGAGGTTGTCTCGTCTTCTCTTCGGTGTCGCGCTGCTGTGCACGGTGGTCGGGCCCCTGCGCGGACAGGAGATTCGGTTTGATCCGAGGCACGACTGGCCGGCGGAGAGGCGTTTTGAGGCCTTCCTGAATGCCGGCGGCTACGCTCTACTGCAAGCCGATACCGTGCTACGGTCGGAGGATCGGATCGAGGGCAATCTCCTCGTGCTCGAAGCGGACGTCCGGATCGAGGGGCAGGTAACGGGCGACGTGGTCGCAGTCGGCGGGGACCTGTTCCTGAGACCGGGGGCCCGCATCGGCGGCGGAGTACTCGTGCTCGGCGGCGGATTCTATGCGTCGCGCAGGGCGGAGATCGGGGGTGAGTTGACCTATCGGCCGAACGACATCTACGCCGTTCGCCGACGGGAGTCGATCATCCGGATCCACCCGATCCGCGAGATTCCCGAGACCCTCACCCTGCACGGGTTGTCCGGTATCACGTTTCCGAGCTACCAGAGAGTCGACGGGTGGACGTTCGGACTCGGAGCCACGGTTCGGAACCTCGCCTGGGGGTGGCAGCCCTCGCTGGAGGGCCGCCTCCGCCTGAAGACCGATCGGGGACGCCTCGAAGGCACTGTGCGACAAGCATGGTATCCGTCAGGTGGTATACAATTCGGTGCCGAAGCGGAACGCGTCACCCGGACGAACGAAGGCTGGGTGAGGGGTGACGTCGCGAACACGCTGTCCTTCCTGCTCGCCGGGGACGATTTCCGAAACTACTACGAGGCTGATCGTGTCGCGGTGTTTCTGCGGGGCACGGAGACGGCACGCTGGGGGCCGATTCTGCAGGTGGAGTGGGAGAAGGCCCGAGACCTGGAGGCTTCGGATCGGTTCGTACTGTTTGCCGCCGACGAGGCGCAGCCCAACCCGGCGATTGACGACGGTGAGACGCTCAGCGCGAGGCTGGGGACGCAGGTCAGGCGGCGCACCTCCTCGGTGTCATTTCTCGCGTCGGCTTCGGTGGAAATCGCGGACTCGACCGTCGGGGGAGACTTTTCGTACGTCATGGGCGAACTGAGGGCCGATTGGGAGGGACCCGGCCTTGCGGCTCACGAACTGGAAGCATTCCTGATGATCCGCGGGGACCTGTCAGGAATGCCGCCGCGCCAACGCTGGACAGCCGTGGGGGGGCGCGCGACGCTTCCGACGGTCCCGCTCCTGTCCGAGCGGGGAAGCCGGCTCGTATTCGGCCAGCTGACCTATCTCGTCCCGCTGGAGAGTTTGCGCGTGGGTGTGTTGGGGGCGCCGCGGTGGTTCCTCCGGGCCGCTGCCGGCGCAGGCTGGAGTGACGGCGCTCAGGCGGGGTTCGAGACAAACCTCGTCACGGGAATCCGGCTGTCGATACTCGAGGTGGCAATCGCCGTGGATCCGAGCGAGAGCGACCTGGATGCCGTGGTGTACGGCATCATGCGCTTCCCGGGAGACCTGTGAACGTGCGGGACAGAAGCGTCAGCCGCTCGTGCTTTGACAGTGCCTTCCGGACCGCATTACGTTGCGGAGCGTGTACGGATCGACCGTGAGACCCGAAACGCGCTTCCGATGACCGTCCTCTGCGTTCTGCCCGCGAGGATCGGTAGCCAGCGCATTCCCAATAAGCCGTTACAGCGCCTCGCCGGTCGGTCACTCATCGAATGGTCCTGGCGCGCCGCGCATGCCCTGCCGTGCGTCGACCGGGTCGTCGTAGCTACTGACAGCGAACAAATCGTCTCCGTTGTGTCCGGTTTCGGGGGCGAGGCATGCATGACTTCGGCCGCGCACCAATCCGGTACGGACCGCGTCGCGGAAGTCGTGCGGGGAGAGCTTGGCCGGGGCGTCGGGATCGTGGTCAACTTCCAGTCGGACGAACCCTTCCTTCCGTCCCCGGCGGTATGTGCGGCGGTGGAGGCCGTCAGACACGGGGCGGAGGTCGCAACGCTCGCGTGCCCCATCCGAAACGAACGTGAGTGGCGATCCGCAGCCGTAGTGAAGGTTGCCCGGGCGGCGGATGGCCGCGCTCTGTATTTCAGCCGGTCACCGATTCCGCACCCGCGAGACGGGGAGCCTGTGTTCGGAGTTTCGGCGAGCCCCTGGCTGCGCCACATCGGACTCTACGTGTACGGAGTTGCGGCACTGGAGCGCTGGGTAGACCTGCCGGTTTCCCCACTCGAAACCGTGGAACGCCTCGAGCAGCTCAGGGCCCTCGAAGGCGGCATCGACATCGAAGTCCGTATCGTGGAGCCGCCGGAGAACGGGATTGATCTGCCGGAAGATTTGGAACGGGCGCAGCGTCTGTTGAGTAAGGGAAACGACCACTTGCATGGGAAACAGGAGGCGCATGTCTGACAAGCCGACGAGGGAGACCCGCTTCATCTTTGTGACGGGCGGTGTGGTGTCGTCGCTGGGCAAAGGAATCGCCGCGGCGTCGATCGGCCGTCTGCTCGTCGAACGTGGGCTCTCCGTAACGATACAGAAATTCGATCCGTACATAAACGTCGATCCCGGCACGATGTCACCGTTTCAGCATGGCGAAGTCTACGTGACGGACGACGGCGCAGAGACCGATCTCGACCTGGGACATTACGAGCGATTCATCGACGAATCCCTGTCGCAATCCAACAATGTCACCACCGGCCGGATCTATCAGAACATCATCACGAAGGAGCGGAGGGGAGACTACCTGGGAGCGACGGTGCAGGTAGTCCCCCACGTAACCGACGAGATCAAATCCTACATCAGCCGACTGGCGGATGGTCATGACGTGGTCATCACGGAGGTCGGCGGAACCGTGGGCGACATCGAATCGCTTCCGTTCCTGGAGGCTCTCCGACAGTTTCGCCAGGACGTCGGACGCGGCAAGTGCGCTTTCGTGCACCTGACTCTCGTTCCCTATATCGCGGCGGCCGGCGAACTCAAGACCAAACCTACTCAGCATTCGGTCAGGGAACTCATGCAGATCGGGATCCAGCCCGATGTGCTCATCTGCCGGACGGAATGGCCGTTGGCCGAAGACGTCCGTCGCAAGATTGCCCGCTTCTGCAACGTGGACATGAGGAACGTCATTGAATCCAGGGATCTCGACTCGATCTACGAGGTGCCGCTGCGGTACCACGAGCAGGGTCTCGACGGGGCGATCGTGGAGCTCCTCGGCCTGAAGACCGATTCGCCGGACCTGTCGGCCTGGCAGTCCATGGTAGACCGAGTCAAGAATCCGTCCCGCGGCACGGTCCGCATTGCCGTCGTGGGCAAGTACACTTCGCTCGTTGATTCATATAAGTCCATTGAGGAAGCGTTGATACACGGTGGAATAGCACACGATACCGGCGTGGATATCGACTGGCTGTCGTCCGAGGCGATCGAGGGGCGGACAGACGCAATGGACGAATACGACGGCGTCCTGATCCCGGGGGGATTCGGAGGACGCGGAATCGCCGGCATGGTGGGCACGGTGCGTCTGCTGCGTGAAAACGGCGTTCCGTTCTTCGGGATTTGCCTCGGCCTCCAGTGCGCGGTGATCGAGTTCGCCCGTAACGTCTGCGGCCTCGAGGGGGCCGATTCCGCCGAGTTCGAGCCTGCCTCGCCGCATCGCGTGATCTCATTGCTGGATTCGCAGCTGCAGGTCACAGACAAGGGCGGAACGATGCGGCTCGGGGCCTATCCCTGCCGGCTGGCTCCGGACAGCAGGGTGCGAACCATCTACGGCTCCGAGGAGGTCTCCGAGCGCCACCGGCATCGGTACGAGCTCAACAATGAGTACCGCGACCGTCTGGAGGAAGCCGGCCTTCGTTCCAGTGGAACTTCGCCCGACGGTGGATTGGTCGAGATCGTCGAACTTTCGGGTCACCCGTTCTTTGTGGCTACGCAGTTCCACCCGGAACTGAAGTCGCGACCAACCAGGCCCCACCCACTGTTTGCCGCGTTCATCGGGGCGGCCATGGACCGTCGGGGCGGACGTGGCGCGGAACAGGAAACAGGCACCGGAGTGGCCCCGCCACTACCGCAGCCGGCCGGATCGCAATGACGCGCCGCGGACCTGTGTTCGCCACCGATCGTTTCCTGCTGATCGCGGGGCCGTGCGTATTGGAGGATACGGCCCTCAATCTGTCGATCGCGCGACACCTCAACAGCGTTGCGGAGATGACCGGAGCCGCGGCCGTGTTCAAGGCATCGTTCGACAAGGCGAATCGAACCAGCCTGTCGGCGCCGCGCGGCCCGGGTCTGGACATCGGGCTGGAGGAGTTGCGGCGAATCCGGGAGGAAACGGGACTGCCCGTCCTGACGGACGTGCACGAGACATGTCAGGTAAGCAGACTCTCCCGGGTAGTGAATGCGCTCCAGATTCCGGCATTCCTCTGCCGCCAGACAGATCTGCTGACGGCCGCCGGGGGCAGCGGCCTCGCGGTGAACATAAAGAAGGGACAGTGGATGGCACCGGAGGAAATGCGACATCCGGTCGAGAAGGTTCGGGCGGGCGGTGCCGTGGACGTCGCGGTCACCGAGCGCGGGACTTCTTTTGGCTACGGTCGCTGGATCGTCGACATGCGGGGATTCGATATCATGCGGCAGGCCTGTTCGTGTCCCGTGCTGTTTGACGCCACTCATTCGGTGCAGCTTCCTGCCGCCGGCTCAGACGGGCAGTCCAGCGGAGGGGAGCCGGACCATATTGAAACGCTCGCCCGAGCGGCAGTGGCCGCCGGGGCGAGCGGTCTGTTCATAGAGATCCATCCCAATCCCGCCTCGGCCCCGTCCGATGGTGCCAACATGCTTCCGCTCGAACGACTCGAGTCGCTCGTGCAGACCGTATTTCGCGTCAGGGAAGCCGTGGCGGACGGATATCCGGCGTGAATCAGGCGACGATCCCGGCGGAGCTTGGCCGGCGCATCCGGGTAGTCATTCTGGACGCGGACGGCGTGCTGACAAACGGCGGCATCTACGTGGCCGATGGTAACGGAGCTCCGTTCGAGGCCCGGAAGTTTCACGTGCACGATGGAGTGGGACTGTTGATGCTTCAGCGAGCCGGCCTGGGCGTCGCGATCGTGTCGGGGAAGCTCTCGGCTGCGGTACGGGCCCGGGCGGAGGATCTCGGAATCGAGGAAGTGCATCAGGTGGACCCATACGACAAGCTCCCGACCGTGGCGGCGATTCTGGAACGTGCTGGTGCCGACTGGGGCGAGGCGGCCTACCTGGGCGACGATCTGGCCGATCTTCCGGTGCTGCGCATGGTCGGTCTGCCGGGAGCCGTACCGCAGGCCGCCCGCGAGGTTCGGCAGGCGGCGTGCTGGGTGTCCGCGCGGGGGGGTGGCGACGGTGCCGTGCGCGAATTCGCGGAGGCTCTGCTGTCGGCTCGCGGTGAATGGGCGGCCCTGGTGGAGGGTTTCGTGGAGGAATGTTTCGAGCGCTGGGGCGGCGTTGCGCGTGGCTGATCCGATCCCGGGGGAGAGGGGCACCGACGAGCGGATTCTCGACCGAGCCCGAGACGTGCTCCGAATCGAGAGTGCGAGCGTGGCCGATCTCGAGCGCCGCCTCGGCGACGACTTCGTAGCGGCGGTCCGGTTGATCTTCGATCTGACCGGCCGGCTCGTGGTTACAGGAATCGGCAAGTCGGGTGTGGTGGCCAGAAAACTGGCCTCGACGTTCTCCTCCACCGGAACGCCGGCCGTCTTTCTGCATGCTTCCGAAGGCATCCATGGCGACGTCGGCATGCTCGTGGCCGGTGACGGGCTGCTGATGATCTCGAAGAGTGGAGAGTCGGACGAGATCTCGGGCCTGATGCCGACGATACGGCGGCTCGGCCTGCCTATCATCGTGATGACCTCCGGACGGTCTTCCTATCTGGCGCGCCAGGCGGACATCGTGCTGGACGTCAGCGTTGAGGTCGAGGCCTGTCCGCTGGACCTGGCGCCCACCGCCAGCAGCACCGCATCTCTCGCGATGGGGGACGCGCTGGCAATGGCGCTGTCCGACCTGCGGGAGTTCACTGCCGAGGACTTTGCCCGACTCCACCCGGGGGGAGAGCTCGGACGGCGTCTCACGTGGCTGGTGAGGGACGTGATGGTGAGCGGCGAGGGCTCGGTCCCTCGGCTCGTTCCGGACGACCGGCTCGACGTGGCCACGCACGCGATCGCCCACCAGCGGGGCACCGTGCCTGTCGTGGATCCCGAAGGACGGATCGTCGGCATTCTGACAGCGGGTGATCTGACACGTTTCGCGGCCGCACATGCAGATTTTCTTACACGCCGCGTCGACGAGGCGATGAACGGATCTCCTCATACGATTTCTCCAGACGCGATGGCGACGGAAGCGGCCGCCAGCCTGCGCCATCACGGCATCATGGCGCTACCCGTCATTTCAGCGGACGGCCGTGTCGTGGGCATCGTGCATCTGCACGATCTGCTGCGGGCGGGTGTCGCATGACGGAGGCGCGCCGAGGGCTCCGGTCGCTGGCCGGCGTACTGCTTCTGGTTGCTGCGTCTTCCGGGTGCAGGGATAACGCGGCGGCGTCGGGTGACGCACCTTCCATCTTCGAGGGCGGGGCGGATCAGGTAATGCTCGGGGTTGAGCACTACATGACGGCTGATGGCGTTCGTCGGGGCAGGTTGCTCGCAGATACTGCCTTGACGTTTGAGGACGCGTCACGCGTGGAATTGCGAAACCCTCGAATCCAGTTTTTCGATGAAGCGGGCGTCGACCGTGGCCTCCTGACTTCGGCGTCCGGCGAATACGACCTCGAATCCGGCGATATGACCGTTCACCGCAACGTCGTGCTGACGGGGAGCGTGCGGAGCGGTGCGCCAGCCCGACTCGAGACGGACTCGCTCGCGTTCGAAGCAGCCAGCAACAGGCTGACCACGGATGCCAGTTGGATTCTCACGCATCAGGATGGCACCGTGGAGAGAGGGGTGGGCCTCGTGACGGATCCGGCGCTCGAGAACATCGAGACACGGGACTGGAGCGTCTCGACGCCGGACGTTGAGGTTCCGCGATGAGGTACAGATGCGCGCTTGCATGGCTGGTCCCGGCGATGTTCGCGGTCGTCCTCGCGCCGCTTCCCGCCGTTGCGCAGGGTTCGCGATGCGTACTCAGGATCAATGCGGCGAGCCGGAATTCCGTCGGTGTCCCGGGCAGCCAGGGCGACTATACGACGTACCTCGGCGGTGGCACGGTTACGCTGCGGTGTGGTGACGCGGTGATGACAGGTGACAGCGCCGTACACTTCGAGACGGAAGAACGGGCGGAGATGATCGGTCACGTCGTATATCGGGACACAACCCGGACTCTGGAGTCGGATCGGCTCACCTACCTCGAAGCCAGCGACCAGGTCGTCACCGAGGGCAACGTCAGGCTTGTGAGGCTGTCGACGGGAGCGCGGCTGGATGGTCCGGTCGTCAGCTTCTTTCGGGCTGCCTCGGCCGACAGCCGGACTGTCGCCACTGGTCGCCCCCGGATGACCATCCCGGGAGATCAACCCGGAACGGAGCCGATCCTCGTGGATGCGGATGTGGCGGAGTTTCTGGGAGATGACCGGGCATTCGCACGAGGCGACGTCGTGATCCGCAGATCGGATTTCCATGCCACGTCCGATAGTAGTCGGTTCAGCCCCCAGGAAGGACGGCTGTACGGAGATCCCGTCATAACCGCGCGGGGGCTGACCCTCGCAGGCGACAGCGTTCTGACGACCTTCGTCGCGGGCGACCTGGATCTGATCCACGCCGTAGGCAACGCGCGGGCTACGGGTGACGACCTGTGGCTCCAGGCGGTTGAGATCCTTGTCGATGCCGGTCAGGAAGACATCGAACGCGCCTGGGCATTCGGCGAGGGACGGTCAGTCGGGGCCACTCCCCGGTTCGTGATTGCCGGCGATTCCCTCGAGTTCGCGTTTACGGCTGGCGAAGTCGATCGGTTACGGCAGTCGGCGAGGGCCGCGCCTTTCAGCTGAACGAGGAGCGTGATCCGGGGACGGCAATCACGGAGCCCGAAACCTCGATCGCGGCCGGAGCCGACTGGATGGAGGGAGATGTCATCCGGGGCTGGTTCGCCCGGGCCGAGGAGCCCGAGGGAGAAGGATCCGGCGAGCGCAAGATGCGTCGACTGTTCGCCGAGGGTAATGCACGATCCCTGTTCGCGGCCGCGAGGGACTCAACGGCGACTAGCCGCCAATCGAGGAATTACATGCGCGGGAGCAAGATCGATATCCTGTTCGTCGAGGGAGACCCGGACGTGGTTCTGGCGGAGCAGGCGATCGGTGTGTTTCTCGAGCCTGGCAGCGAAGGAAGCGGGGAACAGTGAGCAGCGTACTGCGTGCGGAGGGCCTCGTTCGGAGCTTCGGGAAACGTCGGGTGGTGGACGAGGTGGCTATCGAGGTGCGCCAGGGGGAGATCGTCGGACTGCTGGGGCCGAACGGCGCGGGCAAGACGACGACATTCTATATGATCGTCGGGCTGCTGGAGGCGGACGCGGGACACGTATCGCTCGATGGGGAGGACCTTACGAAAGTTCCGATGTATCGCCGAGCGCGAGCCGGCATCGGATATCTGTCGCAGGAACCTTCCATCTTTCGGCGGCTCACGGTCGAACAGAACGTGCTTGCAATTTTGGAAACCCTGAAGCTGACGAAGCAGGAGCAGCGCCGACGCCTCGACGAACTGCTCGACGAGCTGTCGATGAGCCACTTGAGAGACAGCATGGCACACTCCCTGTCGGGTGGCGAGCGCCGCCGCCTCGAGATCACCCGAGCGCTGGTCACCCAGCCCAAGTTCATGCTGCTCGATGAGCCGTTTGCCGGCGTCGATCCCATCGCCGTTGACGACATCCAGCGAATCGTGGCGGGCCTCCGGGAGCGGGGTCTGGGCGTCCTGATTACGGACCACAATGTGCGCGAGACGCTGTCGATAACGGACAGGGCCTACCTGATGTTCGACGGGAGAATCCACATTGAGGGGCCCGCCGAGAGGCTTGTCGAAGATCCCGAGGCCCGGAAGTTGTATCTGGGTCTAGACTTTCAGCTCTGAGGACTCTCGCCGCCTCCTGCCGAACACGACCAGTCCAAGCAGTATGGCTCCTGCGGTTATCGCAGCGAGCACGCCCACGCTGACATCGAGAAACTGACCCAGGGCGGCGAAGAACCACAGGCGAGGAAATCTGCCCAGGAACGTCGCGGCGAGGTATCGGCGGATCGGGTAGCCAGCCATCGGCGCAACAACTCTGATCGCCCAGTACGGGAGGAGGGACCAGCTGCACAACCATACCGTAAAGAACGGCGCCCGCTCGAACAGCTTCACGACCCGCTGTACAACCTTCGTGTCACGCAGTCGGCGCGTTCCGCCCAGGTTCACCAGCTTCTGGTACATGTAGTAGTTGATGAACTCGATGAACAACGTTCCGGCGATGCCCAGAGCCGCGATCAAGAGCGGGGGATAGAGTCGTCCGAACAGCATCAGGATCGGCTCGTAGGTCGCCGGCAGGAATGGCGCCAGGGGCCCGTTGACCCAGATGGTCACGACGACGAAGCTTACCAGCCCTCCGATTTCGGGGATGACGCGCGTGAGCAGGATGCCCAGGAGTGCCAGGGCCGCGGATACGCGGAGCAGGATGTCCCACATCCTTGTTCCGTAACGGCGAGTCAGCTTGTCGCGGAGGCTTCCCATGTCCCATCGATCCCGGGTGGAACCTCGCAGCCGAGGTGCTGCAGCAGCAGCGGAAACACGTCCACGGTACGAATCGGACCCGCAAACGGACGGTTTGCCGCAAACAGGCACCGCATGTGGTCGCCGATCAGACTGCCGTGACCCGACCTGTGCTCCGGCTTCTCCCAGCCGTCCCGAAGATCGCAGCCCAACTCAGCTGCGACGAGCAGGTCCCCGGCACGGTCGGACCGGAATAGCTGCAGCAGCTGGGCAGGGGCGTCGGGGTATCGCCGGTCCAGGCTCGCAACCAACCACTCGCGCTCACCCCGGCTGCCGCCCTCACCGAGATCGAGGATATCCGCGCCATCCGTCCGATACGTGATTCGGGCAGGATCGGAGGGTTCGGGATGCAGGTGAGCGCGGCCGCCTTCTCCGACCACGACCACGCCTGCTCCCTCGGAGGCAGCAACGAATGCCACCCCGTCCAGGGCAGCCAGCTGGCTGACGACGTCCTTGCGGACACCCGGTACCGCTCCGCTCTCGATGGCCGACAGCGGCACGCGATCCGCGCGGGGCCCAGCCGGATCGAGATAGATCTGCGCCGACCCGTTTCCGGACACCATCACCGCCGCGGCCGGATCGCGCCGCCACATCACGGGGTGACATAACGTCGGAAGGCCTAGCTTTTCCATTTCAACGGCGATGTCAGTATGACGCTTCACCGCCGACGCGCCATGATCGCTTACGATGAGCGCCAGATGGTCACCGTCGAATCCACCCCGGGCTCCGTACTCGCCGACGATCCCGTCGAATTGCCGGTACGTGGCAAGGACGGCCGGGTGCCATGGGTCATGGAAGTGCGTGACGCCGTCCACCGCCGGGAACACGGCGAATACAAGGGCATGCCGCCGGGCGGCCACCCGGGCAAGCTCCCGACCCACCGCCCGATCCAGCGATCCGTAGTTCCCGGTGTAATGGGCGGCGCTTCCCAGCAGAGCCCGGGCGACGCGTACCCGGTTGGCCGTCCGGCCCAATCCTCGAGTGAACGGGCTCGCCAGAACGGCGACATCGGCGATGCGATCGAACAGGCTCTCGAGTCCGGATCGGAGATCACCGTTGATCCGATCCGCCTGATATCCACAGTAGCTCCTGACGTGCTCGCGATCGGCCCACCACCGTCCCTTGTATCGACGCCGATCCAGCCACCGGATTCCGGGGACGTTGCACGTGCCCGGATAACAGCCGGTAAGAAACGGGAGATAAGCCACGCCGGTCGTGGAAGGGAACACGGTCGTGGCCGGAACCACACCGCCGGGGTCCAGAACATATCGACTGATATTGGGAAGGTCGCCATCAGCTGCGAGTCGCAGAAAGACGTCCTCGCGCGCCCCGTCCAGGAGCAACAGCGTCGCCCGTCGTTCGCCAGGCGGTTTCGTGTAAGCCGAAGAAATATGCATGGGGGCGGGGCGAAGCATCGGTGGATGCCCTGAGGCTGTCAACCGATCCCCGTATCAGGCACGGAGGTTGCACACTCACAGCAAAGGACGTGCCAGAACCCTCCCCGGGGGAACCACTCGACGCTATATTCACGGATAGGTAGCGAAATACCAGACAGTTCTTACCAAACAGGGGGCCATGAGCGACTTTCGAAGAGGACTCGGCCAGAGTCTCGGCATGCGGCAGGAAATGAAGATCAATCCTCGCCTCTACCAGGCGATGGATCTTCTCTACATGCCCCTTATGGACTTGCAGCAGCACCTCAAACAGGAACTCCTGGCCAACCCGTTTCTGGAGTTTTCCGAGCCGGTGGAGGATCCGGATGAAGAGAAACCGGAGGAGGAAAAGCCAGAAGACGACGAGATGGACTGGGAGGAGATCCTCCTAAACGGATTCGATGTTGGCGGTCGGCGGTCGCAATACGAGGATCGTGAAACGTTCATGCCGACGCCTGCTGCGCCACCCGACCTGTGGGAACATCTGCGCGATCAACTCCATCTGCTCACCCTCGAGCCCCGTCTCCAGTACCTGGGGGAGGAACTCATCGGCAACATCGACCGTGAGGGGTTCCTGACATGCTCGTTGGAGGAAGTCGCGGAGTCTCTCAACGACCACCTGGCGAAGACCGAACCGGAACTATGGGCTGACATGGAGCCCTACACACTCGAGGAAGCAGAGAAGGTGCTGCTGGTATTGCAGTCGTTCTATCCGAGCGGCGTGGGTGCCAGGGATCTCCGGGAAACTCTGCTGATACAGCTGCGAGAACGCGGAGACACCGACGGGCTGTCGTATCGTCTGGTGAGTGAACACTTCGAGCAGCTGGTGAGTCATCGGTGGAGTGAATTGTCAAAAGAACACGGTATCTCCGCGAAGGATGTCCAGGACGCGGCCGATGAAATCGCCAAACTCGATCCAAAACCCGGGCTCAAGTATTCTGTAACGAGTGACAACTACATTACGCCCGATCTGATCGTGCAGAAGGTCGACGGCGAGTACTACGTCTTCCACAATGACTCATCACTTCCGCGCCTGAAACTCTCCCGGTCTTATCGTGAGGTGGCGAGAGACAAGAACCAGTACCATGGGGACAACAAGGCCTTCATCGCGAAGAAACTCAATAGTGCGCAGTGGATGATCCAGGCGATCGAGCAACGACGGCAGACGATGCTTCGCGTGATGAACTTCATTGTCGATCGGCAGCGGGAATACTTCGAGAAGGGCGTGGAGCATCTGCGGCCGCTGACACTGCGTGAGGTCGCAGAGCACATTGACATGCACGAATCCACCGTTTCCCGTGTGACCAACGACAAATACGCCCAGACTCCGCGGGGTGTGTTGCCGTTGAAGTTCTTCTTTTCCAGCGGCCTGTCCACCGACTACGGCGAGGACGTGTCGGCGCGGGGAATCCGGGCACGCATCGAGAAGCTGGTGAGCGACGAGAGCCCGCAGAAGCCGCTTACCGACCAGGCAATCGTGGATCGCCTCAAGGCCGAGGGCGTTCAGATCGCCCGACGCACGGTAGCGAAATACCGTGATCAGTTAGGTATTCTCTCAGCGCGGATGCGCAAGCGAGTATGATCCGGCCGGAAGGCATGGACGAGTTCGCGGTCATCATCCCGGCTTACAACGAGGCAGCGAACATGTCCGACCTGTTCGCGGAGCTATCGGACACCTTCGACCAGTTCTCGCTCAACGGTGAGGTCGTGCTCGTAGATGACGGGTCCGACGACGGAACGTCTGAAGCAGCACGGAAAGCCGCAGCGGCGTCGGGGCTGTCGCGTGTTTCAATCCTCAGGCATCGCAACAACCGGGGAAAGACGGCCGCCATTGTAACGGCGGCACGCGCGACACGCGCTCCGGTGCTCGTCCTGTTCGACGCGGACCTCCAGCACGCGACTGACGAAATTCCACGCTTCCTGCAGGCGATCGAAGCCGGACACGATCTCGTAGCCGGACGCAAAGTGGGCGCGTATTCCAAGAGGTTCGTCTCGTCCGTCTACAACAGGCTGTCTCGCCTGATCTTCCGGATTCCGGTGCACGACCTGAACTCGATGAAGGCATTCCGGCGGTCTGTCCTGGACGATCTTCGACTCC
>Ga0224512_10002794_pt1 | contig 15730 bp, 12 predicted proteins | sample SF_May12_sed_USG_4_FD_169103 | JGI IMG/M metagenome (GOLD analysis project Ga0224512, IMG submission 169103) | Sediment microbial communities from San Francisco Bay, California, United States - SF_May12_sed_USGS_13 | ecosystem: Environmental > Aquatic > Marine > Sediment | place: USA...
CGAACGCCCGCCCTGTGATGCGGTTCCGATCTTCGCTGTTATCGACGCTGCCAACAGGCTCCATATCGGCTACTAGACACGACCACCCTCTCAGCAGAGTGTCAGTAGCCCTCCAACTCGCCACCCCAACTCGTCGAACACGACCCGGTATGCACCGATCTCGAACATCTCCAAAAAGACGCTCTGAGCAGAGGAAACAACCGAAATAGAAACAGAATGAAAGGGCTGCTGACACTCAAATAACATCGAAATAAGAGGGTCCCAACCCAAAGTCGGGGGATGAACAACCTCGAACCACTGATCTCAGCCCAACAACTCGCCGACTACCTCGAAGTCCCCCTCGCAACCCTCTACGCCTGGCGCCACCGCGGAGAAGGACGCCCCGGCTTCCGAGCCGGCCGGCACCTCCGCTACCGCAAGAGCGATATCGACCGATGGATCAAGGGCCGGCTCCTAGAAAGAGCTCGTTGACGGAAGGCCCGTCCGGTTGCGAGCACACCTAGCAACGACGCGGGCGGGACAAATGCGCTTTGATTGGAAGGGACGAGGAAAGAGGCACGAGAATGGCGCACATTCAGCGCAGACCCGAAAGACGCCGGCCGTGGCAGGTGAGATACCGAGACCCAACAGGTCGAGAACGAGCCCGGAGCTTCTTGCGGAAGACTGACGCCGAACGGTTCGCCATCACCGTAGAGGCAGACAAGCTGAGAGGTGCGTGGACAGACCCCCGCCTTTCCAAGACCTCGGTTGCCGAGTGGTCCGATCGGTGGCTTCTAACCAAGGCCCACCTAAAACCGAAAACCCTGGCCGGTTACGAGTCCAACCTGCATGCTCATGTTCTACCTACCTTCGGAGATTTCGAACTCCGACACGTCGACCGTATGGCGGTAGAGGAATGGGTAGCCGATCTCCGGGCCTCAGGCCTCGGTCACTCCGGGGTGCGACAGGCTCGGCAGGTGCTCAACAGCATGCTCCAGCTCGCCGTCGAAGCCGGCTACCTGGTCGTCAACCCTGCAACTGGGGTGAAAGTCGCCCGCCAGCCCGATCCTGAGATGCTCTTCTTGTCGGCGGAGGAGGTTGAGCGTCTTGCGCTCGAGATTCGAGAGCACTACGCCACGCTCGTGTATCTACTCGCCTATGGAGGACTCCGTTGGGGAGAGGCGGCCGCATTACGTCGCAAGCGGTGTCAGTTGCTCCGGTCACGCATCGAGGTAGCCGAGTCCTTGTCGGAAGCCCGGGGCAAGCTCCACTTCGGCCCCACCAAGACAAACCGCAGCCGTGTTGTGGTGCTTCCAAGCTTCCTCCGGGACCTCTTGGCCGAGCACCTCGCGCGACACGTAGACGAGCACCCAGACGCGCTGGTCTTCACCTCGCCCCAAGGACAGCCCCTCCGCAACTCGAACTTCCGACGCCAGGTCTGGTACAAGGCGGTCGCCGCGGCAGGGCTCCCCGACGGCCTTCGAATCCACGATTTGCGACACACGTGCGCATCCCTGCTCATTGCCCAGGGCGCGCACCCGAAAGCCATCCAGGTCCACCTCGGTCACTCGTCGATTTCTGTGACGATGGACCGCTACGGGCATCTATTCCCCTCTGACATGGACACCCTGGCGGTGGCCCTGGATGGGCTGCGGAGCCGGGCTCTCGCGGACCAAATGCGGACCAAATACGGACCAGAGGTCGTGACGCTCAGTGGGAGATAGCCGAAACCCCTGTATTCACAGGGGTTTCGGTGGCACGCCCGGAGGGACTCGAACCCCCAACCTTCTGATCCGTAGTCAGACGCTCTATCCAAATTGAGCTACGGGCGCACGACTCCCGGAAACGGGAGCTTGCCCCGTAAAGGTAGTCGACCCTGGAGCGATGCGAAACCCGACACCTTGACCACCAACTCACCCGGGGTAGGCTCTGGCAGACTCATCTCGAGCGGTGGAGGGACAGGCCCGATGAAACCGCGGCAACCGACCCTCGCGGATCAAGGTGCCAAGGCCTGATCGATGAGGCGGCGGCTTCGCTCCTCTCCGATCTATAAGAAGGAGCGAAATGACGGACTACGTCGAAGCGGCGACCAACCGGGTGGTGGTCTACGACGGCGCCATGGGCACTTCTTTGCAGCAGGCCGGCCTCACCGCCGACGATTTCGGTAGTGACAACCTCGAGGGCTGCAACGAGTTGTTGAGCGTCACTCGACCTGATGTAGTTCAGGCGGTACACGCCGCCTTCCTCGAAGTGGGCGTCGACGTCATCGAAACCAACAGCTTCGGCGGGTTTTCCGTCCCGCTTTCCGAATACGGATTGCAGAACCGGGTACACGAACTGAATGTGGCCGCCGCCCGGATCGCCAAAGAGGTAGCAGGCGACTACGCCAGCGCCGATCATCCTCGTTGGGTAGCGGGTTCGATCGGTCCTGGGACCAAGTTCCCCACCCTGGGACAGATCACCTACCGGGAACTGCGAGATGCCTACGAGGAACAGGCAGTTGGACTACTCGAGGGCGGCGTCGATTTGTTCATCATCGAGACCCAGTTCGATCTCCTCGGGCTCAAAGCAGCCATCAATGGCACTCGCCGCGCCATGGCCAGCCTCGATAGGGCCGTCCCCATCCAGGCCCAGGTCACGATCGAAGCGACGGGACGCATGCTGCCCGGCACCGAAATCGGCGCTGCTCTGGCCGCCGTTGATCCGATGCGGCCCGACGTGTTCGGGATCAACTGCGCGACTGGTCCGGCCGAAATGACGGAACACCTCCGCTATCTGGCCAGCCACGCGCGGATGCCGATCTCGGTGATCCCCAACGCCGGACTCCCCGAGGTGCGCGACGGGGCCGTCTGTTATGACCTCTCCCCAACCCAGCTGGCTCAATATCACACCCGCTTCATCACCGAACTTGGCGTGACGGTGGTCGGTGGCTGTTGCGGGACAACTCCCGAACATCTCCGCACCGTCGTACAGGCAGTGCGTGACCTGACCCCCTCACAACGAAGCCCGGACCACCAACCCGGGGCGGCCTCCACCTACAGTTTCGTGCCCTTCCGCCAAGACACATCATTTCTGATCGTGGGTGAACGGACCAACGCCAACGGGTCTAGGCAGTTCCGACAGGCCCTGTTGGCCGAAGATTGGGATACGGCCGTGCAGATGGGCCGGGACCAGATCCGCGAAGGTGCTCACCTCGTGGATCTCAGTGTCGACTACGTCGGTCGGGACGGCAGCGGGGACATGGATCAAATAGCGCAACGGTTCACCGGGCAGGTCGGGGTTCCCGTCGTGCTCGATTCCACCGAGCCGGAGGTTCTCGAGACCGGTCTGCAATGGATCGGTGGCCGGGCGGTTCTCAATTCGGCCAACCTCGAGGACGGCGAGGGAGAAACATCCCGTTTCGATCGGGTCATGTCGCTGGCCCGCGAGTACGGGGCGGCAGTGATTTGCCTGCTCATCGACGAGGAGGGCCAAGCCCGGGACCTCGAATGGAAGTTGCGGGTCGCGCACCGGATCCACCAACTGGCGGTTCAACGTTACGGCCTGGAACCCGGGGATTTGATCTTCGACCCTCTCACGTTCCCCTTGAGCACCGGTGGCGAAGATCTTCGCGGTGATGGCCTCGCCACTCTTGAGGCCCTCCGCAGAATCAAAGCTGAGTTGCCGGGCGTTCATACGATTCTCGGCGTTTCTAACGTCTCGTTCGGTTTGAATCCGGCCGCCCGTCATGTGATTAACTCGGTCTTCCTGCATGAGGGGATCGAACATGGGCTCGACGCAGCCATCGTGCATGCGGCTCGAATCCAGCCGCTACATCGCATCCCGGCCGAGCAGAAGCAAGCGGCGCTCGATCTGATCTATGACCGACGCACAGAAACGTACGACCCGCTCGCCCGGATCCTGGAGCTGTTCGCGAACGTTCAGGCAGCCGCGATCAAACCGGAAGACCGGAGCGACTGGACCCTGGAGCGACGCCTCGAGCATCGGATCGTAGAGGGCGACCGGGACGGGCTGACCGGCGACCTGGATGAAGCCCTCGCCGGCGGCATGCCCGCTCTCACCATCATCAACGAGATCCTCCTGACCGGCATGAGAACCGTTGGCGACCTGTTCGCGTCGGGTGACATGCAACTCCCCTTCGTCCTGCAGTCGGCCGAAACGATGAAGGTGGCCGTCTCGTATCTCGAACCGCACATGGAGCGAGCCGACGTTGCCGGCCGTGGATCGATCGTCCTGGCGACGGTCAAAGGAGACGTCCACGACATCGGCAAGAACCTGGTGGACATCATCCTCACCAACAACGGTTATAAGGTCCACAACCTCGGCATCAAGGTCGGCATCGGGGCGATGATCGAGAAGGCCCTGGAGACCAACGCAGATGCCATTGGAATGAGCGGGTTGCTGGTCAAATCCACCCTGATTATGCGTGACAATCTGGTCGAATTGATCGATCGTGGGTTATCGCACCTGCCGATCATTCTGGGCGGGGCGGCGCTCACCCGCTCGTACGTAGAACGACACCTGCGAGAGGTCTATCCCGGTCCGTTGTTCTACGGAAAGGATGCCTTTGCAGGACTGGCCGTAATGGAACAGATCGCCACCAACGCCCATCTCGATGATCCGGAATTTGGTCGCAAGGAAGGTGGCCGTGCCCTCCCTCCTCGCCGTGAGCGGCCTGCGCCCACCACCACGCACACAGGTCGCTCTCTGGAGGTCGAAGCCGACAACAAGATCCACCAACCACCGTTTCTCGATTCCAGCCTCGTTAAGGGCGTCGCCGTCGACGACATCGCCGCCTATCTGAACGAAACGGCATTATTCCGCAACCAGTGGCACTTTCGCCCGACGAACGACGAGGACGACCAGGCGTTCAAAGCCCGAATCCGGCCCCTACTGCGTGAACAGCTGAGCCGCGCCAAGGAAGATCACCTCCTCGTGCCCCAAGTGGTCTACGGGTACTTCCCGGTCAATTCCGACGGGAACGACCTCATCATCTGGGAGGACGAAACCAGATCACGGGAAAAAACCCGCTTCGCCTTCCCCCGCCAAGCCTCGACTCCCAACCTCTGCATCGCGGACTTTCATCGACCACTCGGAGGCGATGTCGATTACGCCGCTTTCCACATCGTCACGATGGGCGAACGAGCGTCGGAACGGGCGGCGGAACTGTTCGCCGGCCATCACTACCGCGAATACCTGTTTCTGCACGGCCTGGCGGTCGAAATGGCCGAAGCCCTGGCCGAGTTCTGGCACCACCGGATCCGCGCCGAATGGGGTTTTGTCGACGAGGACGGCCCGTCGCTGCAAGGCTTATTCCGCCAGCAGTACCGCGGCGGCAGATACTCGTGGGGTTACCCGGCCTGTCCCGACCTCGAAGACAACGCCCGGGTGGCCGACCTCCTCGACGCCGGACGGATCGGCATAACCGTGAGTGAGGAGACCGGTTGGCAATACCAGCCCGAGCAAACTACCTCAGCCATCATCTGCCACCACCCGCGGGCCAAGTATTTCATCGCCAGATAGCCAGTCAGGTGCCCAGTACGCCACGACCTGCCGGATGATCACCGTTGGCGAACGAAATGGTCACCGTGGATGCGCTGGCGGTACTGAGTGCTGCCGGAAGGTCCAGGTTCCGGGTCGTAACTTGGCCCCAAAACAAAACCTCAAGCGTGGTTCCCGAAACCTGCCACCTATCACCTGAAACCTGTAACCAGCCATTGAGTCCTGGTTACATGGGCGGAGAGGGAGGGATTTGAACCCTCGAGGGAGCTCTAAACCCCCTACTCGCTTAGCAGGCGAGCGCCTTCGACCGCTCGGCCACCTCTCCGAGCCCCCGGTCACAGACCGGTGGCATTCACAAGTTACAAGTTCCCGGTTCCAAGCTCCAACCCTTGACTCCGACCAGACCCCCATGATATGCTCTGTCTTGCAGAGTACTCTGTATTGCACAGATAATGGAGGTGCAGCGATGACCGGGCTCACCGATCTCAAGACACTCGAGAAGCGGGCCTTCCGCAGGTTCTACGAGGACGGGATCTTCGACGTGTTCCTGGGCCTGATGCTGGGAACAATGGCCGTCGGAGCTCTGGTTCAAGATTGGATAGCGAGCGAGACGGCCGGTGTCTTGTCCATGTTCGGAATGTCTGTCGTACTGGTTGTGGTGCTGATGACTGTGCGCCGCCGCTTGCTGCGGTCACGGCTTGGCGAGTTCAAGCCTGGGCCGAGACGGAAACGCCGGATCATCAACGTGCGTCTCGCTCTCTTGGGTTCTGTGGTAGTCGGTTTGATTCTCTTCGGGCTTGTCGCGGCGGGAGGTGTCTCGCTCGTCAGCCTCGAGGTTCTCATGCCGCTGGTGTGGTTCATCAATGCCGTGGTGGTGTTTGGGGCAATGGCGTACTTGCTGGACGTACCGCGTTTCTACCTCCACGGGTTCCTCTTCGGGTTGGCCATGCCGCTGATGGTCTTGCCCGATGTCCTTTGGAACTATCGTGTCCCGCCGTGGATCGCCTTAGGAGGCCCGGCTGCCGTCATCGTGATGATCGGCCTGTTCAAGCTGACCCGCTTCCTGAGGGAATATCCGGTCCGGTCAATCACCGAAGCTACCAATGCCTCGCCCTGAGCCTCCGGTGGCCGTCGACCGTTTGATCCATGAACCGGCTCGCCTCGCCATCATGACCAATCTTTTCGTCGTCGAGAGCGCCAATGCCACCTACCTGCTTCAGCAAACCGGCCTCACCTGGGGAAACCTTGGCTCTCACCTCTCGAAGCTCGAAGAAGCAAGGTACGTGGACGTGGTCAAGGGATACAACGGGAAACAACCGCAAACCACCATCTCCCTCACCCCCCAGGGTCGCAACGCCCTTGAGGCCTACCGGGAACATCTGTTGGCCGCTCTCGCCCCGCTTTCCGAGTAGAGCGCCGGGATTCGGAGTCGCGCTTGCGGGCTACCGGATCTCGTCAACGGCCACGACGCCTGGTTGGGTGGTCGTCGGGCTCGGCAACGGTCGTGTTGTTCTCACCAACACCGGCACGACAGTCAAGAGAATCAGTGCGATCACCACCGCGAGAGCAAGCAAGCGAACCGCTCTGCCGAATCGAGGAGCAAGCTCCAGAGAATCTTCATCAGGCCGGTGTGAATCCACGCCGACACGGTACCGGCAATCCGATTCTGCCTGGTCCGGTCTTGCTCTGGCCCGGGCGGACCGACAAGTTCCCGACCAGGTATCACCACGCCGCCCAACCTGAAGCGTTTGGCGGAGGCGTAGCCTTCTGCAACCTCAGATCTGGGTGGCTCGCTGACGATATTGGTGCACCCGACAGGTTTGCCCGCGCTGTGAACCACCCACGGCAGGGCGCGCGTCGGATACACACACCGAACCGCCGCAAGGCATGGTCGCACAATGAAATCGCGGGGTCTCGCGCGCTCCGTGGGACATTGACCGTTCGGCAGCGGTGAGCGGTGTCATAGGACTTTGCGGAGGGAGTGGGATTCGAACCCACGGTGGGGCGTGCACCCCACAGCAGTTTTCAAGACGGACGTCCCGAGATCCGCTTATTGCCGTTCAGACCCGTCCATGGCCGTTCATTCCGGGCCATATTGGCGATTTCGGTAATCGAGTTCCGTCTAGTTCCGTGTAGTTCCGTTGGCTGACGGACGCCATGGCACCGGGAATGGCACCGAGTCCGGACAAGATTGAAGGAAGCTCCGGTCGGTCAAGCAGTCGCTCGTTCCCGCGCAATGCGATTTCCTACTTCTGCCCCTAGCCCCGGGTGGCAACTTCGAAGACGATTGGGTGGAGAGTATTCCCTACTGCCGGACATGTAGGGGTGTTCGGCGGGTAGTCAGGCGGGGAACGAGTGGATCAAGAAGCAAGATTCAGGTCGTTGTACGAGCCTCAGTATCCCGATCTGCTCGCCTACTTCCTGCGGCGGCTGAAACACGAGGACGCTGTGGAGGCCGCCGCCGACGTGTTCCTGGCGGCCTGGCGTCGAATCGATCATGCGCCGGACGGCCAAGAAGCTCGTCTCTGGCTGTTCGGTATTGCCCGCAATGTTCTGCGTAACCGCCAAAGAACCAACCGGCGCGTCCGACGGCTCCTGGTGCGGATGGCCACGGTGCCGGTCAATCCCCCGCAGAATCCTGAGGTGCTGGTGGTCAAACGGGCGCAGAACTGTGAGGTGGTCGCCGCGCTGGATCGGCTCCGATCGATCGATCGTGAGGTGATTCAGTTGCGTCTTTGGGAGGAAGCGAGCTACGACGACATCGCTGTGCTACTGGGGTGTTCCCGTCACGCCGCCGAGCAACGCTACGCCAAAGCGTTGAGAAGACTCCGCAGCGTTTACCACCAAGCCGGACATGAATGGACGAGCGGAACCCAACAGACACTGCAAACACAGGAGTGGACCCGTGAGGCGTGAAGATCTCAGTCGACTCGAATTTGCAGTCCGGGAGGCCAATCCGGTGCCGCAGCCTCACACACTCGTTGACTCGGACGAAGCTGCCGCCGTGGCGGTTCTGATCCAACAGGGGCGACAAACCGGCACCCCCATACCCCAAACGGCGCCCCCGGTCGCACCGGCCCGAAGAGTCCAGCACTGGCGGATGAAACCGGCGGTGGTGTTCACCGCCGCTTGTCTACTGGTCCTCGGTGTCATCGGCTTGGTCGTGCTATTGAACAATGGTCAACCAGAATTCATGGAAGAGCCTGCCCCCACAACAACCACCGCCCCGCTGCCGGCGGGCTCGGCTGCCTAAGACGTGAGGGGGTTTGCCGTGGCTCCCGACGGGAGCTTGTGGGCGGCGACGGACGCTGGCATCGCCCATTGGAACCTCGCAACCGGAACACCGACGTTGTATTCGACCGAGGATGGGCTGCCCACTGACGATGTCTGGGTTGTCGCCGTCGGATCGGATGGGACCGTGTGGACAAGGGGATCTGGGTGGATCGCCCGGTTCGACGGCTCCTGGACCACCTTCTCGGCGCCCCTCTCCGAAGGACCGATGGCGGTCGGCCCGGACGGGGCGGTCTGGACCGCGTTTGGGGAGCGCGACCTGGCGCGGTTCGACGGTTCGGAGTGGCAGACGTTCGAGGCGCCACTCTCGCTCGACCAGGGCGTCTCCGTGCCGTGGACCGGCTTTCTTGATGTGGCTGCGGATGGAACCGTATGGGCGGGAACCCACGGATTGGAGGGCGTCTTTGCGTTCGATGGTGCCAACTGGACCCACTACCCGAGCGTAGACGGTCTTCCCGCTCCGTTGAGCGACAACGTGGCTGCTGCCCCCGATGGAACCGTGTGGGTAGGTTCGGTGAGCGGTGACGGTTCCCCGGGCGCCGGCGCGGCCCGGCTCGACGGGTCGACGTGGACCGTCTACACCACCGCTGATGGGTTGCTCGACGATGCCCCCGACGTGGCGGTCGGGGCCGACGGGACGGTCTGGGCGGTCCATCAGAATGGTGTTTCCCGATTCGACGGCGATACCTGGACGGCTTTCCCCGGCGTCACTGGGATCGGCATGTTCGCCGCGGTGGACGCCTCCGGGACGTTGTGGATGCCGTCCCGGGACGGTGGTGTGATCGGCTTCGACGGTATCGACATCACCCGCCTCGAAATGCCCGTCAAAGAGACACCTTCCCCGCCCACCACCGTGACCGCTCGGGCAGGGACCTGGCATCCCATCCTGGCCACCACCCGAGCAAAACCCGCCCCACCCGCCGCCACCTGTCCCCCCGGCACCGATCCAAACGCTCCCGGTCCGGCCGAACAAGACCGTCCCGAGGCCCGCTGGACATCCCTCCTGGCCGCCGCATTCGACCGGCACACAGGCCGCATCGTCTATGTCGACACCCTCGGCGAAACCTGGACCTTCGACGTCTGTACCAACACCTGGCATCGCACGAACCCAACCGGGGCGATGATCGGAAACCTCAACGCCGGACTGGTCTACGACGTCGACTCCGACCGCACCGTCGCCCTTGGCTACGAACACATCTCGGTCTACGACGCCAACACCAACACCTGGACCCAGCCACGCAACGACACCATCGGCTATGGCCTCATCATCCCCATGGGTGCTGTCTACGATCCGATCTCGGGTCTGATCATCACGACCGACCTCACAGACAGCTACCTGGAAACCTGGGCCTACGACGTGGACACGAACACGTGGACACTGATCGGCCGTCTCTGGGAACAACAGGGACAGGACTACACCCGTTTCGAACTCCTCGGCTACTCGCAAGAATCCGACCGCCTGATCTTCACCTCCGTCGACGACATCACCGCCTTGGTCGATCCCCGCACCGGCGACCAGACCCTCATCACGACCGCCACCCCGGCTATCTCCTTCGGGTACCCACATGCGCAGTACGGTCCAGCGGCAGACACGGTCTACGTCGCAGAGGGTGTTTGGGGGGATGGCGGGATTGTCGGCCCGCGATTCCCCGACCAGATCTGCGGCTTTGACCCCGGCACCTCGGCATGGACCTCATGCTTCGCGATTCCTCCGAACAACTCCCGGTATGCCGCGTTCGGTGCCATGGTCGGCGACCCGATCAACCACCGCCTCGTACTCATCCATGGCGTGTACGGGAGCTTCTGGGTCAACGCCGATGGCAATGTGTGGGCTATCGACCTCAACGCGGGCGAATGGACAGAACTCCTCGCCATGCCACGCAAGTAACCACATCGCAGCCAGCACAATGCATCAACCGGCGTGTTCTAAGACATAAGTCTGGCCGCTTTGAGGAGAGCTACTCAGATACCTCGAACAACCCAGTAGAGAAGGATCTCTTCAGCGGAGGGAGTGGGATTCGAACCCACGGTGGGGCGTGAACCCCACAGCAGTTTTCAAGACTGCCACCTTCGTCCGCTCGGTCATCCCTCCAAGGCGATGGCTCCGCCACCGCAGTACGAAGTACAAGGTACAAAGTACAAAGTACAAAGTACAAAAGTACAAAAGTACGACGCCGGGCGAAGCCCGGCGTCCTTGAGCGGAGGGAGAGGGATTTGAACCCTCGAGGGAGCGTGAACCCCCTACACGCTTTCCAGGCGTGCGCACTAGGCCAGACTATGCGATCCCTCCAATAGCGTCATAGTGTAAAGCCCCATGGAATACGCCCAACTCGAATCCGCCATGCGGGCCGCCCTCACCGAAGCCGCCCGGGCCCCCGCCCATGGCGATGTGCCGGTCGGTGCCGTCCTGCTCGACCCGAACGGCGAGGTGATCGCTTCGGACCACAATCGCCGCGAAGAACTCCAGGATCCAACTGCCCATGCCGAGGTTCTGGTCCTCTCAGCAGCCGCCCGAGCGCGAGGGGATTGGCGTTTGACGGGCCACACCCTGGTCGTGACCCTCGAGCCTTGCGCCATGTGTGCCGGGGCCGCCGTGCTGGCGCGCCTCGAACGAATCATATTTGGCGCCCCCGATCTGAAAGCCGGCGCCGCCTGGAGCCTCTACAACATCCCGCAAGATCAGCGTCTGAACCACCACATCCAATTAGAGGGCGAGATCCTCGCCGACGAATGCGCAGCCCAGCTGAGCGAGTTCTTCGAACAGCGACGTTAACTCGGGAGCGGATCTCTTCGCACGGGACAGGTCATACACCTCGGGCCGCCTCTCCCCCGCGGTAACTCATACGAAGGGATTCGATGCACGGTAATGCCCGCATCTTCGAGGACCTCGTTGGTGGCAACGTTCCGTTCGTACGCCACCACCTCGCCGGGAGCCAGCGCAAAGGTGTTATTGGCGTCGTTCCACTGCTCACGCTCGGCCTGGATGCTGTGGATCGGCGGTTCGATAGTCCGGACCTCGCCCAGCCCGGTTGCCCAGGCCAGTCCGGCAACGAGGTCTTCTACTTCGTCCACTTTCAGATGACCCTTTGCCCCAGAAGTCACCTGCAAAACCCGTACCTGATGTCTGATCTTCGTGTACAGAACAAACGCGTCGACGTCGACCATGGTCACCACGGTGTCGAGATGCATCGTGCTGCGCGCTTTTGGGAGCTCAACCGCCAGAATCCGATCGATCACGTTTTGCTCGAACAACTGGGCGGCCAGGGCCGCCGCGCCAGACGGGGTCGTCCTTTCGGAAATACCGATCGCCAGTCCTCGGTCGCCGACAACCAGCACGTCCCCGCCTTCCACGGACGCCGGGTAATGCTCGCCGGGCTGGTCGCCGAACCAGATCGGCGATCCGGCAAAGAGTGGATGCAGTCCGTAGACCAAGCGAAGGAGGTTTGTTTCGCGTTGTCGGACCGGCCGGTTCATGGGATTGAGGATTGCGCCACTACCCACCCAAACAGACGAATCCCTCATGAAGACCGCATTGGGGAGCGGAGTCAGTATGAAATCGTCGGGTCCGTGCAGTGCAGCAACCAGCCCTTCCGTCTCGCCCACCTCTTCCAGGGTGACCCCTCCGATAAGATGGCGCACCAGATCTGGAACCGTCAACTCGAGCAGGAAGCGGCGCACCCGCTCGGCCAGACGTCGCCCGCACAGATCTTCGGTGACGTGAGCCTCGACGAATTCGAACGCCAACTCGCGGTCGGTGAGCACCTCCTCCAGAAGCGTCGACAGATGCAGGACCTGTGCCCCGGAATCGGCAATGGTTGCGCTGAACGCATCGTGCTCCTCGCGCGCTTTTTCGACCCACACCAGTTCATCGAATAGCAACTCGTCCTTGTTACCCGGGGTCAAACGATGCAGCTCCAGATCAGGTCGGTGGACGATCACTGCCCGCAAACGGCCTACCTCAGAACGAATCTCGCTTCCCATAACCTGCTCCTCGTCTCCAGTGCCATTCTGTCACCGGGTTCACTTCTTTCGGGGGACGGAGCCACGGTACAATCCTCGCCACCGGAGGGATCGCATAGTCCGGCCTAGTGCGCGGCACTCGAAATGCCGTAGGGCGTTTACCCGCCCTCGAGGGTTCGAATCCCTCTCCCTCCGCTCAAGAGGAGCCGGGCGATGCCCGGCTCCGTATTTCGTACTTTGTACTTTGTATCCAGTACCTCCGGGCGGACGGCAGGTAGCCGATCGTAGACGGCTACCATTTCCCTGATCGTGCTAGGCGGGGCGCTAGGGGTGCCCTGTACCCGAAACCCTCTACAAGCGGGGCCGAATCCCTGCCCGAGGGTGACCGCCACTTGGGTCAGCACCCAGCACGTGGCGTTGAAGGCCGGGTCCTGCGCGGCGGGACTTCGTGAATTGGGTCAGGTCCGGAAGGAAGCAGCCCTAAGCGCTCAGCCCCGGGTGCCGCAGGAGCGCCTGGCTGGAGCCGGCGACTGGGGAAGCGCCGGGTAGCGGCATTCGACGGCAGGGTGCACGGTCATAACGGGCCGCCTGGGGGCGGCCGTACTTCGTATTGCGTACTTCGTACCGCGACCCCGGGACACGAGAGCCTGGCGGGGCGGTGTCGGTCGCTGTTACCGCTTGACGAGCAAGGCGCCGTAGACGAAACCGAGCGGACCCATTCGCCATATGTCCTCGACCTGCAGGGGGCCACCACCGAAGAGCTCCTCCGGAGGTGGCAGTTTGTCCAGCGAATGATGTAGATAGGTGTATTCACGGCGGGCTCCGACGGCGGCCCCTGCGAGCGGAAGCACCAATGCCGTGCCCGCTCGGTGAACTGATGCAGCCAACGATCCCCGGGGACGCCCCAACCCGATCACGGTTGCCTTGCCGCCGGGCCGCAACACACGCCCGATTTCCCGCAACGTATCGGGAATAGAGGTGAGGTTGCGAAATACGTAGGCAGAGAACACGCTGTCGAAGGAGCCGTCGGCGAATGGCAGCTCCTCGCCGACCGCTACCACCCGGACGGAGGCGGGGTTGAGGGCCAGCATTTCGGGCACCGGATCCAGGGCGACGACCCGCCGGTCACCGAAAGCCGCCAGGGCCGCTCCGGTTCCGGCTCCTAAGTCCAAGAGCTTGCCCGGTGGGAGTCGGTCGATGCCGCTCCGTCGCCAGGCTTGCTCCCGACCAAACGACAGGATCCGGTTCAGGGTGTCGTAACGTCGAGCGATACCCGAGAAGACTTCTTGACCCGGCACCCGCCCGTTCACGGCGCAATGACGTCGAAACCAACGTACGGTTGGAGTGCCCCGGGGATCTTCACCGACCCGTCGCCTTGCTGGTGGTTCTCGATGATGGCCAGCATGGTGCGCGAACTGGTCACGACAGTTCCATTGAGTGTGTGTAACAAGCGGTTGCCGGTTCCGTCACGGAACCTAGCGCGGAGACGGCGCGCTTGATAATCCGTGGTATTGGAACATGAGGTGATCTCCCGAAAGGTCTCCTGCGATGGAATCCAGACCTCGATGTCGTACTTCTTGGCGGCCGGGGCACCCAAATCACCGACCGCCACGTTCACCACCCGGTACGGAAGCTCGAGCTCCTGGCAAACCTGCTCTTCGATCGACAGCATGTACTCATGTTCCTCCCACGATTGTTCGGGATGACAGAAAGAGAACATTTCGACCTTGTTGAACTGATGCATCCTGAAGATGCCCCTGGTGTCCTTGCCGTAGGTGCCGGCTTCGCGGCGGAAACAGCTGGAAGACCCGGCATAGCGAATCGGGAGTTCGTCCGCCTCGAGGATCTCATCGAGGTGGAGTGCAGCCAGAGATACCTCGGAGGTGCCAACCAGAAAGAGTTCATCGCTTTCGATGGCATAGACCTGTTCACGTTCCGTTGGAAAGAAACCGGTGCCGAACAGCGCCTCTTCGCGAACCAGCACAGGAGGGATTACGGGTGTGAAGCCCCTGGCTGTGAGCCGATCCAGGGCAAAACGCACCAACCCGAGCTCGAGTAGAGCGGCTTTGCCCTTCAAATAGGCAAACCGGGATCCCGACAGTCGGACGGCCCGCTCGATATCGATAATCCCAAGCGATTCGCCGAGATCCTGATGATCTCGGACTTCAAAACCGAATTCGGCGGGTGTTCCCCACCGCCGAATCTCGACGGCGTCTCCTTCGGTGGTGCCGTCTGGTGCCGAAGGGTGCGCCATGTTGGGCACGTTGATCCACAGCTTTTGAAACTTCTCGTCGAGTTCATCGGCCTCAGCGAGGAGCCGTTTGTAGGTATCGGCCAATTGCCCGGCGTCGGCAATGGCCTTCCGGCGGGCGTCACCCTCGAGACCGGAGATCTCCTTGCCGGCCAGTTTCTGTTCGGCTCGGGCCCGCTCGGCTTCACTTCTCACTGTTCGGCGACGCTCGTCCAGATCGGTCAGTTCATCCACGTCGATTACGTTATGCCTGCGACGCAAGGCATCGCGCAGGGCCTCCGGGGAATCTCTCAGGACGGCCAAATCGATCATGGTGCTCCGGATCCTACTGTTGGAGGGCCCGCTGGATGGCGTGCTGCTCCTCCGGCGACAAAGGCTCCTCAGGGGTCCCGGCTGTGATCTTCTTGAGGTAGAACGACGTATCGGTCCGAGAGACGAGCACGCTCACGACCAGCCCACTCCCTTCGGCGTCCAACAAGGCTATGGAACGCGAGCGGGCGCCACCCACGTTGTCGAAAGCGTCATAGCTGATCACGCCGGTCCGCCGAAGAGAGGTCACGGAAAGCTGCTCGAGATGAAGCAGGCGCTGCTGGAGGTCGGTGATGGCCGCATCATGGAAGCCCAGCTCATTGTCGATCCGGCGCACGAGGTCGTACAGCTCATCGTCACCGAGCGGCACCCCGGATACGGCCTGTTTCAGGTTCACCACTTCCCACGCCAACCACGCGGCCGCCAGCGCAAGCACCA
>Ga0224512_10002795_pt1 | contig 15727 bp, 18 predicted proteins | sample SF_May12_sed_USG_4_FD_169103 | JGI IMG/M metagenome (GOLD analysis project Ga0224512, IMG submission 169103) | Sediment microbial communities from San Francisco Bay, California, United States - SF_May12_sed_USGS_13 | ecosystem: Environmental > Aquatic > Marine > Sediment | place: USA...
GGTATCGGACGCGTTCATCTTCCCGGTGTTGCTAGCCATAGAATCGGTCATAAATTTGTACCCGGGGTATTGAATTTTGCCGTTCTTCGTCTCCAAACCAGCAGTCTTTCATGGTTAAATGTCGCATGGCTACGATCCGGGTAAAGCCGGTCTCGGTATTCTGCCAGACATTTCTGGTCCGCGCGAACGGAGCATCCAGTAAGATGCATCGAAACGAAGGAGATTAACATTGCCCAGCGCAAGCCTAAGCGGCTCCGAATTTTCCGAGATTCTCGGTCAATACGACCCGGTAGCGACGCGGTCGCATTCGATCAATTCCCGCTGCTATGTCGATCCAAAGTTCTTGCAGATCGAGCGGGAGCAGATATTTCATCGCAGCTGGCAGTTTGTTTGTCACGAGGAATCACTGCGAGATCCCGGCAGCTACGTCACGATGGATATCGAAGGACAGCCCATTGTCGCGCTGCGCAGCCGCGACGGCGAACTCGGGGCTTTTTACAACGTCTGCAAGCACCGCGGGCACGAACTTTTAAAGGGACAGGGAAAGATCAGGCGGATTACCTGTCCTTATCATGCATGGACTTACGATCTCTATGGCGCGCTGGTGACCGCGCCCCGCTCGCAGTATCTCGAAAACTTCGATCACAAACAGATCTGTCTCGACCGGGTGCAGGTCGAAGTGTTTTGCCACCTGGTATTCGTCAATCTCGATGGCGACGCCGCTGCGCTCGCCGAACAGTCGGGAAACCTCGCGCGGGAAATCATGGAATATGCACCAGATCTGAGCCGACTGACTTTTTCGACCCGGCTGACTTATCGTATCAAGGCGAACTGGAAAGCCGTGGTGGACAATTTTCTCGAGTGTTACCACTGCCCGGTCGCGCACAAGGGTTTCAGCTCTATGATCGATATGGATACCTACAAGGTCGAAACCCACGGAATTTATTCCAGCCACATGGCCAAGGCGCGAGTTGGCGAAAACTCGGCTTACAATATCGCCGACGCCACCGTCACCGATCACGCGGTCTGGTTCCTGTGGCCCAACCTGACGCTGATGCGTTACCCCGGCCGCGGCAACTTCATGGTGTGGCGTTTCTATCCGATCAACGAACAGGAAACCCGGGAAGAGTTCGATTTTTTTTTCGAAACCGCAGAGCCCAACGAAACTGAAAAAGAGGCACTGAAGTTTATCGATGAAGTGCTGCAGCCGGAGGACATCGGCCTCGTCGAAAGCGTGCAGCGCGGCATGAATACGCCGGCATTCAATTCGGGACGCTACATCGTCGATATCGACGGTAGCGGCGCCAGCGAACACGCGGTGCATCATTTCCACGGGCTCATCCTCGACGCCTACCGGCACGCCGCCGAGGCGGCGGCATGAGCAAGTTGCTCGACGGCAAGACCGCGTTTGTTACCGGCGGCAGCGGCGGAATCGGCAGCGCGACCTGCGCGCGCTTTGCGCGCGAGGGCGCGCGCGTCATCGCGGCCGATTTGACACAACCCGGCGAGCTGCCCGACCGGGTCGAGTTCCTCGCCTATGACGTCACCGACGAATCGGTCTGCCGGCAAACCTTTGCCGGGCTGGCGCAGCGCTGGGACAAGCTCGATATACTGGTCAACGCGGCCGCCATCGAAATCGAAAAGACGATCGAGGAGACCACGCTGGAGGAATGGAACCGGATCTTTGCGATCAACGTCACCGGCATGTTTCTGACCTCCAAGTACGCCCTGCCCCTGCTGCGCAAATCGGGCGCCGGCAGCATCATCAACTTCGGCTCCTACGACGGCTATATCGCCGACCCGGGACTGGCCGCCTACTGCGCCACCAAGGGCGCGGTACACGCGCTGACTCGCGCGATGGCCTGCGATCACGGGCCCGAGGGAATTCGCGTCAACGCAATTTGCCCGGGTTACGTCGATACCCCGATGCTGCAGAGCTTTTTCGGCGAATCGGGAGACATCGAAACACTGAAACAGGCGGTGCGGGACGTGCACCCGACGCGCACCTACGGCACCCCGGAGGACATCGCCAACCTGGTCAACTGGCTCGCCTCGGACGAGGCACGCTACGCGTCGGGCCAGCTCTGGGTTATCGACGGCGGGCTCAGCGCCCAGGTCCAGCAAATGCATTTATGAAACGGCTAAACGGCAAAACCGCGCTGGTGACCGGCGGACGCCAGGGCATCGGCCGCGCCATCGTCGAGCGCTTCGTCGCCGAGGGTGCGCGCGTGATGACCTGCGGACGCGGCGCGAGACCCGACGACCTGCCGGACGCGGTGCTATGGCAAACCGCCGACGTTGCCGACAAGGCCGACGTCGATGCGCTCACCGACCGCGTCGTCGCCGAGTTCGGCGAACTGTCGATCCTGGTCAATAACGCCGGGGTGCAGATCGAAAAGACCATCGTCGAAACCACCGACCAGGACTGGGACCTGCTAATGGGCGCCAATGCGAAAGGCGTGTTCATGCTGTGCCGCGACTGTATCCCGATCATGTGTCAGGGGGGCTCGATTATCAATATCGGTTCTATTTCGGCCTCTACCGCCGATCCGGGGCTCGCGCTCTACAATGCCTCGAAGGCCTTCGTGCAGGGTTTGACCCGTTCGATCGCGGTCGACCATGGCCCCGATATTCGCTGCAACGCGATCAGCCCCGGCTGGATCATGACCGCCATGGCGGACGCGGCCTTCAACGTCGCCAAAAACTCCGAACGGGCAAAACGGGACGCGCTGGCGCGACACCCCGCGGGACGATTCGGCGAACCGGCCGATATCGCGAACCTCGCGCTGTGGCTCGCCTCGGACGAGGCCGCCTTTGCCACCGGCCAGTGTTATACGCTGGACGGCGGTCTGACCGCGGCCTCGCCACTTAATCCTGGATTATTCTAGATTCTTTACCTATATGTGACCTGTTGCGCGAAACATTGCGCGATCGAATCCTAAGCTAATTTCCATATCGGCTGACCCTGACCGAGAAAACCCGATGTCGATCCATACAGACGAAATCACGCTCATTCTTTCAGGCGTCAAGATCCTGCAGGATCTCGACGTCGAGATCATCCACGATATCGCGGAACTCACCCAGAGCGCGGAATTCAGGAAAGGCGACATGGTGGTCGAGGCCGGGCAGATGGGTGAGCGTATCTACTTTATCTTCGAAGGCAGGGTCGAAGTTCAGATTCCCGACATTAACGGCGAGGTCAAGAGCCGCATCCTGCTCAAGAAAGGCGAGGTCGTCGGTGAAATATCGCTGCTGATCAACTCCACCTACTCGGCCGATATCGTCGCGCTGTCCGACACCACGGCGTTTTATCTCGACAAGCAGCATTTCAAGGAACTGATCGAAAAGCATCCCGAGTTTGCCGAGATCATGTCGCAGCTGATGACCAGCCGCATGGCGCGAAACGGCGGTATCAACCAGGTCGGCAAGTACGTGCTGCGCAGCAAGCTGGGCGAAGGCAACATGGCGACCGTGTTCAGCGCCTGGGATCCTGAGCTGGAGCGCGAGGTCGCGATCAAGATGCTCAAGTACAAGCTCGCCTATAACGACAAGTTCCTGCGGCGCTTCGAGCAGGAAGGCAAAACCATCGCCAGCCTGAACCATCCGAATATCGTCAACGTGTTCGAGGTTATCAACGAGTTCTCTACCCGCTTCATCGTCATGGAGAAGCTGCATGGACAGGATCTTTCCGCGATCCTGGACGACAAGGGGGCCTTCACGCTCGCCGAGACGCGTGAAATTCTGTCGCAGGTCGCGGGCGCGCTACAGTACGCGCACAACCATGGCGAAAAGGGCATCGTGCACCGCGACATCAAGCCTTCGAATATCGTCATCGACGCTTACGGCAATATAAAACTGACCGATTTCGGCATCGCCAGCCCGCCCCAGGACGGGGACGTCAATATCGAGGGCACGCCTTCCTACCTGGCGCCCGAAATCATCAACGGCGACCTGCTCGACGGGCGCGCCGACATTTACGCACTCGGCGTCATGGCTTTTCACATGCTGACCACCAGCCTCCCCTTCAGCGCGTCGACGCTGGCCAAGCTGTTGAAGATGCAGGTCAGCCAGAAGCCGCCGGATATTCGCAACACCTGCCCCGATATCGACGAGGATTTCGCCGTCTTTATCGAGAGCGCGCTGTCGAAGGATCCCGACGACCGCATTTCGGACTGGAACAAGATTCGCAAGATCCTGAAACCCTCGGGCGATTTCCACCTGAAGCTCGACCCCGACGAGCTGGCGGTGATCATTCGTTTTCGCGATACCTCTTACCAGCAATCGGCAAGCTTTATCAACGCGATGCAAAAGCTGCTGCAGGACGAAGATATCAACCACCAGATCGAAATGCATCGCGGCGTCGACGAGGCCGAGTAAACGGGCGCCCGCGGGACCAATCCCCTCGTTTCCTCAGGCGTTTCGGTCGATTTACCGTCATTACCGCGCAGGCCGGCGAGGCCCGGCAGCAATCCATTCCGACAATCTGACCGTGGCGCTTTAGGGAAGACGGCACGCGAGCCGGCATGACGAATTTCGAAATGACCCCGGTCCCTGCCCTTTGCCACGAACCTAATGTTCGTTCAATTACGCCGGATAAGTTACCGTCATTTGCGGTGCAGGCCGCAATGACCGGCATCAAACGAGGCAGCAGCTTCGCTGTCACGCGAACTCCGGGATTCGACAACGGCCCTGGCGCGACCGGCTGTTATCGCAGTCCCCTTTTTCTGCGAACTGTACAAACCCTATTTCGCCGAAACTGTGTGGTCAACCGTTCGCTAAAATCAAGTAACATTCCGCCAACTCCCATCATTTCCAGAGAATCTCAAATCGACAGTCCAGGCAAAAGACTGCGGCACTCGACGGCCGGGATACTGATCCTGCTGATGATCGTCATCACGGTCATGAGCGGTCTCGGCTTGCTGCAGCCCGGTTTCAACCCGCTGTGGATCGCGGGTATCGGCGCGTGGAGCGCGGCGCTGCTGCTGTTCGCCGATACCACCCGCGTGCTGAAGGTGCAGGTCACGCTGATCCTGCTGATCGGTATCGGGTTAATGATTTTCGCCACGCACAGCGACGCGCAAATCGATCCGGATTTCGTCATCAGCTCGAGCACCGGCCTGATGACGATGATTGCCTCGGTCGGATTTCTGCGCCTCGTGGTGATACCCGACACGCTGCAGGACGAAACCCTGCCCGTCGGGCGCAAGGCGTTCCTGCAAACCATCGTCGGGCTCAACATCTCGAGTTCGGTGATCAATATTTCGGCGCCGATCCTGATATCCGACCGCATCCATCGCAAGCGCCCATTGCAGCGTTTCACCGCGCAGACCTTTACCCGGGTGTTTTGCGGCGTTTCGAGCTGGTCGCCATTCTTCGGCGCGATGGCGGTGGTGCTGACCTATGTCAGCGACGCGAGCCTGCTGTGGATCATCGTCGCCGGGTTTCCGTTCATGCTGATCGGGATCATCGGGGTTTACGTCGAGGCCCGGCTGCGTTACGCGGACGAGGTCGAAAATTTCATCGGCTACCCGACTCACCTGGCCGCGCTCAAGGTGCCTGCAATCCTGATCGTGACCGTGATCGCGATGTCGTGGTCGCTGCCCGATACCTCGATCCTGGTGCTGATTGCAATCAGCGCATTGCTGGTCACGTCGTTGCTGCTGCTGGTTCGCAACGGGATCTCTGGTTCGGCCCGCGAGCTGCGGTCCTACGTATTCGAGGGCTTGCCCAGAATCGTCAACGAACTGTGCCTGTTCCTGTCGGCCGGGGTGCTCGCCGCGGGTATCTCGGCGCTTATTCTGCACGGCGTTTTCGCAAATCCCTTCGACCAGTTCGATAGCATCAGCGCGGCCGAGGTACTGGCAATCATGCTTTTCTGCGCCTTTTGCGGCATCCACCCGATCATCATGATTTCGAGTTTCACGCCGATGATCCTGACGCTGGATCCGGACCCGAACCTGCTCGCGGCGACGTTCCTGTTCGCGTGGCATCTCGGCACCTGCTCCAACCCGCTGTCCGGCACCAGCCTCGTGTTTCAGGGCCGATACGGGATTCCGGGCTGGAAAATCGCGTTCTGGAACTGGCCCTACGCGATCGCCATGCTGTTCGTCGGCGCTTTGTGGCTGCAGCTGGTCGCCAGGATTTTTCCGGGCTAGGTCAGCAGCAGGCTCGTCGGATCAGGACAGTTGGCGCGGAAAAAGTCGACCTCGGCCGGGCGCACGACCCCCGGATAATCGCCGTGGTAGTCCTGCATGTCCCGGATCAACTGGAAATGCAGGTGCGGCGCCCAGTTGCCGTTGACCGAACGCGGCCCGATTTCGGCGATTTTGTTGCCCGCGGCGACGGGTTTGCCGTCATGAAGATGCGCCAGCGAGCCTTCGCTCAGGTGGCCGTAGAGGCTGTGGAAGGTGAAATCATCGAGGTGATGCCGCAGGATGATGACCGGCCCGTAATCGCCCCGCACCTGGCGGTTGGCGAAGCTGTGAACGACGCCGTCGAGCGGCGCGAATATCGCGGTCCCGGCCGGCATGAACACGTCGATCCCGATATGAATGCAGCGCTCGGCGTCACCGTGAAACAGGTCGGTATCGCGGTAGACCGAACGATTCTCGAGGTAGCCGCCGACGCCGGCGAGCGCGCCCGCGTCATCGATGCCCCTGAAGATTGCGGCATCCTGCTCCGCTTCGCTCAGACTTTCGCTACCCTTGGTGGCGGACGAAAGCTCCATGTAGACCGTGTTGGCATCGGTCAACGCGGGATCGAACAGGGATTCGAAAGCCGTTTTGTGCTGCTTTATGAAATTCTCGAAACTCAAGCTCATGTGGCGCAAACCCTGCGGGTCGTTGATTCGCGGCTCGCTCGGGCCCTATGGGGTCCTGCGACCCGGCCAATACCGAGGATACCGTGCGGAAGCGGGTAATGCCACATCACTTCCACGCGAAATAGGGCTGGTCGAAGTGCGCAACGCGCGTGGTTTTGCCGAGCAGCGCCACCTCTCGAAACTGGTAGGCAATCGCGGCGCTCGGCGCGGCAAACCATTCGTCGCCCAGCGGCATTTTCAACACCGGGTGCTCGTTTGCGTCGATGTTTTCGAGAATCGGCGCGTCGTCGCGCAGCAGTTCCCGCAGCGGGACCCGGTGAATTCGCTCGACCTCGTCCGGGTTGGGCGTCAACGACAGGTCTTTGCCGCCCCAGACGATGACCGGGGTGATGACGAATCCCGAGCGCGTCGCGTAATCATCGAGCCGGCCGAGGATGCAGGCCGGATCGAGACGCAGGCCGACCTCCTCCTCGAGTTCGCGCAGGGCGGCCTGTTCCGTCGTTTCGCCCGGATCGACGCGTCCGCCCGGATACGCGCGTTGCCCCGCATGACTGGAAAGCTTCGATGCCCGCGTGGTAAGAATATAGGCGGCCTGGCCGCGATCCCGATGGCGATAAGGAATGTTGGCGATCGCGGCCGGCTCGCTGCAATCGACCAGCGTAAACGCGACCGCGGCATGCTTACTGCCCTTGCGCTCCTGTTTGCGTACCTCCAGTCGGGCCAGATTTGCGCTAATCCGGTCACGCAGGGTATGGTCGAGCTTAAGGCCTGGAATCATGGCAGTACCGCGGCGAGGAGCAACCTCGATAATATGTCAAAAAGAATGCAATTTAACCCATTTGGGTGATGTTTTACGCGACGTATCGCGGGATACTTGCCCTCGTTATGTAACAAAATCTCATAATTTTTCAGAAAAATTTCACATTTCCTGGCTGTTATGAGTGTTTTGGTTAAGCATCAGGGTCCGGTACCTGCAGGCATTATCATCGGGTCCTGTTGACACTGTGCAATAGGAATTAGTGATCATTCACGTTTTCAAGATTTAATCGCGCAATGTTTGCGGGCCTCTTAGGGGGCCCTTTTTTTTGGCCCGGCATTTAGAAATCGGGCATCGTCAGCGGCGCCTGCTGCAGGCCGGTAACCAGTTCTTTCAGTTCAAGAATGTATTCCGACCAGTAGCGTGGCGTATTAAACCACGGAAAGGCCTGCGGAAAAGCCGGATCGTCCCAGCGCCGCGCCAACCAGGCGTTGAAGTGCAACACGCGCATGGCGCGCAGCGGTTCGATCAGCTTGAGTTCTGCCTGGTCGAAACTGCAAAACATATCGTAGCCCTCGATGATCTCGAGCAGCTGGCGCTGCTGGCTGTGGCTGTCTCCCGAAAGCAGCATCCACAGATCCTGGATCGCGGGACCGGTGAGGCAGTCGTCGAAATCGACGAAATGCGGGCAATCGTCACGCCACAGCACGTTGCCGCTATGACAATCGCCATGCAGCGCAATCTGGGCATACTCGCGCGAATCCGGTGGTCGCTGCGCAATCGCCTGCAGCACTTCGCCGCTAATCGCGCGGTAAGCGTCCTCGAGATCGGTGGGAACAAAATTCGCCTTGAGCAGGTAGGCGGCGTTGCTGGTGGACTGATCGACCGACAGTTTCACCCGGTATTCGAACGGAAACCCTTTGCCAACGGCGTGAATGCGGCCGATAAATCGTCCCAGCTGGTGTAAATGGTCGAGGTTATCCAGTTCCGGCGCCCTGCCACCCTGGCGCGGGTAAATGGCAAACTGGAAGCCATCGTGACAGCCGATTGTCGGAAACTCGTTACCGGGGTTTATCACCAGCGGCGGCACCACCGGGATTTCGTGATCGAACAGGAACCGGGTAAAGCGATGCTCCTCGTCGATTTGCCGGGCGCTCCAGCGATTGGGACGATAAAACTTGACGATAACCGGTTGCGCCGCCTCGATGCCGACCTGGTAGACCCTGTTCTCGTAACTGTTCAGCGCGAGGATACGCGCGTCGCTCAGTCGACCGGTCGATTCGACCGCGTCGATGACGTGGTCGGGAGTCAGTCGTGTATAGGGGTGTTTCAGCGCTGCATCAGCAGATTCTGGATTATCGCGATGTTCTCCGGTGAATCCCATTCCAGCGCTCCAAGGTAGGCGTACCGTATTATACCCTGTTGATCGACCAGGTAGCTCGACGGGTAAACATATATATTCCAGTTTTTGGCAACACGGTTGTCGACATCCATCAGCAACGCCAGCTCTATCGGCACGCGCTGCAGAAAGCGGGAGATGCGTTCACGGGTTTCGCCGACGTTGACGGTCACGATCTCGAAAGCTGGATTGCGAATGCTGGCCTCCAGGCGATGCAGCGATGGGATCTCCTCGACGCAGGGCTTGCACCAGGTCGCCCAGAAATTGACCAGCCGGACGCGGCCGCGTCCGGCCTGCAGGTCGTACTCGGCGCCCCGGTAGTCGCGCAGCGCCAGCGCCGGTGACGGCAACGGTTCATCGAGCCTCTGCAGGGATGGAATTCGCATGCTGGCACTGGTAAACCGTCTCGTATCGTGGTCGCTGCCGGCCGCATAGCCCGGCGTTGATGTCATCGCCAGGATGCCCGCAGCGCGGCTCAGGGTGCGCGCGAAATTTTGCCTGGCGGTGCGGTCAGCCTCGCTGAGCTCATCCTCGTCTCGCGCAAAGAAACCGCCCTGGACTCCCTGCAACACCTGGGTATAGACCTGGCTGCCACCGACAGCCAGGGCCCCGGCAAGCGCCTGGATATGCGCCGATCGGGTCGAATACTGGGTGTCGAGCAGATAAACCGGCAGGTTGGTCGCGGCGGCTACCGGCAGGTAGGCTGCCGCCTTGCCAATCCCGGGCCTGGCCTCGTAGAGATAGGCATGCATCAACAACGCGCCCTTGATATCCGTTTTCCCCGGATGCCGCAATTGCCATTCGCGCGCCGCGATCAATGCGAGCTGCGCACCGCGCTGGCTGCTGACCAGGATGATCCCTGCAGCAGTTGCTGTCGTGGCCGCGTCGACGATGGCGATGACATCATCCAGCGGAAACCTGCCGATACTGCTACGGTCCGTCGCGATGAAATAAGCCTCATGCAAATCGGCCAGCCAGACCTCGTGCCCGAGTTCGGCCAGCGCACGCGCATGAACCTGGTGCGATTCGCGAATGCCGCGCTCGGACGGCAGCCACAGCAACAGGGGCCTGTCGCCGCCGGTGAAACGCCTGATCTGGATTTCCTGTCCGCTCGGAAGATCCAGGCGTAGCGTATCCTGGCTGGGGCCGGTGGCATGCGCAATGCCCGCACAGGCGATCAGCAGCGAAAATATCCAGATCCTGGAGGGCAGCATCGACACGCGGCCTAGTCGAGTCGGTCGAGCCAGTCCGCGACTGCCGCGACCAGCGGCTTGCCCTGGTCGCTAAAATAGTGATTTGCGCCGGGCAATACGGCCTGGTGCGACTTTGCATGCCCCGCCTGTTCGATCATCGCCAGCCGGCCCGGGGCCAGGCGGATAACCGCCGGGTAATCGTTGGCACCATACAGGTCCAGCACCGGTACCTGCATCCAGTCGAGCGGAAACGGTTGATGCATTGGCTGCCGGTAGTCGGTGGCGCCCATCCCGAGCCCGATAAACGCGTCGATGCCGCCGTCCGTCCTGGCCCGGATCCAGTCCATCGCCATGTGCGCGCCGCAACTGTGCGCCAGCAGCACCACCTGGCGGTGCCCCCTGTCCCGCAAAAACCTGATTCCGGCTTCTATGCGGTCATGCGAATAGTGCAGGATCGGGATATAGTCATAGTACTTCGCGTCTTTTGCGAGCACCGGCATTTGCAGCGATAGCGTCGCGTAGCCGTGCTCGGCCAGGCCTACCCGCAACGGATCGACGGTATCGGCCCAGTCCGGATGAAAGCCGCGCCCGTGCAGGATGACAACAGCGGTCCCGGCATCGTCCGCCTCGGAGTAAATGCCGAGAAACTCGCGTCCGTTGGCGTCCAGCCACTCGGGTGCGCCGTCGAGGATGGCGTCGACGATTTCGCTTGCCAGGCGCGCCTCGCGCGCGAAGTCCGGTTCGGAAGCAAGCGCCTGCGAGCTGCTCGCAAGCAGCGCCAGCACGCCGGCTGCAAACGCATGGTTAACGCTCATGTTCCATCAAAACCGGTTGCTCGCGTTTTTCGAGTAACCGCTCTTCGGCGGACAGCTGGTTATCGGCGAACATGATCCTGTAACTGAAATCGGCATCCGACTGCTCTGTGCGTAATTTTTTGGTCAGGGTTTTCGCGTCGCGAAACGATGCAAAACTGTCAACCAGCTCGAGGTCCTTGACCAGGTTCAATTTGTCGCTGGCGCTTACTTTAAACAGGTAATATGGCATGTTTCCCTCGCTGTCGCTTACTCAGGGTAAATTCATTCGATGACGATTAGTTCGAAGCCCAGTTCCTGGTAGAGCCTGATCTGTCCAGGGCCGGTCGGCGCCACGTTGACGTAATCCGGAAAATCTTCGGCGCTGACCCCGTACCAGCCCGCATGGGTTTCGCAGACGTGGACCGGGACTGCGTCGGCGACCAGCGACTGCACCTGCTGGTGGATCGCGGCATGCTCGGCCTGGTACTTGGTTTGCAGGGCAAACTCCTCGCGCCCGTGGGATACCACCGCAAACTCGGTTTGCGGAAAACGGGCCCTGATCGCTGCAATCGCGCTGCGCACCTCGGGGAGCAATACCTCGAGCGCAGCCTGGTCTCCCTCGACGATTTCGAAAACGATGCCATGCGGGGCCTCGTCGCGAGCAAGCAGTTTGTCGACGCCCTCGTTGGCGATCGCCATCGACGCAGCGGACAACAGCAACGCCGGCAGCAGCCTGGCAAAGAGCTTACTCGGAGACGCTAACAGGTGTCGCGACAAGCGCAAGTTTCCTGCGCGCCTCATCGATGCGATTATCGATGAAACCGCCATAAAAATCCTCGGACCATATGCCAACAAGTTTCTCGCTCATTTCGACGCCGTCGCCGTTCAGAAACACCAGCGTGGGCGTAAGCGATACATCATAACGCGACGCAAATTCGCCAGTCGTTATCGATTGACCGTTAAAATCGACCAGGGTTTCGAAGTGGTCGAGTGACACCGCTCGAATCAGGATCTTATCGTCGTACTCGCGGTTGCGCTGCATCGGCACCAGGAACTGTGCTTCGAGCTTGCGGCAATATCCGCAGTACTCGCTGGAAAACTCGAGCACCAGGATCAGGTTATCGTGTTTTGCTGTGCTCGCTACCTCGCGCAGGTCGGTAACCATAATCATTTCGACGAAATCGCCGCGCGCCGGTCCGGCGAGCGACAAAGCCATCAGGATAACTGCAGGCAGGGCACGGCACATCAGTAGATTCGCTCCCGCTTAAAAGGTGTACGTCCCTGTACCAAAGCAACCACTGAGGAAATCAGGCCCGCTCAACCCGCCGGCTTGGCGGTGGTCAGGCCGAGATTCGACCAGTTCTGCATACCGCCCCGGTACCACTTGATCTTGTGCGCCGGGTAGCCGAACTTGAGCAGGTTCTTGATATTGTTGGGCGACTGGCCGCACCACATGCCGTTACAGAACATGACCAGGGTCTTGGCATTGCTGTAATCCCACAGGCCTTCCAGCGATTTCGCGCCAAACCGGCCCTCCATTATCTCGGCAATCGAGATCGGATCCGCGCCCTTGGCCGGATTCAGCGACGTCCACGGAATGTTGACCGCGCCCGGGATAGTGCCCTTTTGCACCCAGTCGGGCGTGCGCGAGTCGATCACCAGGATCGACTTGTCGCCTTTACTCATGCGCACCAGGTAATCGATGATTTCCCCCTCGCCCAGGGTTTCGATCCCCGGCGCCAGCACGATCGGCTGGATACAGAATGGGGGGCACGGACGGGAAGTCTTGGCGAAGGCCGGGTTGACCACGGCGTCGTTGTTCTGATCGCGCATGATCTTGATCGACTTGCCGCCATGCATGACGTTTGCCTCCATCATGTCGGGCGTGATGCCAACCGGCTTGCCAGCCGCGAGAGCAGCGCCGGAGCAGGCCAGGCAGCCTGCCATGATTAATGTGTTTATTAATTTGGATTTCATTCTTGATTCTCCTGAAGTCTGCGAATACGTTGTTAGCGAATGACTCTTACCCTAATCACAATCAGGTTCTTCTTCCGTTTCCTCTTTTTTCTTGCCTTCCTGGCCTTCTTCGCTGCTGGCAACGGCAAATTGGCATAGTCTGGATTTTTCGATGGCCGCCTCGTAGCCGTCCAGTGGCGACCAGGCAAGCACAGCGGAGGAAATAATCGTCTGGAAGCTGACAAAAAGTACCACTATCAGTGTTTTCATCGATGCGTCTCCATTCGATAATTTCGAGGGGTTAGGATAATCAAATTGCGCCATTTTGTCCCATACTTATCGTTGGGTATTATTCTCTAAACATTATATATTTAGTGGTTATTAGGAAATTAAATATCCTTAAACCCGTTACCGGTCTATCCAGAAATCGATATTTACGGCCCTGCCGGCACACAGCACAATCGCTGGATTGTTCGACCACTGGCCGGATAAGAACGAGCTTACCGGGCAGACCGATCGGAATTAGCGCCGGCTTTCCCGCGAGAAAACTGCTGGCATGAATGATTTGCAGGAATTTGATAGGCTAACTGGTATTAATGCCCCCTGGAGCCCGAGTATCTTACCCACAAGACCCGCACAGCATGACCCGTCTATCGCATAAAGCGTCCGTATCCGTTGCCTGCCGGCTACTGGGCCTCGTTTTCGCGCTGTGGATACCTTTACAGTGCCCCGCGGCGAGCGAGCAGCCGGGGAAATTTCTCGGCGCTATCGCCTCCGAAAAACCGAAATGGTTCAAGGAGAGTTTCCTCGAATTCGAAGCAGACGTTGCCGAGGCGGCGGCTACCGGACGCCGGGTCATGCTTTATTTCCACCAGGCTAGCTGCCCCTATTGCGCCCGGCTGGTGGAGGAAAATTTCACCGATCCCGGGCTGAAGGCCTATATCATGAAGCATTTCGATGGCATAGCGCTCAACATGTGGGGCGATCGCGAAGTGGTCAGCGTTGCCGGAAAGGCATTTACCGAGAAGACCTTTGCCGCGGCGCTGAAGGTTCAGTATACGCCGACGCTGGTGTTTCTCGACGAAACAGGCAAGGTGGCGTTGCGCCTGAACGGTTACTACCCGCCGCAGGATTTTCGCGCGGCGCTCGATTACGTTGCGCAAAAACGCGAGCAAAAACAGAGTTTTGCGCAATTCCGCCTGGAGCAACTGGGGTCGCGCCAGGGCGCGTTGTTCGACGAGGATTTTTATATCGAGGAGACCGACCTGAAACGCCTGGTCGGGCGCGCCGGCAAACCGCTGGTGGTTTACTTCGAAGCGCCCGCTTGTCCTGAATGCGAAACCACGCACCGGCGTATCCTGACCGATCGGGCCACCCGAAAACTGGTCGAGCAGGCCAACAACGTTCAGCTAAATATCGGCTCGGACGAGGCTATCGTCACGCCGGCCGGCGCGCAGACCACCGCGCGACTGTGGGCGCAGGAGCTGGGCATATCCTACACGCCGTCGCTGGTTTTTTTCGATGGCGGGGGCCAGGAAGTCATGCGCATTAGCGCGTTCCTGAAAACCTTTCATTTTCAATCGGTATACGCCTACGTGCTGGAAAAGGCGTATCTCGAACAACCCTCGTTCCAGCGCTACATCTCGGCGCGGGCCGACCACATTCGTGAATCCGGATTCGATACCGATATCTGGGGCTATGAATCTTTCCATGAATAAACCATCCACTAGAGGAGGAACTACGTTATGACAAAAACATTGCAGAGCATTTTGCTGGCCACTTCGATCGCGTTAACCGGCGCGCTATTCACCGGTCCGGCATTCGCAGGCGCCGCCGATGACGCGATCGCCGACGCCAAGGCAGCGCAAAAGCAGGCCAACTCGGTTGGCGGCGAATGGCGCGACACCGGCAAGATGATCAAGCAGGCCGAGGAACTGCTGAAACAGGGCAAGGCCAAAGAAGCGGAGCAACTGGCGCGCGAAGCGGAAGCCCAGGCCATGAATGGCTACATCCAGGCTACGTCGCAAACCGCCGACAAACTTCATATGTAGGTTTGGCTGCAACGACGACTGGCCGGGTCAGGGATTACCCGGCAGTCGTCCTCCTGTTACTATTTAGCCAGCTGCCATCCCTTTTCGGTGTTGTGCAGCGTAATTTTTGCTTCCTTGTGGATCCGATCGCCGACCTTGAACTGACCAAAGTTTGACTGAATCGCGCTCAGCAACAGCTTGGAGCCGAACGTGCCGTACTGGGGTCCGGTCGGATTGGCCCGGATCTCCCGCACCACTTCGATAAAGCTCTTCTGGAACACGAGGTCGTATTCGACGTCGACGATGTAAACGTTCTCGCTCTCGCGAAATCCGTTGGCTTTGTTGAAATTTTCCATCTTGAACAGGTCGCCGAGACCGTCCGTCAGAATGCTGTCGCGCACCAGGTTTTCGATTTCCCTGTCCTCGGGCACGCCCGTGCAGGCACTGACGACGAGCACGAGCAACGCCAAACCAATAAATCTCTTCATGATTGATCTCGCACCTATTGATTGTCAGCCGCTTCCGGCTTCGCCTGCGGATTCATCGTGGACATCATTTCGGTCCATTGCTGGTAAAATTGCTCGTACTGCTTGGGATCCATGATGCCCTGCTGATTCGGCATCGCACCCGGCGTGCCCGGAGCACCCTGCTGCCCGGGCATGTGCGGCATCATGCCCGTTGGCGGCATGCCCGGCATCTGCGGCATCCCCGGCATCATGCCCATCGGCGGCATGCCCGGCATCTGCGGCATCCCCGGCATCATGCCTATCGACAGCAT
>Ga0224512_10002796_pt1 | contig 15723 bp, 14 predicted proteins | sample SF_May12_sed_USG_4_FD_169103 | JGI IMG/M metagenome (GOLD analysis project Ga0224512, IMG submission 169103) | Sediment microbial communities from San Francisco Bay, California, United States - SF_May12_sed_USGS_13 | ecosystem: Environmental > Aquatic > Marine > Sediment | place: USA...
GTCTGGCGTCACGCCAATGGCATGTCGTGGCTGGACGCACCACCGTTGATCGAAATGGAACAGGGCAAGACTCGTAGGCCTTATCCACTGAGCTGGGAGGAACAGGACCGACTGTTCCGCGAGTTACCGGCGCACCTTCAGCGTATCGCCTTATATAAGGTGAATACCGGCTGCAGGACACAGGAAGTGCTGCAGCTGCGATGGTGCTGGGAGGTACAGGTACCGGAACTCGAGACCAGTGTTTTCATCCTGCCAATCAGCGACGAGTTTCAGACCAAGAACGGTCAGGAACGAGTCGTCGTGCTCAACTCGATTGCCCGACGCGTCGTCGGCGAACAACGTGGGAAGCATCCCGAGTTCGTCTTCACCTATCAGGGCAGACCGACGAAGAGCATTCTGAACTCGGGATGGAAACTCGCGAGGGACCGGGCGAAGCTGCATCAAGTTCGGGTCCATGATCTTCGGCACACGTTCGGTCATCGCCTTCGGGCTGCCGGCGTAAGTTACGAAGATCGTCAGGACCTGCTCGGTCACAAGTCCGATCGCATCACAACACACTACTCGGCACCGGATCTCACAAGGTTGATTGAGGCGGCCGAGAAAGTGTGCGTGAGACGACCGAATACGGTGCTTCGCATCGCTGCTCACACAAATCTCACACAATTTGAAAAATCAGGCGAAGCGGTGAAGGAGGGCCGCGCGTAACTGTCTGATTAAAAAAGGGGAAAATGGCGCGCCCGACAGGATTCGAACCTGTGACCCCTGCCTTCGGAGGGCAGTACTCTATCCAGCTGAGCTACGGGCGCTTCGTGGGTGCAATAGTCTACAGTCTAAGTCACAGTCAGCAAATCAGACATTTGAGCAAGGACGACGAGGTTGACCAGAGAATTGCGAATCGGCGGCGTGCCCGAGCACTTTAACCTGCCCTGGAAGCTCGCCATCGCTGACAGGGCGTTCGACTCGATCGGTGTCGAGGTCGAATTCATCGAGCACCCTGGCGGTACCGGCGCCATGACGGCGGCGCTACGCGCCGGCGAGTTGGATGCCGCCTTGATGCTAACCGAGGGCGCCGTGCTCGATATCGTGACGGGCGGCGACAATCGCCTTGTCAGCGTCTATGTCGAGTCGCCACTCATCTGGGGCATTCACGTCAACGCTTCCAGCGCGATCAGGAATATTGCTGACATTGCAGGTCGGCGATTTGCGATTAGCCGATACGGCTCCGGCTCGCACCTGATCGCCATCGTGGATGCGGCCGAACGTGGTCTTGATACACGGAGTATGAGTTTCGTCGTCGTCGACACGATCGACGGTGCGCGAGCAGCACTTGCAGCAGGGTCGGCCGATGTATTCCTTTGGGAACGCCACATGACGCAGCCGCTCGTCGACGCCGGTGAATTTCGTCGCATCGGCGAGCGGGTCGTGCCCTGGCCGGCATTTGTGGTCTCCGCTCGACGAGAGTACTTGTCTCACGGCGCCGAGAAGCTTCGCCGCTGCCTCGATATCGTCGCAGGCTATGCGGCGCGTTTAAAACGGGTCCCGGATTCTGCAGAATTGATCAGCAAGACATACGAAATCGATCTGTCGGACGCCAGCGCCTGGCTCGCAGACGTGCGCTGGAGCCAGGATCACGAATACCCTGCAGCGGACATCCATCGTGTGCTGAATGCACTGCATTCACAGGGCGTAATTCCGGATGCAAAGCTTTCAGCAAAAAGCCTGTGGCATGCGCTTGGGAAAAGGGTTTAGAGATTGCTACGCAAGCGAAGCAGCGGGATTCGGGCAGTATTAATTGGTATCCACCTGCATCTTCTTGATGGTCTCCCGCGTATCCTCGAGTTCGCCCAGGAGTGCTGCATCGCTGTTCTGTGCGAGCGCAATCGAGATCTCGGCGAGCGCCGCGTCGAATTCCTGCTGTTGCGCGAGTGCCAGCGCCAGGTTGTTGCGCGCAACGAGCAGTCGGTCGTCTCGCGCCAGCAGCCTCCTGTAAATCTCTTCGGCTTCGGCGAATCGGCCCAACGCAAATCGAACATTGCCAAGACCGAATAGCGCCGCCGGGGAACCCGGCCACAGTCGCAAGGCAGTCTGCCAGGCCACCGCCGCCTCATCGAGTTGGCCCGCCTGCTCAAGCGCGGTGATGGCCTCGAAATAACGACGCTGATCGACATTCGCGGGCATTTCCCCGGGCCGCAGCACGACAATGGCCCAGTAGTCACCGCGTCGCCAGGTACGCAAAAAGGTCTGCGTCGCTGTTACTCTGCGTTTGTCAGTTCCCGAGCGAAGAATCACTTTCCCCTGCTGCGGGTCGATGCCAACGACAACGGCATAATGCCATCGCGGTATCGCGGCAACGCCGAGGTTCTGCAGTACGACCACGGCACGTCCCGCCGCAAGCTCGTTCCAGACTGCCGACAAGGTACCGTCGATAACATACGGCAGCCGGCCCGAGGTGCGTGTCGCTGCCATCAGCTCAACCTGCAGGCTGCCGGTCTTTTCGGGGAGATAGACCTTGTCGACAATCGCTGGCAAGGAAACGCCGGCGCCGCTCATCGTCAGCACGGTCGTCAGGGCGGCCGGTCCACATTGGTAACGTTGCTGCGGAAAAAACGGCGCGTCCTCGAGCTCGATCCTGCCGGCATCGGCATTGAGTTCACGCACCGCGTCCGGAATCGACGCGCATCCGCTTAGCAAAAGCAAAAGGGCCGGTAACAACCGGCCCTTCGTGTACGGGTTTCTGGTCAGGAACACGGCCCTGCAGTCAGATACTCTTGAAAATGTCCGTGACACCGACGAGCTCGAGTATCAACAGCACGAGAAACACGGTGCCAATAACGGCGAGCGCGTCACCGCCGGCGAGCTGTGTATCCAGTCGACCTTCGAGTGCCAGCAGTTCCGCATTGCTCATGCCTCGCAGCCGCTCGGCCACAAACTCCGCGTCAACGCCGAAGGCAAGTAGCTGCCGCTCGATGTCCTGTCGCGCAAGAAGGACTTCTACCCGTGCAAGGCTCGCGTCGCGCGCCTCACTGTCGATCAAGTACCCGGTACCTATCATGCCGGCCGATGACGTCTGCGCGAAACCCATGCAAATTAACGCAACAGACATCAGGCGGACCACAATCCCGCGTGCTCTGAATGACATCATTTCAAACCACCTTCTGTTGGAATTCGGCGCCTACTATAGCATCGGTCACAGGCCCTTCAATGAGAACGGCGTCTCGCTAAAAAGCTAAAACCCGGGTTTCGGAGGGCATTACGGGATCCAGCCTGGAGACCCGTGTTAAAACTGGCGGAATATGGCTGGTCGGCTGCGTTCTCAGCCGCTCGAGACCGACCGGCAGCCATATTCCGGGCGACGGTTTCTGATCCGGCAGGGTAAAATCGTGGCTTCGCGCGGACGCAAGGTGTCCCGAGGGGATTGGTAGCAAACGATGTTTGATGCAGCAGAGCTAGGTCAGCAGGTCAGTAAGTCCGAATTCAAGAAACGTGAGCTGGACCTGCGGGCTCGGCTGCTGAAACTGCAGTACCGGACGCTCGAGTTTGCCCGTTTTCCGGTGATCATCGATTTTGCTGGCGTTGACGGCGCCGGCAAAGGTTCGACCATCAACATGCTAAACAAATGGATGGACCCGCGCTGGGTGCGATCCATCGGTTATCGCATACCGACCGAGGAAGAACGCGCCCGGCCGCGATTCTGGCGCTACTGGCGGGATCTGCCGCAGAAAGGCCGTATCGGGCTTTACCTGAGCGGCCGCTATTCGCGCCCACTGCTGGGCAGGGTCTACGGCGGCAGCGACGACCTCGAGTTCGACCAGCGGCTCGCCGAGATTATCCGCTTCGAGAATGCGCTGGTTGACGATGGCGCACTGATACTCAAATTCTGGATGCATCTCAGCCAGGAGCATCAAAAAAAGCGCCTCGACGAGCTATCGGCGGATCCGCTGCATAGCTACCGGGTGACTGACGATGACTGGAGAAATCATAAGAACTATCACGATTTCATCGCGGCAGCCGAGCAAATCATTACGCGCACGAACAGGGGCGGCGCGCCGTGGAACATCGTCGAGGGCGTAGATCCCAACTATCGGCATCTCCGGGTTGGCGAAATTATTGCGGCCGAACTGGCGCGGCATCTCGACACACATGAAAGAATGGCCGCACTGGCAGGAAACGCCGAAGCACCGCGCAGTGCCGAACCACCCCCGAGCAGTCCGACGACCGTTTTCGACAGCCTGGACCTGACGAAGACGGTTGCAAGACGCGACTACAAAAAGAAGATGCCTGAGTACCAGGCGCAGCTCGGAGATCTCGGACGCAAGGCATTCAACAAGGGCGTGTCGACCGTGCTCGTTTTCGAAGGCCCGGATGCGAGCGGCAAGGGTGGCGCAATAAGGCGCACGGTCTGGAGTCTCGATGCGCGCACCTCCCGCGTGCATCAGTTTGCCGCGCCGACTGACGAAGAGCGTGCGCACCACTATTTGTGGCGATTCTGGCGAAAAATACCGGCCGCAGGATTTGTTTCCGTGTTCGATCGCAGCTGGTATGGGCGCGTACTCGTCGAACGTGCCGAAGGATTCGCGTCCGAAGACGAATGGCGACGTGCATACAACGAGATCAACGATTTCGAGAACCAGATCGTTGATCGAGGCATTCTGTTACTCAAGTTCTGGCTGCATATCAGCGAGGAGGAACAGCTCAAACGTTTCAAGAAGCGCGAAAAGTCGCCGTACAAACACTGGAAGCTCACGGACGAGGACTGGCGAAATCGGGAGCAATGGGACGCGTACGAATTATTCGGTCACGATGTGGTGCAGTATACGAGTACACAGAAAGCGCCCTGGATACTCGTCGAAGGCAACAACAAGCTGCACGCACGCCTCAAGGTGATCAAGACCGTCACCGACCATCTCAGGGAGCGCCTGAAGAGCGATTGAGCACCTGCCTTCGGTGCTAAGTACTTTCCGACACGCTTTGCTAGGATAGACACATCCTGTAGCAACAGCTATGCAATGGGGGATTGGCAAATGACGCGCAAAATCACTCGGCGTGATTTTCTGAACGGCACGCAAGTTGCTATCGGCGCCTCGCTATTGAGCCCGTGGGCCGAAGTTTTCGGTACCGATGCCCGGAAATTCGATCTTGGTCCCGACTACTACCCGCCTGCGAAGACCGGCTTGCGCGGCAGCCATCACGGCTCCTGGGAAACCATGCATGCTCGCGTTGCCGGCGCCACCTGGCCGAGCGCCCCGATCGAGGAAGACTATGAGCTGGTCGTCGTCGGCGGTGGCATCAGCGGGCTTTCGGCCGCGCATTTCTACCGCGGCGAGAATCCTTCGGCCCGCATCCTGGTGCTCGACAACCACGATGACTTCGGCGGCCACGCCAAGCGGAACGAATTCACCGTCAACGGACGAACCCGGATCGCCTATGGCGGCACCGAGTCGATCGATACACCGTCCGGCTACACCGATGTGTCCAGGGCCCTGCTCGAGGATATCGGTATCGACGTTCAGCGTTTCTACGATTATTTCGACCAGGGCCTGTACGATGAGATGGATCTCTCCTACGCGATCGCCTTCGACGAAACTACCTACGGCAAGCGCAAGCTCGTCACGGGTTACGGCAGCAGGCCGTGGCAGGAATTTGTGGCAGAAACGCCGTTAAGCGACACAGCGAAAGCAGACCTCGTGCGTGCGTTCACCGACAAACGCGATTACCTGCCGGGCATGACACGCGACGAGAAGATCGCACTGCTGAGCAAGATCAGCTACCGCAGCTACCTCGACGACTACGTCAAAGTAGACAAGCAGGTGCTCGAAATGTACCAGCGCTGGGGTATGAGCTACTGGTGCGTGGGCATGGACGAGGTTCCGGCCATTTATATTCTCGGTTATACGGACGGCGGCGGCATGCCGGGCCTGGAGCATACGGTGCAGCTCGAAGGCGGACGCGGCAGCGAACCTTATATTTTTCATTTTCCGGATGGCAATGCGTCCGTTGCGAGACTCCTGGTTAGAGCCCTGATTCCTGAGGCATTGCCGGGGTCAACCATGGAAGACGGCGTTACGGCACGCCTCGACTACAGCAAGCTCGACCGGGCGGATGCGCCGCTTCGCATTCGATTGAACAGCACCGTCGTTAACGTCGCCCACACGGCAGATTCAAAAGCGGTCAACATCACCTATGTGCACTCGGGCGACGCACACACGGTGCGCGCGAAGAAATGCATCTTGGCCTGTTACAACAGCGCCATTCCTTATATCTGTGCCGACTTGCCCGAGAAGCAGCGCGCCGGACTCGCATACAACGTCAAGGTGCCGCTGACTTATACAAAAGTGATGGTGCCGAACTGGCGTGCGTTTGCCCAACTGGGCGTACGCTTTGTTTACTACACGAACGATTTCTACAAGCAGGTCGAACTCGACTACCCGGTGTCCATCGGCGAATACAGTTTCGGCGCCGACCCCGACCAGCCGATGGCACTGCATATGTGCCATGTCCCCTACTTCGACGACATCCAGGGACCGGAGCAGTGGCGCGCCGGTCGACGCAAATTGCTCGAGACACCGTTTTCGACGTTCGAACACCACGTTCGCGACCAGCTGGATCAGGCGCTATCCGGCGCGGGATTCGATGCCGACAGGGATATCACGGCAATCACCGTGAATCGCTGGGCGCACGGTTATTCCTATAGTCCGGACCTGTTGTGGGAGCCGGAGTACGGCTCGGAACAGGACAAACCCTGGGTAATCGGGCGACAACCCTTCGGCCGCATCTCGATCGCGAATTCGGATGCCGGTGCCGAGTCGAATACCAATTCCGCGATCACACAGGGTTATCGCGCCGTGCAGGAAGCGCTGTCCAGCTAGATCATTGGTTTTGGACCCGAGTTTCATGCCGATTACTCTAAACAGTAATCGGAAAAGTGTGGCAGCCAGATCGCTGCCAACAATCTTCGTCTTCTAGAGTCGAATCGGCAGATCTCGAACCCGGGTTCCCGTTGCCGCAAAGATAGCGTTTCCGATCGCAGGCGGCACCGCGATGAGCGGTGGCTCACCGAGTCCGGTCGGAAACTCGCTGCTCTCCATGAACTTGATATCGAGTTCCGGCACGTCTGCAATCCTGAGCGGCCGATAGGTATTCAGGTTCTGGTCTTTGACTTCACCGTTCTCGAAAACCGTCCCTTCGTGAAGCGCCAGGCTCAGTCCCCAGAGGGTCGCTCCTTCGGCCTGCGCCATTGCGCCGTCCGGATGCACGACGGTGCCACAGTCGATGGTCTGCCAGATCCTCTTGACCGTGACGGCTTTTGTTGCGGCGTCGACCGCGACATGAACCACGCATGCAGTCCATGTCGGCATGTTGCGCTCCTGGCCATGGCTGACCGCGACACCCATACCTTCGCCCTCGGGCAAATCCCTGCCCCAACCGGATCGCTCGGCGACATCCTTCAGCGCGTTGGCGAGGCGCGAAGCACCGCCCACTGAGTTTGGCGAGGTACCGGCGTTTTTACCGGCGGCATCGAGGCGAGCGAGCCGAAACGCCACCGGATCTTCGCCGGTCATGGCAGCGATCTCGTCCATGAAAGACTCGACGCCCCAGGCTATCCAGCCGGGACCGACGGATCGCAGCCACCCGGGAAGAAAAGTCCGTTGCGCCAGATCGTTGTTAACCGCACGCACGCGATGGTTCGGCAGTGTGTACCAGTGGTCTGCACCGCTGATCGAAAACGTATCGAACTTGCCGTCGCCGTCAACACCCGGAGCCAAAAAACCAGGCGCCATCGAGAGCGTCGGCCAGCCAGCCGCCGCTGCATGTTCGATCCCGGTGAGTCGGCCTTCGCTATCGAAAGACGCATCCAATTTCGCAACGGATGGCGAACGAACGCAGTCGAAACGACTGTCTTCAGCGCGTTGAAATATAAGCTTGACCGGTCGCCCGAGGTCGCGTGCCGCAAGCGCTGCTGGAATCATCTGATCGCCGAACAGGCGCCGTCCAAAACCACCGCCGAGATAGTACTGGTGGATTACGATATTCGATTCCGGCACTTCGAGCGCAGCCGCAAGAAACGGCAGTATCAGCGACTGCCACTGGTTGCCGGAATGTATGTGGAAAACGCCGTCAACATACTCCACGAGCGCGTTCTGCGGTTCGAGCGTGAAGTGCAGCGCCGTACTCGTTCGATACGTCGCCGTATGCGTCTTCGCGGCACCGTTGCGTGCGGCAACCACATCGCCGTCATCAACGACCTTCACACCGCTTGCCGGGTCGGCCACCAGTTTTGCGCCTTCGGCCAGGATGTCCGCCTCGGAAACCGACGCCGTAGGCCCGGCCGCCCAGTCGACTTCAACGGCTTTGGCTGCCCGCATCGCAGCGGGGTAATTCTCGGCGATAACGACGGCCCAGCCCTGCAGGATCCCGCTGGGATCGTTGAGTGCCAGCGTCTGGATATAACCCGGAATGTCTTTCGCCGCCGTGTCATTAATCGAATTGAGCGTGCTTCCAAACCGTGTCGGCGGAATTAGCGGGTGTGCGTACACCATGTCCGGTAGCTCGGTGTCCAATCCGTAGACGGCTTCGCCGTTTGATTTTGCCGGCACATCAAGGGCGGCGGTTTGTTTGCCGATGAGACGTCGTTCGTTCGCCGGCTTGATCGGCATCGCACCCAGCTCTTCGTCGGTAAATGTGCGACTGATGTCATTCTTCGCGACAATATCGGCAAACGAGACGCTCTTTTCGCCGGCATGAACCTTGCCGCCGTGGGCCTTACAGGCCGATGCTTCGACGCCGAGCATCCTGGCTCCTTCCTCGATCAGCACGGTGCGACCGGCTGCGCCGGCCTGCGACAGCATGGCGAACGTCGTGAATACCGACCACGAACCACCCGTGACCATGTAGCCCCACTTTGGATCGCTGTCGACATGCTTGATCGTCACCTTGCTCCAGTCGGCGCCAAGTTCATCAGCAACGATACGCGCCAGCGCCGTGCCGACATGCTGGCCCATCTCGGCCTTGGCGATATTGATCAGCACGCCACCGGTGCCGTCGATTTCAAACCATACCGTCGGGGCAAAGCGCTTGCTGGCGCCGGCCGCGGCGAGGTCACTGGCTGCGTCTTCGCGACTGCAGCCCGGTAGAACGGCGCCGAGCCCCATGACGAGCGTGGTGCCGGCGGTGCCTGCGAGGAACGTGCGGCGGCTGATTGCGGGTCTTTGTTTTTGCGGTGCCATGACTATGCCCCCCCGCCGTTCGCAGCGCTCTTGATCGCTTTCTTTATGCGTGGATAAGCCATGCAGCGGCAGACATTGCCGTTCATGGCTTTGCCGATGTCCGCGTCGCTCGGGTTCGGGTTTTTCGCGAGTAGATCGGCCGCCTGCATGATTTGACCCGACTGGCAGTAGCCGCACTGCGGAACCTGCTGCTCAACCCAGGCCGACTGCAGCGCTTTACCCTGTTTGGTTTTGAGGCCTTCTATGGTCGTCACAGCCCGATTTTCGGCCACGCTGACCGGCGTAACGCAGGATCGCAGCGCGGTGCCGTCAAGATGCACGGTGCAGGCGCCGCACATGGCAATTCCGCAGGCATACTTGGTGCCCTTGAGTTTCAATTCGTCACGAATGACCCATAAGAGGGGTGTATCCGGTGGGCTTTCGGAAACCACGGTCTCGCCGTTCAGCTCGAATTCGATCACAGTGCACCTCGTGTTTTTGTCGCCGGCATTATTTAGTTTAATACACGACTAGTTTAGTACACGAGCCGCATCAAATCTGTCTCCGGGTCAGCTCAATCCGCGCGAGGACAGTCGCGACAGCTCAATCGCTGTCAACGAGTTTTTTCAGAAACGCCGTATCTTTATCGACGACTTCTTTGTCGATCGTTTTGAAGGGTTCGAACTTGCATGAATTGGACACGGCGTCGCGCAGCATGCCCAGAAAACGGGGCGGAGCGAGCAGAGCGTAGCCCCGGCAGCTGCCGTCGTGGGTGACCTTGCCAACGCGCTCCGCAATTTGCCTGGCGAATGCCATTGCAACGTGCTTCTTCGGGTCTGTCTTTTCCTTCGCCATCGTGTGACGGCCGGTGCCGAAACTGTCGTAGCTGCGGCCGCCTCGATCGGCGAGCAGCTCGCCCGTCTTCTTCCGGCCCGCCGCATTGTCGAGCGAAAGCAGCTTCTGCAGCGGTCCGCGCTTCGTATTACGCGTGTAAATAACGGCGTGCGATTCGTCTGCGACGACGATCCAGTAGGTCTTGTCAGCGCGGCGCGCGGCGTCTGCCATGATCCCGCCTCCTGATTAGTTGCCAGGCTCCACTATGAACCCGAACCCCGCTGTCGCGCAACGCAAGAATTCGGCGGCCGGCCTAAAGCTCGACCATCAGCTTGCCCTTGTTTCCGCCCGTAAACAGGAGGTTGATACCGTCAATGGCGCTTTCCAGGCCATTGAGCGTATGGGCACGGTACTTGAGCTTTCCGGCCTTGTAATAGGCCAGCAGTTTCCCGGACATTTTCGGCACGTTGTCCCAGTGATCCGGCATGGCGAAACCCGTCATTGTCAGACGCCGGCGAATCATGTTGATCCAGTTCGGGCCAGGCGACGGCTTGTCGGTATTGTAGTCGGCTATCATGCCGCAAACGATGATTCGGCCGTGTACATTCATTCGGTTGAATGTAATGTGCTGCACGGCGCCCCCTGTGTTCTCGAAATAGATGTCGACGCCATCCGGCGTCGCGTCACTGATTTCGCGCGCGAGGTCTCCAGACTTGTAGTTGATGGCTTTGTCGAAACCGAGTTCGTCCTCGAGCCAGCGGCATTTTTCATCCGTGCCGGCCGTGCCAATCACGCGCAGTCCTTCCGCCTTGGCGATCTGGCCCACCATCGAACCGACCGAACCGGCCGCCCCTGAGACCACGAGGGTCTCGCCCGCTTTGGGCTTGGCGATCTCCATCAGCCCCTGGTAGGCAGTCAATCCCGGCAGCGACAGCACGCACAGCACGGCTTCGGCCGATATGTCAGGCGGCAGCTTGTTCAGACCCTGGCCCGTACTGACCGCATATTCGGTCCAGCCGATCATGCCCTGCACCCTGTCGCCGACGGCAAAGCCGTCATTCTTCGATTCGACCACCTCGGCAACGCCGCTGGAACGCATCACTTCGCCCAGCTCCACGGGCGGGATATAGCTGTTCCTGTCTTCCATCATCCATCCTTTCATGGCCGGGTCGAGCGACATGTGCGTCTGTTTTAATAGAATTTGTCCGTCCTCGATCTGCGGCGTTTCGAGCGTCACAACTTCGAAAAGATCGGGCGTTATCTTGATTTTAGGTCGCTTGACCAGTTTGACGGCTTTGTATTGCATGATGATTGAGGATCCCGTTGATTAGGTGGCTATCGGATAGTACAGACAATTGCCGGTTGAAACTTAAAGGTCAGACCCTGATCATAGGATCGTGACAGCCAAGGATAGTCGAAGGCAAAACATGATCAAACAATTAATCGACCAGGTCGTCGACGTAATCGCGACACCCGAACGGGCCGATTCCAGCAAGCAAGACCGTGAGGCCGCTTTACGCCTGGCCACCGCCGTTCTGATGATCGATGTCGCTCGTGCCGACCACGAATTCGACGAAAGCGAGTTCGACCGCATCCTGGAGCTGGTCCGTGCACACTTCAGGCTGGACCCCGAGGACGCTGCGCAACTGGTTGTCGCCGCCAATGAGCGGTCTGATGAAGCGGTATCCGCGTATGAGTTCACGCAGCTCCTGCATGAACACCTGGATGAGGATGAGAAAGCGCGTATCGTCGCGTTACTCTGGCAAATTGCCTACGCGGATGGTCGACTCGACAAATACGAGGATGCTTTCGTGCTCAAGATCAGCGATCTGCTCTATGTCAGCCGCGGTCGGGTAATGCGCCTCAAGCACGACGCCAAACCGAACGCCTAGCCGCCGTCGCCCGGCGGTGCTCAGCGGACAATCTCGTCATCGAGACCGGTCATCTCCCAGCGGCCAAGCGAGATCGGGATGCTGTCGATCGCGTTAAGCCGATCGAAAAAATTCTTCAGCCGGAATTCCTCGCCCCGTTCTTCGAGCTGCTTGGCGTAGTCGGCCAGCGTGCGCTCCAGCAGGTACTTGCCTGTGACGTAGCTGGTGCCGTAGCCGGGCTGCCGAAGGTACAGGTGCTGCTCGAAAATGAGCAGCTCTTTCTCGGTTTTCATCCACCCACGTGGCGTCCAGTTCATGTGCACGGCGCCGGCTTCTTCCATCGTCATTTCATTGGCGTGCGCATACAGCGAACCGAGCCCGCGCGCTGCACGCTGCGCCAGCAGTATCCACACCAGCTCGCGTGAGCGCGGGCTGTCGTCGTAAAGCCCGGCGTGCATGAACATCTCTTCGACGCCGGTCGCCGTGCCTTCATTGCGACTGTCAAAAATATTGTAGAGCAGGGCACCCTGCCGGATCGGACTCGCATGCGGCTCGCGATCCATGCGCGCCAGTTCAAACCAGTGATAGAAATGCGTAAACAGGGGCGCAGGATCATAGTGCGCGGTAATCCAGAAAAAATTTCGTGTTTCTTCCGGTACGAATGAGCCGGTGTGCTCCTGCAGCGCCGGCTTCATGTAATCCGTCACGGTGACAATGTATTTTTCTTCAAGAAACCTCATGATGCGCTCAATCGCATCGTTCGCCATTCGGTCGTACTCGTCAGGCGTACTCGCTGCAACCATCGGCGGAAGATCGCGGTTCTGTTGTTCCTCGAGTTTCAGCGACGACCACGCGCGATCCAGTTCGCGTTTCAATAATCGGACTTCGTCGTCCCACGTCAGCGGTACGAGGTGAACGTTCTGCTGATACCAGGTGTAGTTGTCTTTACCGATTCCTGACGGTCCCGTTTTCGAATCCGCCTGTGCCTCGAGCCAGGCGATCAGCTCATCGGTGGCGGTTTTCGAGGCCGCGATGATGTCGAGAAGCTCGTCGCTCGCCGCATCGCCGACTTTCTCCGCAATTTCGTCGAGCCCCGCGCGCTGCTGGCGGATATCGCGGATGCCCGTAACCCACAGGTCGCGCGCATTGCCCGTAAGGTTGTTCTGCGCCTGCTTCATCAGCGGTGGGATAACCGCCAACTCTTTGCTCAATCGCCGCTGTTCGGCATCGCTAAGCGGGAAGTCGTAGGTCCACAGCTCGACCAACGCGTGGTGCGTCGGGCCTTCGTGCGCCGGAACGTCGCTGCGGTAGGTCCAGATTGTGTTGTAAAACGCGGGATCGCGAACCCACGGCTGCAGGATGCGCTGATTAAAGTCGTAGCCGTTCATTTCGGCCCGCACCAGGTGCCAATCTACCTGCTTCGGGATCGGCCAATCGTCGATGTCGAAGGACTGCAGCCTTGCCCGCAAAGCCAGGAAGTCATCGTGCCGTGCCGCGAACCCGGCGGCCGTATAGTCGGGCGCGCCGCCGAGCAGTGGCGGAGACTCGAACTCACGCCAATCCGCAAACAACCTCAGCAGATCATCGTAGTCGGGGTTGCTTCGAGTGTCGGCCTTTGCCACGATCCCCGCCAGTGCAACAGCAATACAGAAGGCAAAGAATACAGTAACGGTCTTCGAGAATGCCATGCGACCTCTTCGTTGGTGTCGAGCCCCGATATCGGCCCGGTGCCAACCAGTCTAACGGCTGGCGGCGCCAAGGTGTAGCCGGCGGCAGCGAGGGGCAACAATCGCAAGCCCGTGCGGACTGTATGCCTTTATACTTCGCCGCATGCACATCGATCCCGCCTTACCGGTCATAGTCGGCGCCATCCTCGCTATTCTCCTTATCGGTTTCGCGATGCGGGCGTTGCGACAGCCCCAGATCGTGGGTTATCTCATCGCCGGCCTGCTGATTGGCCCTTATGGTCTCGGGCTACTGCAGGATCCTGGTCTGATTGGCCGCGTCGGCGGCATCGGACTGATCGTGTTGCTTTTCTTCATCGGCATGGAAGCCTCACCCGGCAGCCTCCTCAGTCGCTGGCGGCTCGCTATTTTTGGCGTCATCCTGCAGGTAGGCGTCACGATTGCCGTAGTTTGGGCGATCGCACTATTCTATGAGTGGTCGTGGTCGAAAATCATGATCCTCGGCTTCGTCATCAGCTTGAGTAGCACGGCCGTGGTGCTCAAGCTGCTGAAGGACTGGAACGAACTCGGTACGCAAACCGGACAAAACGTACTCGTCGTTCTACTCGCGCAAGACATGGCGCTGATTCCAATGATCATTGTCATCAACATGATGGGCGGGGAACAGGTCGCCACCAGCGAGCTGCTCGCCCAACTCTTTGGCGCAGTCTTACTGATCGGTATCGCTACCTGGGTCTTTACGCGTGAGCACATCCGTTTGCCGTTTGCCGCAAAACTACGCTCGGACCACGAACTACAGGTATTCGCTGCGCTGCTGCTTTGCCTTAGCCTGGCACTCATTTCCGGTGAGCTGGGACTCTCGACCGCGCTCGGCGCTTTCGTCGCCGGACTGGTGGTGAGTTCTGCCCGCGAAACGGACTGGGTACACAGAAGCCTCGAGCCGTTCCGGGTTGTTTTTGTCGCCGCGTTTTTCGTGTCGGTCGGCATGCTTATCGATATTGATTATGTGCGCGGCAATCTTTTCCACGTAAGCCTGCTGGTGATCCTGATCGTCGTCATCAACACGCTTCTCAATGCTGCAATATTGCGACTGCTGGGCTCGTCGTGGCGACGCGCAGGATATGCCGGCGCACTGCTTTCACAGATCGGTGAATTCAGCTTCATACTTGCTGCTCTGGCGCACACAGGGAAAATCTTGCCCGACGACGACTACCGTTTGATCGTCGCCGTAATCGCCATCAGCCTGATGCTGAGCCCGGCATGGATCGGCCTGTGCAAGGCCCTGCTCGGCCATCCCGAGGGTAAACCGGACCGGCTGCGGATCGGCTGATCTTAGAATGCGAGGATGCCACTCAGCGCCGGGTGTTGAATTCGTTTATATCGAGCCGGTAGTCCTTACCGTCGGTAAGCGCAAGGAATTTGCGATCGATCATTTCATACCGGAGTTCGTCGATATCAACTGACGGCGGAATGATATTTGCGATATAGCCGCTTTCCGCCAGGTTCATTATCGTCGTACGCGGTACATCTTTTTTTATGTACTGCGCCTTCGTGTCATCATAGATAAACGCGTAACCGGTAGCCCGCACGATCGCGCCCATGACAGCGTCGACTTTGGCGATGAAATGCCGCTGCACCTGGTTTTCATAATGCCGGCGCATGACGACATGAAATTTCTCATCCACGTTAATAAGCACTTGGCTGATCCTCCGTCAAAGACAGTGAATTCCGGTTTTGTGCCGCACGCGCCAGTCTTGCTGAGAGTATCAGGAACAGCAGCGACAGCCAGCCAATCGCGCCGCCGCCGCTGTCCGCCGGCGGGTTGCTCACTACGGCACCCACGTTGACCTGGCCGCTCGCGTTGTTATTCGATGGCAGTCGATCTGTCTCAGCAGCGCTGACCGACATTGCATAGGACTGGCTGCCGTCGCTTGTGCCGGTAACTCCGAGCTGCACGACGTTGTTCGATTGGGCCATGAGGCTGCCTGCCTGGCAGGTCACGACGTTGCTCGCGATACTGCAGCTTCCCGGCGACCAGCTGGCGCTGTCGATGCTGAGGCCGGCGTTCGGAGTTACCGTCAACGTGACGTTCGTCGCTGCGATAGAAGAACGATTCTCGACGCTTGGACG
>Ga0224512_10002797_pt1 | contig 15722 bp, 16 predicted proteins | sample SF_May12_sed_USG_4_FD_169103 | JGI IMG/M metagenome (GOLD analysis project Ga0224512, IMG submission 169103) | Sediment microbial communities from San Francisco Bay, California, United States - SF_May12_sed_USGS_13 | ecosystem: Environmental > Aquatic > Marine > Sediment | place: USA...
CTTATCCGTAGACCAGACATCAGTCGCTTTGCTGGAGGGGTTAATTGAAGGAATAAAAAACGAGAGCCGCTGACCGCGGCTCTCGTTTTTATGGTGGGATTGCAGGATCAGGCGCCGGGCCCGACGTACATCACACGCATCATCTCGTGGTCTTCGTGCGAGAGGATGTGGCAGTGCCAGACGTAGCGGCCAGGCTTATCGAAGGTTGCCTTGATGCGGGTAATCTGCCCGGGCAGGGCCGTGACCATGTCTTTGGGCGCGTTCTCGACGTAGCCATCTGGCTGTGGGATCCCAGCCCCGTAAGTGAGGCTCACGATGCGGAACCCGTTACCCAGCAGGCCGTTGTGCTGCACCACCGGCTGAGTGACCAGGTAAGTGCCGTCGTTGTTAGGTGCCGGTGTCGTTACGCCGGCAGGATCAAGCACACGGTCGTCCTCGTTGGTGGCGCTGTCCCACACGATCTCTTGGCGGCCCAGGATCTTAAAATTCACCAGATGCAGGTGGACCGGGTGGGCGTCGCCGGTGACGTTCCAGACCTCCCATTCCTCGGTGGTATTGAGGGCCGGGTTCTCGGTGGTGGGGCTGTGCCAGGCGATAGAGCCTTCCATCTGACCGACGAGACCGGCGTTCACGTACTCAGGCGTATTTGGCCAGTTGATCGGGTTGCCCAGATAGTCCGTGGCCGGCTCGGCCGTGCCGAGCAGCGGCTGCAGCCGGCCGAACTCGTCGGTGCCCTCGAAGAGGGCCACCTTCCGTAGGCGCGTGGGAGTCGGAATCACGGGACCGAAGTTGATGCCCATCGGGGTCACGTCCGGCACCGCCGGATCCAGCGGCTGGTTAACATCGAAAGCCATGACGCGGTCGGTCTCGCCGAAGACCTGGGGACCCGGGATGTCGCCGCCGAAGGGTTCGTCGCCGCCGATGTTTCTCATGATGACTCGGTTGCCCGGCATCACGCCCTTGAAATCGAAGATGATGTCGTAGCGCGAGCCGGTCTCCATCAATAATGTGTCGACGGTGGTCGAGCTCGAGGCAAGACCCTGGTCGCTGCCGACGACGGTGAAGTCGAGCTGCCCGATTGCGTTGCTAAAGTCTGTCGCGCCGGCAGGCACCTCGAAGAACTGCACCGCCAAAAAGCGGCTGTCGCATCCGTTGAGAAGACGTAACCGGTAGTTTCTCGGCTCTACGTCCATCTTCGGCCAGATCTTGCCGTTGACGACCATGTGGTCACCGAAGAATTCGGCCAGCGCCGTCGGGCCGCCGCCGGGGAAGATGCCTGGCGGCAAGACCGCACCCTCGCCGGTAATGAAATCGGCGTAGAACGGGTCGCCCGGGAACGCCGGGTAAAACAGCTCACCGTTGTCCTTGAACATCCGGTCCTGAATGGCGAAGGCCGCCTCGTAGGGAAAGGCCGGGAGGTCAAGCGGGTTGCTGAACAGACCGGTATCGAAGTCGTCGCGGACGATGTAAAAACCCGCCATGCCGGCATACACGTTCAAGCGGGTGATGCCGAGCGCGTGATCGTGGTACCACAGGGTCCCGGCCGGCTGGCTGTTGTCGTAGCGGTATTTCTTTTCGAGCCACTGCGGTCCTCTTATGGTGTAGCCGGGGCTTAGAAAGAACTCGGGGTTGCCGTCGAACTCAAAGTCACTGTGGCCGCCATGGACGTGCATGGCAACGGGAACGCCGTCCATGTCAATGCTGAAGCCTTCGTATCCGGGGAGGCTGTACACCCAGTGCAGCGAGGTGTCGAAGACGGGACGACCGGTAAAATCGCCAAAACCGAGGCTGGTGTTGTTCTTCCCGGTGATCAGATAGGGAACGCCCCCCAGCCTGTTCTCCCACTTGACCTCCAGCGGCTCGTAGCTTCGCACGTGGAAGGTGCGGCCCGGCCACGTGTGAAGTCCCTTGTCGCCGTAACCCCAGAGGGTAGTGGGCACCGGCGTGACGCCGTCCGGGCCAACGAGACCGGTCATCTGAACCATCTGACCGACGGCCACCTTTATCTTGCCCCCGCTCGTGTCGTAGATGAAGCCAGGGTCCAGCGCATTGGGGACGGGTTCTACGAATTTGGGCTGTAAGGCCGGATCGCTCAGCCCGGGACCCTGCGTTGCGGCGAAAGCGCTGCGCCCGAGGCCGTACCGCGCGGCCAGCAGCGCGCTCGCGCCGGCCGTCGTGCTCAGTTTGAAAAAGCTTCGTCTGTCGATCATTTGCTGCTCCTTACGATCTCTAAGAGTTTCCTGACACTTCAATTGGTTATTGCAATGGTCGAGGGCGTCCACCTAGTGAGCTCTTTGCCGCCGAGTCTTTAGGGCGGATACCTTTCGCGTGTGCCCTTTACCTGAGGGGTCGATGGGGTCTATGTCGTCCTGCGGCTTCTCTCGCCCAAAATTCACTCACCGCGCATCCGTTCGGTGCTGGGGCGCTTACCTTTACGGAAGCAACACCTGTGCCACACCAGAAAGCGTCCGCTTTGCCTCGGATGTCGGGGAAAAAGGGCGCGATGATCGGACGGAGCAGACAGTCAAACCTGCCAAGATGTCAGGCTTTGCCTGCCATTCTTGACAAGGCTTGACCAGGATCATTTACGCAATGATCTGGGTAAGTTACGTTTCCTTCCTAGAGACCAGAAGAAAAAGCTATACGGAACCTAGGGGATCATGTGTCAGCAATAGAGCTTCAGTCATTCGTCGACGCTCAAGAGCATCCCTTTCTTGTCATCGACAAAGATTTCAAGATCGTCGCCGTGAATTCGGCCTTCGAGCGAGCCTACGGCACGAATCGGCAATGCCTGGTAGGCCGGCGTTGCTACGAGGTCAGCCATCACAATTCGAGACCCTGCTACGAGCTGGGAGAGGATTGTCCTCTTCGGCACATGCGGTGGGACGGGAGGACGAAGTGCTACTCGTGCCTGCATGTTCACAGCGATGAGCAGGGGTGCGCCCATTACGTCCGCCTGAAGGCTTACCCGCTGAAGGGCGCTGACGGAAGCCTCTACATGGGTGAGGCGGTGCACGAGCTTTCAGTCCAGGATGCCGGCGGTGTGGACGGGATCCGCATAGTGGGGCGAACACGAGCTTTCCTGGAGGCCTTGGAGCAGCTGCATGTCGCCGCCGGGTCGGACGTCCCCGTGCTGCTCACAGGGGAGACCGGCACGGGCAAAGAGCTCGCGGCAAGCATCGTCCATCACCACTCTCCCCGCCGCGAGGGACCGTTCGTCACGCTGGACTGCACGGCGCTGAGCGAAAATCTGTTCGAGAGCGAGGTTTTTGGACACGAACGCGGCGCATTTACCGGAAGCATCGAGAAGCGGAAGGGATTGTTTGAGCTCGCCGACGGCGGCACGTTGTTTCTTGACGAGATCGGGGAATTGTCAGCAGCGACGCAGGCGAAGCTTTTGAGGGTAGTGGAAAGCGGCGCCTTTCGGCGAGTTGGAGGACGCAAGATCCTGCGCGCGAACGTGCGCACGGTCTGTGCGACCAACCGTGATGTTGCCGAGCGCGTACGCAGCGGAATGTTTCGCGCGGATTTGTACTACCGCATCGCGTGTCTGTCGGTTCGACTTCCGAGCTTGCGGGAGCGGTTGGAGGATATTCCAGAGCTTGCCGCCGCAATCCTCGACCATATAAACCAATCCTCATCGCGGCGCTACGCGCTCGACGCTGACGCGCTAACGCTTTTGCAGGATTACGACTATCCGGGCAACGTGCGCGAGCTGCGAAATATCCTCTTCGCGGCTGCTGCTCACTCCGCGCAAGGGCGGATTCACGCCCGTGAGATTGCCAAGCATCTCAATCAAAGATCCGCCGCTCCCGGCGGCGAACATCGTGTGGTGGGGTTCCCCCCGTTCTGCCCCCCGCCTTGCCCGGCGACGTTGAGTGATCTGGAGGCTCAATATATCGCTAAATTGCTGCGCCAGCACGAGGGAAGCCGACGAAACGTCGCCGCCACACTTGGAATCAGTGAGCGGACGCTTTATCGAAAGCTAAAACGCTACGCTTTGGGTTGAATTAGGTAAAAACTGACCCCCAGAGACTGGGATTCAGCTTGTATACCTATCGTCGAGCAGGCTGGCGACGGCGAGACACTCGAGACCAAAGGGCAGATAGCCGGCGTAACCCAGCAGCGGCATGTGAAATAGCTCAAAACGGTCGACATACGGAATCGAGTACTCCCAGTGGGCCTGACTCTTGTAGTTCCAAAGCTCCCAGAAGAATCCACAAACCAGTGCTGCCAGCGCCGCAAGCCAGATGCCATGCCAATCGCCAGTCGCCAGCGGATGGAATAGAGTGCGTTCGCCGTGTATGACTTGCAGCGAAGTGATGACCAGCAGCGGGGCGAGCCAGAGCAGCGGATAAAGATGCTCGGGCCAGACGCCGATTCCGACAAGCCCGAGGCCCGCCGCAAGCAGGGTCAGGGCCGCAAGCCTTTTGGGCGCGCGCACGCGGATTGACAGGACGTGCGACAAACCGGCGCTCAGCCGCGAAAAAGACGCCAGGCAATCCCTGGTGCTCAGTACCGCCGGCAGGACCGTGGAAAACGGCAGCGTTGCCTGCCAGAAATACTCCCACGGGCCAAGGTCAGCGAGGCCTATGTAATGCCAGTTTTGCACGAAGCGATTGAGGTATTCGAAGAACCACCAGAAAGCAGCGCTCAGCACAAAAATCGTGAGTAAATACCCCGGACGATCAACAAGCATGCAACGGCCCGTCCGCTTTAGCGTTATGCCGTTGATTAAAAAGACATAGCCGATCCAAATGGGGGTAAAGGTGTATTCCTGAAACGGCTTAAACCAGCCAAACCGATTCCACGCCAGCCACCAGGCGAGCGCCAGGATACCCATGCCGAACCAGGCCCACCACTTTAGACTTCGAGGTGGGGGCGGCGCTTCGCGCGGTGACGGTGTGTTGCGAATGAGGCAATAGACAAACGGCGTCACGCAAGCCAGCACCAGCACTGCTAAAGTGATGAACACGCTCCAGGAAAACGACGCGTGAGCAACGAAATTCGTACCCGGGGGGAACTCCAGGTACGGCGAGACCGGATGACCGGATAGAGCGATGCCCGCCAGCGGTAAACCGATCAGCATCGCCGCCAGCGGAACCAAAAGCGTGAAAACTTTTCGCCAGATCATATCCGTCGAAAAATGATGTAAGGCCGGAAGGTAGATTCGCAGATCTGCACAGCGGGTTCTCGGGGTCCTTAGAAAATATGAGAATCGACCCTAAACTTTGAACTTTTTAAGGAAGGTCTGATTAATTCAGACCTTCCGTGCGGAGCATGGATGCACCGCCAAGTTCGACGACGCAAGTCGTTGAATTTCTGAGGCAGACGGAAACTGCGTTTTCGCCTGCCGACTCTGAAATATGCCACGGATGGCATTTTTCAGAGCTTCCTTAAAAAGGTAGCGTCGCTGCGATGAGAATAGAGGACGGGAAACCAAGAAGCGAGGTCGCCCCTCGAGCTCGCCGCGCGGTCGTCATCGGGGCCAGCGGCTATATTGGCACCCACCTCGTTCCGCGCCTTGTGGCCGAAGGCTGGGAGGTTCGCGCCACCGCGCGCAATACCGAAGTGCTCGCCGCCCGGGAATGGCAGGGCGTCGAGTTTTTGGAAGCAGATATCCTGGACAAAGCCTCACTGGAGCGGGCGCTGAGAAACCAGGGCGTCGCCTTTTACCTGGTCCACTGTATGTCTGCTGGCGGCAACTTTGCGGCGCTCGAGCGGAAGGGGGCACGCAACTTCGTCGAAGCGGCAAACGCTGCCGGCGTTGGTCGCGTCGTCTATCTGGGTGGTCTGACACCCGAGAACCCGGAATCGCAGCATTTGAAAGCGCGGGTCGACACCGGCGATATACTTCGGCGCGCGGACTGCCAGGTGGTGGAAATTCGCGCCGGCATGATTATAGGCCCCGGCTCTGCCGCCTGGGAGGTGATCCGCGATCTGGTGAACCATCTCCCGATCATGATCACACCGCGATGGGTGCGTTCGCGTTCCACACCCATCGGGCTCGAGAACCTGCTCAGCTACCTGATCGGCGTGGCCGAGGCGCCGGTTAAAAACAATCCCGTCTACGAGGTCGCAGGGCTAGATGTTTGCACCTATAAGGAAATGATGCGCGCCTACGGCGAGCTGGTCGGAAAACGGCCGATAATCATCGAGGTACCCGTGCTGACGCCAAAGCTATCCAGTTACTGGTTGCGCCTGATCACATCGGTACCTACGAACATCGCCGGGGCGCTGATCGAAGGACTGGCTCACGACTTCATCGCCGACGATACGCAAATTCGGAAACTCATTCCGCAGCACCTGCTCACCTTCCGCGAATCCGCGAAAGCCGCGCTGGAGGCGGAGGAAAACCACGCAGTCGCCACGCGCTGGGTGGAAGGCTCGCTCGCCTGCCGTGACTGGAATCCGAAATACGGCTTCTATGCCAAACGCGTTGGTGACGAAGCAGATTCACGGGCCTCGATCGATGTGTTGTGGAGACATGTCGTGCTCATCGGCAACGACGGTGACTTCTTCTACGCCAATTCGCTTTGGCGCATTCGGCGGCTCATCGACTGGTGCCTTGGCGGCACCGCCATGCGGTACAGCCGGCGTCACCCGACGGAACTTCGCGTGGGCGATATATTCGATGGCTGGCGCGTCATCGGCCTTACGCCCGGAGAACGGCTTACGCTCCTTATGGAGATGCGCGCCCCCGGCGCCGGCGTTCTGGAATTCGGGCTCAAGCCAAAGGATTCGGGAAGCCGCATACGCGCCACCGCGTACTGGCACCCGGCAGGGGTTTGGGGGCTGCTTTACTGGTATGCCATGTGGCCCTTTCACACCTTTCTATTCGCCGGCCTCACCCGGACCATCGCGCGCCGGGCGGAGCAGGGCGAATCAAGCGTTGAAGATTCACGGGCAGCTCGATGATTTTGAAATCGTCCATATTCGCAATGGCAATCGATGCGTTGGGGGATGTATTTATTGCTCCCTCTGGTAGTAATAGACATGCAGGGAGCGCCGTGGGCCCTATCAGGAAAGCGCACGGTTCGCTACGTGCGTCAAAATCTGCAAATTACCTGTGTTCCCGCGGAAGCGGGAATCCAGTAGACCCAAGTGTCTATCGGTTAGCATTGAGCAAATTAGATGATTGTAGAGTACGCGCGACGCACCCTGAATTGCTCACCCCAGACCTGATCTACCCCGGATTACGGGCGGTTATAAACCACGTGCTCGAAGGCGCCCAGACGCCGTTTTTCTTGAGATAAGGCGTGAGGGCTTCGCGCAAGGCCACCGTCACCTCAGGTTTGAGTCGCTCTCCTTCTTCTCCGGCAAGACGGATTATCTCTCCGGCTGGGCCTAAGGCCATGGCGAATTCGATGGCCTCGGCGATGTCTTTGCCTATACAGATGTCGGTGTCGAAACGTTCGAACGTGATCTGGTCGTAACCCACGCCGTTCATCATGCTGCTGACCATATCGGGATCGGCCATCGAAAAGGGACCGGGGCCACAGTGGACCTCATCGGTGTCTTCGTGGGAAATCACCGGCACAATTCCCCTGACACGCTGCTCCGCCTCGAAAAGCCATGGATTATCCTCGCGTTTGCGCCAGACGATCTGAGTAAACTCACCGCCCGGCTTGAGGGCTTTGCGGACGTTGCCTAAAGCCGCGCCGGGCATCATGAAAAACATCGTGCCAAAGCGCGCAAACGCGTAATCGTAGGGTCCTCGCAGATCCTCCCTTTGGACGTCGGCGAGAAAAAACGACGCGTTATTTATTCCTGCCTGCTGGGTCTCGCTGGCGGCCGCATCGACAAAATTCTGCGCGCAATCCACCCCCACGGTTTCGCCCCCCGGAGCGACGGTTCGCGCGATGCGCCTGGTGCTGTCGCCAAAGCCGCAGCCTACGTCCAGCACACGGCTGCCCTTTGGATGCGGATGGCGGGCCAGCGCTTCTTCGCTATGGCCGGACAGCCCGTCGATCAACAGATGTTTGAAACGCACGAACTTGTCGAACAGCACGGTATTCCACGCTTCGACAACGATGTCATTGCTCACGGCTACCATAATATTTCTCCTTCAGTTGGCATGTTAGAACTGACCGAAAATATTGGCTTGTGAGAACTGACCCAAAATGTTTCTTTAGCGCTTTAGCAGGGACTGATACAGCTCCGGCCGCCGATCGCCGAGATAGTCGAAATTGCGTCGGGCGCGCTCGCGTGCTTCGAGATCGATGTCGGCAATGAGTAGCGCTTCGGATCCGCCCGCCTGGGCGATGATTTTGCCGTCGGGTCCGGCGATGGTGCTCAGGCCGCAATACTCCATCTTTCCTTCAGCGCCGCAGCGATCGGCGTACACCACGAAGAGCTGATTCTCCCAGCCGCGCGCCGGTACGAGCGTATGGGCGACAAAGTCGTGCGGCTTGGTCAGCGCTGTGGGCACCAGCACCATGGCCGCGCCGGCAAGCGCGTAGGCGCGCATGGGCTCCGGGAATTCGACGTCGTAGCAGATCAGCAGCCCGATAGGGACGCCGTCGAGCTCCGTGCAGACCAGCGTTTCGCCTGGCTCGAAGGACCGGTTCTCCAGCTCGCCGAAGAGATGCGACTTGCGGTAGTTGGCGAGGGATTTTCCGTTGGAGTCCATGAGCTGGACTGAGTTGTAAACGCCGTTGCCGTCGCGCTCGGCGTAGCCGTAGAGAATGGCGATGCCGGCTCGTCGAGCGATATTCGCCACGCGTTTAGATGAGGGCCCGCCGGCTTCCTCGGCCAGCTTCGCCATGGTGGGCGAGTCCACGTTGTAGCCGGTGAGATACAGCTCCGGGCAGACCAGCAGGCGCACGCCGGCTTCCGCGGCCTCGGCCGACTTTTGCGCGAGACGCTTGAGGTTCGGTTGGACCGCGCCCCGGTCGCCTTCGGTTTGCAGGATGGCGATGCGCATAGGGGAATTCTGCTGGGAAACCTGGCCCGGGGGAAGGGGAGAGAGAGGTAGAGTTATTTTTTGTGAGAAAATAAATCGGTCTCTGATCTACGAAGACTCTAGCGACGCTGCATGAACCGCCTCGCCATGTCATCGATCCTGGTCGCCCTCGGCTTCGCCTGGGGGTTGACCATTCCGTTTACCAAGATCGCGGTGTCCAGCGGCCATAAGCCGCCGGGGCTGATTTTCTGGCAGCTCGTGTTCTCGGCCATTGTCCTCGCCGGGGTGTCCCTCTACCGACAGTTAAGCCCGCGGCTGGATCGCCGCGCGCTCGCCTACTATCTCGCCATCGGCCTTATCGGCACCATCCTGCCGAACAATTTCTCGTATCTAGCGGCTGCGCAACTCCCGGGCGGCGTGTTGGCGATCATCATCGCCTCGGTGCCGATGTTCACGCTGGTGATTGCCAATAGCCTTCGTATCGAACGCTTTTCCCTAATTCGTGCGAGCGGCGTGCTGCTCGGGGCGGTGGCGGTGATGATTTTGATCCTGCCCAAGACGAGCTTGCCCGATTCCGGCAAGGCAATCTTTGTTCTGGTGGCGCTGGCGGCGGCGTTTTGCTACGGCGCGGAAGCGAATTTCATCGCCACTCGGCGGCCGCAGGGTATCGACCCGGTAATGACCCTGCTCGGGGCCTCCGTACTAGGCATTTTCATCGCCGGCCCCATGGCGCTGTTTACCGGCACCTGGGTGGATCTGTTCGCGCCCTGGAATGCACCGGAGTGGGCGCTGCTGTTTTCCTCGCTCTGCCACGTGATCACCTATACCGGCTATATCTGGCTGGTGGGTGTGGCCGGCCCCGTGTTCTCGAGCCAGGTGGCGTACGTGGTTACGCTCTCGGGCGTTTTCTTGAGCGCGCTTATCTTGAGCGAGCGCTACTCGAGCTGGGTGTGGGTGGCGCTGGTTCTCATGATTGCCGGACTCGCGCTGGTGCAGCCGCGGGAAGCTCGGCGGGCCGTGCTCGTCGGCGAGGTGTAGAGAAGAGGGGAAGCTTCATTTTTTATCGGCCGCCAGTGAAGCGGCCGGAAGCCTGTGCGGGAGGTCAGCATGAATCATTCGTTGCAGCAAGTGCTCGGCGCGGAGGCGCTGGCGGCGTTCGAAGATCCCGGGCCGGTGTCCCGCGGGCTTCCGCCTGGCGCCTACATTAGCGGCGATTTTTTCCAGCTCGAGAAAGCGAGCCTGTTTCGCAACGCCTGGACCTTCGTGGGATTCGCCCACGAGCTGAAACAGCCCGGGGATGCCGTGCCGGTGACGGTGTCGGGGCAGCCGGTACTGCTGGTCTGCAACAAGGCGCGGCAAATCAAGGCCTTTTATAATGTGTGCCGGCACCGCTGCCTGAAGCTGGTGGACGCACCCTGCAACGTCGGACGGGTATTGCGGTGTCCGTACCATTCCTGGACCTACAGCCTCGACGGCGGGCTGAAGATCACGCCTTATTTCGGCGGCCGCGAACCCCGGGACATTCCCGAAGGCTTCGATCGTGGCTCGCGGGGATTAATGCCGGTGCGCTGCGGCGTGTGGCACGACTGGGTGTTCGTCAACTTAAGCGGTGACGCCGGGGATTTCGACGCCTTCGTTGCGCCGCTTGCGAAATGGATGGAGGACGTGGACTTTGCTGCGCTCACCCACTTGGTGACTATCGATCTGGGCGAGGTGAAGACCAACTGGAAGCTGCTGATGGAGAACTTCATCGAGCCCTACCACGTTCAGTTCGTTCACGTCTCCACCACGCAGCAGCCGCTCACCGATCACTACGCGGTGAATGAGTCCGGCTGCCTGGGAAGCGCGGTGGATATCTCCCGGGATCCCGACGCGCCGGTGAGTGACGATACCCTGTCGGTGAGCTCGCGCTATCTCACCCTGTTCCCGAACTTCGTCCTGGGGCGATACTATCCCGACCAGATCGGCGTGCACCTGAACGTGCCTCTGGCGGCCGACCGGACCCATCAACGCCGCGCCATTTACGCCACCAGCCCGGATGCGGCGGCTGCCACCCAGGCGGAGAAGCTGGCCAAGTTGTGGACCGCGGTGCACCGGGAGGACCACGCCATGTGTGAAAGACTTCAGGAAGGCCGCGGATCGGACGCGGCTGCCGACGGCGGCGTATTGTCGCCGGTGTGGGAAAGCTCGGTACTCGAGTTTCAGCGCCTGGTGGTTGACGCGATGCGATGAGGCTTTTTACCCTTCAGCATTTTTAGAAAGGCGCACTGAACTGAGAACAGGTATAGACAAGGAGCATTCGCGATGAGCGACGACAAGCACTACCGGCTGGCGCACACCATGATCCGGGTGAGGAATCTGAAGAAGTCGCTGGATTTCTACACTGGCGTGCTGGGGATGCAGGTACTTCGCAGCTCGGAGTATCCGGACGGAAAATTCACCAACACCTTCATCGGCTACGGACCCGAAGACTCTCATCCGGCGGTGGAGCTCACCTACAACTGGGATCAGCAGACTCCCTACGAACACGGCAACGGCTGGGGCCACCTGGCGGTGGAGGTGCCAGACGTGTTCCAAGCGTGCAAGCGCTGCGAAGCGGCGGGCGCCAAAATTACCCGGCCGCCCGGACCAATGAAGCACGGCACGCGCAACATCGCCTTTATCCAGGATCCGGACGGCTACAAAATCGAGCTGCTCGAGCCCCGGTAGGCTGAACAGAACGACTCCGAGAAGAACAAAACCCGGGACAGAATGGATTCTATTCAATCAGGAAAAACGGGGCTGCGGCCGGGAGGACCGCCGCGTTCATAAGAGACGACCGATTAACGTAACATCCCTATGGTTCGCGGCAGCGAGAGAAATCCGCCGATATCTTTCGGCGATGCGAACCATCCCGTCCACCCCTTTTGCAGTCTCGTGCGGCAATCGATGCTGCGTATAATCAAACCAGCATGTACAAAGGCGAACGATTTAACAGCATCAGTCACTTGGTCGGGGCGGCCTTCGCGTTCGCGGGCGGCGCTGCGCTGGTTACCCACGCCACTAAGGATGGCGATTTAAAAAAAATCGTGAGCTACAGCGTTTACGGAATCACCCTGTTCCTGCTCTATCTCATCTCCACCCTCTATCACAGTCTACCTGGGCGGGCCAAAAAGGTTTTCCGAGTGTTGGACCATCAGGCTATCTATCTTCTGATCGCGGGCACCTACACCCCATTCGTCATGGTGGCGCTGAAGGGCCCGCGGGGCTGGTGGTTATTTGCAACAATCTGGGCGCTGGCGGTGTTCGGTATCGTCCTGGACGCTCTGCCGCGACGGGGGCCACGAGTGGTTCCGGTGGTGATCTACCTGGTCATGGGCTGGCTCTGTGTGTTCGCCCTGGACCCGATCATCGCCGCCCTGTCCCCGGAGGGGTTTCGCTGGCTGCTGGCGGGTGGAATTTTTTACACCTCGGGCATCGTCTTCTTCGTCCTCGACCACTGGTACCCGTGGTGCCATGGGATTTGGCATCTGTTCGTCATCGCGGGCAGCGTCAGCCACTACTTTTCGATTCTGCTCTTGTCCTAATAAGAAACTCAGAAAACTCAGGGTCAGTTGTCAGCATTTAGCATCGTATGTGGCCATCAATGGTGTGGCGCGTCAGCCACTTCTGGGACACGATTCAGCAGCCGGTGCTGGTAGAGCACGATTATTTCGTTACAGGTCGCAACGGCGTTTACGCGCGGCGAACGCCTGTTGGAATGTGAGAACTGACGCCAGCTGCTCCAGCTGCCAGGCTTAGGGCCGATTTTCGGCTCCCACCTCCGGGTTTCACCCGGGAATTTCCCCCAAAAACCGACGGCTTAGAGCCTGTTCAGGCATGACAGAGCCCCGTGCTTGGACTATTTAATTAGTGTGTCTTTCTGTAATCAGAGGATGAGAGACGGCAACAGGCGTCGAGCTTCAATACAAACATAACCAATTGACTTGTAAGGGAAACGCTCGGACTCTGGTCGCAGGCACGGGCTCCGAAATCGGCAAAACTACCGTTCGGAGCTCGAACAAGTACGCATTATTCATTGCCAGAACGGCGAAGCGCCTGCTCGAGCGCGAGCGGGCAGACGCCAGATGGCCCAAATAGACGAAATGTCCGATCTCCCCAAAAAAATCGGTAAGTATGAAATCAAGGCCCTGGCCGGTGAAGGCAACATGGGCACCGTCTACGTCGGATATGATCCCATTGACGATCGGGACGTGGCGGTGAAGGTATGTCACCTTCCGGACGACGCGAATACAGAGCGGCAACGTCGCGCCCGAAAGGCTATCCACAACGAAGCCCACTGCGCATGGGTGCTGAGACATCCCAATATCTTGCAGATTTACGATGACGGCGAGGAAAACGGAGAGCCTTATATCGTCATGGAGTACATCGATGGCGGTGGAACGCTCAAATCCTACACATCGCAGAAAAATCTGCTCCCGGTCAAATCGGTTTTGAAGATTCTTTATAATTGCGCAAAGGCTCTCGACTACGCGCACCGAAAAGGCGTCATTCACCGAGACATTAAACCGACGAACATCATGCAGACTAAAAACGGCGAAGTGAAGCTTGCCGATTTTGGAATCGCATATAGTGCTTCGAGCAGTATCACGCAGCTGATGGGTATCCTGGGTTCACCCCGATACATGTCGCCTGAGCAGGTTCAGGAAGGGGAGATTACCTGCAAAACCGACCTATATTCCCTGGGGGTCGTTGCCTATGAGCTGTTGACGGGCCGCTCACCTTTTAACGGAAGTAGCGTTTCACAGCTCGTTCGAAAGATTGTAAAGGAGCCTGCGCCCTCGATCCGGAGGTTGCGGCCTGATCTGCCACCTAAGCTTGAAGATATTCTCAATCGGGTCATGCAGAAAGAGACGGACAAGCGCTACGATAGTGGACAAGAGCTGGCAGCCGATCTGGTCTGCGTATTAAGCGAGCTTGACGGAGTCAGGTCCGTAGTGGGGGACGCAATCCAGGATCTCACCAGCGCGGATAAATACGAGATTGCCCGGGAGCTTGAATTTTTCAAAGAGTTCTCCGAGTCGGAGCTGCGCGAGGCACTCGAAACCTGCTACTGGCAGACTTACCGCAAGGATGAAGTCATCGTGCGAGAAGGCGCGGAAGGATCTGCGTTTTTTATCTTGGCTGAAGGCCAGGTTGAAATAAGCGTCATGGGCAAGCCCATCGATATCCTTCGTAGAGGCGCATCCTTCGGCGAGATGAACTACCTGTCAAAGACGAGGCGCACGGCTACGGTGACCGCGAAAAACGACGTTTACGTCCTGAAAACCGATGAGGCGTTGATCGAACGGACATCAACGTCGTGTCAGCTGCGGTTCAACAAGGTGCTGACAAAAATTTTACTGGGTCGCCTTACGGAAACTACCGACCGCCTGGCCCAGCTCGCTAGATAGCGGCTGGTCAGTTCTCAAAAAAACTTCCACAGCGAATTTCCAGCAGCGCGTTCTGCCGCGGCGTTTCATCCGAAGTATCTACATCAGTCATCGGGTGCGTCAGCCTGAAGGGGTTCGAGAAAAGATACTCTCTTGTTTAACTCACTGCACGCCACACCTCGACGTCACTACGTGTCAGAATTTGCAGACGTTTCCTATTGTCGTAACCGGTCCCTACCGTCGATAGTTCGACGCAACGCTTAATACAAGTGCGGCAGCAACGCCGAAACTGACTTTCGATGCCAGGCTCACCTCGAGAGGAAGCAGGTGCACGAACTCGGGATTTATCACGGGCAGCAGGACGAGAAAGTTGAACGCCCAAACCCCGATAAGGCTGACGAGGACGAAGCACGGCTCCAGGAGTGCGGAGCGGGAGCGCAGCAGAAGCGCCTGCGCCGACACGGCGACCGCCATGCCGAGCAGGATGGCGAGCACCAAATGAATGGCCACGCCGACGGCTGCGCTCACGGACGAGGCGGCGACCGCGCTGGAGAAGGTGGCCGTTACCCCTCAGGCCACGGCCGCTCCTTGGGTATCCCCGAGGCCGGAATAGAGCAGAATCCACGCGATCTCCGCCACACCACCGGCGAGGCCCGCGAGGGCGCCCAGCCGGAATCGGCTGGTGTCGAGGCTCAGTGAGCACGTAGTCAGGTAGTTCATACTTTTCTCCTCCCTACTCGTCTGCGATGCGCGATATGGTACGGGCGGCCGCCCCGCGCGCAACTGATCTGGGCCAAGAAGCGAATAAAAGGATCAGAACCCGGGCAGTTGTGCTGCGATGACAAGAGGTGGAAAATTTCATTCTATAGACTCAGCCCGTCGCTGACCTGGAAGCCCACCGAGTGTCTGAAGCCGCGTAAGCTTTTCTTCCACATCTATGACATCGATTCGTATAACGCGGCCGTCGAGGAATACAATCACTACATCAATGAGGTGCGCACGTATCGATCGTGCATGAACGACGAAGCACAAAGGGACGCGGAAGCGGCGACCAATGCCATCGCCAGCGGATTAGAACAGGTTAATAGTCAGACCCGGATTGATCTCGACTCCGCGAGATCAAAGCTCGAGGCGGCGAAGCGTCTATTGCAGTAGGAAAACATTTGGAGCTCGCAAATATTAACCTGCAATCCGGTTGCAGGAATCGATGACTCGAGAACCGAGAACATGCCCTCGGGCTGCTGACTTAGAATAGAAGAAAGACTAAAGGATGACACCCGATACTCGCGAGGGGATCTGGAGGCTGGCCGATCCCAAGATCAGCATCACGTCTGCCGCCGCAATGCTGGTGGGCGCGGCGCCAGCAATTCGTCTAGGCCAGTATTCCTGGAGCTGGCTTGTCGTCA
>Ga0224512_10002798_pt1 | contig 15721 bp, 15 predicted proteins | sample SF_May12_sed_USG_4_FD_169103 | JGI IMG/M metagenome (GOLD analysis project Ga0224512, IMG submission 169103) | Sediment microbial communities from San Francisco Bay, California, United States - SF_May12_sed_USGS_13 | ecosystem: Environmental > Aquatic > Marine > Sediment | place: USA...
CGCATTCCCGCAGTACTTCGAGCGTTTGCTGGGCACTCCCCACGGCACCGATTTCCAGGGCGCGGCTGATCTGTTCGGGATTGAGTACCACCATGTAGATGATGATCCTGTCTTCAAAGCACTGGTCGGCACGCCGACAGGAAGTCCGCGTCTGATCGAAGTTCGCACGGACCGCATTGAGAACGTCGCTATTCACGAGAAGGCCTGGCAGGCGGTTGCCGGGACTTAGGCCTCGGTTAGGAGATTCAACAAAGGACGGAACTTCAGTCTGGTCTCTTCCAGCTCCCGTTCGGGGCGCGAACCGGCCACGATCCCCGCTCCGGCATAGAGAAGCGCGGTATCGCCCCTCACCAGCGCGCAGCGAAGCGCCACCGCGATCTGGCCGTTACCGCGACTATCGGTCCACCCGATTCCACCCGAGTACCAACCTCGATCAATGTTCTCGGCCTTCCCGATGAACGCCAGCGCCTCGCTCCGCGGTAGGCCGGCGACTGCCGGAGTCGGATGGAGAGCGCCGGCGACTTCGACCACGGACCGGGGAGACTGCAGCACACCCACCACCTCAGAGGCGAGATGCTGGACGTTGGCCATCCTGAGCAGACGCGGCGCCGACGGTGCCGTGAGCTGCTCCGTCATCGGGCTGAGCCTGGCGACGATGTCCGCTACGACCAGCGCGTGTTCGGCACGGTCCTTCTCGCTCGCCATGAGCGCCTCCCCGAACGTCCGGTCTTCTTCCTCGCCTTCCCCGCGCTGAGCCGAACCGGCCAGTGGTTGCGAACGCACCCGTTCATTGTGGCGCTCGATCAAAAGCTCCGGGGTGGCGCCGACGAAAGCACTGTTGGCTTCCTGCCATCCAAAGGCAAAACATCCCGGATAGGCCGACCGTAATCTGGCAACCAGATCGAACGGTGCTGCAGCCACGTCGGCACGCACGATCACCGAGCGGGCCAGCACCACTTTGTCCATGGTTCCTTGCCTGATCGCCTCGACGGACTCCCGCACCGCCTCCACCCACTCCGCCGGAGCTGGACGAGATTCGATTACATGGTCGGCCGCCTGCATGCTGGTCGGAGTTGGTTGGCCCCGCAGCTCGCCCAACGTAGCCAGTACCTCCCCGGCGGCCCGGCCCGGCGGCAGGATGACCATCAGGCGGCGGGAGCCGGATTCAGACACGATGGCCGCGACCGGCACAACGGCTGCGGTCGATGTGAACCCATCCCACTCGGGCCGGTGCGGACCCTCCGGATCAAACGAGAACCCAACCATCGCCCGCAGGTCGGGGCCGATTCCTTCCATCCATTTCAGAGATTCCGCCAGCGACTCAAACCGATCGTGACCGTAGGGAGCAACCGTCCGCCAGGCAACGCCCAGTCCGCCCATCTCAGATGCGCCCGGTCGTCCGAAATACCCGGCCGTCGAGAAGAAGACGGCTCCGGCTCTGACCATTTCGAGTGGGTCGACGTCGACCGCAACGGAGGCGGCCCGGAATAGACTCGGGTCGCCGGAAAGCCGACGAGCCAGCTGTTCGAGCGCGGAAGGCGATATGAGCACGGCCCGGCATTCTACGTTGATGGACTCGTTAGACGGCGCTCAGGCGTCGCAACTCGTCGGCGATCTGCCCGGCAACCAGGTCGGGTCGTTCCATCGGCAAGAAATGCCCGGTTCCCGGAATAACGCGATAACGACCGTCCGGGAACTCTCCTGCAAGGTGTGCGACAAAAGGCTCCGCGTGCGTATCGGAGGACTCGCCGGCGAGGATGAGAACCGGGCAATGGACTTCGGAGAGTCGCTCGTAAGCACCGTGGACAGAGCCCGAGCGGTAGAGGTCAGCCTCGAGATGGGGGTCGCACGCCAGCCAGAACCGTCCATCGCGCTCGACGAGACCGCCCTCGACGTACCCTTGAAGGGCTCGCTCGTCCCATGAGCGGAACCCCGGCTTTTGCGAGAACGTGTCCAAAGCTTCGTCACGAGTGGCAAACGAACTTCGCCGCCGCGTGGCTCCGACCGCCAGCGGGTGCTCCTCAATCCGCCGGAACGGAGGCGGAAGGATGATGGGCTCGATGAGGATGAGCCCCTGCAGGGAGCCCGGATCGAGCAGTTCGGTCATCACCAGGGTAGCCCCTCCCATCGAGTGACCGACTCCGAACTGGGGGCCGATGGAGCCGGGGCGGTTAACCACATCAAGGGCAGCGCGGGCCATGTCCCACCAGTCGAAGGGCATAGGTATCGCCGGCGAGCCGCCGTGGCCGGGAGCATCCCAGGCCGTCATCGAGCCGTCCCAGCCCGTCGATCGCAGCTCAACGGCCACCGGACCCCAGACTTCCTTGCAGAACCCGGCGGCATGCGCCAACAAAAGGCGTTCGGAAGCCGCTCCCGTCCACTCTTGACATGCAATGGGGAAAGACACGGTGGTTACGCAGCTGACACCTAGGTGTCGTCAACCTCGAAAGTGACGTCGCTCTCCATTCTCACCACACCATCGATGCGGCGCACCATCTCTTCGAGCAACCGCTTGTCGGTCCGGGTCGGCAACCGGCCCGAAAGCAGCACAATCCCGTCGGCCACCTTGACATCGAGAGAATCTCCATCCAACATCAGGACCCGGTTGACAAGGTCCTCACGGATTTCATCTTCGATGACATCGTCGGGTCGCGTGAACACGGTCACCACGTCCCCCCGGCTGATGATTCCCTGCAGATGGCCCTCGTCGTTCACGACCGGCAGCCGTTTGACATGGTGGTGAGACATGACCCGGGCCGCTTCAGTAACGCTTGCTTCCGGGTATATAACCACCGGATGGGTGCTCATCACCTCGCCCACTGTCTCTGCCTCTACGACCTTGTCCGGCTTGTGCATGAGAGCATCGAGCAATCTTCGATGGGTTCGATCCGCCTCCCGCTCCAAGAAATCGGCTTCGGTGATGATCCCTACCAACTTGCCGTCACCGTCGATGACGGGGAGCCCGCTCACCCCGGCTTCGACCATCCGGCGGGCGGCCGCTTTGAGGCTGTCCTCAGGAGCCACCGTCAGGACATCGATGCTCATGATGTCGAGCACCCGCATCGTCACCCTCCTTTGACAACAAGCACATCGCAGTGGGCCAGGTGCAACACCCGGTGGCTGGTCGAACCCAGGAAAAGAGCAGCCAACTCTCCTCTGCCGCGGGTACCGATCACGATCAAATCCGCCCCTACCCCTTCTGCGTATTCGACCAGCGCATCCGCCGGGTACCCGTTCAGGTCGACACGCTTGATCGTCGCCAAGGTTCCCTCCAGCAGAGGATCAGCGATCTCCCACACCGAATCCCGCTGCGCCTTCTCCAGTTGGGCTATATCGGCCGGCACCTGGTTCAGGACGGCCAGGAGCGTGCCCGGGATATGGACGGCATGGATGACATGCAATTCTGCCTGGAGGGCTTCGGCCAGCTCGATAGCTTTGCGAAGCCCCAGGGTGCTGGATTCCGATTCGTCGATACCGACAACGATGATCATGGCTGTGGCTCCCCCCACTGTTCGGGTGGATATTGCTGCTCTTTGCGAGCCGCCAGCCTTGCCGCGTAGGCAGCGGCTTCCGTTCTCCGCGTCATTTCGAGCTTACTGAGCAGATTCGACACGTAGTTCTTGACCGTCTTCTCTGCGAGGAACATCTCGTCGGAGATCTCCCGGTTAGTGAGACCGTCGGCGATCAGATCGAGGATTTTCCGCTCCTGCGGCGACAACCTTGCCAGGAGCGGATCGTCTGGTTCTTCACCGCGAATCTTGCGGAAAACACGCTCGGTCATCGTCGGATCCAGCAATGACTCGCCTCGCCCAACCCGGCGGACGCTCTCAACCAGTTCATCACCATTGATGCGTTTCAAGACGTACCCGGAAGCCCCCGCCACGATCGAGGCGAACAGAGCTTCTTCATCAGCGAACGAAGTCAACATGAGGACCTTGACGTCCGGCCATCGGGAGCGGATCTCCCGGCAAGCTTCTATACCGGTGGCGTCCGGCAACCGTACGTCCATGACGACGACATCAGGCGAGTCGTACCCAACCCGACGAACGCCCTCTTCGGCCGTACCTGCCTCCCCGACAACCTCGATGTCCTCCGGGGAGTCGAGCAACGTCTTCAGACCTTGCCTGACGATCTCGTGATCGTCCACAATCAACAAGCGCAAACGAATTGCCTCCTCGTTCACCCCAAGGCTACTTGCAGGAGAGAGAGAACTTGCGATGCAGGATGGATCCGGCCCGCGTTAGCCTTGACACATGCATCAACCGATCATCCCTGCTGATCGTCTGGCGAAGCTGGTGGTTGCCGCGTCGGCCGTCACGCGCCAAACCGACTTGACCGCAGTGCTCCGGACCACGGTCGATACCGGCATGGAACTCACCGGCGCGACGTACGGCGCACTCGGAGTGCTGGGAGAACACAGTACCCTCATCCAGTTCGTTCATGCCGGACTCGAGCGGGAGAGCGTAGCCGCCATCGGTCTCCCGCCCCAGGGAAGGGGCCTGTTGGGTGTAATCACCGGGGTAGGCAAAACGGTCAGGGTCGACCGGATCAGCGACCACCCTGATTCTGTCGGTTTCCCACGACATCACCCCGCGATGGAAACCTTCCTCGGTATGCCGATCACCGTTGGTGGCGAGACTTTCGGCAACCTATATCTGACCGATAAGCCGGGAGGTTTCACAGGTGATGACGAAGCGCTCGTGGAAGCCCTGGCCGCTATCGCCGGGTCGGCCATAGCCACCTCCCGCATGCACGGCCGGCTCCGCCGGGCCGCCGTGGTTGAAGACCGTGAGCGCATCGCTCGCGACCTTCACGACGCTATCATCCAGGATCTATTCGCCGTCGGGCTCTCCCTTCAATCGCTGGGTCAGAAAGTTGAGAATCCGACGGTCAAGACCAGCCTCGCTGAGTCGGTGCAGCGACTCGACGAAGCTATTGCATCACTCCGCAAGTTCATTTTTGACCTTCGCCCACCCGTCTGGACGCGCCGCAGCCTCAAGGGAGAACTGTCCGATCTGGTAGGTCAGCTGGCCGAACCGTACGAAGCAAGCGTCGACCTGACCATCACCGGCGACGTAAAAGACCTCCCGAGCGAGGTCGTCAGTGACGTCGTACAGGTCGTTCGCGAAGCAACCAGCAATTCCTTCAGGCACTCTGGGGTGGGCAGAGTGAGCGTCAGTGTGCACCGAGGGACCGACCGACTGGTCATCACCGTTGCAGATCGGGGGCGCGGCTTCAACCCGGACACCGTCGAACGGGGCATGGGACTCGACAATATGCGGGCCCGGGCCCGGGACGCCAACGGCGATACCGAGATCAGCAGCCGGGCAGGATTCGGCACCACAGTTCGCGTAGTGCTGCCGGTATGATCTCGGGCGTTGCTTCAAAGGGGGCAGCCTCCAGCATGAGCCGTGTCTATTAATCCTCTCACCGCCGCGCGGCGAGCCGGAGGAGGGTCAGTGCGAGACGACTATGGGGCCCGGCCTGCTGGGAAATCGACGGATCGTCACACCTCTCCGATCGGGTGACGCCGCTGCTCAATGAAGCGCTCCGCCACCGCCACCACCAGGAAGCTGGCGATGGCAAGCCCGACGATGACGACCCACTCGATGGGGTCGATCGGCACAGTCGCGAACAATTGATTGCCGAACGGGGTGTAGACGACACCCAACTGTAGGAAGACCGGCACCACGGCCGCTACCAGCAAGGTGCGGTTACCACCGAAACCCACTTTGAGCACTCCCGGCCCCTCGGCCCGGACGTTGAAGGCATGGAGCAACTGGACGGCAACGAGAGTGGTGAACATGAGCGTACGCACGTACTCCCACTCTGCTCCTTTCAGATAGTGGCCGTACCCGGCCGCCGCCAGGGTGGCGACTGCCAGAATGCCGCCCTGTCCTAAGATCCGCACCAACCGGGGCGGCGCCAGCATTTCCCGACCCCGATCGGGGGGTAGCGACATGATGCCCGGCACGGCCGGATCCAACCCCAGGGCGATCGCCGGCAACCCGTCGGTGATCAAGTTGATCCACAACAACTGGGTGGGGAGCAGCGGTTCCCCCAGGGCACCAAAGAACACGAAGCCGAACAGCATGACCAGTACCTCACTGGCATTGCACGACAACAGGAAATAGACGACCTTCTTGAGATTGGCGAAGATGGCGCGACCTTCTCGCACCGCGCCGATGATGGTGGCGAAGTTGTCGTCGGTGAGCACAATCGCCGATGCTTCTTGAGTTACGGCCGTGCCGCTTCCCATGGCCACTCCGATGTCGGCAGCCCTGAGTGCCGGAGCGTCGTTAACGCCGTCTCCCGTCATCGCCACGATCTCACCCCTCGATTGCCAGGCGTGCACGATCTTCACCTTGTCGACCGGATCGACCCGGGCGTATACCTCGACCCTTTCGACCTGACCGGCCAGCTCATCTTCAGCTGTCTCACGCAATCGGTCGCCGGCCATGACCCGGCCACCTTCGCTGAGGATTCCGATCTCGCTACCGATAGCTTCAGCGGTGACAGGATGATCGCCGGTCACCATCACGACGCGTATGCCCGCCTCGTGAGCCAGCTCCACTGCCGGGCCCGCCTCCGGGCGGACAACATCGCTCATCCCGACAATTGCCACAACCACCAGATCCGTTTCGGCGGCCTCGAGATCGACCGGTGGCTCAGACACCTCCCGGTAAGCGAGCGCCAGAGTTCGGAGTCCTCTTTCGGCCATCGACGCCGCAATCGCCAGCGCAGCTTCACGGCGCTCGTCGTCGATCGGTTCGGCGCCCAGCTCGGAAGCGACCATGGCCGCCCGCTCCAGTACCACCTCCGGCGCCCCTTTGATTGCCAGCAGATACCCCTCTCCCAAGGGATGGAGAGTGCCCATACGCTTCCGACGGGCATCGAAAGCCACCTCATCGAGGCGCGGATGTTGATCCCTGAGATCCACGGGATCAATGCCCAAATCCTCGGAGAGGGCCAGGAGCAGAGCCGTCTCGGTGGGGTCGCCGAGCGGCCCCTCCGGCCCCAACACTCCGTCGTTGCACAAGGCTGCAATCTGCGCAAACCGATGCACCCGGTCATCCTCGGCATCGATCTCGGACGGGGTCCGGTGAATGTCGGTGAAGGCGATCTCGTTCACCCGGATCTTGTTCTGCGTCAGGGTGCCGGTCTTGTCGGTGCAGATGACACTGGCCGAGCCGAGCGATTCGACTGCGGGCAGGCGGCGGACTATGGCGTGTTCCCTTGCCATCCGTTGCACACCGCGCGCCAGGGTGATGGTCACCACCGCAGGCAGACCCTCGGGAATCGCCGCCACGGCCAGCGCCACTGCAGTCAGGAACATCAGCGAAGCGTCAAAACCCTGCAGGACGCCCATCCCAAAGATGAGGGCGGAGATGCCCAGCGCCAGCAAGCCAATCCGCCTACCGACCCGATCGAGGGACACCTGAAGCGGGGTCGGAGGTTCGTCCTCGCTCAACAACTCCGCGATCTGACCCATGGCGGTTTCGCGCCCGGTAGCCGTCACCAACATCCGGGCCCGCCCGGTGGTGATCGCGGTTCCGGAGTGCACCATCGACGTCCGGTCGGCGAGCGACGCTGCCTCTGGAACCACTCCTGCATCTTTCTCGACCGGCAGGGATTCGCCGGTCAGAAGCGCCTCGTCAACTTTCAGGTGGACCGCAATCGCCAGACGGCCGTCGGCGGGAACGAGATCGCCCGCCTCGAGTACGGCGACATCGCCGGGGACAAGCTCAGCGGCCGGAATTCGCCGCTCCTCTCCATCCCGAACGACTCGAGCGTCCGGAGCGGTCATCTCCTTGAGTGCCGCCAGAGCTTCTTCTGCCCGGCTCTCCTGGGTGTAGCCGATCGTGGCGTTCAGCAATACGATGGCGAGAATAACGATGGCATCGACCCAATCGCGCAGGATGACGCCGCTGATGAAGGCGGCCACTAGCAACACCCAGATCAGAGCGTCCGCAAACTGGTTCAGGAAAAGACGCAGTCGCGAGGGGCCCGCCTGAGTCTGGAGGACGTTGGGCCCCACCCCCGCAAGACGGCGCGCCGCTTCATCGGATGCCAGACCGAACTCGAGATCGGTGCCGAACTCATTCTCGGTTTGTGCTACGGGGAGGGAGTGCCAGGCCTTCGCCACCTTGGAGGATTCCTGCAATGTCATGAGGGACCGACTCTAGTTCCCGATTTGGACCCTGCTCCTCCCCTCGAGACGGTGCAGAGTCCCAACGCACAGCCGTCCCACCACCCCGCCTCACCTTGAGTAATATACCCCATAGGGTATCCAGGAGGTCTTGATGCAGCTGGACGACGCGACTCTCGCAGACGTGATGCCGCGTCTGCGTAGGATAGAAGGGCAGGTGGCCGGGATCGCCCGTATGGTTGAGGCGGATCGCGAATGCCGGGAGGTCGTGCAGCAGATAGCCGCCGCTTCGAAGGCGCTTGATCGGGTTGCCTACAAGATGCTGGCCGCTCACCTCAGGAGTTGCCTCCTCGACGAGGAATCGGCCGCAGCCTCCGGGTACACGCCCGAGGAGCTCGAGAAACTCTTCATGACGCTGGCCTGATAGGAGATTGCCGTGAGGAAGACGCGCTACGGAATGGTGATTACTACGAGGCGAACGATGACCGAGGCCGAGGCAGCCATCAGGGACAGCCTGGCGGATGAGGGGTTCGGGATTCTCACCGAAATCGACATCGCCGCCACCCTCAAGCTGAAACTGGGGATCGACCGGGCACCCTACAAGATCCTTGGTGCCTGCAATCCATTGCTGGCCAACCGGGGCCTGGAAGCCGAGGAAGACCTCGGGCTGCTGCTGCCTTGTAACGTCGTGGTCTACGTCAAGGGAGATGAGACCGTAGTCGCGGCACTCGAGCCGCAGCTGATGGCCGACATCACCAACAACCCCGAACTGCAAGACGTCGCCGCTGAAGCCCGGGGCAGGCTCGAGAAGGCGTTGGCCCGCCTCGAAACCTGACGAGCCGCCGGTCTTGGGATGCGCCGATGGCGTCGAATCGGGGCCGCGACGCGTGGTACTAGCCTCTAAGTGAGAGGAGGCGGTTTGCCGGCGAGCATCGTCGTGGTGGGTGGAGGTATCGGCGGGTTGCTGACCGCCAACCTTCTGGCGAAACGCCTCGACCGAACCGAGGCGACCATCGCCTTGGTCGATGCTACGGGCATGCACGTCTTTCAACCCGGCTGGCTCTACGTTGCCCTCGATCAAGCGAACGCCCGGTGGTTGGCCCGCGACACGAGAGCACTCCTGCGCCGCGAGGTCCGCCTCGTCATCGATCAGGCTTCGAGCATCGACGTGAGCAGACGGAGCGTTGCGCTGGCCCGCGGAGACCGGCTGGATTTCGACTACCTCGTCGTTGCCACGGGGGCAACGCTGGCACGCGATGAGATCCCGGGTCTTCGAGGGGGGACCCACGACTTCTATTCGTCCGCGGGTGCAGAACGCCTGCGCGAAGCCCTGCGCGGCTTCAACGGAGGCAACCTCGCCGTATCCGTCCCGCCGATGCCCTTCAAGTGTCCCCCTGCGCCCGTAGAGTTCACCCTGCTCGTCGACGAATACCTGCGCAAGCGGGGAATCCGGGACAAGACCACCATCACCTACGTCTCGCCGCTCGATCGAATATTCCCCATCGCGTCGGTGGCCGGCCTGATCAACGGCTATTTCGAGAGCCGCGGCATCGCCTCCCGGACGGGCTTTAACCTCGAAAAAGTCGAGAACGGCTCGCTCGTCTCCGACACGGGCGAGCCTCTACCGTTCGACCTGGCCGTGAGTGTTCCTCCGAATCGCGGCGCTCCCGTCGTCGTGGCGTCCGGTCTCGGCAACAGTCGGGGATGGATCCCCGCCGACCCGCACACTCTGGCCGTTCGCGGAGCAAAGGACATCTACGTCGTCGGCGACGCCAGCGATCTCCCCACCTCGAAAAACGGGTCCACCGCCCATTTCGAGGCGCCCCGAATCGCCGAGCAGATCGTTGCCTCCGTCGAGGGCCGGGTTCCGAATCCGGTCCGCTCGCGCTACCGCGGACTCGTGATCTGTCCGTTTGAGGTGGGAGGAGGCAAAGCAACAGTGCTCGTCTTCGACTACGACCGCCCACCCAGACCGCTGCGGCCCAACCGTCTCTGGCATGCCGCGACCTGGGTGTTCAACCGGACCTACTGGTTCACCGTGAAGAGCGGCCGCCTGTAGCCAGGATCGGAGTCTCGAGCCGGACGGCGCCGGATGTATGGGCTGCCGTTGGTCCTCCCCTATAGGGCCATTTGGCCCTATAGTCAGCTGCAGTAAGCTATCTAGTGTGCAGAATATGCACAGTCTGCAGACCGTCGTCGGGGGCCGCTGGTGAGCATGCTCACCACCAGGGATCTCCAGCAACTGCTCCACGTCGACCGCTCCACTATCTATCGGATGGCGGACGCCGGTCAACTGCCCGCTATCAAGGTCGGCCGTCAGTGGCGCTTCCCGGCGGACCGGATCAACCGCTGGCTCGAGGATCGCGATATGCGCCCGCTCGAGCAGGCTCCCAAGCGCGATATCGAGCTGAGCGGCAACTCTTGGAGAGCCCTGTTACCACCCGAATACATCACTTCGATCGGCGATCTGTTCGGCGAGATGCTTGGAGTCATGGTGGTGGTCACGGATATGGACGGTGAACCGCTCGCAGAACCTTCCAACCAGTGCGGTCTCTTCAAGATGGTCAACGAGCAGCCCGGCGCGGTGAAGCAATGCGTTGCCGGCTGGCGGGAACTGGCCAACGACCTGGACCTCGCTCCCCGGTTTGCGCACAGCCACCTGGGATTACTGTGCGCTCGCAGCTACCTGCGGGTCGGCTCAGAGTTGCGGGGCATCATTCTGGCAGGCGGCATTGCCCCGGAGCAGTGGCCACCTTCGGTCGCACACGTCGAACAGATGTCTGCCGAATTCGATGTCGACCCGACCACCCTCGGCGATCACCTCGATCAGGTCTTCTACCTCGACGACGATGGCAGGCAGAGGGTACTGACCCTCCTCCCCCGCCTCGCCAGATTCCTCTCGGAAGTAACCAACGAACGCAAGCAACTCCTCAGCAAGCTCGACGCCATCGCCGCGCTCGCCGGGGCTACCACAAGCTAAAAGGAGCTCACGAATGAAGAAGCTGCTGGTCCTGGGAGCCGGAACCGCAGGGACCATGGCGGTCAACAAACTCCGCCACCGGCTCGACGCCGACGAATGGCAGATCACCGTCATCGATCAGGACGCCACGCACTACTACCAGCCGGGATTCCTTTTCATCCCGTTCGGCATGTACGGCCGGCATGACGTGGTCAAGCCGAAGCGGGATTTCATCCCCCCCGGCGTCGAAATGATCCAGGCCGAGATCGAGGAAATCGAAGCGGACCACAACCGAGTGAAGATCGAAGGTGACCGCTGGCTCGATTACGACTTCCTGGTCATCGCCACGGGAACTCATATCGCCCCGGATGAGACCCCCGGCCTCGAAGCACTCGGAGACGAGGGCCCCGACAACGTCCATACCTTCTACACCCTCGACGGTGCCATGAAACTCGAAAAGTACCTCCGTACTTTCCGAGGTGGAAAACTAGTGATGAACATCACCGAGATGCCTTTCAAGTGCCCGGTCGCTCCTCTCGAGTTCATCTTCCTGGCCGACTGGTGGCTCCAGGAGCACGGCTTACGGGAAGACACCGAGTTGACGTTCGTCACGCCCTTGCCCGGCGCCTTCACCAAGCCGGTGGCATCAAAGGCCCTGGGAGGAATGCTGGAAGAGAAGAAGATCAACCTCGTCGCAGATTTCAACATCGAGCAGGTCGATCTGGACGCCAACAAGATCATCGCCTACTCCGAAGACGAGGTCGACTATGACCTGCTGGTTTCGGTCCCCCTCAACATGGGCAGCGCCGTCGTCGGTCGCTCCGGGCTGGGCGATGAGCTCAACCACGTCCCCGTTGACAAGCACACATTCCTGTCGAACCGATACGACAACATCTTCGCTCTGGGGGATGCGGCCGCCCTGCCGACCTCGAAGGCCGGGTCAGTGGCTCACTTTGCCGTCGAGTTGTGGACGGAGAACTTCCTCCGCTACATCGATGGTCTGGAGATGCTCGAGCAATTCGACGGCCATGCCAATTGCTACATCGAGTCGGGACACGGCAAGGGTCTGCTCATCGACTTCAACTACGACACCGAACCGCTTCCCGGCAAGTACCCGCTCCCGGGCATCGGGCCCTTCTCGCTTCTCGAAGAAACTGAGATGAACCACTGGGGCAAGCTGATGTTCCGCTGGATGTACTGGAACATCCTGCTCAAGGGCAAGGAGATGCCGGTTCCGGCGTTGATGTCAATGGCCGGCAAGTGGAGCGCAGGACGATGAGCGCCGTCACCATCGCTCCGGCCTCTCTGGAAGATCTCAATCGCAAGCTGGATGCGTTGACCGCGCAGGTAGAGGCCATCGCCGGTGAGGTGATCATCCAACGGCAACGGCGCGAAGCATGGATGGAATTGTTAGAAGACGTGCGACCCATCACCACCCAGGCATTCGAGATGGTCGTCGATCAACTCGACGAGGTCGAGGAATACGTCGACCTCGACGACCTCGGCCATCTCACAAAACGTCTCTTGCGGAACACGAAGAACCTGGAGGTGATGCTCGACCAACTGGAGAGCGTCATGGAACTCGTCCGCGACGCAGCTCCGATCGGGCGCAGCGCGGTGGTTTCGCTCATGGAGAAGTTGGAGGAATTCGACCGCAAGGGTTACTTCGAATTCGCGGTCGAGAGTTTTGGGATCTTCGACGAGATCGTCGACTCTTTCACAAAAGAGGACGTGCGAGCCCTAGGCGAGAACATCGGACTCATACTGCAAACGGTCAAAGAAATGACCCAGCCAGAAATCATGGGAATGGTGCGCCGAACGGCATCGTCCGTTCGAGAACAAGAACCCCCCGAAAACATCACCCTGCGCGGTCTGCTCAGGCAGATGCGCGATCCGGCGGTGAAGCGAGGCATGGCCAAGGTGCTCATGACCCTGCGTTCTGTGTCCGGGGACACACCCGATCCCGAAGGAATGACCAATACCGAGTTGTAGAGAAAGGAGATAGCCACGATGGCTACCGAGCTGATAGGTGGAGTAGAAGTCCACGTGGACGACGAGGGGTTCATGACGGACCCGAGCGAATGGAACGAAGAACTGGCCCCGGCCCTCGCCAAGGAGATCGGCATCGATGAGTTGACCGATTCTCACTGGAAGGTGATCAGGTTCCTGCGGGAGGACTTTGCCCAGCAGGGGCAGACGGCGACGCTGCGGCGGGTCTCGACCATGGCCGACGTACCCACCAAGGACCTGTACCAGCTCTTCCCCAAGAAACCTGCCAAGAAGATGTCCTACATCTCCGGGCTCCAGAAGCCCGTCGGATGCGTGTAGGGCGCGCGAGCCTCGCCCTGCCTAGGTAAAAGGAGAAGGATTTGCCTCCGAAATTCGAAGACGAAGCAACCGATCGAAAGCTCTGCATCATTGTCTCCAAGGGCACCATGGAGTGGTCAACAGCCGCCATGGTGCTCGGCAACGCAGCAACGAGCGAAGGCATCGAGCTCAACGTGTTTTTCACGTTCTGGGGATTCGACGCCATCATCGATAAGCGGATGGACAAGCTCAAGATATCGCCGGTGGCCAATCCCTCGATGAAAGTCCCCGGCACGGAAATCGGAATGTCCAACATGCTGGCCGGGCTGCCGGGCATGACTGCGTTCGCGTCGAGCATGATGGGAAAGGAGATGGAGAAACTCGGAGTGCCACCGCACCGCGAGTTCATGCAAATGGTGCACGACGCAGGCGCCAAATTCTGGGCCTGCCGGCTGACGTTCGACATGATGGAGAACACCATGGGTCTCACTAAGGACGACCTGTGGGATGGTGTCGAAGACGTCATCAGCGCCAACGACTTCATGGAACTCGCCGAGGGAGCCCAGATCATCTTCATCTAGGAGCACAAAGCACACTGGTGGTACGGGCGTTCTTGGATTGGGAAGTACTTCGTACCTAGTACCTCGTATCGCGGCCAGTATTGGCGAGAGACGCTGGGGCGAGCGAAGGCTTGTTCGCCGACCGTCTCAATCTGTGATTGCTTGATCCGGGCCAAACGCGTAGAGCACGGTGACTTCCTGCCCTAATCTTGTCACGTGGGCCGCGCCGCCATGGTGTCCGGCCTGACCCTCGAGGAGGCACAGTGGAGCAAAAGGTAACCACGATCGATGGCAACGAAGCCGCCGCCTATGTGGCACATAAGACAAACGACGTCATCGCCATCTATCCGATCACACCGGCCTCGCCGATGGGCGAGCTGGCCGACGCCTGGTCGGCAGCAGGAAGGAAGAACCTGTGGGGAGAGGTCCCCGAGGTGATCGAGATGCAGAGCGAAGCGGGGGCGGCGGGAGCCGTACACGGTTCGCTGCAGGCAGGTGCCCTCACCACGACCTTCACCGCCTCCCAGGGTCTTCTGTTGATGATCCCCAACATGTTCAAGATCGCCGGAGAATTGCTACCGGCCGTAATCCACATCGCAGCGCGCACCGTCGCTACCCATGCCCTGTCCATTTTCGGGGATCACAGCGATGCAATGGCCGCCCGTTCCACTGGTTTTGCGATGTTGGCCTCATCCTCGGTACAGGAAGCCCACGACCTGGCCCTCATCGCCCAGGCAGCGACCCTGGAGTCGCGTATTCCATTCATGCACTTCTTCGATGGGTTCCGTACCTCGCACGAGGTCAACAAGATCGAGCTTCTGTCAGACGAAACGATCCGCGCTCTCATCAGCGACGAGCTGGTGAGAGAGTTCCGCTCTCGCAGGCTCAGCCCCGATCAGCCGGCCATTCGCGGTACTGCCCAGAACCCGGATGTCTTCTTCCAAGCGCGCGAAGCGGCCAACATGTTCTACGACGCGGTGCCGGACATCGTCCAGTCCACGATGGACAAGTTCGCACAGCTGACCGGACGAAGCTACCGGCCGTTCGATTACGCCGGCGCCCCCGACGCCGAACGGGTGCTCGTGTTGATGGGATCAGGGGTCGGGGCGGTCGAAGAGACGGTCGAAGAGCTCAACCGCCGCGGCGAAAACGTGGGCGTCGTCAAGGTCCGCCTTTATCGCCCCTTCTCCACCTCGGCGCTGATCGCTGCTCTGCCGGCCACCACCAGGTCGATCGCGGTGCTCGACCGGACCAAAGAGCCGGGCGCCACCGGTGAGCCCCTCTATCAGGATGTCGTCACCGCCATTGCAGAGGAGCAGGTAGCCGGACGGACCGCCTGGGATTCTTTCCCCAGGGTCGTCGGCGGACGTTACGGCCTCTCGTCGAAGGAATTCACTCCGGCCATGGTCGCCGGAGTATTCGCCGAACTCGAGAAGTCCGAGGTGAAGAACCATTTCACGATCGGCATCGTCGACGACGTGAGCCACACCAGCCTTTCCTACGACGACGAGTTCTCAACCGAAGCCGAGGGCGGTACGCGGGCCGTGTTCTTCGGCCTGGGCGCCGACGGAACAGTGGGAGCCAACAAAAACTCTGTCAAGATCATCGGAGAGAACACTCCGCTCTACGCACAGGGCCACTTCGTCTACGACTCGAAGAAGTCGGGCGCGACGACGGTCTCCCACCTCCGGTTCGGCAAGGATCCGATCCGGTCGACCTACGAGATCAAGAACTCCAACTTCGTGG
>Ga0224512_10002799_pt1 | contig 15720 bp, 16 predicted proteins | sample SF_May12_sed_USG_4_FD_169103 | JGI IMG/M metagenome (GOLD analysis project Ga0224512, IMG submission 169103) | Sediment microbial communities from San Francisco Bay, California, United States - SF_May12_sed_USGS_13 | ecosystem: Environmental > Aquatic > Marine > Sediment | place: USA...
CACGAGGCACTCGACCACGACTTGCTGCTCCACGAAGCTCCCGACCAGGAAGCTCCCGACCAGGAAGCGCTCGACCAGGAAGCACCACTCCACGAAGCGCTACTCCAGGACGCACCAGTCCAGGTAGAACCGTTCCAGTCGCCCCCCGACCACGAGGCACCTGCCGCGGCCAGGGTCGACCAAGAAGCACCATCCCAGGCCGTCCCGAAGATGTCCTGCTCACCGGTCAGGGCAACACCCTCGTCGTAAATATGGCTATTTCCCCGAGCCGCCTCCAGGCTGCCGGTGCCGGTTGACCACTCAAATCCCTGCTTCTTGTTAGGAGCTTTCTTCCAGAGTGCCGAATAGAGGTCGACCTCGCCCTCACCGCCGCAAATTGGATCCAGCCTCCTGGTTCCTTCCGCGGTGTTCATCAGCAGGCCCTTGACCTCGTCGGGCGTCAGCTCCGGTCTCTGCTCGAGCAGCAATGCCACTACTCCTGAGGTGACCGCGGCAGCCTGGGAGGTCCCGCTGCCCAGGAACAACCGGTCGACCACCGTCGCCTGGGGGTAGTTCGTGTCGGCGTAGGAGCCCGGGTTGCGCAAACCGACGATCGACTTACCCGGAGCGAGGACGTCCACATGTCGTTCCGCGGTCCCACAGCTCGAGAAGTCCGCCACCGGCTTCTGGGACTTCATGTTCTGGCCTTCGCTGGCGCCGACTGCGATCACGAAGGGATCGGTAGCCGGGTTGCGAAGCAACGAACCTTCACCATCGTTGCCGGCCGCCACCACCACCACGATTCCGGCTTTCCAGGCCTGCTCAACGGCGAAGGCCAGTGGATCAATGAGGTAATCCTGAGTGCCGTCGGTCCCGTACGAAAGGTTGACGACCCGGATGTTCATGCCGTTGTCATTGCGGTGCTGCACCACCCAGTCGATCGCGGCGATGACCTGCGAGACATCGGTAGCTCCCCGGGAGTCGGCCACCTTGACGTTGACAATCCGGGCGTCGGGGGCGACCCCGATGAAGTGATCGTAGGCATTCGCCAGGGTCGGCTCGCTCACCGCATCGTCACGACCGGCCATGATGCCGGCCAGGTGGGTGCCGTGACCGTACGTGTCGAGATATCTGAGGTTTTCGGCTTGTGACTCGAAGGAAAGGTCCGGCCCGTTGATCACCTTGCCGGGAGCGGTCAGGCCGTCAACGGGAACCACTCCAGAATCGATGAGAGCGATGTCGATACCCTGTCCGGTATAGCCCTGCGTCCACGCGTAGTGGGCACCGACCCGCTGGACGACCCGGTACATCGAACCCTCGTACTGCATCGGGTTGTAGTCGCTGAGGAAGGAGGCGTCGTCCCATCCGGCTGCTTGCAGGCCCGGGTCGTTGCCCTGAACCAACGGCGCGGAGGGCGGAATCGCCAGGGCCAGAGCGGTCAAACAGGCCAGCAACGGGACAAAGGTCCGAGCCGACAGGAAGGGTGATGTGGGAGGGGTCTTGGGTCTCGTGCTCATGATCAGAATCGCCTCCTGATGGTCCATCGACCGTTTCGCCGGAAAATTGGGAATCAATCGGGGTGGACCCAAGAGGACTAGTCATCCCGGGCGGTTGCTCCGTCGCGTACGATGCCGGAATAGACACCACCACCCCACCACCGCTGACGATTCTCAAAGCGCGGCTCCGCCACCGACCGGATCTCGTGGACATCGAGATCGCCGATGGGCGGATCCACTCCGTCGAGCCGGTCGGAACCAGGCCCCCTCAGGGTCAATCGCTCGAAGCCAACGAGAACCTGGTTACGGAATCGTTTGTCAACACCCATCTGCACCTCGACAAGGTCTTCACCCTCAGCAGCCTGGGCGATGCCGCGCTCGCCGACTACCAGACGGGTGGAATGGGTCAGGCCATGGGCGCCATCGAAAAGGCAACGGCGGTCAAACTCGGCCAGGACCGGGACGCTATGTTGACGGCCGGGAGGCGAGCCCTGGCGATGGCCGCCTACTACGGCAACACCCATATTCGTGCCCTGGCCGACGTCGATTCCAAGGCCGGGACGCGAGGCGTTGAGGTGCTCCTCGCCCTCCAAGAGGAATTCGTAGGCATCGTTGACCTCCAGGTGGTCGCCTTCGCCCAGGACGGCATCATCCGTGAACCGGGGACCGCGGAGTTGCTCCGGCAATGCATGGAGTTGGGCGCAAATGTCGTGGGAGGGATCCCCTGGATCGAATTTACCGAGGCCGACATGGCCGAGCATGTTCGGATCTGTTTCGACATCGCCGTTGAGTACGATGCCGACGTCTCGATGCTGCTCGACGATGCCGGAGATCCGGGGCTGCGTACCCTGGAGATGATGGCGGTCGAGGCACTGCGAAGGAACTGGCATGGTCGGGCGCTCGCCCACCACGCCCGGGCGATGCAGCTCTACCCGGAACCCTATTTCGCCCGGCTCGTCTCGCTGCTGGCCGCCGCCGGTGTTGCCGTGGTGTCCGACCCGCACACCGGGCCCTTGCACGCCCGAGTGAAGGAACTGCTGGCGGCCGGTATCACTGTCAGCCTGGGGCAGGACGATATCTCTGACGGCTACTACGCATTCGGCCGCAACAACATGCTCGAAGTTGCCTTCCTCGGCGCCCACCTTCTGTGGATGATGGCCGGACCAGAACTCGAGGTGCTTTACGACTCCGTCACGACTTCGGCGGGCCGGTCGATCGGGCTGAAGAATCACCGGTTGGAGATTGGCGCCCCGGCCAATCTGGTTGTTCTCCAGAGCGGGACCGTTGCCGAGGCCCTGCGGTTCCATGCGGCTCCGCGGGCGGTGGTGAGCCACGGTCGACTTGTCGATCAGACGGCTATGCGGGAGTTATCCGCGGTGCCCGAGTAGGGCTCTTCGCCTTGGAATGGAAGTCCGCCACCTACGATATGGCTATCGGGCCTACCGGTCCGAGTACTTCCCAGCCGGCGTCGCCAACCCCGAGGGCATACGTCAACCAGATCCCACACAGGCCGCCGCACCACATCTCCATATCGATGGTCGCTTCGTTCCCGTCGATGGTGACCGGCCCCAGCGTGATGATGGCCGCCCCTTCGATGGTGGGACGCAGGTCGTCGGTTATGTAGTCATCCCGATCAGCAACGAATTCGACATCGCCGAGCAAGGCAATCGCTTGGGTGAGGGCGGTTATCTGGCCGGCAGTGAGGGGCGTGCCGTCTTTCATTCGATCCACCACCAACACTTTCGGGAATACGTGTCCGTCCCCGAACGTGGTGTCGTTGCGAAGCAGATGCATCGTTGCCTGCACCAGGATCTCCGTGACGGCGGAGTTGCCCTGAACGGTGGTTGAGGTTGGGACCGTCGTGGCCGGACCGGGGTCACCCGAGGCCAAATTCGGAGCACAGGCGGCGATCAAGAAAGCAAGGACAATGGCGAAGATCACATTCCGTTTCATGCAACTCTGACGGTTCCGATGTCCGCGAGGTTCCCGGCCTAGCATCTCGACATGGAGTGCAATGTCACCTACGACCATCAGACTGCCTTGATCGTGGTCGACGTCCAGAACGACTTTGCCGATGTTGCGGGGAGCTTGTACGTCAAGGGCGGAGAGCACATTGTGCCGCTCATCAACGCTGAGGTCGTCAACGCCAAAGCGGCCGGGGGCTTCGTGGTCTATACCCGAGATTGGCATCCGGACAACACTCCTCATTTCGCCAAAGACGGTGGCGTCTGGCCCGTTCACTGCGTAATGAACACCTGGGGAGCGAAGTTCCATCCTGATCTGCTCGTCGACGGACCCGAGGTGAAGAAAGGATCGAACGGCGAAGACGGCTATTCGGGCTTCTCGATGCGAGATCCGGAAACGGATGAGGTGATCGCGACCGGACTGGAGAGCATGCTTCGAGAGCGTGGCATTATCCGGCTGGTGATCGCCGGACTGGCCACCGACTACTGCGTCAAGGCAACCGCCCTAGACGGGCTGGCCCGCCAATTCGAGGCACAGCTCCTGACCCGCGCCATCAGACCCGTCGATCTCAACCCTGGGGACGGACTGCGAGCCATCGACGAGGTGATCGCCGCCGGAGGATCTGCGCGCTAGTGGCATCAGTGCGAGCCGTTCGGGAACTCGAGGAGCTGGCGATGAACGCACTACCTGCCCTCGAATCGGAACGTTTTGACGGCTGGGTCCTGCGCGCCGCAGGCGGGTACACAGGTCGGGCCAACTCGGCTGCTCCCCTGTACCCCGGGCAGTTGGAAGCTGTCCACAAGCTCGCTCACACCGAAACCTGGTACCGGTCACGCCGACTCACGCCCATGATCCGGTTGACCCCTGCCGCTCAACCCTCAAACCTGGAATCGTTGTTGGAGGAACGTGGCTACACGCTGAGGGATGAAGGCGTCAGCGTCCAGGTTTGTTCGCTCAACGGCATCGACCCTCCCATCAACACCGTTGCAGTCGAGGTCGGGCCCGTGCCGGATCACTGGTTGGCCACGCTGGCGGGATTCCAACCAGCCGTTGCACAACACCTCGGAGAGGTACGCCGGCTGTTCTCAAGGCTGCCCACCTTCAGCGCCTTCGCCGTGATCCGACACGAGGCGGCCGCAGCTGCAATCGGACGGGCCGTCCTCGAGGGCGGAAACGTCGGTCTGTTCGACGTGTTCACCCGTCCCGATCTGCGGCGACGCGGACTGGCAACCGACATCACCCTGGCGTTGTTGGGTTGGAGTGCCCGGAACGGAGCCACGGACGCCTACTTGCAGGTGGTCCCTTCCAACCACGCCGCCTGCCGCCTTTACCGCCGGCTCGGTTTCAACGACGCCTACCGGTACCGGTACCGGGTCGCGCCACAGTGAGGTGGGAAGTGGAAGGTGGTAGGTGGAAGGTGGGACCGGCCGGTGCGCCCGGTGCTCCCCTACATCGCCGCGGTGTTCTGGAGCGGGCAGCTGCGCCCTATCCCCCTGGGAATAGTCCCCCTAAAAGTGATCTCCGCCGGTCCGGGGCCGACGGTTCTAGACGGCCTCCCCAACCGAAGCGAAGGTGGGGGAGGTGGCTCGGCAAGGAAGAGCCGAGCCGGAGGGGATATCAGGCTCCAGGAGACGGGCCCGGGTGCCCCTCAGTCCTCGCTTCGCTCGGACAGCTCCCCGCTTCAGAGCGGGGGAGCCCACGTTAGGAACACCGGAGAGTGTCGGCCCAATCGCGCAACCCGATACCCTCCGGAGGGAATAGCCCAGACACAGCCCTGCTGGCGCCCTCAGCCCTAGGGAACTACCCGGACGATGCGTTCCAGCATTGCATACGCCCGCTCACCAATGTGGCGATCCTCCGCCTCCAACAGGTTGGACATTACTTTCAGAACCCATTCCATCAGGGGCCGGGACCGGAGACCCACGTGGGCCAGGGTCCACATCACCTGTGGGTAGCCGATCGCCTTTACGAAGATTCGGGCCATGCGGTAGTACAACCCATAGGTGTCCTCGAGATCTTGGGAATACCGCCGGAGCAGGCTGAGGTCATCCGAAGCCAGCGCTTGGTGGATATGATCGGCGGCCATCCTTCCCGTCTCATACGCGTAGGCGATGCCTTCGCCGTTCCACGGGTTGATGGCTCCGACCGCGTCGCCGACCAGGACCCAGTTCGACCCTGCGTAGGGCCCAACCGAAAGGGCCATGGAGAGTTTTCCGCCCCGCGGCTCAGAGAGAGCCGTAGCGTGTGACAGACCCCAGTAACCCGGGGCGCTGTCTACGTAGGCGGCCATCATGTCGGAGGTGTTGACCGACTTCCACTGCCGGAAGGTCGAAAGTAATCCCACCCCAACGTTGACGGTCCCGTCGCCAAGCGGAAAGACCCATCCGTAGCCCGGCATCGAGTTGCCATTGGAGTCCCGGATGTCCAGTTGGCTCTCCATGAAACCGTCGTCGGAACGCGGGCTCGAGAAATAGCCTCGGGCGGCCAGGCCCATCGGGTAGTCGCGACGTCGATGGGTGCCCATCGCCCGCCCGAAGCGGGTCATCGATCCGTCCGCGATCACCACCGCTTTGGGAGTCAGCGTCTCTCGATCGCCGTTGCTGGAGAGATTGACCCCGGCCAGGTGGCCGGCTTCGATCAACGGAGACGCCTCCGTCCGCTGCCGCACCACGGCTCCCTGTTTCTCGGCGAGGGTTGCCACCCGTCCGTCGAGGTCCATCCGACGGATGACACCGCCCCAGTTCGGGTATTTGGAATGCTCCGGCCAGGCCAGTTCGATCATCAGATCATCGCCGGCGTACGAGCGAAGCCCGGTGACCTTGTGAAATCCACCAACGTCGAAGTCAAACCCCATCTCGCTCAACTGGTAGATGGAGCGGGGAGTGAGCCCGTCCCCGCAGGTCTTCTCACGCGGGAATCCCTTCTTCTCAATGACGGTGACGGAGTGCCCGTACCGGGCCAGCCAGTACGCCGCCGCCGATCCGGCCGGACCGGCACCGACAACAACGACATCGGGAGAAGAGGGCATGACTCAGGAGGATAATGGGAAGCGGGAGGTGGGAAGCCCCTAGTACCAGGTACCCAGGACCAAATACGAAGTACGAAGTACCCGGTACGGTCCGGCGAAACCCGGCCTACGGAACGACCGGATACCCATCGTTGTACCAACCGCTGATGCCGGTTGCGACATTGTCAACTTCGACAAACCCGAGCTCCTCGAAGACCGGCAGGGACTGGCCGCTTCGGTTCCCACTGTTGCAGTAAACGACGTAGTGGGTGCCCCGGTCCAACGTGTCGAGTTGCTGACGGAAGTCGGGAGCGTAGAAGTCGATATTGATCGCCCCGGCTATCTTCCCCGCGTTGTATTCCTCAGGCGTGCGGATGTCGAGTACAACGAAGTCGGCGTTGCCGGAGTTCTGGTCGATGATGCCGGCCGCTTCGGCCGGAGACACACTGGTGATCTGCTGATCGATGGTTGCGTTCGATGTGCAGCCGCTCAACATGACCAGCAGCGTCATGGCCACGGCCGAGATGGTCGAGATACGCTTCATTGCTGATTTCCCCTTTTTGCGGTCCCGCCATGATACCCCCGGGGGTATATAACCCAATTCAGCGGACCCCCTCGTTTTTGGCATGGCGCTCGAGTCGTATAACGTGCCGCTTGTGAAAATGGCGCGTATCCCCCGGGCAACGGTCAACCGGTTGCCGCTTTACTTGCGGGTTCTTGAACGGTATCCCGTCGAGGAGACGACGGTTTCTTCACAAGAGCTGGCGGACCTCATCAAGGAGAACTCCGCCAAGGTCCGCAAGGACCTGTCGTTCCTCGGTTCCTACGGAGTGCGAGGGGTCGGCTACAACGTTGAGCACTTGCGGTTTCAGATCCGTCGTGAACTAGGGCTGACAAAGATCTGGCCGGTGATCATCGTCGGGGCCGGGAACCTCGGATCGGCCCTTGGCAAGTACGGGGGTTTCGATGCCAACGGGTTTTCCATTGTCGGCATCTATGACAGCGACCCCGACAAGATCGGCACCACTATCGGAGATCTCACCGTGGGCGCCATGGAGGACATCGAGGGCGACGCCAAGGAACTGAACGCCGAAATCGCCATCATCGCGACTCCGGTGCCCGCCGCCCAGGAGGTAGCCGAACGGCTCGCCGGGGCCGGGTTCAAGTCGATACTCAACTTTGCACCGATGGTGCTCCGGGTAGAGGGGGACATTGAGATCCGCCGGGTTGATCTGTCGACGGAACTGCAGATCCTCGGGTACTACGTCCAACAGTCGCTCGCCGAGAGCTAGTTCTCCCGCCGGCCAGTAGTCTCCACCAGTCTGATTGCTAGACGCTTTCGCGCTCTTGCTCTTCCTCAAAACGATTGAGCGCAGTCAAGAACATCGCGAACAGAATCAGCGACGCCAGCATGAACGTCAACGGGATGATCCGAATCTCGAAAGCATTGAGACCCTCGAAGTCGGCCGGGCGCGGCCCCCGCGGGGCATACAGCACGAAGAGCAGGCTGTTGATCGATGTCCAGCCAAAGGTGGCGGCACCGACGACCAGGAAACCCAGTTTCTTGCCGAGGTTGGTCCAGTTCAAGAGGTAGATCGTTCCGAAGAAGACGGCGATCGCCGCGAGGGTCAACAAGACACCGGTTACGGCCAGGTTCGCCGACAGAATCTCTCTGAGTAGTTCTCGCATCTCAGTCCCCCGTCAGCGTGTCGCCACGCAGATACTGCACGATCAGCTCCAGGTCTTCCAGCGACAACCCCGGCCCGAATCCGGGCATCCGGCCCGAACCCACCCCGTTGACCCCGTACGGCACCCCGTTCTCTGAGCCCTTGGTAATGAAGGTCACCATGTCCGCCGCGTTGAGGAACTGTACCTTGGGGCGCCCGTTCCAAAGCGCCGGCCCCAGGGCTCCCGATCCCACCGATTGAGTCAGCGGGATACCGGCCGAATAGCCGGCGGTATGACAGCGGGCACAGTTGGCGTTGAAAAGCCCCAGCGCCCGGCCGGCCGTTTCGACATCTCCCCCGAAGGTGACATCTGCCACGGCCGTTATGTCGACCTCCCACTTCTTCTCCTGCTGCGCCTGTTCGAGGAACGCCAAACCGCCGAGAGCCTGGGAGAGGAGCTTTTCCTGGTTGTCGGCGGTGACCCTTAGCCCGGTGGCCACCGATTCGAGGGCTGCCACCGCCCGGCGGGCCAGATCGAGGTCGTCTTCGCCGGCTCCCGTTTGGGCTGCTTCAGGATTGAGGGTGACGACGAGGGCCGGATCGCCGAGGGAGTCACCGGCTTCGGCGAAGATGTCCGTCAACTCTTGTTCGATCCGGTCGGGAAGGCCATCTCCGTCGACGTCGATCCCGTCGCCGGCATCATTCAACATGGCCACGGCCCGTCCGGCCAGAGCCTCGGCCATCCCGACCAGGGCAGGTGCCGCTTGAACCGATTCGACGAGGACGCCTTGCGCAGCAATGGCATCGGTCATGACCGTGTCGGCCGTTTCCAGGCGCGAGAGAGCCTGGTCGATTGAAGGCTGGATGAGCAGGAGAGCGTCATCTTGAGGGAGTATGAAATCCGCGGACTGGAGGTATTCCATCAACTCGTCGATCTGTTGGTCGTTCAGGGGACCGCCACCGTCGAGACCCCAGGCCGGCATCGGCGAGTTGGCGCGGCCGTAAACGAGCCAGTACCGGACCTCCTCGGGCGTGTATCGATAGAACACCGTGTTGATGGCCGGTGCCGACCAGGCAACGCTGATCCCGCTCCGCTTCTCCACATAGGCGGCGGCGCCTCCTCCGCCATCGACGCCATGGCAGTTGCCGCACTGAAACTCCTCGAAGAGATGGGCGCCCCGCTCGAGGGCCACCTGGTCGAACTCTTCGACGAATCCGTCCTGGCGGCTCTGCTCACCAACGAAGTAGATGGGCAGCGACAACGCCAGGATCCCCGACAGCACGACCGCCGAAGCCAGCGTCTTGTCCAATCGCTTGGACTCGAGCGTGTCGTCGGTGATTCCCGGCGCCAGGTTGGGGGCCACCTCTTCCTTCCCGCGGCCGCGCATGCTGTTGGCCACCAGGAAGGCCAGCCAGGCGATGGCGGCCAGCGCCGCGACGGTGATGACGATGGTGCTGATCTCCACCTATCCCCCGATCGCGACGCAGTTGGGACCTTGCGGATACGGAACGGTTTTGACCGTCGCCCGAGCGGTTTGAATAACCGAGCCGGTGTCGATGATGAAGCGCCCGTCCTCCGTGACCTCGACCACGAACCGATCGAGGTTGCGGGGCGCCGGACCGGCTTGATATTCGCCGACCGCGTTGTATTTTGAGCCATGGCAGGGGCATTCGAATCCCTGCGAGCTGGAGCACCATGGCACCCGGCAGCCCAGGTGAACGCACTTCTGCCACAGGGCCGTCAAGCCTCCGGCTACCACGCCCTTCCCTTCAAACTGCGGGCCGGCAGCCTCGTCGAACGGCATGATGTAGGCACGCGCATCGGGAATGAAAAGCGGTTGTACGGATCCGTCCGGCAGGAACACCTGAGCGCGGATGTCCTCGACCGCCCCGGCATCGACCTTACTGCCGAATCCGCCGGATATTTTCGGCCAGGCGAAGGCGAGCATCGACAGCCCCATCAAACCGAGGTATCCACCCCAGGTGGAAAGCAACGCCCGGTTGAAGAACTGGCGGCGGGTTACGCCTGCTTCCTCGGGTGAGACCTCGACCACCCGCTGAACCTCGGCCACGGACACGGCCGCGGGATGCTCGGCTTCGGGGGGAGCCTCCTCGAGCGGTTCAGCTTGCTCTTCGATCGGTTCGGATTCGGGTTGGGTAGGTGGGGCCAGAAGGGGGGCAGTGGTCTCCGACACGTCGGCCGCCAACGTTTCCTTGGAGAGAGCCGCCCGCCAGTCGGTTGTCTTTTCCCCGCCTCGGCGGTAGGCAATGGCAAAGGCGGCAAAAGCGGCCAGCAGGCAAACAGCGCCGATGGAAACGATGAGAATTTGAATTGTGCTCATTCGAAGGAAATCCAGTCCTTGAGATCGTCGAACCAGATGCCATCCGACCACGGATAGCTGAAGTTGAAGCCGGGTCCTCGGAACAAAACCCCGATAATGGTCAGGGTCGCCGACGCGACCAGAAAGAAGGTGAAGAACATGATGGCGAATTTGCGATCGGAGGGTTTGGTCGACGGGTTGCGATCGACGTACGGAATCGTCATCAACCCGAGCAGGCCGATGATCCCGGGGACGGTGACTCCCCCAATCTGCGGATCGAAATACGACAGCAATTCCTGCAACCCGAGGAAGTACCAGGGCGCCTTGGAAGGGTTGGGGGTCAGGTTGAAGTTGGCCAGATCCAGCAGCGGCGCCTGCAGAATCACGCTCAGGACGGTGAGAAAGGCAGTGACAGCGAGCAAGGCAACGAACTCAATCAGCAGCAGGTGGGGCCAGACGCTCACCTTGTCGGTTGGTTCAGCCTTGACTTGCTGAATCGCCCTGGCTCGCACCACCGTCAGGAGGCGCTGCGGGCGAACTCCTTCCGGTGTTCCCACGGGTGGCACGATGGGTGGGGCAGTGACCGTCGTGGTACGGCCCGCGGTCGAATCCGGCGCTCGGGCAGCGGGTTGTTCCCCGGTCGGCGGGGTTGCAGCTGCCGCCGCCGGAGCCGGTTCTGCCACCGCAGGAACGGGTAGCTCGGTCACCGGGGCCGGTTCCTCGGCCACCGGTACACCACCCGTCATCTCCGCCAACACCTCTTCAACGGGGCGACCGGTTGCCTTCGCCTTCGCCTCCGCGGAACGCCGCAACAACGCCTCCGGGATCTTCGACCCCGACGCAGCTGTCGCCGCAGGAACCGCCGCCGCGGCTGGTGCCGCCGCCGGGGCCGGTTCCTCCGGTTCAACAACGGGCGCCGGCACTTCGACAACCGGGACGGGCTCAGCGGGCGCACCGGCCGGAGTGGGCTTTGCGGCCGGGGTGGCCGCCGCCTTCGCTACGAAGTCGCCAACGGCGGATTGGCGGGCGGCGGCTTCCCGGGCCTGGAGGTCCTCAGGAATGGAGGTATCCGGGTTGGCCGGCTGCACCGCCGAGGTGATCTCCTCGATGAGCTCAGCAGGCGTCTCCCCTTCGGCCGCCAACCCCATCTCGGCCAGCACCTGCTCGCGGGGAACACCGAGTGCCTTGGCGCGCGCTTCGGCTGACCTCCGGCGAAGATGCTCTGGGATTTCGGGCATGTAGCGCTCCTTAGAGGGGTCCCGAGATGCCGCCATCCTTGCGGACCCGCCAGAAGTGAACGGCCATGAAGATCACGATGATGAACGGCAGGAAGAGGACATGGGCTACATAGAAGCGGAGCAGAGTTGCACCGGTCACTTCCACACCACCCAGGAGAACGAATTTGACCTGGTCCCCGAAGACCGGAACGAATCCTCCCATGTTGGTCCCGACCGTGACCGCCCACAGGGCAAGCTGGTCCCAGGGGAGCAAGTACCCGGTGAAGGAGAGCAACAACGTCAGGAGGAGGAGAACGACCCCGACCACCCAGTTGAACTCCCGGGGTGGCTTGTAGGCGCCGTGATAGAACACTCTCGACATGTGCAGAAACACGGTGAGCACCATCAGGTGGGCACCCCAACGGTGCATGTTCCTCACCAGCGACCCGAACGCAACGCTGGTGGAAAGAGCCTCGATGTCGACGTAGGCGGCCGGCGCCGTCGGCCGGTAGTAGAACATCAAGAATATGCCGGTAATGGTCAGCAGAATGAAGAGAAAGAAGCTCAGGCCGCCCAGGCAGAGTGTGTAGGACAGACGCACCCCGTGACGCTTCACCTTGACCGGGTGCAGGTGATACAGCACGTTGTTCATGATCACATATGACCGGTTGCGGGGGCTGTCGGTGTAACCCTTCTTGAACGGGGAGCCGGGCCGAAAGATGCTCTCCCAGGCCTGGCTGGCGCGAACCCGTTCTCCAACCTCACCCACCCGATCGGCGAGGCTCGTTTTGTCTCCGTTGGCCAACGTTGTGTCCTTCCCTTACCAGCGAACGCCGTAGGCGTAGCCGTTTTTGAAATCGCGCTGTCCTGAGTCCACCGTCCACGGCGCTTCGTAGAGACCGGCCTCGATGGCTTCGTCGGCGACCGACCCGGCGAATTTGCCCAGGGTGATCACCCCGGTCGGACACCGGTCGATGCACAGCTGGCAGCGGGTGCACTCTGACTCGTCCACGACGAAGAACCCGAAGGCTTCTTGGTCATCGGCCGGGTTGGCGACCCCGTGCGCCTCGGAAATGGCCTCCGTCGAGAGGTAGAAGATGCATTTCCAGGGACAGATATCGACGCAGCCTTCACAGAGGATGCATTCGGATTGATCGATGTGGAGGAATTGCTTGGGCCGCAAGCCCTGCTGGACGTACTCGGTATCGACCAGGGCCAGTTGATAGTCATCGCGAAATGGCGGGGTTTCGAACCAGACGTCGGTGCGTGCCATGTCAGTCGCCCTTTACCAGGGGCCGTCCGTACACAGACTGTTTCTGTTCGGCGGCATCGGGTTTGGATTTGCCCCAGTCCTGGATCTTGTAGGCGAACACAATCGCCGCGCCCAGCATGATCGTGTTGTACCCACCCGAAACCGCATCCTTGACGGCCGACAGGCTCACGTCGACCTGGTTGCCGAGCACCAGCCACTTCGGGATCGTGAAGGCAACCCGCTGGGAGGTGAACTCGAGCGGACCCTGGGTCAGGTTGAGCCACTCTGACGGCACCACCCCGAAGTAGAGGACCAGTTGGATCCAGGCGATGAACGCGCCAAACGTGGCGCGGGCCCAGGTGAGCTTGCGACCCATGAACCATAGGAACAAGGCACCGATCACCATGAGTTGTGAGCCGCCAAACGCGATGATCTGCCCGAGGGTCACCCACGGCCAGCCGCGGGGAATCCATCCCAGGTAGTCGACCTGAACAGGTACATCGACTCCGTCGATCAACTCGGTCGCCGGAAAAGCCGCGTAGTGAGCGATGATGACCCCGACCGCCAGCATCAACGTCCCAATGAGCAGGGCTGCGGCGCCCAGCCGCGTTCGTTGTTTCTCGTCCAGCTCAGCCAACCGGTTCATTGCCAGCTCTCAGATTCCTCGCCACCAAAGACGTCGTACTCTACCGCGCCGATAACGATCGGCAACGGCGACCGATTGATACCACACGGTGTCGACGATCCGTTGCCGGGGCCGGATCGACTGCGGGGAGGCCCCTGGTCGAGGGTGCTGCCTACCAGTATTCCTCGTAATGAATATTGCCGGGAGCACGCCTGCGATCGAGTGTGAAGCCGCGTTTGGTGAGTAACTCGACGGCGCCCACCGGGTCGGGGAATCGCTCGACACCGTCATATTCCTCGGGGAGCCCGATCATTTTGGGGTTGCCACAGAGAAACACCTGGGTGGTAGCCGGGTCGAGATCGATGCCGAGTTGGGAGGCTAGAACCTGCTCGGTGATGAGGTCTTGGATGTAGCGCTTCGGCACGTCGGGTTCACGGGTTGGGACCGGCAGGTACCGGTAGTTGTGATACCGAGCTTCGAGCTGCCGCTGTTTGTCGATATACGCCAGGTCGGCCCACCGGCGGACGCTCACTGCCGAAACGATCGGGCCGAAGTGACCCTTGCGCAGCAGCTCGACGGCCATTGCATTGTGAGGCGCCTCGCCCCGTGCCCGTCGCCATAAACACCACCGTCGATCCGGGGTCGGTCACCGAAGTGAGCGTGTAGCGGCCCGTGACCGTCGCCCCCACGTAGATTCGGTCGCCCCGGTGCTTCAGTGCCAGCCGCGGAGTGAGCGCCGGGGTTTTGTCGTCCGACGGTGGCGTGAGGACGATGTAGAACTCGAGTTCTTCACTGCCCTCGTGTGCCGCCAAGTACCCGTGCTCGTCGAAGATCGGATTCGAGATCGAGTACGACCGACGGATGAGCTTCCGCCACCGCTCGTCCAAGTCGGGGTCGGTCGCGTTGTCGACCCGATCCTCCCAGAATCCCAACCCGAGGGTTGTGTACTGCCCCGGTACATGTGAAGTGTCGCCGTGATCCGGGTTCACCCTGAGCACCCAGAGGTTGGAATGGGTTCGTTCGAACTGCGTGATCGTGGCGTTGTAGTGCCTATCGCGAAGCTCTTTGATCACCCCGGCGTGCCGCGCTCTGCGCTGCACCGATGACCTGGGCGGCTCCACAGGAAGATCCGGGAAACACGCCTCGGCAATCCGGGAGCCCTTGCCATCCCGGCGCGGTTGGAGCTGGATCGTCCGGAGAAGGCGATTTCGCTCGACGGCTCGATGATCCGTACCCGCTCCAACCCCGACTGACGAGACGAGATCGCAACCGACAACCCGCCGGCCCGCCCTCCGATGATGACGAGGTCGTAACGGTCGGCCGTCTCGTTCTTCCGGACCCGGGAAGTCATGGCGCGTTGACTAACCCAGCAGTCCAGATTGGTGGGGACTGGACGGCGAACCGCCGGGTTCTGAGCCGTCCCCAGCAGGGCGCTGCGCATCGGGATCATGACGACAAGTTACCGAATATGTGCAGGTCGTGCCCGGGCCGGGACCGCGAGTTTGTTACGGCGCGACATGAAGGAATTGGCCGGGTGGGTTGCGCCGGGCCCGAGTTCTGAGTTTCAGCGCTTCCTGCTGGGGGGGTGGTCCATTCTCATGTAAACGCCACCCTGATCCAACTCGTCCAGCATCTGCTCGATCCGCGTGCGGCGGGTCTCGACCTGCGCGGCCCGGCCAATCCAAGCGAGATAATCGTTCCGCTGATAGAACGGACGCTCCTCGTAGAGGTCCATCAGACCCCGCTCTTGGAGTTCCTCCCGGACATCGTCCGGCATCGGTTGCTCGGGCCGTCTCGCCACAGCCCAATCCTACGAGTCGAACCCTGAGAGTAGGGGCAATCCATCTCGGTCGACTTGGAGACCGGGCCGGACACCTCAACGCACAAGAGCAGTGGGGTAGGACGCCGCCCTGTTGGCCGTGCTCGGCCTGAACTAGCAAGGCAGTTCACCCGATCGCGCGCCATGAAGACCCCAAGAGGAAACCTTTCGCGATTGATGCCTCGAGGAGCGAGACTCGAGCCGCCCGATGCCACTCCGCACCGCCTCACCAAGATATCCATCGGTACCTGGTTGTACTTGGGGCTAGTTTGTGTCACTCGGTTGTGTTATCATCGAACGTATGTTCGACACGATGACGACTGGCCTGGACGACCCCCGGGTGGAGGTGTTGGATGCGCTGGTGGTCGGTGA
>Ga0224512_10002800_pt1 | contig 15717 bp, 14 predicted proteins | sample SF_May12_sed_USG_4_FD_169103 | JGI IMG/M metagenome (GOLD analysis project Ga0224512, IMG submission 169103) | Sediment microbial communities from San Francisco Bay, California, United States - SF_May12_sed_USGS_13 | ecosystem: Environmental > Aquatic > Marine > Sediment | place: USA...
CTCCGAGCTCATGAGAAAGCAGCAATGGCCGGGGGTGTGGCCGGGGGTATGGAGCACTTGCAGCGACATGCCGGCGAGCTCCAGCAGATCCCCATCCCGGAGATCGACGAAGCGCCGTGGAGGCGCGTAGTCTCCCGGCGGTACCATGCCGAACAAGGCCCGGAGTTGCGCTTCGGGTGACTCGGCCAGCCACCCATCGTCGGGATGCAGATAGGCGGACACCTCGTAGGACCGCGTCAGCGATCCGGCTCCGCCGAGATGGTCGACGTGCGCATGGGTCAGCAGGAGGGCAACCGGTGTGAGGTCGTGTACTTTCAGCAGCTGGGCAACGCCGTCTGGGTCCGGCGGGGCGTCGACCACCACGGCGAGTCCCCCGTGCTCGGGAGCGACGATGTAGCAATTGGTTCCGGCCAGCCACAGTTCCCGGGAATCGATGAGCATCCCGGCAGCGTAACCCCAGTAACCGGAGCCGGGGTCACCGAGCTCCCTCGGTCACTTGCGTTCTGCGCCTAGAGCTCGGACCAGCGGTCGATGCTGATGTTCCACACCGGGTTGATGACCCCGTAGTTGGGGATGGAGAGCCCACCGTTGTAGACAATCGCGGCGTTACCGTACAGCTCGTTCTGGTAGACGGGCGAGCCCGGCGTGTGACAGGGCGACGAGCCGATGATGGCGTTGTTGGAACCGGGGGTTCCACCGAGGCTGATTTGCTCGCGGGTGAGGATCGCACCCCAGATGTCGGCCGTACCACGCACCACCACGTCGCGACCGGCCACGATCGCGAGATCTCCCGCCGACGTATGCGGCCGCAACTGGACCCCGCCTGCTACTCCGACGTCGCCCATCATGACCGATCCGACCCGGGTTCCCTCGTCGCAGGTGAGCGTGTCTTCGTTGGCGGCGGCGACGATGATGGTGGCCCCGTCGTCGCCGACGCCCGAGTCACGGGCGATCTCGACCATGCCGCCGTTGAGGTAGAACACACCGGCTCCCCCTTCGTAGCTCCAGGTCGCGCCGGAACGGCTCCATCCGAAGTCGGCCGGCGCTCCCAGCACGGAGCCCGAGCACGGCTGCCCTTCGCTGGCCGGGGTTCCCGACCCGCTATAGGAGGGCCCGGCCCGCACCGCTCCCGGGCCCTCGTTGCAGAGGTCGTACATGGCCAGGTTGTGAAAGAGAATCGGCTCGACTTCCGGCACCGGCTCGAAGTAGCCGGTGGCCGGTGGGCAGGTTGGCGGGTTGGTGGCGGCGAAATCGTTCGATCCGAAGGCGGTTGCGCATCCGCTGACGGTGGCGGTGCCTCCCTGGCTGAGGATGCCGTTGGCATGCACGCCGCCCACTGTTCCATGAACACCCGCCGTCGACGAATCACCGATCACGAGGTTCCCGGCCGAGGAGAATCCACGGGATGGCAGGTAGGGCGAGCCCGGTGTGGGCGGTTCGACCAGGAGGTCGGCCTTGAGGACGCGGATGTTCGCTCCCGCCGTGTCGCGGTTGGGAACGTAGGCCACTGAGTACACGACATCGGTTTCGTCCGGTTTGACGATGACGTACTCGCCGTTCTCACCGGCGATGGCGGGAAGGGTGGCAGCCTCTGCCAATACCCATGCCTCCTCTGACTCCTCATCGGGGAACACCGGAGCGGCACCGGTGGTCGCGAAGGTGTTGTCGTCGTTCAGCTCGAAGATTGCTTCGTCGAGTCCGGTCTCGGCCAATACCAGAACCTCGCCGATCTGGCGTTCCTGGCGACTCTCGCGCAGGTTGCGGACGGTGTTGAGGGCGAGTACGGCGACGATGCCGGCCACCGCTACCCCGACAACGGTCACGGTGATGACGGCCACCCCTTCGTCGCGGCGAAGGAGCGAGCAGAGGCGGCCCAGGCCGCTGCGCTGAGTGCGGGTCTGTTGGTTGGTCATGGGCTCGGCCTTTCCGATTCAGCTGACATTGCGTGGGGATACGGTGCTGGACAGGGTGACTGGTTCTCCCCCGGTCCCCTCGTTCTCGGGTTCGACGATGAGGGTCAGGGTCACTTGCTGGGTTGCCGGTGCAGTGACGTCATACCCGAAGGGGGCGTAGCCGGTTCCGAGGGGCGACCGGTAGTGGATGCCGTGGGGCTGGGGGTCGAGCAAAGGGTCTGCCACCTTCCGCACCAGCTCGGCCTTGCCGCCCGGGATACCGTCGATATCGGAGAAGGTCCAGGCGATGAGCTCGTCGGCATCCTTGGTGCCATCGTTGTTGGCGTCGAGCCACAGGGCCAGGGTGGTGTCTGAGGAGGCGGCAAGGATCTCGTCGGCCTGTCGCAGCTCGCGTTCGATCCGCTGGCGGGCAATGCGGGCGGTGGTCAGTGATTCTGTGTCTTCGGCCACGATTTGATTGGTCCGAGCCGCCATGGCAAACGCGGTGAGCATCATCGCCGACACGATCAGCAAGATGAACGATGCGATCGATAGCTCGACCAGTGTGATCCCGTCCTCGGAGTGAAGCGCTTTGGCGACTCTCATGACGCGATCGCCCGAAACGTGAGCTGCGACTCGGCGTTCAAGCCGTCGAATCCGATGGAGAGCCCTCGCTTGGCCGGGGTTCCGCTGGTGACTTCTGTGATGGTGATGTCGACGTAGAGGGTCTCACCGGCCGCGATCGTGTTGCCGTTGATCGGCAGATCAACAGAGGTCCAGCGGACGCCGCACCCCGAAACGGCAATCGGACCGGACGGCACGCCGAGCGCCCACGTCTCGCTGGTGGTACGGACGGTGACCGCGTAGGCGACATCGGCGGCGGCGCACGTTCCGCGCCTGCCGACATACAGGTCCAATGTCCCATCGGTAATCAGAGTCCACTCGGCCGGAACAGGCGTCGACCAGGTGAAGGTCGTTCCATCCGGACCTGCGACCAGGCTTGGAAGACCGGTCGGCGGGCTGGGTTGCAGAGCCATGCCCGACTTGAGATACAACTCGGCGTTGACGGCTGTGAATGGGCCGGTAGAGACGGTCTTGTCCGATGCCGATGCCGACATATCGGGATCGACCACCGAGGTCGCTTCGACAATGGTCGAGGAGACATCCCGGAAGGGGGTTCCGTCCGGGATCGATACCACCACCCGGATGCCGAGCGTCGAGCCTGCATCAGGCGCTGGGAGGAGATTCCCGGTGTCGGGGATCCCGTTGCCCGAGGTGTCGACGAGCGGGAACCCGGTGGTGGCATCCAGAAGCGTGACCGGCCACCCGGCATCGTTGGTCACGGTCATGTCGAACGTATCGTCCCGGTTTCCGATGTTGGTAACGGTTTGCTCGAACACGACGTCGGTTCCGGCCGCGCCATAGCTGGCGAGGGATGGAGGTCCCACCACCGGCCCATAGGTGGGGTTCGAGGCACCGCCTTCGGCCGACTGCCGTGCTACGAACGTCTGCAGCTCCTCGGTCCGCTTGACACCACGGCTCTCCCATTCCGCCACGACCGACAAACGCCGGTAGTCCTCGGTTTGCGAATCGAGCGGGTTGTCGTCGACCCAGGTCACGTAGCGGGTGAGCGTGTAGGTGACCGAATTGAACGTCTCCTTTGTGACCTGGTTGGGAATGCCCGCCAGTGAGTCTTCGATGAGGGGCTCGGGGCCGGTGCCGGGGTCATAGCTGCTTGCCGGCAGTCGGGTCGGGTCTGCAGCATCAGGCAGCAAAGCGACCTGGTCGTATTCGAGGTCCCGGACGGCTTCGACCACCTCCGCGGTCAGGGCCGCCCCTTGCTGTTCCAGCCGCCGCTCCTCAGCGGATCGCAAGGCCCAGGCGATGGTCTGTCCGAGGGCAACGAAGATGAACGAGGCGATGAGCAGAGCCACCGCTGCTTCGATCAGCGTAAAGCCGCCATCCCGGCGGTCGGATGTGTGCATGCCCTTTGCATCGGCCGCGCCGATTCAAAAGTGAAGGGAATGACGGCGTCATCTCCTCTAATCGTGGAGTAGCTAGTCCCCGGTTACGAGGCGGGTGGCGTCGTAGATCCCTTCGAGGTCGCGGAGGTCGGCGATGGCCCTCTCCAGCTGACTCGGATCCGACAGTTCGAGCTCGTAGCGCAGCGTCGCCGTCCGGTCGCTCCCGACCACCGAAGACGAAGCCAGGATGTTGGCACCCAGGTCCGACAGGACCGTGGTCACATCGCGCAGCAACCCGGGCCGGTCGAGCGCCTCCACCTGAATCCAAACTGCGAATGAGCTTCCCCGCGTCTGCGACCAGGCCACATCGATCATGCGTTCCGACCGCTCCGCCAGGTCACCGACGTTGGTGCAGTCCGCCCGGTGCACGGATACGCCGCCGCCGACGGTGACGAACCCGACAATGCCGTCGCCGGGCACCGGGATGCAGCAGCGGGCGATTCGGACGGCCAGGTCCTCCTGGCCTTCCACCATGACGTCGGGGGCCAAGTGCGGCGGAAAACGGGTTTGCATGGGCAGCAGGTCGGCGACATCGTCGGCCGGCTCTTCCGGGCGGACCAAACGAACCAAGCGGGTGACGACCGATGAGGAGGACACGTTGCCCTCACCGACGGCAACGTATAGGGCTTCGAGGTCCTGGTAGCTGAGGGCGTGGCCGACTTCCTCGAGCAATCGATCGCGGCGCCCTCCGGTCAAGCCGAGCCCTTCCCGGGCCACGGCACTCAGCACCTGGTCCTTGCCGTCGGCGAGGGCTTCCTGGCGACGTTCCCGATTGAACCATTGGCGGATCTTGGCGGCGGCCCGTGACGTCTGGGCGAACTTCAGCCAATCCCGGCTCGGATGCGCGGATTGCGAGCGCGAGGTGCTGATCTCCACGATGTCGCCGGATTTGAGCTGCGTGTTGAGGGCGACAAGGCGGCCGTTGACTTTCGCGCCGACGCAGCGATGGCCCACCTCGGTATGGATGGCGTAGGCAAAGTCCACCGGCGTGGCTCCCTTCGGGAGGGTGACCACCTTGCCCTTCGGAGTGACTGCAAACACCTCGTCGCGATAGAGGTCGATCTTGAGGCCGGCCAGAAATTCCTCGGGGTCGGCGAAGGTGTCGCGCAGGAAGTGGATGTCGGCCATCCAGGCGAGATCACCCGGAGCCGCCCCCTCCTTGTAGCCCCAGTGGGCGGCCACGCCCCGCTCTGCGCGAGCGTGCATGTCCTTGGTCCGGATCTGCACCTCCAATGGTTTGCCGGCCGGACCCAGCACCGTGGTGTGCAAGCTCTGATAGAGGTTGAACTTGGGAGTGGCGATGTAGTCCTTGAACCGGCCGTGTACCGGTGCCCACAGGGTGTGGACCACGCCGAGGGCGCCGTAGCAGTCGGTGATGTCCTCGGTGATCACTCGTATCCCAATCAGGTCATGGAGCTCCTCGAAGGGATAGCCGGTCTCGATCATCTTGCGGTAGATGGAATAGGGGTGTTTGGGACGTCCCGTCACCTCGGCCTTCACCTTGGCGTTGGCCAGCGCCGCAGAAATCTCCCTGGTGGCGGCCTCGATCACGCCCTCCCGGGCCGGCGCCCGCTTGGCGAGCAGCTCGCGAATTTCCTTGTTCCGGCGGGGATGGAGGATGGCGAAGCAGCTGTCCTCCATCTCGTGCTTGATCTCCTGCATCCCCAGCCGGTGGGCGAGGGGGGCGTAGACGTCGAGCGTCTCCTGGGCGATCCGCTTCTGCTTTTCCGGATCGAAGAGGCCAAGCGTCCGGATGTTGTGAAGCCGATCGGTCAATTTGATCACCAGTACCCGCACATCGTCGGCCATGGCAATCACCATCTTGCGGATGGTGGCGGCCTGGGCCTCGTCGCGGTCCTCGAATTCGACCCGATCCAGCTTGGTGACCCCGTCGATGAGATCGGCAACTTCGCTCCCGAACTCCTTGCGAAGTTCCTCGAGCCCCATCTCGGTGTCCTCGACGGTGTCGTGGAGGATGCCGGCAGCCAGAGTCGGCTCGTCGAGCCCGTAGTCGGCCAGCATCTGGGTGACGGCGAGCGGATGGAAGATGAACGGCTCGCCGGTCTTGCGGGACTGGCCTGAGTGCATCCGGTCGGCGAGCTGAAAGGCTCGCTCCAGCACCTCGGTGTCCGCCTCGGGGTGCCGATCGAGATAGACCTCGACCACGCGATCGAAAGCCTGGCGTGGAGTTCCGATCGGCTCAGGGATGGTCATACTGAACGAGCGAGATGAGCTCATACCCATCGAGCCGCTGGCGGCCCCCGAGGTATTCCAGCTCAACCATGACCCCGATTCCGACCACCGTGGCGCCGAGGTGCTCCACCAGCCGGGCGGCGGTAACCGCCGTTCCCCCGGTCGCCAGCACATCGTCGACGATGACGACCCGGTCCCCCGCCGTGACGGCGTCGCGATGAATCTCGAGTGCATCAGACCCATACTCCAGCTCATACTCCTCGCGCACCACGTCGTAGGGCAGCTTGCCGGGCTTGCGAATGGGGATGAAGCCGGCGCCGAGCGTCAGGGCCATTGGCGTGGCGAAAATGAACCCGCGCGATTCGATTCCCGCCACCAGGTTGACATCGGTTTCCCGATAATGATCGACGAGGGCGCCGACGGCGATCTCCAGCCCGTTGTGATCGGCCAGCAGCGGGGTGATGTCCTTGAACATGATGCCCGGCTCGGGGAAGTCGGGGATGTCGCGAATGAGATCGGTGAGAGCTTTCACGCCCGGAAGTCTACCTGGTATCCGTCGACCGGCCGGAGCGGCTCATCGCCGCTTCCCCCTTCCCTTCTTGGGCGGCCGGGGCTTGGGTCCGCCGCTCGGGGCCGGCGGCCGGGCCGGCGCCTTCTTCTTTGGCTCTTTCGGCGGAGGGGCCCGGTCCGGCTTCGCGGCCGGTGCGGCGGTGAGCTCCTGCCACTCGGGCTCGTTCGCCTTCCACGTCGCCAGCAGCGGGGCCGCCACGAAGATCGACGAGTAGGTACCGGCGGCCACGCCGACGAACAAAGCCAGGGCGAACTCACGCAGCGTGGTGGCGCCAAGCAGGAAGGAGCCGACGAACAAGAGACTGCCCACCGGCAGCAGGCTGGTCAACGAAGTGTTGAGCGATCGCATGAGCACGGTGTTCATCGAGTCATTGATGATCTGACGCAGGGTGCGGCGCCCCTCGCTGATCTGCACCGTCTCGACGATCTTGTCGAAAACCACCACCGTGTCATACAGCGAGTAGCCGAGGATCGTCAGGATGGCGATCACCGTCGACGGCGTGACCTCGAAACCGGTGATGGAATACACGCCGGCGGTCAGGATCAGGTCGTGAAAGAGCGCCGCCAGCCCGGCGAGCGCCATCTTCCATTCGAAACGCCAGGCGATGAACAGCGCGACCACGATCAAGAAGATCACCAGGGCTCGGACGGCCGACTCGGTGATCTCCCGGCCGAAGGCGGGGCCCACGGCCGTCACCGACGCATCGTTGGCCTCGGCGCCGGCGACGGCGGCAATCGCCGCCACCACTCCCTCCTCTTCGACCGGGTCGTCGATGATCTCGGCTTCGACACGGATTCCCTCGGTGCCGCCGCTGGTGAGCTGCACCGTCGCGGTTTCGAGCCCGAACGGGCGCAGCGCGTCACGAACGTCGGCGACGCTGGCTCCGGCCTGGTTCGTCACCTCAACCACCGTGCCGCCCTCGAAATCGACGCCGAGGTTGAGGCCACGCACGAGCAATGAGCCGACGGAAAGCATCAGCAGAATGGCCGAGATGGTGAAGCCGATCCGCTTGCGGCCGACGAAATCGAAGGTTGTCTCGTTGCGGTAGAGGCGAGAGAAGAGGCTCATGAGACGGCCTCGGCGAGGTCTCGGCCGGTGGTGCCGCGGATGCTGAACCGGCCTCCGTCGCCCAACCTGGTCCCGGCCAGCATGGCCACCGCGTTGCGGGTGAAGAAGTACGCAACGAACACGTCGATGAGGGTCGCCAACCCGAGGGCGAGGGCAAATCCCTTGACCGGCCCGATGGCCAGGAACCAAAGCAGGATGGCGCCGGTGAACGAAACGGTGTCGGCGGTGAGGATGGTCCGAAACGCCCGGCTGAAACCCTCCTCGACCGCATCGTCGACGGTGCGCCCGTAACGGATCTCTTCCTTGATGCGTTCGTAATAGACGATGTACGAGTCGGAAGTGATGCCGACCGAAACGATTATGCCGGCTACCCCGGCCAGAGTCAGGGTCAGGCCCTGGCTGGCGCCGAGCACCGAGTAGCTGCCGACCACCAGCGAGCCGAAGATGGACAGCCCGAGAACCGTGACCAGGCCGAGCACGCGATAGTAGAAAACCATGGCGACGGCGACGAGGGCCAGGCCGCCAAACCCGGCCACCAGACCGGAGTTGAGCGAGTCACGGCCCAGCGACGCCGAAACGAATTGGACCTGATCGCGTTCGAGCACCACGGGGAGCGCACCGAACTTGAGCACGATCTCGAGGTCGCGGGCCTCCTGCTCGGGATCATCCGGCTGACCGATCGTGATCTGAGCGCCACCGGAGATTCCCACGTTTGGGTCGACATCGGCCGCCACTTGCGGCGCCGAGATCACGGTTCCGTCGAGCACGATGGCGAACTGGCGACGCGGATCACCCAGCGGGAATGAGGCCGCCGTTCGGGTGGCGGCCGCGAACTTGTCGTCACCTTCGCGGGTGAAGTCGAGCGAAACTGCCCACTCGAATCCGTTGAAGACTGCAGTGGCATCGGTGATGTCGCCCCCGAGCGCAAAGGCCGGGCCCACCTCGAGTGGCCCTTCGAGCGGGTCGATGTTGCCGAGGATGGCGCCCTGGGAGGGATCGTCCTCCGAGGCGTCGATCGCCTCGCCGACCGCACCGAAGGCTCCGTTGTTGATGACCGGGCGAAACGAGAGCTGACCGGTGGATCCGATCGCCTCCAACGCACGCTCCCGGTCGGTCACGCCCGGGAGCTGCACGATGATGTTGTTGCTCCCGGTCTTCTGAATGACGGGCTCCTGGACGTTCCCGAGGGCTTCGATGCGTTTGCGCATGACGTTGACGGCCTGATCGAGCTGCTCGCTCGTCGTGCCCGAGGGTGCCCGCAGAATCACCGAAGTTCCCCCGGCGAGATCGAGGCCGAGTTTGGGGGTCGTGTCGGTGGCATATACCGCCGCCAGGCCGCCCCACCCAAGAGCGACCATCACCAGAATCGACACGATGCGGCGCCGGCGCACGTTCCTGACCGGCTCAGCCTCGGGAGCCCGACCCTCCTGCCAGGTGGTCATTCGGTGGAGATCCTGGCTGCAATCGCCGCCCGGACCAGTCGGAGCCGGGTGCCTTCCGACACGAGGACCACTTGCTCCTCATCCATCCACTCGATCGTCCCGACGACTCCGCCGAAGGACCGCACCTCGTCTCCGACCGCCACCGTGCTCAGGAACTCATTGCGTTCCCGCAGGCGCCGGCGTTGGCGCAGACTCATGAACAGGAACAGGCCCCCGAAGATAACGATGATCAAGAGGAGCTGGAAGGCCCCGCCGGAAGCATCGCTGGAGGTTTGTGCAATCAACATGAAGGCTGCAGGGTACTCATGCAAATCGTCCCCCAGGCGCTACGGTACCCGCCGGGCGGTCCGCCCGGCGATGAATTCCTCGAGCTCGTCGGCTTCGATGGCGGCACGAACCGCCTCCATCAGCCGCATCGTGTAGCGAAGGTTGTGGATGCTGAGCAGCCGCTGGGCGGACAGCTCGCCCGTTCCCTTGAGATGGCGCAGGTAGGCGCGGCTGTAGCGCCGGCAGCTGTGGCAATCACATCCTTCTTCCAGCGGCCGGTCGTCGTCGGCATACTCGGCTCGCTTGATCGAGTAGTCACCCGATTCGGTGAACACCTTGCCGTGACGGGCGAGGCGGGTCGGCCACACGCAGTCGAATAGGTCACAGCCGCGAGAGATCGCCGCCAGCACGCCCTCGGTGTCGCCCAGGCCCATGACATAGCGAATCTTGCCATCGGGAAGCTCGGCGACGGCAGCGTCGATGGCACGGTCTCGCTCGGCGGCGGTCTCCCCCACCGACAGCCCGCCGATGCCGAATCCCACGAAACCGAGGGCGGCGGTGGCGGCAGCGCTTCGGGCCCGCAGCTCGGCATCGACGCCGCCCTGGACAATGCCGAACAGGGCCTGATCGGCCCGGGTGTGGGCCGCCCGCGCCCGCTCGCCCCATCGCAACGTTCGTTCCATGGCGGCTTCGACCTCGGTGCGGCCGGCCGGAAGGCCGACCAGGACATCGAGCTGCATGGCGATGTCGGCACCCAGCTTCTCCTGCACTCCGACGGCGTCCTCGGGACTGAGGAACACTCGATCCCCGTCGTAGGTCGATTTGAAGGCCACTCCGTCCTCAGACACGGCAGGTGCCAGCGAGAACACCTGGTACCCGCCCGAATCGGTCAGCGTCGGCCGGTCCCAGCCGGTGAATCCATGCAGGCCACCCTGCCGGGCAATGAGATCGGCCCCGGGTCGCAGCATGAGGTGATACGTGTTGGCCAGCATCATCTGGGCACCGAGCTCCTCGAGGTCGCCGCTGTCGAGCGCCCGGACACTGGCGCGGGTACCCACCGGCATGAAGGCCGGGGTCTCCACCAGGCCGTGCGCGGTCTGGAGCCGCCCGCGGCGAGCCCGCCCGCTGGTCCCGAGGCGCTCCCATTGGCCATTCATGGTGTCTCGCTGTGTACGTCGGGAATGAGCATGGCGTCACCAAACGACAGGAACCGGTACCCGCCTTTGAGGGCATGCTCGTACACCCGGCGCCAGCCCGGCAGCAGGGCGGCGATCATGACCATGAGGCTCGACCGTGGCATGTGGAAGTTGGTCAGTAGGGCGTCCACCACCCGGGGCTGGTATCCGGGGGTGATGAACAACTCGGTCGACCCCTCATCGGCAACCAGCTTCCCGGTGACGGCTGCCGATTCCAGGGCCCGCACCGTTGTCGTGCCGACCGCCACCACCCGGCCGCCGCGGGCCCGGGTTTCCTCGACGGCGGCAACCGTGGACGCCGGCACCCGGTAGCGCTCGCGGTGCATCTCATGGTCCTCGATCATCGAAGCAGTGATCGGCCGAAATGTGTCGAGACCGATGTCGAGCAATACCTCGGCCCTTCGAATCCCCCGGTCGGCGAGGTCGGCAAGCAGTTCCGGCGTGAAGTGCAGTCCGGCGGTGGGAGCGGCCGCCGACCCCGTGGCTGTGGCGTACACCGTTTGGTACCGCTCCGGGTCGGCGGGGCCGGTGCTCACATATGGCGGGTAGGGAACTGTTCCCACCCGGGCAATCGTCTCCTCGATCGCTTCGCTCCCGGTGGTAATCAGCCTGACCCGAACCTCGCCCTCCCTGGAGATAGCCACCACCTCGGCGGAGAGTTCACCCAGGTCGAGGATCATCCCCACCTGGAGCTTGCGGGCCGGCCGGGCCAGCGCCTCCCACTCCCCCCCGTGGTCGCGCAGGAGGAGCAACTCGACGGCACCACCGGTGGGGCGGGCACCGGTGAGGCGGGCCGCCCGCACCCGGGTGGTGTTGACAACGAGCAGGTCGCCGGCCCGGAGATAGTCCGGGAGCTTGCCAAACGTCGTATCGATGACCGGATCACCCGTCACGAGGAGGCCCGACGCGTCACGGGGCTCGGCCGGGACCTGAGCAATCGTGTCAGCCGGCAGGTCGAAATCGAAATCCTCGATGCGCATCGAGCAAGCGTACGACCCAAGACGGCGTGGCCGCCAGTGGCCGGTCGCCGGCCCGACGTCTCGCCCGGGAGCCACGGGAGCGGCCAACCGGCCAGGCGACGTTGGCTGCTTGCCGGTTAGAGCAGGCTGGCCTGGCCGCCCGGTTCGGGTGGGGTGAGCCCGAAATGGCGGTAGGCGGCCTCGGTGGCGACTCGACCGCGGGGGGTGCGCTTCAAGAAGCCTTGTTGCAGGAGGAAGGGCTCGTAGGCGTCCTCGACGGATTCGGGCTCCTCTCCCACCGCGATCGCCAGGGTTGTCAAGCCGACCGGTCCCCCATTGAACTTCTCGATGACGGCCGAGAGAATCGCCCGGTCGACCCGGTCGAGGCCGGCGTCGTCGACTTCGAAGGTCTTGAGGCCGAGGTTGGCGGCCGCTTCGTCGATGTGGCCGTCGCCGCGAACGACCGCGTAGTCGCGCACCCGGCGCAACAGACGATTGGCGATGCGGGGCGTCCCCCGGCTGCGAGATGCCACCAGGGCGGCACCGGAATCGGTGATCTCGATGTCGAGGATGCGGGCGGTCCGTTCGATGATCTTCTGCAAATCCTCCGGCGGGTAGTAATCGAGTCGATCGATGACTCCGAACCGGTCCCGCAGTGGCGACGAGACACGGCCGACCCGGGTGGTGGCACCCACCAGCGTGAAGCGGGGCAGATCGAGGCGGATGCTGCGGGCGGCCGGACCTTTGCCGACGACGAGGTCGAGGGCGAAGTCCTCGATCGCCGGGTACAGGACCTCCTCGACTGTCCGCGGAAGGCGGTGGATCTCGTCGATGAACAGCACATCTCCCCGATCGAGGTTGGTGATGACTGCCGCCAGATCACCGGGGCGTTCCAACGCCGGACCCGAAGTGATGCGGAATTGGGCACCCATGGTCTGGGCGAGGATTCCGGCCAGCGTGGTCTTGCCCAGACCGGGCGGGCCCGAGAACAGCACGTGGTCGAGTGGCTCTCCTCGACCCTGCGCGGCCTCGATGAGAATGGAGAGCCGATCTTTTAGCTGCTCCTGGCCGATGAACTCGGAGAGCTCGCGTGGACGCAGCCCGACTTCGAACGCCTCCTCTTCCGGCAGGGTGGGGCCGGCGAGGAGCCCTTCTTCTCTCATGGCGCCACCTTATGCCTTTCCCAGGGCCCGGAGGGCCGCTTGCAGAACATCTTCCGTCGATCCGTCGACGGCAATCCCGGCGAGGGCATCGCGGATCTCCGGCCCTCCGAATCCAAGGGTCTCCAGCGCCGCTCGGACTTCAGCCAAGCCGGTCGCCTCGCCGGGTAGCTCGCCGTCGCCGAGTTCGAGGCGGGGACGCAGCTCGAGGATGAGTTTCTGCGCGGTCCGCTTGCCGACGCCGGGAACCGCTTCGAGCGCCGAGACGTCGTCCGCTCCCACCGCCCGGCGCAGATCGGCCGGCGGCAGGGTGGCGACGATGGCCATCGCCAGCCTGGGCCCCACGCCGCTCGCTCCCAGCAACACTCGGAACAGATCACGCTCGCTCTCGGAGGGGAATCCGTAGAGGGCCTGCTGATCCTCCCGCACGTGGAGATGGGTATGAATGACGGCTTCCTCGCCGAGCGGCGGCAGATCCGACAAGCCACGCGGCGTGATGGCAATCTCGTACCCAAGGCCACCGGCCTCGATCACGACGATGCCGGGAGCCCGCGCTACGACTACGCCCCGAATCCGGCCGATCATTGAACAGTTCCTGCCTGCTGAAGATGCTCCATGCCGACCCCACCTTGCAGGTGACAGAGCGCGATCGCAAGTGCGTCCGCCGCGTCGGCCGGCTCGGGACGGCTCTTCAACTTCAGCCGGGAGGTAACGATGTACCGGATCTGATCCTTGGTTGCTTTGCCATATCCGGCCACGGCGGCCTTGACAGCCGACGGGGTGTACTCATGGACGGGAACGCCTGCCTGGGCGGCGGCGAGCAGGGCAACGCCCGAGGCGCGGCCGACCGAGATGGCGGTCTGAAGGTTGCGGTTGGTGAACACCTGCTCGATGGCCATGACATCGGGTTCGTGCTCTCGAATGACGGCCGAGAGATCCTGATGGAGCTCGGCGAGACGGGCGGCAACCGGCTGATCTGAATCGGTCCGAACCACCCCGGCCGTGATCGCCTGCTCCCGGCCGTTGGCTTTCTCCACCACGGCGAAGCCGCACACGGCAAGCCCGGGATCGATACCAAGAACGAACATATGTTTGGGAGCTTAGGCGGGGACTGCGGCGTGGCCAAGAACCGCCGGTTTCGCTCGGGTTCCGACCGTTAGAGCGCTTCTAGAGCGCGATTGAGCGGCAGTCGAGGGCCCCGTGAGACGGTGAGTCCCAAGTGCCAAGAGAACTCTCGAAGGAGGAGCCATGACCAACCACGCACTTGACCCCACAACTGCCCAAGCGGTAGTCGCCCCGAGCCTGCGGCTCCGGCATCTGATGGAGTTCGCGGCTGCCGCAGCTGCGGCGGCCGTCATCCTGGCGATCGCGGTGTCGGTCTCCGGCGGATCGGATAGCACGACATCCGCGGTGCCGGCCGAGACCCTCCGGTGGGAGGCTCTGGTCGCGAACGAGTTCCCCGCCGCCACCCGGGCGGCGAGGGCCGAAGCAGCCCGCTGGACGGCGATGGCCGAGGCCTATGCCGACTACGGCATCATCCCGCAGGGGCAACTGGCGGCGGGAGCCCGGTTGACGGCCCAGGCCACCGAATTGACGGCGGCCACGGCGGCCCAGGCCGCCCGACTCACCGGGCTGGCCGAGTTCTACACCAGCCTCCCGCCCGCCTGGCAGGCGGCAGCCGACCGCTACCAAGGCCAGGCCGACGCCCTTCGGTAGCCGACAGGCCTCGAGGGAAGCCCGTCCCGTCGGACGGGCTTCCCAGGTTTTTGGGGCAATAGACCCTGGTCGGGTCGAGGGTCAGCCGGGCAAGGTGTTGAGAGGTTGACAACCAGGGGGTGCAGACCATGCACTTCGAGCTCCTCGGTTCCCTGCGGGCTGCCGACGACGAGGCAGAGGCCGATCTCGGCGGCCACAAGCAGCGCGTCGTCCTTGCCGGCTTGCTCCTCAATACCAACCGGGTGGTAGCCACCGATGAGCTCATCGATTGGGTGTGGGGAGACGACGCCCCCCGTACCGCCGCTCACTCGATCCAGATCTATGTGTCTGAATTACGGAAAGCTCTGCGTCCGTTGACATCGGACGAGCTCATCGTCACTCGCGAGCCCGGGTATGTCCTGAAGGTCTCGACGGACGACACCGACGTGGGCGAGTTCGAGCGTTTGGTCTCCGAGGCCGCCATCGACCTGCGGGCAGGCCGCCCAGAAAAGGCCGCCGAGAGAGCCCAGGCGGCGCTCAGCCTCTGGCACGGTCCTCCGTTGTCGGAGTTCCGGTATGACGAATTCGCCCAGAGCGCAATCCGCCGACTCGAAGACGAACGTTTGGCGGCCGAAGAGCTCCTGGCCGCGGCTGAGCTGGAGACGGGTGACGTGGTCGTATCCCTCAACCGGATCCAGCCGCTGGCGGACGCGCACCCGCTCCGGGAGAGCGCCACCGGGCTGCTCATGCAGGCGTTGTATCGCAACGGGAGGGCGGCCGATGCCCTCAACGCCTACCAGCGCCTCCGTAACCGGCTGGGCGATGAGCTGGGCGTCGAGCCCTCCCCCCACCTCCAACAGCTCGAGGAGAAGATCCTCGTACAGGACCCAGCGCTCGGCCAGCAACCTCCAACCCCTGGATCGACCAACCCGTACAAAGGTCTGCGGCCGTTTGGTGAAGAAGACGCCGCCGACTTCTTCGGGCGGACTGCGCTGCTCTCGCAGCTGACGTCACGCTGCACGGACGGCGCCCGGTTTCTCTCTTTGGTTGGACCGAGCGGCTCGGGCAAATCGAGTGCGGTGCGGGCGGGCTTGATCCCGATGCTGCGAACCGACCAGGTCCCCGACTCATCGACCTGGGCGATCGCCGTCATGACACCCGGTGCGCGGCCGATCTCCGGGGCGGTTGCCGCTGTCCGGCAGGCCGTCGCGTCGCGGGTGGACCTGGAACTGGAGAGCGACGCCTCCGAT
>Ga0224512_10002801_pt1 | contig 15715 bp, 13 predicted proteins | sample SF_May12_sed_USG_4_FD_169103 | JGI IMG/M metagenome (GOLD analysis project Ga0224512, IMG submission 169103) | Sediment microbial communities from San Francisco Bay, California, United States - SF_May12_sed_USGS_13 | ecosystem: Environmental > Aquatic > Marine > Sediment | place: USA...
CACGGAATTGGCTGCGGTCGGAAGGTCGTCGAGCGACATGAGCAATCGCGCAATGCTGAAGAGGCGGCTGCCGGGCACATACCCGTCGCCCCGCCGCTCGAACACTCCCAGCCCGGTGAGTTGCTGAAGGATGCGGCCGACCGCGCTGCGGTCGATGCCCGTAGCCCTGGCGAGGCCGCGCGGTCCCACGGCGTCTGATGACGCTGCCACCGCCTCGATCACCGCGATCGTCCGTTCCACGAGACTCTGGGGTGCCGCGACGGAGGAGCGGGCTGGAGCCGGCATCAGCACGAACTCACAAGGCGTTGGAGCTCGGCGAAATCAACGGCGTCAGCATCTACGCTCGCAGCCTGCACGTTCGACACAACCTGTTCAACCCGGGTTGCGCCGGGTGTAACCGCCGGCACCGCAGGGCGCGACAGCAACCATGCGAGCGCCAGCTGAGCCGGCTCGATCCCGTTGGTCCGGGCAAACCCAACAACAACGTCGGCAATCGCGTAGTTCTCATCGGTGAGGTACCGCTGGTACCGATCCAGGTTGAGCCGGCCTTCGGGGCGGACCCCCTTTGTCACCTTGCCCGTCAACAGACCGTTGGCGAGTGGGTAGTACGGAAGCAGGGCAACGCCCTCGGACAGGCACACGTCGGTGAGTCCATCACTGTCCGGCGCACGATGGATCAGGCTGTACTCGACCTGATTCGACACGAATCTGCGGCCGCCCCGCTGCGTGGCAGCGGCGAGCGCGATCTCGAGTTGGCCCGCGTCGAGGTTGGAGCAGCCGATCTCCCGTACGAGACCGGCGTCGACCAACTCCCACAGCGCACCGAGCGTCTCCGCGATGGGCACGTCCGGGTCGGGCTTGTGGAGCTGATAAAGGTCGATGACATCGGTGCGCAGCGCGGCCAGGCTTCGCTCGGCGGACGCCCGCATGTACTCGGGTGATGCGCCTCCCCGGGACTCGTCGGGGCGCGGCATGCCGAACTTGGTGGCGATGATGGCTTCGTCGCGACGGTTGCGGAGCGCCTGGCCCAGGAACGACTCGGACTGCCCGTTCCCGTAGTTGGCGGCAGTGTCGAAGAACGTGATTCCGTTGTCGAGTGCAGCCTCGACCACCGCGACGCTGCCTTCGAGATCGAGGGCACGGCCAAAATTGTTGCACCCGAGGCCGATGACCGACACGTCGAGCGCCCCCAGGCGCGCGGTCCTCACGATACGGTGGCGCCGGACAGTGGACGCAGGAATCTCTCGGCGTTGCCGCTGAAAACCGCATCACGATCTTCAGCGGACATGTCGACTGCCTCGACGCCGCCAACCGGATCTGTCGACGCCATGTCAAACGGGTAGTCGCTACCCACCACGACCCGGTGCCAGCCCATCCGCTTTCCAAGCATCTCGAGCGACGTGGCGTCGTGGGTCAGCGAGTCGATGAAGAAGCGCTGGTACAGCTCGCTTGGCTTCACGTCGGCGAGATGCACCTTCGGTTCGGGACGCACGCTCCAACCGTGGTCGAGCCGGCCAACCTGATACGGCGCGAACCCGCCGCCGTGCACGAACCCAAATCGCAGTCTCGGAAACCGCAGCATGACCCCGCCGAAGATCAACCGGGCCGCGGCGATAGTCGACTCGAGCGGCAGGCCGATGAAGTTCTGCATGTAGTACTGGTTCAATCGATCGGCCCCGGCGATCGATCGTTGATCCGGATGGAACCACACCGGGAGATTTCGTTCCTCGAGCTGCGCCCACACTGCGTCCATCGCAGAATCGTCGACTTCGAGCCCATTCACGTTCGTGCCCATCTGAACGCCCCGAAGCAACGGGACCGGTGCAATCCGGTCGATCTCACGAACCGACGCATCGATGTCCTGCAGCGGCAGGGTGGCAAACGCGTGGAACCGATCGGGGTGCTCGCCGCAGAGCTGGAATAGGTGGTCGTTCTGAATCCGGGCGAAGTCAACACCGACCTCGGCGACCATGTGATAGTGATAGTTGGGCGGCGGGATTGCGATGACCTGAATGTCGACGCGCTGGCGGTCCATATCTGCGAGACGGCGCTCGGGGTCGAAGATCGCGTCGGGCAGCGGCCCGAGGCGCTCCCGTCCCGGGTACCGGAGGTATTTGCGCCCGCCGTCGTCAACAAGCTCCGGGCCGAAATCCGGATGGGAGCGGACCATGTCCTCCAACGCCCGCGGGACGATGGCGTGGGCGTGGACGTCGATGATGGGCACTGGGCACTCCGATCTGGTGAACGATCGTGCATCATATAGGAGTCATGCCTGGTGCCCGATCCGCGGCCCCGGCCGGACGCGCCACTCCTGGCCCGATCAGCTTCCCGGTGCGCGCCTGCCTCGCTCAAGCGTGCCGATCGCGGCGGCCGGTAACACGAGGCATAGCCACCTCGCCACTCGCCGGGCGCGGTCGGCCGGCATCGCGCTTCGATCCCCCAACCCATGGGCTGGGACGTCATGCCGTAGGTTTGAGCGAGTTGCCGTTGGGCCGGGTGACTACGGCAGTGGAGCGGGCCGAGAACGTTCCCACTTTCGCTTAGACGGATCGTTCAGTCGTCTTTGTCTGAGGCATCATCGGTGGACTCGTCGTTTTCGGAGGACTCCTCGTCGTCCTCGTCCGACTTGCCGGAGTCGCCTTCGTCGTCCTCATCGCTGGAGTCGTCCTCATCGCTGGAGTCGTCCTCGTCGACCGAGTCGCTCACATCGGTGGAGTCATCATCGTCCGAGTCACCGTCATCCGAGTCATCGTCGTCGTCGACCGTGGTCACCGGGTCGGCGTCCGTAGACGCTGTGGTTTCCTTGGCCGGCGCGGTTGTCGCCGAGACGCCATCCGAGCTCGTCTCATTTTGCTCGTCGTCACCACAGGCATCGTCGTCGGCCGCTGTGCCGTCGTCGTCGGCCGTTTTGCCTGCATCGTCGTCCGACTCCTCTTCGCCGTTGCCGTCGCTCTGAGCGTCGTCAGTACACGCTGGCGTTACCGAGGTCGCAGTATCAGCAACCGTGGCGGCGGATGCTGATACTGCGACCGGGCTTGAGGCCGATGCCGCGTCGGCTGGGTCTGGACCGGTGCTGTCCGGCGTGTTTTCGCTGGTCGTAGTGGAAGCCGGAGCGGAGGTGGTCGTAGTTGGCGCCGGCTGCGCACGGGAAATATCGACGCCAACGACCCCGGCGACGGCCGACGCCGCGCTCTGCAGGGGCCCGGGCAGAGCCTGAGCTGCGGCGAGACCACCAATCGAGACGAGCACCACCAGCGCGGCCGCGGCGGCACGAGCGAGGTTGCCAGCAATGAGCTGATGCAACGGTCGCTCGGTGGTTTGCGCGACGCCCTGGCGAGCAGCCAAATCAACTACGGGGACGATGACGCCGCGCATCGCGGACAGGTGCACGGCCTGGGTCTCCCGGTCGACGGGCACCTCGAATCCAGCCAGCCGATCGAGAAGATGTGCGAGTTCGGGGCTGTCGTCCGGGTTGAGCAGCTCATCGTGTCCCATATCATCTCCGTTACCGCCCATGAGCATCATTCCGTTACAGATCGAGCGCGCATGCTGTGACGCAATGTCGTCAACGCCCGGTGCTGAATCACGCGGACCGTGCCGGACTTCTTCCCCAGCGCCGCGGCCGTCTCTTCGACGCTGACGCCACCCATGACACGCAAGAGAATCACGTCCTGTTGGTCTTGGGTCAGCGCCGATAGCTGCTCCGCGACCCACGGCCATTCATCGTTGGCGAGGGCGATCTGTTCCGGGCTGTGGGAGGGATCGGCGACCTCCGCGAGCTCATCCTCCCCGTTGACGGTGGGCCTGCGGCCATGGCGCCGTCGCTCGTCGATCAGCCGGTGATGGGTTATCACGAACGCCCACGAACGGAATTGTGCGTATTCACCCTCGAAGTCCTGGAGCTTGCGAGCAAGTTGGAGGAACGTTTCGCCCAGGAGATCCTCTGCGGATGCTGCGCCGCGCAAGCGGAGATAGCCGTGTAGGGCAGGCGCCAAGTCGGAGTAGATCGCGGTCCACGCCTGCTCGTCTCCGGACTTCGCGCTGGCGAGGACGCGCGAAAACTGTGCCTCCAGGCTGCTCACATCATGTAACCGCACGTACGCATGACTCCGTTACACATCCGCATCGGTAGCGAAAACCTCGCGATGGACGTTCCGGCCGATCCGACCCTGGCGGTCCGTCGGTCGACTGAAGGGTACTGTCGATCGCGATCCTGCATCGGGCGGTGAAGCCCGGCATAGTACGTCGCATGCGTCCGGATGCTTCCGTGGTCGCGGCCCACCCGGGCGAGCGTATGACCGCCGCGCCGCCGAATCATTTGTCCAGCGGCAGTATCCACGGCGCGGGCGCCGTCCACGGATACTCGATACCGGTGAGATCGACCGCGGGATCGATCAGGCGGGCCGGCTCACGCTGGTTGAGCGACACCCGTACGTCGGCAGTGACCGCGACGTCGCCATGCCCTGCAGCTGCGAATTCAGCTTCGATCGCGTGCGCGAACTGGACGATCAGGTCGGGACGGGCGGCGACTTTCCGTTCCTGAGTGGCGGTGAGCCACATGCTGGTATCGAGCTCCCACGTCCGACCCGATGGCGCGGCCACCAGATACGAAGCCTCAGCATCCTTGTCCCGGAGTTTCATGTGCCATGAGAATCGATGTCCTTCCTCGGTCCAATGGACGTCGCCAGGGATGGCGAGATGTCGAAGCGGGATCATCACCTGAAGCGCGATCCACAGCGCCAACCCCCACACAACCACCGATCCCGGTTCCCGTCCCATCCGGTGGGGCCGGGCTCGCGGCCGCGTCGATCCCTCGGAAGGCGGGGCACCCATGTCCAAGGCGGGCTCGCCTCCGTCAGACCGATTCCAGGCCTCGATTGCGAGAAACGCCACCAGTCCAACCCCCAACGCGGACACCACGGTGGGAAGCAACATGAATCTTCCGGGGAATCTGGCACCGGTGACGCCGCCGATCCATGCACCGACGAGGAAGGCGCCGGAGGCCATTGACGGCCGGGACCGCAACCGGGCAATGACCCGCTCCGGCCAGTCGGACGGCAGCAACACGGTCGTTGCCAGGATCATCATCCAGGGGAACACCCCAATGCTGAACAGGCGATCGTTCATCAGGTGAAATACCACGGCTGCCCCCATCGCGACCGGGCGCCCCCATCTCGTGAACAGGAGCGGCACAACGAGGAGGTCGAAGGCAAGCGCACCGTATGCCAGCGCCAGCACGAACCATCCCTCGTCGAACAGCGCTCCGATCAACGGAAAGTCGGTGTCGTCGCTGACCCACTCACCGAGCGGCCGTCCTGCGAGCCAATCGCTGTTGAGCTTCGCAATCCCGCCCATGATGTACGGAACCGCCACCTGGGCTCGGACGAGGACGATCGACCACAACGGCACCGACCTGGAAGCGAGCTCCGGGCGCCGGCGGGCGTCGAGCGACCAGAAGCGGTGGGCAGGCACGACCGTGAGGACGGCAGCAAGGAGCACCATCAGATACCAGTGATTCAGGTACCGGGTCTTGTCCAGCAAGAAGATGTACGACAGCAATACGAACACCGCCGGCGCACACACGCGGTAGAACAACCCGGTGCTGACCGCCAGACCTGCGATCCCGAGGGCAACGAAGACGAGCTGGATCCACGGGGCCGGCAGCGGTGAAACCCATTCGAACGGCCAGTACCCGAAGAACAGCGACGGCTCCACGTAGTACGCGTCTACCCAACCGTGGCCCGGATCGAGGTATCGCCAGGCTTCCCACAGGACAACGAGCCCGAACGCGATCCGGATGAACGCCAAGGAGGCGGCGGAGGTGGGGCGCGCGAGCAGAGCCGCCAGTCGCAGGCGCGGATCCGTCTTGACGAGCATCAGACGCGGCGAGCTCCGGCCAGCGAGCCAGATTCAGCCGACGTCACGACGCCGGCGCGGTGATGGGCGAGATATTTGCGAGCTGTGCGAATACGGTGCGGCTCTCCGCGATGTTTCCATCAGACTCAACGGTGAAACTGGCTTCGCTCAGCGCACCCTCGGCCAGCAGTATCGCCACGTCGACCTCGGCCACGTCGAGATCGAAGTCCCCGCCCGCGTACGTCCCCTCCATGAGTACCCGTGACGGAGATGCGTCGAGCAGCTCCAACACCAGAGGCCCGGCGAGTGCAGCGAGCGGATTGCCGGCCTGTCCGGAGGATTCGACCTCCACCCAGTCGCCGTTCGGAGATCGCACCCACTGGTGATCGCCGACGAACACGTAGTCAACCAACCCGTCTCCGGACGCAATTGTCAGCTCACTGTTACCGGAGAGCCACCGGCCCTCGACGACAACGGCGGTCTCACCGTTCACGGTCGTCTCAGAGCGGAACTGGTAGCCAGCCTCGAGCGCGGCCAGACCCTGCGCAAGTTCCGAGTCCGGATCGACCGATATCGTCGTCTCCGGCGGGGTCGATTCGGCCTGAACGGCGGTTGTCGTCACGGGCGTGCCCTGATCTTGCGCATCCTGGCCCACGGTCACAGGCGTGGAAGTCGGGGCCGCCCCCTCCCGATCAGAGGTGCAGGCCGCGACAAGGACAAGCAGACCAAGCACAGCGGCCCCGAGGAGGGGCCGCCGTGTCGGTCGTGGAGACGACTCAGTCATCGTCGTCTTTGTCGTCATCGTCCTTGGCCTTGTCGTCGGCCTTGTCGCCGTCATCGTCGTCGTCGGACTTGCCTTCGTCGGACCCGTCGTCGTCGTCGTCGTGGTCCTCGTCCTTGGCGTTCTCGTCGGACTTGACCTCATCGTCATCGTCATCGTCGTCGTGGTCGTCGGACTTGACCTCATCGTCATCGTCGTCGTGGTCCTCGTCCTTGGCCTTCTCGTCGGACTTGACCTCGTCGTCATCGTCGTCGTGGTCGTCGGACTTGACCTCATCGTCATCGTCGTCGTGGTCGTCGTCCTGGGTCGCGTCGTCGCGCCCGCGGAGCTGGACCTTCAGCTTGACCGAGCTTCCGTCGTCATCGTCGAGTTCGTGCTCAACCTCGATCTTCAGCGTCTTCGTGGATCCGTTGTAGGTGAAGATCACGCGAGCCTTCGATTCGGCCTCATCATCCTCGATCTCGGATTCGGGACCGACGATCTCGACGGTGGCACCGGGTGGCAGCGTCGCCTTGTCAACCACTACATCCGTGATTTCAGGGTGGCCGGCCGACATGGCAACCGTGAACATGACGATGGTCTCGCCGTTCGTCCCGAACACATCAGCCGACCATGTGTGCTCACCGACGACATCGTCGACCGACTCTGTCTTCACCTGGGCCTTGAGCTTGTCATCCTTGGCCTTGATCTCGACGCTCGTCGCGCCGTCGTTCTTCGAGAACTGGATCTTGTGCACGTCGGACGCTTGATCGAAGGTGACATCGCCGACGGACACCGTGGCGATGTGGCCCGCCGCGTCGAGGGTCACATTGATGACAATCGGCACACCGACGATGCCAATGGACATCCCACCAGTCTCGGCGACTGCTTCGGTTGTGTCGGCCAGCGCGTTGCCAGGCAGACCGAAGAGGCCGAGGTATGCCATGAGCGTGAAAATGAGGGTGGTTCTACGAGCGGGGTGCAAGCTGTCTCTCCTGGCTAGTGACACGTATCGACGTAAACGACCGGAACATTGAACGCGTTACACGCCCTCTCGAGCGTCTCGCATTGGGCCCACGGCGAATCCCGTGCTCGCGTCAACCAGGAGACTGTCTCGGGCCCCTGGTGCGCCCAAGCCCGGGGTCAGTCGCCGGAACGCCGAAAGACGACGGTCACGTCTCGTTCGGCGAACGAGCGTGTGGGCCAATCGCGGCTGTCGCAACCGGTGATCCATGTGGGGCAAGTACCATCGTTGCGTGCGCAACAGACCGTACTCGAAGGTCATCGCCTGCATCGTCGCGTTCGGGTTGGTGGCGGCTGCCTGCGGGAACGACGAACGACCGTCGGTCAACGAGTGGCGCGCCCAGTGGCAGGGGGCGATGGACGGCCTTCCCACATCGGCGGCCCTGGGCCAGCCGCCCGAGCGGACTCTGTGTCGAACCACGCTTGGCCACATCAGAGAGCTGCAGGGTGACCTGTTGCCAACACCGGACGCGGCCATCGACGGCACGGTGAGCGAATGGTTGCGCGTTGCCGAAGACGCGTTCTTTGAATGCCCGCCGTCGAGCGCCGAACTCCCTTCCATGGCCGCAGCGTACGGAGAGCTCGACCGGCTGGCCGCCGAGATCAACGTCGTGCTGAGCATTGATCAGCCGTCCGAATAGTCCGCCCAGTCGATGACCTCCTCGGTCGGGATCGCCCAGGCACACGGACCTATGTACCGCACCGCGTGGCCAACCGGCCCGATGTGCTCGGGTCGCTGCGGGCGTACAGTTCGGGAGTAGGGCACAAAGGTGGCTCCTGTGGCTGCACGAACCGCAGTCCAAACCCTCAGGGGTGAACGCTTTCACCTCGCGCGCGAGGCCGCGACTCACGGTGGCTCCAATGTCGGCCAGCCGGCGCGGCGGCATTGCCGCCGACCAGGTTGCGCCGTCGGGCCGCATGCTCTACTCGCATATCGAGGAAGGCAAGGCGCGCATGTCAATTGCATTCACACAGCTTTGGAAGACCTATGGAGTTGGTCCGACCGCGGTCGACGCGCTGCGCGGGATCGACCTCGACATCCCGCAGGGCGAGTTCACGGTGATGCTCGGGCCCAGCGGTTCGGGCAAGACGACACTGCTCAACATTGCCGGAGCGATCGATGACGCGACGTCCGGCACCGTCAAGGTAGATGGCATCGATCTCAACACCCTGTCGCGTGACGAGACGGTTCAATTCAGGCGGGAGCACGTCGGATTCGTGTTCCAGTTCTTCAACCTGATCCCGACGCTCACCGCAGCCGAGAACGTCCAACTCGTGGCCGAGCTCACGGGCCATGACGACGGTGAACGCACACACCGGGTCCTGACCGACGTCGGACTGGCCGACCGTGCGGATCACTTTCCCGCCGAGCTCTCTGGTGGTGAGCAGCAACGAGTGGCGATTGCCCGGGCTCTGGTGAAGAACCCCCCGATTCTGCTCTGTGACGAACCGACCGGGGAACTCGACTTCGAGACCGGCCGAATGATCCTCAGCTTGCTCCGGCGCCTGAACCGTGAACATGGCCAGTCGGTCCTCTTGGTGACCCATAACGCTGCCGTCGGAACGATGGCGGACCGGGTAGTCAGACTTCGGTCCGGTTCGATCGTCGAGGATCGACATGTCGAGGCGCCAGTCGAGGCTGAGGAGCTCACATGGTGACGCCACTCAGACGCAAACTGCTGCGTGACATCGGACGGCATCGGCCCCAGTTTGTCGCTATCGCCATCACGATCTTCTTGGGGGTGATGGTATTCGCGGCTTCCTATGACTCGTTCCAAAACCTCAAAGCCTCCTACGACCAGACGTTCGTCGACTTTCGCTTCGCAAACTTGTTCGTACGCGGCGGCAACACCGAGGCGTTCGCGGCGGACGCGGCGGGAATCCCCGGGGTGGAGGTCGTGCAAACTCGCTATGTGGCGGACCTGCCACTCGAAATCAGCGGTGTCAAGTTGCTGGGCCGCGTCGTCGGTTTGCCTGAGTCCGGCCAGCCCCTCGTCAACCAGCTCAAAGTCATCGCAGGCGCGCTGCCCCGAGGAGACGGCGTCGTGGTCGAGGAGCACATGGCGAGGCATTTCGGGCTCGTAGTGGGCGACCACGTATCGCTGTATGACGATGCCGCGTGGATTCAAGCGGACGTCACTGGCATAGTCTCGTCGCCCGAGTACATATGGCCGGCGCGCGATCGCCAGGACATCATCACGTCGCCCGATAACTTCGGCGTTGTGTTCGCCGTCCAAAGCCGGGCGGCCGCGTGGACCGGGTTGGACGCACCCAACGAGGCAGTTCTGGCCTACGCCGGCACATCTGATGATGCGGCAATCACCGCCCAGCTCACGGACCTGGCGGCGTCTCACGCCGCACTCGACGTCATGCCGCGCGAACTCCAGCCCTCGAACGCGGCCTTGTCGGAGGACATCGCCGGCTTCGAAGAGACCGCGCTGTTCTTTCCGCTTCTGTTCCTGGCGGCTGCCGGCATGGCCGCGTACGTGCTGATTGGTCGCCTGGTGTACGCGCAGCGACCATACATTGGTGGCCTGCTCGCCAATGGGTTCACACGCCGTCAGATCGCAGGTCACTTCCTTGGGTACGGGCTCGTACCCGGCCTTGCCGGCGCGATCCCTGGTGCTCTCGCCGGTATCTGGCTCGCTCGGGTCATCACCCGCCTCTACACCGGGCTGCTGTCGGTGCCTGTGACCCTCGTCCAGTTCTACCCGACGACCGTTGTGATCGCTCTCGTGTTCGGACTCGGGGTCAGCGTCGTTGCCGCACTTGCGCCCGCTTTGGTCGCGTCGCGAATACATCCGGCCCACGTGATGCGAGGAGAGAGCCCGAAGGGCAGGGGCGGCATGAGCATCATCGAGCGGATCTTCCCGCCGGCGCGTAGGCTGTCGACCCGCTGGCGCATGATGCTCCGCAACATCGGCCGGAACCCGAGACGCACGGCGTATACCATCATCGGCGTCGTGCTCTCGTTGATGCTCGTGCTGGTCTCATGGGGCATGATCGACACGGTGCAGCACCTCCTAGATCGCCAGTTCGTCCAGATCCAGCGCCAGGACGCCACCGTCTACTTCACGGCCCCAGTGGACGCCGATGCGGTCTCGCGGCTGGCAGATGTGAATGGAGTGGCGGCCGCAGAGCCGGTGTTCGAGTCACCGGTGAGCTTGAGCGTCGCGGGTCGGACGTACGCGACGTCGCTCGTCGTCATGGACCCGGCTACCACGATGCACCGCTTCGCGGCTCCTTCGGGAGACTGGGTGTCACTTCCCGGTTCAGGCCTGTTGGTTGGCACGACGCTCGAGTCTGACTTCGGCGCCCGGGTCGGGGATCCGGTGTCGGTGACAGTCGGGACGGCAAACGTGACGTTCATGGACACCATCGCCGGTTTTGTCGACGAGCCGCTCGGCACGATCGCATATTCCTCATGGGAGAACGCCGCAGCGAGAGCCGGCGTGCCCATCCCGGTCACCTCGGCCTTGATCCGGTACGAGCCGGGGGTCGACCCAGCCGCCGTTCGCGATGGATTGACGAGCCTGTCCACCGTTGCCGCGTTCGAAGACGCAAAGGCGATGTTGAACACAGTCCAAGATTTCATGGGGCTGTTCTACGGCTTCGTTGGCGTGATGCTCGTGTTTGGAGCGGCCATGTCCTTCGCCCTGATGTTCAATACCATGAGTGTCAACATCGTGGAACGAGCCCGTGAGATCGCGACGCTGCTGGCGGTCGGCACCGAGCGTCGCGCGATTTCGCGCCTGGTCACTATCGAAAACCTCCTAGTGACGGGGATGGGAATCCCGCTTGGCCTCGTCGCCGGCTACTACGTATCGGCGGCCGCTATGTCGTCGTTCGCGAGCGACATGTTCAGATTCGACCTGTACGTGCGACCGACCACCTTTGTGCTCTCGGCGCTTGCAATGGTGATCGTGGCGCTCATCGCGCAGATACCGGGTCTCCGGATCGTGCAACGGCTCCGCATCCCTGAGATCGTCAAAGAGCGCTCCGCGTGAACCCGCCGGGATGACCCGCACAATCTGGGCGGCGGCGGTTTCTTCGACGCAGGCATCTCGTCCGCACGCTCCCGACGCCGTGGCCCCCACCTAGCGACGTGCACCGAGGTTCCTTGCGTGACCGGCGACGCACGTCCGTGCCGGTACAACGCGAGGCTTCAGGTCTCGTGCCGGCTCGAAGGCCTCAGCTAGGCGGTTGTCGGCCACCTACAGCGGAAGCCGCACGGTCTTGCCGGTATCGGCGGCTCGTTCGATCGCAAGGGTGGTCTCCAATGTGGCCCGCGCCGTCTCTGGTGTCGCCAGATTGCACGCCTTGTCAGTCGCGAGATGATCGAGCCATGCGCGGGTTTCGGCAGGCAGTGGGCCGATGAGGTCGCCCAACGCCCAGTCGCCGGGCGTCCCACTAGATAGGAACACTGCATTCACATTGTGGTCCGGGAGGTAGACGTGTGGCACCCCCTGATCGGTGTACATCACCTGATCGGTGTGGTCGTCGTCGAGCAGCATCACTCCGTCGGTGCCGATCAGCTCGACCCGGGCGGCGTGGCCGAGGGCCGGATACTTCTCCGGAAGTGCGTAACAGACCCCGAGGTTGACGGCGGCGCCGTCGTCGTAGCGCAACATGGCCCAGGTCAGATCGTCGGACGGATATCCGGCCGCTTGCAGCACGCCCCGCTGACCGATCGCACTGACCTCAACGACACGACTGCCTTCGAAGAACCAGTTCATCAAGTCGACGTAGTAGGTGAGCGCATCGACCACGGGCGTGGCCTGAGGGTTGCGGTCGAGGATGGCCATGGCCTGAGAGCGGGAGTTGTAGACGCGAGCCGCCGCTCCAATCAGGCGACCCATCCGACCGCGGACGATCTGTTCCTTCGCGACGTGGTACCGCTTGCGAAATCGGCGGCTGTAGCCGACCCGCAAGTCGGCCGAACTCGCCCGAGCCGCCGCGATGATGCGATCCGCGTCGGCCAGGGTGAGCGCGATCGGTTTCTCCACCAACGTCGGCTTGCCCAGCGCCAGAGCAGCGATGACCGCCTCGGCGTGCTCGCCTTCGGCGGTGGAGACGACAACTGCAGTCACATCCGGATGAGCGATGACTTCGTGATTGTCGCCAGACCAGACATCTGCCCCGACCGACTCCGCGAGCTTGCGCGCCTTCTCGGGCTCCAGGTCGGACACCGCCAGAAAGTCCACCGCCGGGTGCTCCGACGCCAGCCGGGCGCGCAAGGACCCGATCCGTCCAGAGCCGACAACTGCCAATCCGATCCGACGCCGCACCATCACCCCTCGCTTCCGTCGTGCACGATCACAGTATGGACCGCGCCGGCCATCGTCGCCGCCCGCGGGGGTTCGGCACTTGGATCCGACACCTCTCGACCGCGCAGCGAATAGTGTGCGGTTCGATCTCACAACAACCGTCCGGGGTCGGAGTCGAACATATGACTGAGGCCCACGTGGATCGAGGAGTGAACCTTGAAGACCATGAAGCAGCGGATCGTCTCTGGAGACAAACTCGTCGTGTTTGCCGTCGGCAGGATGTTCCACCCGAACATCGTTCAATACCTCGGCATGACGGGCGATTTCGACGGGTTCTGGATCGATGTCGAACACGGCGGCTTCACCGTCCACGACATCGAAAGCGCAGTGGCGGCGGGAAAGGCGCACGGTCTCGAAGCTTTCGTTCGCGTCCCGCCGACCGACTATGCAACGGTCACCCGATGCCTCGAGAGCGGAGCGGTCGGGGTGATGGCGGCGCAGATCCAGTCCGCGAGCCAGGCAGAGGAGTTCGTCACCTGGGCCAAGTTCGCTCCTCGCGGCCGGCGTGGCCTCAACCCACTCGGACACGATGGTAAGTTCGGTTCGATCCCCCTCGACGAGTTCGCCGAACAGGCGAACCGGCAGAGCCTGGTGGCCATCCAGATCGAAACCGCGCAGGCCGTGGACGAGGTCGACGCGATCGCGGCCATCGATGGTGTGGACATGCTCTTCCTCGGTCCGTCGGATCTCGGTCAGGCGCTCGGGGTGATCGGTGACTTCACGCATGAGCGCTGCCTCCGAGCCATCGACGATGTCGCGGCCGCGTGCGAGGCCCATGGAAAGGCGTGGGGGGCCGTCACCCCCAACCCGGCGTACGCATCCCTGCTCGCCGGGAAGGGCTGTACCCTCATCAGCCCGACCAACGACGTGAAACTGGTCACAGCCGGGCTGGCTGCAGTGAAACAGAGCTTCGCTGACCTCTGGTGATCGTCAACCGCCGAGCTCGGTGAGGACTGCGTCGACGATCATGGCGGCAACTCTGTCCACGGACTCGGCGGTGTTGCCGGCGACGTGTGGCGTCAGCACCAGGTTGTCGATACCGGCGAACCGGGCTGCGGCGTCGAGGCCGAGCGGCTCGGACGTGAACACGTCGAGGGCAGCGCCGCCGATGTCGCCCCGTCGCAGCGCCGCAACCAGAGCGGCCTCGTCCACGATCCCGCCGCGTGACGTATTGATGAGGATGGCATTCGGCTTCATGGCATCAAACGCCGCTCGGCCGATGAGATGCCTCGTTTGCTCGTTCAGTGGCGTGTGAACACTGACCACATCGGCGGCTGCCAGCAGGTCCGCCAGCGTCGAGGGTTGAACGGCCCGCCAGGCCGGATCATCGTCGGGGAGGTAGGGATCGTGGGCCAGCACCGTCATCTCGAAGGCCAGCGCCCGCCGCGCGACGTGCTGGGCAATTGCGCCAAATCCTACGAGACCCAGCGTTTGGCCGAGAAGCTCGCGACCAAAGGCATGTCCCTGACGCGGCCAGGTGCCGGCAACCATCGCTTCCGTCATGCCAAACACGGGACGGTTCAGCACGAGCATTACCCCGATCACGTACTCGGCCACGGACACGCTGTTCCCACCGACCGCCGGGATGACGACGACCCCGGCTGCTGCGCAGGCGTCCATGTCGATGTTGTCGAGGCCAACGCCGAGGCGCCCAACGACTGCGAGCCGGTTCGCCGCAGCCAGGAACTCGGTGTCAATCCTCGTGCGGTTGCGGATCACTATCGCAACGGCGTTCGCCGACCGCTCGAACAGGGCGGGACGGTCGGCGTACAGATCCGGCTCATAGGTGACCTCGCCGCGCTCGCGGAGGCGCTCGAGATGGTTGTCGGGGAGATATTCGGGCACAACGATCAGGGTCATATCACCTCGTCCATGCGGTCGGGCCGCCGGGGCTCGGGGACCAAGACCTCAGCGCGCGTGGGAACCATACCGACGTGACTCCGACGGCCGGTCGGGCGATCAGCGGCCGTGCGCCTTCACAGTTGCGCTCAGCCACGAGCAACGGGTAGAGCAGCGACGTGAACTCGTCTTCGGCGCCCGGCTTGCCGCTTCCCGGCTCGCGGCGATCGTGCCGACGCCGACCGACGCTGCGGGAATGAGTGAGACTGAGGTCGGCGGAACGTCAACCAGCCGGGCAAACGACGCCCGCGCGTTCTCGGCACCGATGTGCCAGTCGTCGATCCAGTTTGCTTCCCGCATGCCACGCGGCGAGTGCCCGTTGCATCACGTCGACGGTCGGGCGCGGTGCCAGACCGTAGGCGGCTGTGTCCATGTAGGCGACGCGTTCGTCGCGCCCGAACGGATCCGTGATCCTACGCCGGGGCGACGTTGCCTCTGACTAGTCAGGTCGTGCGTCGGTCGAATGCTGCTCGACCATTTTCTGCGATATGCCGATCACACGAGGGCTGCACTAGACGGAGAGATCATGGATTCACAGACGAAGACCGGCCCGGACATGTGGCGGAGAACGCTGGTGATTGTTGCCGGCATCGCACTGTTGTCAACCGCCCTCCCCGCGACAGCAGCTCCTTCTACGACGACCGAACTGGCCAATGTGATCGTTCGCGAGGCAGACCCGGCGTCTGAGATCGCGGAGTCAGCGGTGGTCGGTGCAGGCGGCGATGTCGTCGAGCATCTCGACCTCATTGGAGGCTTCGCGGCCCGGGTGCCGGTGGATCTCGTCGATACCCTGCACTCGAACCCGGCGATCGCGTCGGTGACGGTCGACGCACCCCTCCAGCTGAGCACG
>Ga0224512_10002802_pt1 | contig 15713 bp, 12 predicted proteins | sample SF_May12_sed_USG_4_FD_169103 | JGI IMG/M metagenome (GOLD analysis project Ga0224512, IMG submission 169103) | Sediment microbial communities from San Francisco Bay, California, United States - SF_May12_sed_USGS_13 | ecosystem: Environmental > Aquatic > Marine > Sediment | place: USA...
AATTCTCTGGATGTACAGTAACATCCGCACTCTCACCTCCACCAACGCTATACCAGGCCTGTTTGGGATCAAGATCACCGGTCGACCGGCTGGGTATCGAAATTGTGGTGTTGTCTTGTTGTCCCGCATACATCCGGTACGGCCATTGATTATCCACTGTCAGACGATAAAACTCTGCCGTAGGTTGATTGGTTTGCACCGACCAGGTATCTCCACCATTAAAGGTGACATTGGCACCTCCGTCGTTGCTGTTGATCATGATGTTAGGATTCTCGGGGTTGATCCACACATCATGATTGTCGCCGTGTGGCACTTGATAACGATGATCAAAGTTCTTTCCACCATCTATTGATTTGTAGAACCCGGTATTGGTTACATAGACTGTGTTTTCGTTTTTGGGATCGGCGAAGATCCGGGAATAATACCAGCCTCTCTGCCTTAATTTATGATCCCGGTTTATGCGGGTAAAAGACTTGCCCCCATCATCGGATCGGTAAACACCACCTTTTTCCTCCTCGGCGGCCTGCTGAATGACCCAAATCCGGTCTGGGTCTACTGGAGAGATGGCAACACCAATCTTGCCAATGATGCCTTCGGGCAGGCCATTGCGAATCCTTTCCCAGTGTTGGCCTTCGTCTTTGGTGCGGTAAAGCCCACCTTCCCTTCCACCATCAATGAGTGTCCAGGGTTTGCGTTCGGCTCTCCACATACCAGCATATAGAACCGACGGATTCTGTGGGTGCATTTCCAGATCTACACAGCCCACTGTATCACTCAAGTGCAATATATGCTCCCATGAGGTTCCTCCATCTGTTGATTTAAAAACCCCTCGTTCTTTGTTTGATCTAAAAATGTTTCCTAGTGCTGCCATAAATACCACGTCAGGGTTATCCGGATGTACTATGATGTCACCAATCTGACCACAGTTTTCCAGACCGATGTGCTTCCAGGTTTTCCCGGAGTCTTCCGATTTGAACGCTCCAATGCCTGGAGAGACGTTACCTCTTGGGCTGTCGGAGCCTGTTCCCACATAAACTATGTGTGGTGCTGAAGGGGCAACATCAATGGATCCGATGCTTCCGCAAGGAATTTGTTGGTCTGAGATGTTGTCCCACGTGTTTCCTCCATCATTTGTCTTCCAAACGCCCCCTCCGGTTGCACCCATGTAAAATGTAAATGGCTGCTGCGGGTGGCCAGCTACAGCGGTAGATCTTCCTCCCCTAAACGGTCCAGCGAACCTATAGTCTATCTCAGAAAGCAGGGCCGTGTCTACTTGAGCGGTTGACACAAGTGTACAGATCGAAAGGAGCAAAGTGCTTAGCTGATTTTTCATATGGGAGCGAATCTTTTTCGGACTGGAAAAGGTAAGAAAAGAGATGAAAATCAAAGGCCATCTCTTATGATTGAAATAAGCGAATGCTGATCCAGGGGTGTTCTTATGACCGGAAAATCTTAAATTAAGGGAGCCCAGTCCCTTCTACAAGAAATTGAATGAAAACGAAGAGGCCACTGAAAGGCCTTCTCAGAACTGTACTTCGGAGTCGCTGTAAATCTTCACCTGCCCCTATAAGTGGCTTCGTTTATCGGAAACTTGACGAATTCAGCCAATTAGGCAAAGTTTTTGCCAGCAGATAAGTAACCTCAATCAACCAGAGTTAAATGTTCTCAATGAAACACACTTTAACGCTATCGTTCTTCATTTTTACTTTGTTCTCGCAGGCTCAGAGTTTACAGCCTAGTGTACTCGCATCCGCAGGTGGATCAGCGCAATCCGGAGATGTCAACTTGAGTTGGACACTCGGCGAAGCTGTGGTATCAACTCTCAGTGGTGACGGAGTTATATTGACTCAGGGTTTTCATCAACCCTTGCTGGAAGTGTCGACCGGTTTCACAGACCCAACTTTCGATTACGACATTCATTTGTACCCCAATCCGGTGCAATACGAGTTGAGTATTGATACAGAATTTGACAGGACGCTTCAATATACGCTGTCAAATATGGAGGGCCGAATCATGGCTCGTCGCAAATTTGTGGGTGAAGACAAACTAGATCTGTCGAGAATGTCACCTGGTACTTATGCTGTTTACTTCTTCAGGGGTCACAAGATTGTGAAAGCCCTGTTGATTGAAAAGCAATAGGCGGCTCAAAAATTAGACTGAACAGATCAGACCGACCCCTGAAATCGGCATAGGCCATGCCGGCAATTTATTAATACCAAAAAACTAAAACCATGAGATGGAACCTGTTATTCTTCGTTGCACTTTTTTCTTCCTCAGTCCTAGATGCACAACCGGGAGTAAATTATCAAGCTGCAGTGCGCGATGCCCAGGGGGCGATAATTGCTAACACGAATGTGTCTATTACGATTACCCTGGCAGATGGTGAGAATGGACCAATTCTTTACCAGGAAACACATACTACTACTTCAAATGAGTTAGGCTTGATCAATCTGATCATCGGCGAAGGGACGGTCGATCAAGGAACCTATGCTTCAATCACCGGTGTACAGGATCTCAATATTGGTATAGAAGCCCAAGTGGGGGATGGTCCTGACATTGTGGATGTCGGATTCACTAAAGTCGGTGCAGTGCCTTTTGCGCTCTATGGAGAAGATGCCGATGCTGACCCTGGCAATGAGATGCAAAGTCTCAGTTTGGAGAATGATACATTAAAGATTGAAGGCGGTGTTGGAGTGTCTCTTGAGAGCATAAAGTCGCCCTGGGAGCGCATAGATAGCGGCTATATTCTCGATCTGGAACCTACTTTGGCTAGATCCGGTATGCACCGTGGACTCCGCCTCCAATATTTTAGTCGATCTGGACCCACTTTGGTGATCGAAGAAGATGATTGTTATTATGAATTGGGACCAAAACATTCGAATAGGCAGTTCAATGGGTTGTCATTCGGAAGCAAATTTTTTGGAAATATTGGTGAAAATCTGACCAGTGAAGAACAAGTTGAAGTGGGAACCAACCTAAATATCACTCCGACACTTGTAGGTAGCTCCCTTGGCCTAGTGGGTCGGAATCAATTTGGATATTCGGCAAAAGGGGTCACACCTGATGTGAGTAATCCTACTCAATTTTCTTATTTGCAGCACGACGATTATGAACTTAAGGCTCGAATTGAGGCACTAGAATGCCTAGTTGTCCTTGCTTATGAAGGAACCCCAATGTGGGATATGATCCAACAGGACGGGGTTCTCGGTGAATCCCGTTACCTTGATGATAGCTTTGTCCTTGGCAATATCATGTCCAGATATAGTGCCGAGCCGGGTTCTGACCGATCTGCTCAAAGCACCGTCGGTGCTTCTCATTTTACAGCTTCTGAAAACGGATTGACCACTCAATTAGGATCATTCCCCGGCACTGATCAATCTAATGGCTGGCTTACCCTCTACCGTGAGAACAGTCCGGTCGTTCTCGCGACGGCCAATAATGAAGAAGGAGGCCTGGTAGCTACCAACGGACCAAACGGCAATCGCAATATTAGTCTTAATACCTTGGGTGGTGAACCAAATAAGGGCGCCGTGCTGATCTACGGTGATGCCGGAGATACGCCGTTAGGCTGGTTTTATGTCGACGCCAATGGCCAATCCATTTTACGGGTAGATCAGGTGGTGATGAATGCTTCACCACAGAACAGTAACGGCGAGATCGTGTCTTACGGCGCGCTGCTCGGTCCCGAACAAGCTGTGTATGATCGAGGCACTGCCAAACTGATCAATGGAGAAGCAACCATTACCTGTTCGGAGCACTTTCAATCTGTTGCTGATCCGAATAGCATGACTGTCACGATCACGCCACTATCGGCAGAGTCAGAAGGTGTGGCGGTAGTAGAAAAAACGCTGCATGGCTTCAAAGTGAAGGAATTGCATCAAGGTGTAGGGAATTACTCATTCGACTATGTGGTTACATGCACCAGAAAAGATGTGCAGGATGTTGGAACTCCTGAAATGCGAGAGGCTTCCGTGGAAGATATCCAAGGATTGCTTCCAAAGGGACCGATTAAGAATGTACGTGATCTGGTAAGAGAGAACTAGATAGGGACTTCCGGCCTTTTGGGAAGTATTGCTAACTTACCGCCCTGATAAAAATCACTAGGACGGATGGCAATACGCATGACCCCCGATCATCCCCAGGAGCCAGATCCAAGGAAGCGTCAGCAACCAGACAGACCCACCCAACCCGATCAAGGAGAACAGAAAGGTCCTTTGGCGGGTATCCCAATCTGGGTGCGCTGGCTGCCGTTGCTGCTATGGTTTTTGATCAAAAAACCGAAGTATCTACTTCCGGTTTTGATCGGTCTTGGTATATACTATTTTCTGGTGAAACCCACCTGGAACCAGATTCTGAATTTTGAGTATACGGCGCAAGATGAAGGTTATTCATACGGTGCAGAATTGAGCGAGGAGGAGTACGACAAAGCTTATGTTTTTGAGCCATTATCCGTTGGTGCAGGGGGGGTACCGGTAAGAGTTGATCTGGAAGATTTCAGCCCTCAAATCCTACATCAGGGTAGGCAGGGGTCTTGCAGTGGATGGGCTAGTGCTTATGCTGCCCGAACCATCTCTTATGCACAGGCTACCGGATCTGCTCCGGACCAGGTTGCATTTAGTCCGTCATTTCTTTACAATCAGATAGCCCTTCCAAGATGCCAGGGAGCCTATCTGCGTAATGCCATGGAGTTTATGACCAAGGTGGGGGCGCTACCGTTTAAAGACTTTGGCTATACCGATGAGACTTGCCAAATTCAACCCGACCCCTACGATCAGCAGACCGCCGCTGCATACAAAATTAAAGGGTATACCAGGCTTTCGAGAGGCGCCAATGATTATCAACCCGACCTTTTCGCGGTAAAGCAGCACCTTGCCCAGAATGCACCGGTAGTGATCGGCATGATGGTGGGGCAGAGCTTCCAGCATGCTATGATGGGACAAGCCTTGTGGCGACCTAGTCAGCAAGAGTATGCGGGCTTTGGCCTCAGTGGTCATGCTATGTGTCTGGTCGGATACGATGATGAGGTGGCGGGAGGCGCCTTCCGCGTGATGAATAGTTGGGGAGAAAGATGGGGTGATGGCGGCTTCAGCTGGATAAGGTATAGTGATTTTGAGCAGTTCACCAAGGAAGCATATGGACTTTATCCTGAAGGCCGAGCGAATGTAAAGAAGTTTGACCGGGACCGGCTCGAAGTCACTTTTGGGTTGGTTGACAACGCTACTACATCACTAATACCACTAGAACAAATCAATGAGATAACTTTTCGTACTGAGCGTCCATTGCGAAAAGGAGATCGCTTTAAGATCATCGTAGATAATGCGATTGAATGCTATATCTACGTGCTGGGTATGGAAACCACTGGAAGCAGTTACGTTTTGTTTCCCTATACTGAGAAACACTCTCCTTACTGCGGCATAACTGGTCAGCGCCTGTTTCCAAAAGACTATTCGATGGAACTGGATGTAGTGGGTAATCGCGACTATATGGCGGTTATCGTGAGTAAGGATCCCCTCAACATCGATCAAGTAAACCGGCAGATGAATCAGAATACACGTGCAGATTACACCGAACGGTTGGTCGAAGCCCTTTTCGATCAATTTGTGCTTAGCTGCGATTTTGATGTCGACGGTGCCGTCCGACTTGATTGTCCCATTGGGGAGCGCAATGCACTGGGAATGGTCATCGAAGTGGATAAAATGTAGGTGAATGTCATTCTGGCGAAAGGTTCAGCATTTCTTTCGTTCCCGGCGGGCGGAAGCTATGCACGGTCTGGCCCCTTCATTGCGTATGAAGTACCGGCGCCGTGACCAGTTTGGATTACTTAATCTGCTCAAGGACTTTCATCTCTTCCGACGGGGACATAGCAGAAAAATCAAACATATCCTCTGGCGTGATGAAGTCGCCACGGATCTAAAAGTCAGGGTCTTTGATTATCAATACACGGTAGGAGGTGGACAGAATAGTAGGACAATCAGCCAGACCGTATTTTTTATCTACTCCAAAGACCTGGGCTTGCCTCAGTTTTTTCTACAACCGGAAAAATTCTTTCATCGCCTGGGCGCCTGGTTAGGCAAAGAGGATATTGACTTTGTAGAGTATCCAAAGTTTTCTGACACCTACCATCTAAAGGGTGAAGATGAGGAGTTGATACGGCATACCTTTAGCGATGATGTGTTGCATTATTTCACCAAAGAGGCAAACTGGCATGTTGAAGGCTTAAACTACTTTTTGATTGTTTACCGGGCGGGCAAAAAATTGAAAGTACCAGTAATCAAACAGTTCTATCAAAAGGGACTGGAGATCTTTGAAATTCTCAAAAACGAGGGCTTTAAGATTTAATGATATAGACTAAAACTTTAGCCGCCATTCCGGGCTAGAATCGCATCTGTCTCACAGAAAAGAATATTTTTTTGTTTTATGTAAATGATCTCGTCATTTTCCACGTTTAAATAGTACTAGACTCATCGCTCTCGTAAGGATGCCCGACCACGAAGACAAGTTAGATCACCAGGAAGACTTTCGCGAAGCATTTCTTCGTGAGGATATGTTTGGTACGCCCTATCACCTTCCTCAAAAGAAAAGCCACCAATTTTATGATGACATTCCGAATACCACACCAAAGTGGTTGGACGATACCAGAGTAGTCAGTTTGCTTGTAGGAATCCTGGGCCTTGGATATACCTTGTTTAATCTGGACTTTTTCTATTGGCAGATCAAAAGTGCTTTTTTCCTCAATTTGATACTACTTACTACACTAGCCGGATTTGCTAATTTCTTCGTATTTCCCTATTCACTTAAATACTGTTTGACCAACGGGATTAAACGACCGAAGCTGCTGCGAAACCTCAATTCCTTTATGCTGGTGTTTTGTGTACTGACATTAATCTATCTGTTTACAATTCCCGTTTCAGGATTGGGATTGGCACTTATCATGATTCCTGCACCCTTGGCGTTTGCTATTGCTACGAGAAGTTTTCCTGATCGATTGGAGTTGTATTCAAAATCTACTAAACACTATCCGTTTTCAGCAATCTTCAATCAGGACCTCCGCCGGGTAGCATGGTTGACATTCATTATCCTTTTTACCACTATGGTAGGTCTTTTCTTTGGCCTTCTCTTTAATTTGATATAGGATCTTATACGCTCTTTTTTTAATCTTCATAGAAATTACCTCTATGATTAATGAACTAGTTGATCAATACCAAAAAGTCTATCAAGGTAAAGCCTGGTATGGAAAAAATATCGTAGACAGCCTTTCTGCCATTCCCAATGCCTTATTGTGCAATCGACTGAATGGAAGCTACAACATCGTAGAGTTGGTGCATCACATGCTGGTCTGGCGGAGATATGCCACACATGTTCTTAAACACAATGAAGATTATCAGGTAAAGGATGAAGAAAATTTTCCGGTGATAGATCAATGTGATGAGACCAATTGGCAGAATTTATTGGAGAAACTTCGACAATCACAGGAGGAAATGGTACGGACTATGACCAATTTCAACCGATCGCTTGATGACCCGATTCCACAAAAGAATTTCAGCAATCGGGATTTACTCCATTCGATTATCCATCATGATATTTATCACATCGGGCAGATCAATTTCATGACGAAGTATCTTGATCGCGCTCCTGAGGCAGTATCAGGGTAATTTGCAAAGGTGTGAGTCAAAGCGTTCCATTTCTGGATGAGCTACTACAGCGTTTTCATGCATTGAATGAGAATAGACGATTCCTGGTTGGATTGATTGGCCCACCCGGTTCTGGCAAATCATATTGGGCAGAAGAACTCATCCGGCAAATTCGGATGGATTTGGGTAGTGATGCTGCAGATGGCCTAGGGATGGATGGTTATCATATGCATAATGATCAGCTGATTCAGAAAGGACTCTACCCCTTTAAGGGATCTCATTTCACTTTTGAAGCAGCACGATTTGTTCAGAAGGTGAAGGAACTCATGCCCCTGGATCGCAAGGTTTCGGTTCCAATTTATGATCGAAGCTTGCATAATCCCACTCCAAACGGAAAATTGATTAGTAGATCATCTCGGATAGTCGTACTCGAAGGAAATTACCTGCTCACCCGGATCAGTCCCTGGGATCAGATCCGAAATATGCTCGATTATTCAGTTTATATCGAGGTGCAAGAAGATATTCAGTACGAACGGTTGATGGAGCGTCACACCCTGACAGGAAAGTCGACAGAGGAAGCCCGTTATAAGATCATTCGAACCGATTGGCCAAACAGCGAATTGATAGTTCAAAGCAGGGATCTTGCTGACTTCATTTTCCGACCCGCAGCTAATTTTTCCAGTGATTAACCCATGCTCTGGTGCCACGAAAGAGACAAGAGAACGTGGCCACTTCTGAAGCCTTTGTCAGTGTACTGATGAAATCAGGCTTGTCCGACGAAAGGAAGTAGGCGAATGCTCCATGTAAGATATCGCCAGCTCCCAGGGTATCTGCTGCCTCGATTTTCCGGACAGTGATCTCCGATCGATGACCGTCACTGACAACCTGTATTGGCAAGGCACCGTTGGAGATCGCAAAATTCCTTTTTCCTTTTTCCAGAAGTGCAGGAATTGGATCTTGTTGATCCGGAAATCGAAAGTTGGAGGCTAAAATTGGATAGTCCACATTGTTAAGCAGCAGATCGGTGCCAGGCTTAAAGCTTCCTCCATCGAAAACGATGGGGACATACGAATTAAGATTACGTAATAGTGCAATGGCCGCTGGATGGTAGAATCCATCCAGTAGTATCACATCAAAGGAATTGATATCAATCGAGGGAACATTGCCTATTGGATGAGGTGCGGCCGTGCTGATGACTGTCCGGTCTCCATTGCTGGTGTTGATCAGCACAGATGAAATGATCGGAAAGGTTTTTTCTTCTTTACAAAGATCGTGATGATTGATGCGGTATTCCTCCAGTTTATGCTGGATATGTGATGAGAAGGTATGATTCCCTACAGCGGAGATCAATGTGGCGTCTCCTCCCAAAGCATTATATGTAAATGCTGCATTTGTAGCTGGTCCACCAATATCAGCCATGAAATCGGTTGCGTTTCGTTTCGAATTTTCCAGGGGGTGACCTGGTAAGTAATAGATCAGGTCGACAGTAGTCATCCCAATAAAAAGTCCTTTGGCCATCTAAGAATCTTTTAATTCAATTTGTACACAAGATAAGACCAAGTGTTTGGCAAAGGTCTATGCCTAATCTGCGGGGTCGGGAAGACATGAAAGCTGGTTATATTTGCGGGGCTGACATCTATTAAATGAGCCGAGCTAATCATCGATTTGATTTTGGAGAAAGACCCAAGATAAAGTGGTCCACTCTACAGGAGGTCACGCGCATTTTCCGTTACATCCGTCCTTACCGGATGTATTTTTTTATCGGCTTGACTTTGCTCTGTTTATCGAGCATGATCTTCATGATCTTTCCTGGTGCCGCGGGCGAAATGGCAAATGCTGCCAATGGCACTTCGAGGTTCGATTTTAGTGTAAGCCAATATGGTCTGTTGTTTCTGGTTATTCTGGTAGTGCAGGGTGTTTTCTCGTATCTGCGAACCATCTGCTTTGCCATAGTGAGTGAGAAAGGGATGGCCGACGTGAGGCAAGCCCTTTACAACAAGCTGATTAGTCAACCGGTGCAATTTTTCGAAGAAAGACGGATTGGTGAAATCACCAGTAGAATTACTGCAGATGTGGAGCAATTACAAGGCGCTTTCAGCATCACCCTGGCCGAATTTCTTCGTCAGATCGTAATCCTGGTTGTGGGGGTGGGAATCCTGGCCTGGCTGGCTCCAAGACTTTCACTGATCATGCTGGTGTCTTTTCCGGTAATCGTGATTATAGCCATCATTTTCGGACGCTATATAAAGAAACTGTCGAGAAAGCGCCAGGATCATTTGGCGAGTACCAATACTATCGTCGAAGAAACATTGCAATCTTTTGCTGCAGTGAAGGCATTTACCAACGAATGGTATGAGTCGATTCGATATGGCAAGTCGGTACAGGAAATTGTCAAGATCTCGTTATCCTTCGCACGTATCAGGGGTTTGTTTTTCATCTTCATCATCACGATTCTCTTTGGTGGGATTTTCTTCGTTCTGTGGCAGGGAGCGCTCTTTGTAGAAAAAGGAGAAATGCAAGTCGGTGACCTATTTTCCTTCATCATCTATACCGGGCTTATTGGAGGTGCCATTGCCAGCATAGGCAGCTTATATACCTCTTTGAGTGGCGCACTGGGTGCGACGGAGCGGATCCTGGAAATTTTAGATCGTGATAGCGAGGTTGAAATGAGAGAAAAAGGCAACAATGATCTGAGACTGAAAGGTGACATCCGTTTTGAAAATGTGTCTTTCAGTTACCCCACCCGACCAGAGTTGAAGGTTTTACGTGATGTTTCATTTTCAGTCTCAGCCGGGCAGAAGATTGCGCTGGTAGGGGCCAGTGGGAGTGGCAAGTCGACGATTGCCAAGTTACTAATGCATTTTTATGAGGTCAACTCAGGAAATCTGCTGATTGACGACCGTTCGATCGAAGAATATGATGTGACTTCATTGCGCACAAATATGGCTGTCGTTCCCCAGGAGGTGATTTTGTTCGGAGGGACCATCCGGGAGAATATTTTATATGGTAAGCATAATGCGACGGAGGAGGAAGTCATTGAGGCAGCCCATCAGGCAAACGCTTGGGAGTTTATTAAGACATTTCCCGATAAACTGGAAACCGTTGTCGGGGAAAGGGGTATCAAACTTTCCGGAGGCCAGCGTCAGCGTATCGCCGTGGCCCGGGCCATATTGCGTAATCCCCGCATACTTATTCTCGATGAAGCTACCTCTTCGTTGGACGCTGAAGCCGAAAGGTTGGTGCAGGAGGCTCTTCATGTTCTGATGGAAGGCCGCACCTCGGTGATTATTGCACATCGTCTTTCGACCATACGAGATGTAGACTGCATATATGTATTGCAAAACGGCAGAATAGTTGAGCAGGGTACACATGAGGAACTATCCGTGATGGAAAACGGTGCTTATAGCTTGCTGGCCAAGCTCCAATTTGAATCAATAGCCTGATGCCGATCCAGGTTATCAAAAATCAGTCGTTGAAGGCATTCAACACCTTCGGTGTGAATGAAATAGCTGATTCTTTTGTAGAAGTCTCCAATGTGGAGGAGCTGAAACAGGCACTTGACCTGGGATTCGATCACCGCCTTATTCTTGGCGGGGGCAGCAACGTCCTGTTTGCAAAGCGATTTAAAGGACTGGTGATTAGAAATAGGATTCTGGGGATTCGCAAACTGGAGCATGCCGAAAACCAGGTAGTTGTCGAGGTTGGTGCTGGTGAGAATTGGCATGAGTTCGTGCGGTGGTGTTTATCTTCAGGTTTTGGAGGACTGGAGAATCTTTCGCTTATCCCTGGAATGGTAGGTGCAGCACCCATTCAGAATATCGGCGCATATGGGGTAGAACAGGATCAGTTGTTCGTTAGTCTGGAAGCCTTAGACCTCCACAGTGGCGAATTGAAGACATTTGAAAAGACGGATTGTCAGTTTGATTACCGTCATAGTGTGTTCAAAGGCACACTGAAGGGCAGGTACTGCATCACCCTAGTGCGTTATCGATTGACCACGAAAGGTCACAAACTCAATCTTAGTTACGGTGCAGTCAGTGAAACGTTAGAGAGAGCAGGTATTGGTGATCCGACAATCGAGGAGGTAAGTGATGCAGTTATAAGTATTCGTCAATCTAAACTGCCAGATCCTGCTCAAATTGGTAATGCTGGCAGCTTCTTTAAGAATCCTATTGTTCCAAATGATCTCTACGATCAGTTGCAGCGCAATTATTCTTCAATTCCCGGATATAAAATTTCCGAAGATAAGGTCAAGATCCCGGCTGGCTGGCTGATTGAAACATGTGGATGGAAAGGTTATCGATCAAATGGAGTGGGCATCTATGAACGGCATGCACTTGTGTTGGTAAATCATGGAGGTGGCAGTGGGAGAGAATTACGAGCCCTGGCAGAAAAGATCATCGAATCGGTGAAGGGAAGATTTGGGATTACTCTGATTCCCGAAGTGAATATTATCTAGTTGTGACTTGTGGTATCCGTTGTGGCAGGGTCCGTTTCGGGAAGTGCATAGTCCTTCTGCTTTTTACCAAATACGGAAACGTTGACATAACGTTTGGGATTGAGCCTGAAATCTTGCAGTAGTAAATCTAGATTGCGGGTTGCGCTGGAAAGGTTATCATATAGCTCCTGGTCTTTCACCAGGCCTCCCAAAGTACCTTCACCACTATTCATGTTTTTCACTAGAATGTTTAGCTCACTAAAAGTCTTCTGGGCCGAGTTCATGGTCTCTTGTAGGGAGACAATCGCATCCTCGGTATTTGCAAGCGTCCGATTGGTCTTTACCACCGTACTGTCTAGACGACCTACCTTTAACTGTTCTGTCAGATCATTTAGGTTTCGTAAGGTGTTGCTAATGACCTCACCGTTGTTTTCAAAGGTCTGAGTTACCGCTTCCAGATTCTCAAGTGTTCCGACCAGGTTTGCCGATGAACGGGCAAGCATCTCGTTGAGTTGCAGGGTGGTGTATTTCAAATTGCTAATGGTAGCACTCAGATCTCGTACTGTCTTACCCAATTCATTATCACTCGTTTCGTCCATAAGATAGGTATTCACAGTATCCATAACACCACCAATACCTTGCTTAATTGTTCTCAGATATTGATTTAGCTCTTCGGTCGCTATCATCGACTGTATAAAGCCCAACTCAACACCTCGCAGGTAATCACCATCTGTCAGGCAATCGGTAGAACAAACTCCGGAGTATTCCAATCTTATCGCTTTGGATCCCATCATTCCGCTGTTGAAAAGATGTGCCTCAGTTTTGGGAGGTAACTTCACCTCGCTTTTCACATCAATTACCACCACGATCGTTTTGAAGTCTTCCGGCTTTAGATAGATGTCTTGCACGGTTCCAACATCATACCCATTGATGCTAACCGGGTCTGAGACCTTCAGATTATCGATGTTGGTGTACTCGATGTAGTACTTATTACTTGCTTTGAGCAAGTTTTGACCCAACAAGTATTTATAGCCCCAAATGAGAACGGCAATAGCAACAATTGCCAGCAGACCAATGCGTATTTCTTTCGACATAGCTAAATAGAAAAGGGCGTTTACAAAGAAACAAGTGGTGTCTAAATTAGTTGTAAACGCCCCGAAAGTAATAAAAAGTATGATCTAACGACCTAGCCGGATCGCGTCTTTGATATCAATGTGGTCACCATCGTAGTATGCTGCCACAAAGCAATCCTTAAAGCCAAGCTCTCTCAATTTTGTTCTCATATCCAGAGCCTCTTCATAAGTTGGGGTAGAGCCTATCTGGTATTTGTACATGTTTTTCTCGAAACGAATCATCACATCTTGTACTTTGTCCCATTTGCCCCCACCGAGTTTGAGCTTGTTGGGTGAGGCGGCTACCTGGATGACATATTCAAGTTTCTTCGATCTTGCCGTTGTACTAGTTACTGCTGAGGCCTCAACTTTGGACTCCACTGGTTTTTCCACTGGTTCTTGTTGTGCAGGAGCACTCGGTCCGGGTCGATCCATCTCTTTAGCTACCTGGCGTACAACCAAGGGACTTTCCTCCGAAATTTTTGTTTGTTGGCTAACCGGGGTTGCTTCCATCTGATCGTGTTGAAGGACGAAACCACTTTGCTCAATATCATATTTGTATTTGCTGAAGGCATTAAAAATAGAAGCGGCAATCTTGCTCTTGCCGTTTTCTGAGTTTAGATAGTTCTCCTCTTTGTTATTACTCAGGAAACCCGCCTCAACTAGTACGCTGGGCATTACCGTATTTCTCAAGACTAAGAATCCGGCTTGTTTCACACCTCTGCTACTTCGACTGGCATGATCAGCAAACTCCTCCTCGATCATATTGGCAAACATGATGCTCTGGTCGAGGTGAGCACTTTGATACATGTTTAGCATAATATGGCCTTCGTCGGAATTGGGATCAAAACCATCGTAATGATTGTGATAGTCAGCTTCATGCATGATGGATGCATTCTCCCGCTTGGCAACTTCAAGATTATCAGCTGCACGATGCAGCCCCATGACAAAAGTCTCCGAGCCTTTCACGCTGTTTTTGCTTGCCGTGTTGCAATGAATCGAAACGAACAGATCTGCCCTGCTTTGGTTTGCGATGTTGGCCCGTTCGTGAAGAGGTATGAATTCATCTTTATCACGGGTATAGATCACCTCCACATCAGGATAATGATTCTTGATCATTTGTCCTACCCGCAAAGTGATGTCCAAGGCAACATCTTTCTCATGACTATGTTTTCCGGAACATCCATGGTCTTTGCCACCATGCCCGGCATCCAGCACCACCTTTCTTAAGATATATCTTTCGTCGCCATTGTCTATGCCAACCGGATCGGTCTTTAACAAAGTATTAAAGTTAGCCACTTCAGGCAGCGAATGATCTAACTTAGCAGCTTTAGACGTAAAGTTTGTACCGAAGGCAATTGCCAGAGCCGTCACCAACGAAAAGATCTGGAAGAGGGCTGAAATGCTTTTCATGATGTAGAATTTTTATTTTGTATGACGAAATTACATAATATAATGCAAAAATAGAGCCAAAAAACGTTTGAAATCAACAAATTATATACAAATATTTATGCTAATATGTTGTGGTAATTTTGCCCTGGCTCAGGTAGATACTCTTCCGGATCAAAGGCCTCGCTTTGATCTGCAACCCAATGTTCAACCCGACACTAATCGGAGTATAGCTGGTTTAGTAAGATTCTCAGCTGATACGCTGGATGATTTTGTGAACTACGGAGCGAAAGATTCGATCCGCTTTGATAACGTAAATCGGTTGATTTACTTGTATGGGGAGGCTTTTATTAAATACCAGACTTACAACATAACCGCTGATTATATCAAGGTAGATCTCGAAAATAGCGTTGCCGTGGCCGAGCAACTTCCCGACAGCTTGAAGCCGAAAGATCCGTTCGATGCTTTGAGTCCTCCTGATGAAGCGGCCGAGGCACTACCGGAACCAGAACCCGAACCCGAAGATTTATTTCAGGAAGACACTTTTGGGATCGATTCCCTGTTTGATGAGCAGCGGGATCCTTTCGCCCAGCAGCGAGTGGCCACCGAACAGGCTACTGAGGACGGAAGAAATAAGGATGGGAAACCGGTGTTTGAGGACGGTAGTACTACGTTCACTGCTAACCGCCTTAGGTACAACTTCAAAACAGGGAAAGGAAAGGTATATGATGTGATCACACAGGAAAGCCAGATGTACATTCATGGCAGTGAGACCAAATTTGTGACTGGCAAGGGTGACACTACGGTTAGCGATGTGGTGTACAGCACCGACGTACTGCTCACTACCTGCGATGCTCCCGAACCGCATTACGGCATCCGGAGCCGGAAGCAAAAGATCATCCCCGACAAGCAAGTGATCGTTGGTCCCAGCAATCTCGAGATCGCTAACGTACCTACGCCATTTTTCCTGCCTTTTGGGTTTTTCCCTATCTCAAAAGGTCCTAAGAATGGATTAATATTCCCACGTGACTATGAGTATTCGCAGGAGTGGGGTTTCGGCTTGCGTGATATCGGATACTATTTTCCCATCAGTGATTACATGGATCTGGAACTTACCGGCGACATTTATTTCAAGGGGAGCTG
>Ga0224512_10002803_pt1 | contig 15708 bp, 13 predicted proteins | sample SF_May12_sed_USG_4_FD_169103 | JGI IMG/M metagenome (GOLD analysis project Ga0224512, IMG submission 169103) | Sediment microbial communities from San Francisco Bay, California, United States - SF_May12_sed_USGS_13 | ecosystem: Environmental > Aquatic > Marine > Sediment | place: USA...
AGATCGAGGTGGTCGAGAACGGGTTCCCACCCACGAGCAGCGGGTGAAAACTCAGAATCTGCCGCAGCTTGGGGTGACGCACGTGCCGGGCGACCAAACCGTGCACCGTGCGGTAGCTCTCGAGCCGGATCATGTGTGGCACGATGCGCGCCATGCTCCACCAGCTGTCGAACGGCACGTGCGCGAGCTTGTCGAACCCGACTCGGAAGATCTCCTCGCTCTTTTGCACGAATCGCTCGTAGCCCGCGACATCGTCTGGAGCGATGCGTGCCACCTCCCGACGCATCGCGTCGGCAGAGCCGGTGTAGTCGAACACCTCGCCATCGTCGAAGCGAATGCGATAGAACGGAGAGACCGGCCGCAGGTCAATGTCGTCTGCCAGGCAGCGTCCGGCCAGGGTCCACAACTCCTCGAGCAGGAACGGCGCGGTGATCACGGTGGGGCCCGCGTCGAACACGAACCCGTTTTGGTGGAACACCCGGGCGCGGCCACCTGGGGTGTCGAGTCGGTCGTACACAGTGACGCGGTAGCCGCGGGCCGCGAGGCGCACGGCGGCGGCGAGCCCCCCGAAGCCGGATCCGATTACAGCGGCGTGCGGGGGGCCGCTCCGAGAGCGAGATCGCTCGCCCTGCGCCACGACGCTGGCTTCCGTCACGCCTTCGCACCGGGTTCGGTCCGCAGTGACAACAGTACCGCTCTGAGGCTTGGCATGTCACCGAGCACAAGGGCACCGATGTCCTTCATGGCGTCGCCGTAGTCAGGCGCGGCGGCGCCGCCCGCGAGGACGGCAACGCCCGGTCCAACGCGCGCCCGCAGGTCGCGCAGCTCGTCGCGGAGGGCTGGATCATCGTTGGGGTGGGACACGCTGAGTGCTATGGCCGATGCGCCGATCCGCTCGACGGTGACGGCGATGTCTTCCGCAGGGACGTTGGCACCCAGGTAGGTGACGTGCCACCCCGTGCCGGCAGCCGTGGCCGCAACCACCAGGGCCCCGAGCTCATGCATCTGATTTGCCGGTGTGGCCACGACGACCGATGGGCCGTCGGCCATCGGGGTTCGCGTGAGGGCCAGATCGGACAGCATGCCGCGCACCACGGCGGTGGCGAGATGCTCGTGGGCGATGCTCAGCTCGCCGCGGTACCAGCGGTCGCCGACGTGCCGCATCAGCGGGACGACGAGTCGCTCGATCAGATCACCCGGACTCAGCACCAGCGACGCGCGATTCAACGTAGATTGAAGCGCGCCACCGTCGAGTGCGTGCACGGCTGACAAGGCGCTTTCGAGAAACGGCTGGGTGGCATTCGCGGCGCCGCTGTCGACCGGGCGGACCTGACCCACGGCCGCGCTCAGGTCCTCAGCGACGAGGCGGCGCAGCTCGCCATCCGACAGTTCGGCCAGCTGGCCGATGCTCCGGCCGGCCTCCGTCGCCTGTCGGAGGAGGGCGAGCCGGGCGATGTCCGCGTCGGAGTAGAGCCGTCGTCGGGAGGCGGAGCGGCCTGGCACCACGGCGCCGTACCGACGTTCCCAGGCGCGGAGCACATCCGCGGTGAGGCCGGTACGCTTGGCCACCACCTGAATGGGATGCCGCGGCTGCGTCGGATCAGATTGATTGCCCATACTCACGGCTTTCACAGAACGAGAGTTCACGATAGCGGTTTAAAATATGTCCTGGACACGAATTAGACAATATCCTGGTCGCGACCGGGCTTTCGAGGGGGGCGGTCCTAACTGCTGTGCGGTCAAGGCATTATGTGGTGGGTGCGCGAAATGAGCTTGGCCGCGGACTTCGAGTTCTCGCTCGCCCGCCCAGGTGACGTACCGGCGGTTTGCGAGCTTGTGCGCGACGCGGGGCTTCCGGACTCGGGACTCGACGAGTTGCGGGAGACCCTCATTGTGGCCCGCACCGGCGACACCGTGGTGGGCTCGGCGGCCCTCGAGCTGTATGCGCCGGCCGCGCTGCTCAGGAGCGTCGCCGTGAGGACGGCCTATCGAGGGACGGGGCTCGGGGCGACGCTCACACAGCGATCACTGTGGCTCGCGAAAGAGCGCGGGATTGAGCGCGTCTATCTGCTCACCGAGACCGCCGCGACGTTCTTCACGCGGTTTGGTTTTCGGGTCATCGGCAGGAGTGCGGTCGACCCGGCGGTTCGCCAATCGGAGGAGTTCACCACGCTCTGTCCGGAGTCGGCGCAGGCCATGGTGCTGGACGTCCACTAGTCCCGCGGCGCGCTGAAAGAAAAAGGGCCCCGGTCACCACGACCGGGGCCTTATCCGCACCGTGCCCTCGACGGCTCAGCCGCCCCGCCCCTTCGCCACCTGACGTTCCACGCCGCCCTCGAAATACTTGTAGTTCTTGTCGATGTACTCCTTCATCTCGTCGGGCACATCCTCTTCGGGATAGATGGCATTCACCGGGCACTCTGGCTCACACGCCCCGCAGTCGATGCACTCGTCGGGGTGGATGTACAGCATCTCCTCGCCCTCGTAGATGCAATCCACGGGGCAGACATCCACGCACCCACGATCCATCGTACCCACGCAGGCCTCTGTAATGATGTACGTCATGCACTCTCTCCGGCGAACGGTAAAGCTTGAGACGCGTGCAATCTTCACTGGGGTCAAGCGTTGTGTCAAGCGGGTTGCGCGGCCCCCTATTCTGACGATACACATGCTCCGTCTATGCGAATCGTGTCTCTGCTGGCGAGCGCCACGGAAACCGTCTGTGCCCTCGGCTTGGGCGAGCACTTGGTCGGGATTTCACATGAGTGTGACTACCCGCCGGAAGCGCTCGACAAGCCGCGCGTAAGCCGGCCGCGCTTCGACCCGAGCGGGCTGACCAGTGGCGAGATCGACCGTGCGGTCCGAGCGGCCATGACCGAGCACGGAAGTGTGTACGAGCTCGATCGTGACCTGTTGCGGGACCTCGCACCCGATCTGATCATCGCGCAAGCCGTGTGTGACGTCTGTGCGGTCCCCACATCATTGGCCACGGAAGCGGCTGCCCTGCTGGATGGGCGCCCGCGGGTGTTGTCTCTCGATTCTCACACGGTCGACCAGATCCTTGAGGGGATTACCTCGGTCGGAACGGCCGCCGCCGCGGCAAGAGCTGCCGAAACGCTCGTCTCTGAGTACAACGCGCGTTTGGATCGCGTTCGCCAACGAGTTCGCGGCGTTGCCCGGCCTCGTGTCTTGGCGGTCGAGTGGTTGGACCCGCCGTTCCTCCCCGGACACTGGGTGCCGCAGATGATTGACCTCGCTGGAGGAGAGCCGCTCGAGTGCGCGGCGGCTCGGCCATCGCGTCAGGTCAACTGGTCGGACCTCGCGGCCCTCGACCCTGATGTGCTCGTCATCATGCCGTGCGGATTCGGATTGTCGGCGTCACACGTCGATGCCACGGCGCATCAGGAGGAGCTCGTGGCCGTGGCGGGGCGGGCCCTTGGTGCTGGTCGCGCGTACGTCGTCGACGGGTCTGCGTACTTCAACCGGTCGGGACCGCGGATGGTCGATGGGGTAGAGATCATGGGAGCGCTGCTCCACCCTGAGCTGTTCCCGGAGGTCGAACTGGACGGGCGAGCGGCGGTGTGGTACCCCGTCGCCTAAGCATGTACAAGGAGGAGCATCGATGCGATACAGTCCCATGATGGTTCAGCCCATGCGCGAAGACCTCACACGGTTGGGGTTCAAGGAGCTCTTGACGCCTGAGGAGGTGGACCGAGAGCTGGGGAGCTCGGCAGGAACGTTGCTCGTCGTGGTGAACTCGGTCTGTGGGTGCGCCGCCGGCATGGCCCGCCCTGGCGTAGCACAGGCACTCGGGCACGCCGTGGTTCCGGATCGCCTCGCGACGGTGTTTGCGGGCATGGAGATCGATGCGACGGATCGGGCACGCTCCTATTTCACGGGCTATCGGCCCTCGTCCCCCCAAATCGCGCTGTTCAAAGACGGTCAGGTTGTCCGCATGCTCGAACGGAGCGACATCGAGGGCCGTGTTGCGCAGGATATCGCGGAGGACCTCAAAGCCGCCTTCGACGCGCACTGTACGCCGACCGCGTGATGCTCGAGCGGCGCGGGCATTCATGATTCTGCTCGATCCCGATGCTCGGCCGCTCGTTGGCCATCGAGGCGCGTCGGCGGAGTACCCTGAGAACACGACGCTTGCCTTCGACCGCGCTCTCGAACAGGGCGTGGACGCGTTGGAACTCGATGTGCGCGTGACCGCCGATGGCGTGCCGGTGGTGATTCACGATCCGACCGTGGACCGCACCACCGACGGTTCGGGTGCGGTGCGCTCCCTTGTACTGGACCAGCTACGGCAACTCGACGCGGGGTGCGGGGAGCGTATCCCCACGCTCGACGAAGTGCTGGGGCGTTACCCAACCACGCCGATGATCCTCGAGATCAAGGAAGTCGAGGTTGCGGCCGACGCGATCGACGTGTTGCGGCGTCACAGCGCGACGCCCCGGATCCTGGTCGGCTCGTTCGAGCACCGGGCGCTCGCGCCGTTCACAGCGGCGGGGTTTCACCGGTCCGCGTCGCGGCGCGAGACGGTGCTGTGCTGGGCGGCCGCGCGCCTGCGCCTGACGTTCCCAGGTTTCAAATTCGAGGCGTTCACCGTTCCCGAGCAGCAGGGTGCGTTGACCGTCGTCGATGCGGCGTTCCTCAACGTAGCGCGGCAGGCGGGTCGGCCGGTTCATGTGTGGACGGTGGATGACCCGGCTCGAGCGCGCCGGCTGCGAGCGGCTGGCGTGTCCGGTATCATTACCAATCAACCATCCAAGATGCACGACCTCTAACCGAATACGGTGGGCCTGACCATGCGCAACGTTTCGAACGTCCGTTTCCTCTCCACCATGGTGCTCGTCGGGCTGACCCTCGCCTGTTCGTCCCAGGCGGTGATGACCCAGGGCCCGCCGACGTGCGCGGCCGACAACGTGAATCTGAAGATCGTTGAGGGATTCTGTGCCGTGCTTGTGGCCGACAATGTCGGTCGGGCGCGCCACCTCACCGTGGCGCCGAATGGCGACGTGTTCGTGGCCTTGAGTGGGGGGCGGGGCCCCGGTGGTGCGCGCGTCGACGGCGGTGTGTTGGCGCTGCGTGATACGGATGGTGATGGGCAAGCCGACGTCACGGCGCGCTTTGGAGCGGGGGTGGGGGACGACGTCGAGTTCCGCGGCAGCTTCCTCTATTACTCGACGAATGATGCAGTGATGCGGTACCCCTGGCGGGAGGGGGCCCTGGAGCCCGCCGGACCCGCCGACACGATCGTGAGTGGACTGCCGGCTGAACGGAGCCATCGCGCCAAGAGCTTTGCGTTCGGCCCGGACGGATCGCTGTTCGTCAACATCGGATCGCCGTCCAACGCGTGCCAAGATCCACCACGGACCCCGGGGGCGTCGGGCAAGGATCCCTGTGACGAGCTCGCGACCCGTGCGGGGGTCTGGCGTTTCTGGGCCGACAGCCTGGGTCAGCGGCAGGCTGATGGCGTGCGGTACGCGACGGGCCTTCGCAACACCGTGGCCCTTGCGGTTCGCGATCAGGATGGGGCGCTGTATGGCGTCGTGCATGGCCGTGACCAGTTGTCGCAGCTCTGGCCGGAGCACTTTAGTGAAGAGGACGGTGCCGAGAAACCTGCCGAGGAATTCGTGCGCATCGTCGAGGGGAGCGACTTCGGATGGCCGTATTGCTTCTACGACCCGGCCGCGGGACGGAAGGTGCTCGCCCCTGAGTACGGTGGTGACGGCACCAGAGTTGGCCGATGTGCGCAGGCGGCCAACCCGCTCATCGGCTTCCCCGCGCACTGGGCGCCCAACGGATTGCATTTCTATCGCGGTCGGCAGTTTCCCGCGGCGTTCCGCGGCGGGGCGTTCATTGCGTTTCACGGTTCGTGGAATCGCGCTCCACTCCCGCAGGGCGGATACAACATCGTGTTTGCTCGGTTCGAGGGCGACGAGCCGCCCGGACGGTACAGCGTGTTCGCCGATGGCTTCGCCGGTCGTGACGTGAGTCCCCGAGGCGCGGAGCATCGGCCCGTGGGGATCGCCGAGGGACCTGATGGCTCGTTGTACGTGAGCGATGATACGGGTGGGCGGATCTACCGGATCCTCTACGTGGGACGCTGAGCCGTCAGCCATCAGCCGACAGCTGAAGGCTGATGGCCACCTCAGCTGAGAAGCTCTCGGAGCATCGGGCCCAGCAAAGCCAACGCCTCTTCCAGTTCGGCGCGCTCGCAGCCGTACCCGATCCGAATGTGCTGAGGGAGCTGGAAGTGTTCCCCCGGCACGAGCAGCACGTCGCAGTCCTTTCGCACGTGCTCGACCAGTTCGAGTGCGGACATCGGGTGGCCGTACCGCGCGAAGCAAATAGCACCGCACTCCGGGCGCTGCCACGTGAACAGACCATGGAACCCCTGTAACCACGCTTCCAAGATGGGGAGATTGGTTTGGAGGATTCTGCGGGTACGTGCGAGAATGGCGTCTCGGTGTTGAAGCGCGAGGGTCGCCAAGTGGTCTGCCGTCGGCCCGGGACTGATCACCGTATAGTCGTGTCGTCGGACGACCGCTTCTTTGAACTCCGCAGACGACACGATCCACCCGATGCGCAAGCCGGGTAGTCCGTACGCTTTCGAAAGCCCAGACACGATGACCGTTCGGTCGTGGCTACCCCAAAACGACGCGGTCTCGTGACCGTCGAGTTCGGCACCCCGATACACTTCGTCTACGAGGAGCCACGCCCCGGTCTCGCGCACGCGGTCGAGAATGGCCTCGCGCGCCGCATTGGAGAGCACGTGACCGGTAGGATTGTTGGGGTTGGTGACCACAACGAGCTTCGTTCCGTTGGGAATCGCGCGGGTGATCTCCTCGGTATCCGGCTCCCACCCGCGATCGTCGTGCAGCCAGAACTCCGAGACGTCAGCGCCGAAGTTCCGCGCCAGGCCGTGCGTCTGCATGTAGGTGGGCGTGAGTACAGCGACACGGTCCCCGGGCTCGATCAGCGTCCAACACGTGACGAAGTTGGCCTCTGAACTCCCCACCGTAACCGTAATCTGTTCAGGAGTCACACCCCCATATTGCGACGCGATCGCTTCGCGCAGCGCGACCGTACCGTCCGAGTAGTTATACACCATTCTGATATGGGCGAGTTCTTCAATGCCTTGCCCCGCCACCTCGAGTAACTCGGCGATCGAGAGTGCGTGCACGCCGCTCTCGGACAGGTTGAATCGCACCTGTTTCTCCCAGGTGCTCTGCCACCGTTCGAGATCGAATTGAACGAACGACATGATCGTTAGATCCTTGCCAAGTAGGTGATCTTGATGACAGCGCCTCGGTCGGACAGATCCCAGAGTGATTGATTGGAGCCGCGCTCTTCGTTGATCACGATGAAGAGATCGCTGCCGGGTCGATGAATCCAATTGAACCGGATGTTTGCCGAGACGCGGTTGTCGAGGCTGTTGTATTGGATGAGGGCGTTGAGGAAGACCCGCGTCGAGAATGCGTAGGCGAATCGGACTGATCCGATGTCGGCGGTGAACGCGCCCACGGGGAGGTCGACATCGTTGCGGACGTAGCTCAGGCCCACCGCAACGTGCGGGTCGGGATTCGCCGAGGCGGTGGCTCCGGCGGTCACGATGTGCCCGTCGTAGATCCCGCGTATCTCGCCATTCAACTGGAGCACGATGGGGTGATTGCTGCTGGTCGTGGCGAACCAACCGAACTGCCACGTGTCGTAGTCACCGACCGGCACCACGAGGTCTTCGAGGTCGAAGCTCTCGTCCAACCGCGTGAACCCCCGCTGATAGAAGAGGATAGCACTCTCACCGCTGTTCCACTGCGGGTTGACCCCGATGCCGGCTTGCCAGTCCTGTAACAGCCCGTCGGTGCGGGTGACATAGTCCCCGGCAACGAAAGAATCGACGCGCCGAAGGCCGAGAGCCGCCGGGCGCACGGTGAGGCGCGCAAATCCGTTGGTGCGGCGAATATCTTCGCGGGTGATGAACCCCATGTTGGCGGTGGCATCCGCAGTGATGTACAGGTGTTCTCCGGTGACACCCAATCGATCCGTCTGGAGGTCGAGTCCTAACCGGTAGGCCGTGCCCTCTCCACCGTCTCCTGACGCGGCGGTCCGCGCGACGAAGCCCTGAAGATTGAGCGGTCCGGCAGGCCAATAGGATGCGTCGACACCGCCGGCCGTGTTCCAGCCAACTGAGGAGCGACGATCAGTGACCATGGCCCCGACGTAGCCGCTGGCGCCGATGTCGCGCTTCACACGGGCGACCGCGAAGTTTTCCCGTGGGAGCCCGAACGCCCGGTCCGTCACTATGTTCAGCAACCCGACAGTCTGGCCACCCAGCCGGCCCGTGAGTCGCACGCCTCCGATGACGGGAACTTCGCGGGCATCGTCTTCGTCGTCATTGAGACCGATCTGCCGAGAAAAGAAAAGGAGGAACGGTGGCGTCTCGAAGAATCCCCGCGTGCCGAACTCGAAGATCCCGGCATTCTCGAGAAAGAACTCGCGCTTCTCGGGAAGGAAGAGCGAGAAGCGCGTGAGGTTCACCTGTTCGTCGTCCACTTCCACCTGAGCAAAATCGGTGTTGAGTGTGGCGTCGAGCAGCAGCCCCGGTCGCACTTCGTACTTGAGGTCCAAGCCGGCCTCCAGCCGCGGCTCGGTATCGATCCCCTCGAGCTCTGTTTGCTCTTGGGTCGCGCCACTCAAAACGTAGGGCTTGAGCTCCACGTTGATGCCTGCCCTCGGCAGATCACGGAGACCTTCGAGGTGGCCAGCCCGGCTGACCCGCAGAAACCCTTCGTTGGCTCTCGACCACGCGCTCCACAGGACCTCTTCGTTCTTGTGCCGAATGACACGGTAGACGTTGAATCCCCACACGCCACCGTCCGACGGGTAACGGAGGGTACGGAACGGGATTGCGAACTCGGCGCTCCACCCCTCCGCCGACCGATGGGCCCGCACGGTCCACACGCCTCGCCAATCAACGTTGAATTCCCGGCCCTCGTCCGTAATGAGCGCGTCGAACTCCGCGCCGTTGGGATTGGTCGCGAAGACGAACGCGTTCCGATTGTCGTGAAACGGATCGAACAGCAGCGCGACGGCATCATCACCGGCAAACACGGGGCGTCCGTCGAACGAGATCTCCATGACACGATCGCGCTGGAGAATCCGCGATATAACCGCATCGGGCTGGCGGCTGTGTGCCACGATTCCCACGTAGAGGGTCGTCGCATCGTACAAGACCCGAATCTCGGTTCGTTCAGTAGCCGGTGCACCCTCGAGCGGCTCTTGTTGCCGGAGTCCCGATGCCGCCGGTGCCGTACGCCAAGCCTCTTCGTGTAACCGGCCATCGAGATGGATGGTACCGGGCAGCGAGTCGTCGAGTCGCGTAGCGGCCACAGTTGGATGGGGTGCCTCCTGACCTCGACTTGGGGCGGCCAGCACGAGCGTGAGGATGGAGGCTACTGCGAGGCAGGGCGGCGCACGTCGGCGCGTGGGCGAGAGCGAGTCATGGCCGGACACCAGACGTTGCCGTCCCGCCCACTATGTCGGGCCCTGAGAGGGATGAACGGGCGCGCGCGCGTCGGACTTGCCTTCCATCCGATTGTCGAAGAAGCGTGTGGTCGGGTATGCGAAGTCCACGTCGTCGAATTCCGCAAAGGCCTCCAGGATGTCTTCCCAGATCGCCTCGGCCGTACCACGTCGTTTCCGCGGTTCACAGAGATAGCGGAGCGTGAGCAGCACGCCGTTGTCGACCACCGACGTGTACACGATCGGTGTGAGCGTCGCATAGAAGATCATGAAACGGCGAGAGAGCTCGCGAATTTGGTGCTCGGCGGTCTGTGTCAGGTGCGCCGCGTGCTTCTCCGCAATGGCGGTCATGGCGTCTTTGGCCGTGCGCCAGTTGCTCTCGAATGTGAGTACCACTGGGATCTCGTTCCAGATGTGCTGGAATCCCTTGGAGTAGTTCGCCAGGACCTCGGTGATCACCTTGCCGTTGGGGACGTGAACGATACGGCCGGTGCTTTGGTCCGCATCGACCCAATTCCCGATCTCGAGCAGTGTGAACTGGAAGATTCGGATGTCAATGACGTCACCGGCATGCGGACCAAGCTGAATCCGATCGCCTACTTCGAATGGGCGTCGCCACAGCACAAACATCCAGCCGGCCAGGTTGACAAGAAGGTCTTTGAGGGCGATCGCGATGCCGGCCGAGACGAGTCCCAGGAATGTCGCCAGCGATTGGAATCCCTCGAACCAGATGCGGCCGACGATCAGGATGCCGACGGGCACGAGCACGTAGGCGGTGGTCTTCTGCCAGCGGTACCGGATGCGAACGTCCTGGATCCGCCGCCACACGATTGCCAAGATGATGCGACGGATAATCCAGACGGCGAGAATGGCCGCCAGTGAGGTGCCGATGCGATCGAGCGTCTGCTCGCTCAGGCCCAGACTGGTCTGGAGCCAATTGCTGATCGCGGTCGTCCACTCGGCGAGTCTGTTCATGTCGGTTCCGGTTCGGGGATCATGGCTGCACGGAAAGGTGGTGGCAACAACGCGTGCTGGCCAGGGAGTCTTCCGCTCTCAGCGGAGCTTCGACAGGTCGGCGGGCTCCGCAATCCAGTGGTCCGGTTGGTGCTCCTCCAGAGTCCGCCGCGGGAAGGGGCCCCACAGCACGGCGCCCGTGGCAACGCCGGCGCCCCGGCCCGCATCGATGTCGTGTGGCGAGTCCCCCACGAAGATGGTGTCGGTTGTGCGGCTTCCAAGACGCTCGAGGGCGCGAACCACGGGCTCGGGATTCGGCTTGTGCCGCTCGACGTCGTCGGCAGTGACGACGACGTCGAAGAGACCATCGAATCCGCAGAGCGTGAGCCCGCGCTCTGCGCCATGACGCTTCTTGCTGGTGACGATCCCTAACCGCGTGCCGCGATCGCGCAGCTGGCCCACGGCTTCGAGGACGCCCGGGAACTCCTGCACCATCGCATCATGATGCTCGCGGTTGTGGTCGCGATACGTCGCGACCATCGCGTCGATCTCGGCCGGGTCGTTGGTGAACTTCTTGAACTGGACCCACAACGGCGTCCCGAGCCCCGCAATCCACACGTCGTCTGCCGGTGCGACGCCCCGGTGGGTCTCGAGCGTATGCCGATACGACGAGAGAATGAGCTCCGTCGAGTCGATGAGCGTCCCGTCGAGGTCGAAGAGGACCGTACTGAAGTGTTTTCGTGGCACGGACGGAATATACCGGACGGGCTCTGATGGGAGGCGCTGCGGCGCCAATCAGCGGTTCACCGAACGGAGAACACTGTGCGTACTTAGCCAGAGTCATTCCCCGGGCGCTATACTTACCTCCGACACGACTGCACGGCTGTCCTACGATTCGGAGACGCGGGATCACGACTGGTTCATGAGACGCTGCCACACATTGGCCTGGGCTCTTGCTCTCTTGCCCACCCTCCTGGTGGCGCAGGAGCATTCTGCTGCGCGGGTCAACGGATCCTCTCCCGTCATCGATGGTCGGATTGACGACGAGAGTTGGCAGTATGCGCCCGTCCTCGGTGATTTCCTGCAACGCAACCCGATGGAGGGTGCGGCGCCCAGCGAATCCACAGAGGTTCGGTTTCTCTACTCCGAGCACGATCTCTTCGTGGCGTTTCGGGGCTTCGATCGCGAACCGAGCCAAGTGCACGGCCTGCTCCACCGGCGCGATCAGCGAAGATCATCCGACTACTTCAGCCTCTTCATCGACACCTACCTCGACAAGCGCACCGCGTTCGAAATCAGTATCAATCCGTCCGGCGCCCGCCGCGACGTCCTGATTTATGGAGATGGCGCGGGTCGGGATGAGTCCTGGGACCCGGTGTTCGATTGGGCGACGTCGACCGATTCTCTGGGCTGGACGGTCGAGATGCGGATTCCGTTCTCGCAGCTCCGCTTCCCGTCGAGTGACTCGCTGGTGTTCGGGCTCCGGGTGCGCCGCAGCATCAACCGGCGCAACGAGGAGGTCAATTGGCCGTTCGTCCCCCGCGATCAAGCGGGTGAGGTGTCGAACTACGGCCGGCTCGTCGGGATGAACGGCGTTCCAGCGCCGCGCCGACTCGAGGTGCTGCCGTACATGGCCGGCAGTTCGGCGTTCGAGCCCTCCGAGGATGGCAATCCGTTCGCGACGGGCCGTCGATCGCAGTTTCGCACTGGCGGTGACGTCAAGTTCGGCCTGACCAGCGGTCTCACGCTCGATCTGACGGTGAACCCGGATTTCGGACAGGTCGAGGCGGATCCGGCGGAGGTGAACCTCACGGCGTTCGAGACCTTCTTCTCCGAACGCCGTCCGTTCTTCGTTGAGGGGACCAACCTCTTCCAGTTCGGGCTGCAACCGCCCGAGCGTCGCGAGTTCGGTGGTGGGGGTCGCGGGCAGGAAGGGCTGGTGTACACGCGCCGGATTGGCCGTTCGCCACAAGTCGATGCCGAGAGCGACGATGGTTACGCAGAAGAGGTTCGCCAGACCACGATTTTGGGCGCTGCCAAACTGAGTGGGCTCGTCGGCGGCGGGTGGTCGGTCGGCTTGGCGCAGGCGGTCACGGGCAAGGAGCAAGCGGCCATTGTCGACGGAGCCGGTGTCGAAGGTCGCGTACCTGTCGAACCGCTCACGAGCTACACGGTGCTGCGGGCCCAACATGTGTTGCCGCCGGGCCGGTTGGCGTACGGCTTGATCGGGACTGGGACGATTCGTCGGCTCGACGAGGCGGCATTCGATGAGCTTCACGAGCGAGCCTTCACGGGCGGGTTCGATCTCGTGGCGCGGTTCGGGCAGGACCAATACGAGTTTGCGACCGCCGTGACCGGCTCTCGCGTGGAGGGTTCGGCGGAGTCGGTCACTGAAACGCAACGCCGCTCCTCTCGGTACTTCCAGCGGCCCGATCAGACGCACTCGATCCTCGATTCGTCGCGCACGTCGCTCTCAGGGGTGGCGGGATACGCGCGGCTCGCCAAGGTGGTTGGGTTCGTCACCTGGGACCTGCGCTACGGCACGCGGAGCCCCGGGTTCGAGACCAATGACCTGGGATTTTTGCGGCGGGCCGACATCCACGAGCAGAGCGCCGAGCTGGAGCTTCGGTGGCTGGAGCCGGGCCCCGTGTTCCGGGAGTTCCAGTGGCGGTTCGAGGAGCAGGCCGAGTGGAGTTGGGGAGGGGAACGGGGGCGAACCTCGTTCGAGACGCGGGCCTCGGCCGACTTCCTCAACTACTGGAGTGCCGACGTCAACGTGGAGCGTAGCCTGCCGAGTCTCAGCACGCGTCTGTTGCGCGGTGGTCCCGGCTTTTCAGAGCCCGGTGAGTGGCAGTTCCGCATCGGCGGCCGCACCGATTTCCGCCGCCCAGTCTCGTTCAACGCGGGGGCGAACGTGACGCTCGAGGATGAGAGCGGGGCACGTCAGTGGGGTGCCAACAGCAGTGTGCGGTGGCGCCCACCCGGAAGTCTCTCCCTCAGCCTCGAGGGGCGAGTGAACTGGGGCACGACCGATCGGCAGTACGTGACGTCGGAAACCGTGGGCGACTCGACCTATTACGTCTTGGGATTCATCGACCGCCGTGAGGTCTCGCTCACGCTGCGCGCGGATGTGGTGTTGTCCCCTCGCATGTCGTTCGAGTTCTACGCGCAGCCGTTTGTGTCGGCCGGTCGCTATCCGCGCCTCAGTCTCGCGGCCGATCCAAAGGCCTCGGCGTACGCGGATCGGCTGGACCCCTTGGAGAGCGATCGTCTCACGCGACCGGGTGGAGACACATCCGTCGAGGTCGACGTCGACCGAGACGGTGCGGTCGATTTCGAGTTCGACGAGCCGGACTTCCGCGTCGTGTCGCTGCGCACCAACGCCGTGCTCCGGTGGGAGTTCCGGCCCGGCTCGACGCTGTTCCTCGTGTGGCAGCAGAACCGTCGGGGGAGTCGTGCGACCGGTGACCTCGATGCCGGGTCCGCCCTGTGGGACGCGTTCGAAGAGCCCGGCACCAACATCTTTGCGGTGAAGATCGCCTACTGGTTCGGATTCTGACCCGCCCGTCCTGGATCGGATCGCTGTCGACAGCAGGGAGCATACGATGCGTACACTGAACAGACTGGTCATTTCCACGCTGCTACTGTTAGCCGTCGCTGTTGGGCCAGCGTCGGCCCAACGCGCCCCGTCGCGCGAGGATCTCAAGCAAGAAGTGCTCGAGCAGGTCATCTCTATGGAGAAGCAGTCGCAGGAGATGGTCGATATGGTGTTCAGTCTCGGGGAACTCGGGTTCCAAGAACACCGCACGGTGGCGTATCTGACAGACATTCTCCAACGCGAGGGCTTCCGCGTCGACATGGGATGCGCCGGGATGCCCACCTGTTACGTCGCGTCGTGGGGCAGCGGGAAGCCTGTGATCGGCATCATGGGAGACATCGACGGACTGCCCGAGACGTCACAGCGGCCGGGCGTAGCGTATCACGACCCACTGATACCCGGTGGCCCCGGTCACGGCGAAGGCCATAACAGCGCCCCGGCGGTCGATATCGTCGCGGCCATCGCCGTCAAACGGGTGATGGAGAAGTACGGGCTCCCGGGTGAAGTGCGCGTGATCCCGGGGGTTGCCGAGGAATTGGTGGCGAGCCGCACGTACATGGTGATGGCCGACCTGTTCGACGGCATGGATGCCATGCTCTCGACCCATGTGAGTAGCCGCATGTCGACCACGTACGGCATCTCCGGTTCGGGTCTGGTCTCGACGATCTTCACGTTCAGTGGCAAGAGTGCCCATGGTGCCGGCTCCCCATGGGCGGGACGTAGCGCACTCGACGCCGTCGAGCTCATGAACACAGGCTGGAACTTCCGGCGCGAGCATCTCCGCCTGCACCAGCGCTCCCACTACGTCATCGTGAACGGTGGAAGCCAACCGAACGTCGTGCCGTCCCAGGCATCGGTGTGGTACTACTTCCGTGAGCTGGATTATCCTCGCATCAAAGAGCTGCACGAGCTGGGACAGACGATGGCGCAAGCCGCGAGCATGATGACGAGCACCACGGTGGAGGAGCGGATTCTTGGTTCGGCGTGGCCGCAGACCTATAACAAGCCGATGGCGGAGCGTATGCACCGGAACATGGAGGCCGTTGGCATGCCGCCGTGGACCGACAAGGACGTCATGCTGGCCAAGGCGGTGCAGCGCGAGCTGGGCCGCGACACGACCGGGCTCCCCATGGAAGTCGATTCACTGCGCGAGGCGGATCAAGGGATGGGTGGCGGGAGCGACGATATCGCCGAGGTGTCGTGGATCGTGCCCACGGTGCGATTGCGCTATCCCGCGAACATCCCGGGAACCACCGGTCATCACTGGTCGAGCGCGATCGCGATGGCGACGCCGATCGCGCACAAAGGGGCCAACTACGGGAGCCGAGTGATCGCCATGACGGCAATCGAGCTGATCGCCGACGAGGACTTTCTCGAAGAGACGCAACGGTACCATCGCGATGTCCAAACCGCCGACATGCAGTGGACGTCGCTCATTCCAGAGGGAACGCCACCACCCATCCACTTGAATGCAGACAAGATGGAGCGCTTCCGTCCTGCGCTGGAAGCACTGGTGTACGACCCGACTCGATATGCCACCTATTTGGATCAGCTGGGCGTCGACTATCCGACGATTCGCAGAGAGCCATGACCCACGGTGTGAAGGAGACGAGCATGGGCCGTTT
>Ga0224512_10002804_pt1 | contig 15704 bp, 15 predicted proteins | sample SF_May12_sed_USG_4_FD_169103 | JGI IMG/M metagenome (GOLD analysis project Ga0224512, IMG submission 169103) | Sediment microbial communities from San Francisco Bay, California, United States - SF_May12_sed_USGS_13 | ecosystem: Environmental > Aquatic > Marine > Sediment | place: USA...
CGCGCCAGCCCGAGCACCTCGTCAATGCGTTCTTGTGCAGACACCAGGTCGCCGTCTTTAAGATCGATGCGTGCAAGGCGCACGGTCACCTGCGCCGCGCGCGACGTGTCGTCGATTTCGTCAAACAAAGCTTTTGCTTGTGCGTAAGTTTCGCGTGCGTCACCGAGTTCGCCGTTTCTGAATTCTGCCTGGCCAAGCTGCGACAGGCTGGTCGCCATGAACAATCGGTCGTTGGCCTCGCTGGCGATCTCGTAGGCTTCGCTTGCCGCCGCTTTCGCATCGCCAAACCGGCCATCGTTTCGATAAAGAACCGACAACATGCCGAGAATTCGACCCTGGCCGACGCGATCACCGATTTCACGTCGAATGGCGAGCGACTCCAGGTGCATGGGCTCTGCCTCGTCGATCCGACCCTGGATACGGCGCAGGTAACCGAAGTTATTCAACATCATGGCTTCGTTGCGCCTGTCGCCGGTTGCGCGAAACGCTTCCAGCGCCTGCGACAGATGCTGCTCCGCCTGCTCGAACTTGCCTTCGGCCATGTCGATATTGGCGAACGCCGCGGGCAGTTGTCCCGGCAGGATGCCGCGTTTGGCTTCGGTGTACGCGACCGTCGCGCGGGCCAGCAACGCACGTGCTTCATCGTATTCGCGTCGGTCCTTGGCATTGATCGCAAGATTGTTGAGGATCATGCCCTGCGCAATGCGGTCGCCGGCCTGCTGCGCAATGTTGAGGCCTTTGCGCAGCGTCTCGCGTGCCGCATCGCCGCGGCCGGTGCGTATGTACACCGTACCAAGGCCATGGTGAGCCAACGCTCGCAAGGTCGTGGCCGGTTCATCCGGCAGGGTGTCCAGGATCTCGATGAACCCAGCCTCAGCATCCTGCCATCGTCCGAGTATGCGTGAGCAGCTCGCCCATTCGTAATGCGCACGCGTGATCGCGTCGGTGGCCGACTTGACGATTTCAAAAAGCTGCAGGGCATCGGCACAGCGGCCCTCGAGTGAGAACGCGAGACCGCGTGAATACGCTTCGTTGATGAACGCATCCTCTCCAATAACCGTAATTTCGCCGCTCATGCCGGCCCGATCGTCGAGCATGCTCGTGACGCTGCGGATCATGCCCCGCAGAAGGGCAGTGGGTTCCGGACCGACCATCGTGCCGCGCTCGACCTGGCCATCGACAGACTGCAGTGCGTACGACAAGCGAAGGGTGCCGGCGTTTTGCTCGAGGCGTGTACGCAATAAATGGCTTGCGCCATAAATGCCCCGCAGTTCGTCGAGGGCCGCGGCGGCGCTTTCGTCGTTGGGCAAACCGTTGGTCTCGGCAAAGCGAATGACATCCGACAAGCGCATGACGCTCAGTTTGCTGCTCTGCGTGACGAGTTCGCTCGCGAAGCCCATGAGGCCAAGTCGCGTCCAGTCGTATTCGCTGTCGTCGGTCAGGTTTTCGACCGGCATGATTGCAAGGTGCACGGATTCAGTCGGCGTATTTTCAGGCCACAGGTACGCTATGAATCCGAGTAGCGTGACAACAATTGCGGCAGCCAATACTCGCGGCAGTCTCGACAAGGGCTCGCGATCGGGCGTCTCGGCCGCGATTGCTTTATCCGACAGCGGGGCTATGAACTGGTAGCCATGCCCGTGCACGGTGCGGATGACGGCCTGCGTATCGGCACTGTCGCCGACGGCCCGGCGCGCTTTCATGATGGCGCGCGTCAGGGCCGTCTCCGAGACGATCGTTCCGGTCCAGACCGCGTCCTGAATCTCGTCCTTGTCCACGGCCCGGTGCCGTTGTTCGATCAAATAGAGCAGCAGGGCAAATACCTTGGGCTCAAGCGGCACCAGCTCGCCATTCCGGCGCAGCTCGCGCCGATCGGGGTCGAACTCGCAATCGGCAAAGCAGATCACGTTGGTAGACGTCTCGCTCATGTGCTCCCGGCTGCCGGTCACTGGACGGTCAGCATATGGTCAGGCCTTGGTCATGACTCCGAAGCTTATCCGCACCAGACTCGCCCCCAGAGAAAACAATCTCTATTTCAACAACTTAAGTCTATCTCGATGGAGGAAACACCTATGAAACGCATCGCAATGTTGACCTATGGCATCGTTTGTTATGCCGTCTTTTTCGCCACGTTCTTGTACGCAATTGGCTTCATCGGCAACCTGATCGTACCAAAATCCATTGATTCGGTGCCCACGATGTCGCTCGGTACAGCCCTGTTCGTGAACACGCTTCTGCTGGTCGTGTTTGCCGTACAGCACAGCGTCATGGCGCGACCGTGGTTCAAGCGTGCCTGGACACGCATCGTCCCGGTTGCTGCCGAGCGAAGCACCTACGTGCTGTTCTCGAGTCTTGCGCTGATTCTCCTGTTCGCGCTGTGGCAGCCGATGGGCGGCGTCGTCTGGGCCGTGCAGAACGAGGCGGCGCGCATCGCGCTTTATACGGCATACGGTTTCGGCTGGCTGCTGGTGCTCGTGAGCACCTTCGCAATCGATCACTTCGACTTGTTCGGCCTGCGCCAGAGCTGGCGTTATGCGCGCGGCGTCGCGTACGAGCCACCGGTATTCAAGCAGCCGATCCTGTATCGCATTGTTCGTCACCCGCTGTACGTCGGTTGGCTGTTCGTTATGTGGGCAACGCCGACAATGACGATCGCACACCTCTTCTTCGCTATCGTCGCCAGCCTGTACATCCTGGTTGCGATTCAGCTCGAGGAACACGACCTCAAGACTGCGCACCCGGAATACGAAAGTTACAAGCGGCGCGTGCCGATGCTGATTCCGGCAGTTGGTCGCCTGTTCAGGAAACCGGTCGCACCGGCCGCCAGTTAAATGACATTAACCGGGGTCCGGCTTTCGAGCGGACCCCAATTTTTTATAAAAGGACAATTACCATGATTGCAATCTCCGCAGACAATTCACCAGGCACTCGCACCAAATGGCTGAAACGAGCAGGCATGGCGGGCTTCTGGTTCTTCTTCATCAAGGGAATATTGTGGCTCGCCGCACCTTTTGTTTTTTACTTCATGCTATAAGGCTCGCGGCGTCTCAAGTCGACCGGATCGATTAGTTCATCGGAGAACGGAGCGCAGCGAGTCCATCCCGCGGCAGCATTGCTAGAATTTCTTCATCAATTTGGCGACGCGGTCGCGAAGCACCTCGGGACTATCATTTTTTGCCGTCTTTTGAATGCGTTGGCGGAGCGCCCTCTCCATTTCTATGCGCGAGAAGCAACTCCGGCAATGGTCGAGGTGATGTTCGAACTCGGCAATCGCATCGGGATCGTCGATTTCGCCGTCGAGATAAGCATAGAAAGCCTCGATCGCGTGCAGGCATCCGATATCATGTTTCATGGTTCATACCTTCGTGTGATCCTGGCCGCTGCTCCCAGAGCGCTTTCTGCAACAGCGTGCGACCACGTTTCATTCTCGAGCGGACGGTACCCGGTGCGATACCGAGTACTTCCGCGGTTTCATCGTAAGTAAATCCCTCGACGTTGACGAGTAGGATGACCGCCCTGAACGCTTCCGGCAGATCGTCGAGTGCTTCCAGCAACTGCTCGCCGAGTAGATTGTTAAAAAACTCTCGTTCGGGGTTCGACCACCAGATCAGGAAGTCGTCAGATTGTTCGTTGAGTAACGTCGCGAGGTCGTCGTCGTCATTCTTACCATCGTTGAAACTCGCTTCGATCGGTCGAATCGACTTTTTGCGATAGTCGCTGATAAACGTGTTATGCATGATTCGAAATATCCACGGGCGAAAGCGGGCCTGGTCGTTGAGCGTGTCGACGGAAGCCCAGGCTTTCGCCACGGACTCAGCGACCAGGTCCTCGGCGTCGGTGCTCGTGCGGGTCAGTCGCAACGCTACGCTGTACATCGAATCGATGTGGCGTTCGACACCACCGGCAAAGAATGCTTTCGTCTCGTGGTCCGTCATTCAGAACGTAATGGCCTCGGCACCCTGTTGCACGACGTCCAGCATGGCGACAGATCCGGCGAGTGTCACACCATCCATCAGGCTCTCCTGATCGTAACCCCGTACGCCCGCGCAAGGAGGGCAAACCAGTATTTTTCCACCCGACTCGACGACCGTATTGATCATGTCTTTGATTGTCGGATCGAGCGGGTTCAGGCGCGCATGCTCGGTCGCACCCTTGCGTACCCAGTCAACGCCTGAGCTGACAAGGAACATCGTCACCTCCATGCCGCTTGCGACACCGCCGTTCGCGACACTCCACGCCACTGACGAACGCTCGTCATTGAATCCACTCGTCACAATCACCACCAGTTTCTTCTGTTCCGACATAATCTCTCTCCAAATGTAAGCTGTAAGATATCCCTGAATCGGGCGCTTGGTAGTTATGACGCAGGAGCGGCGAATTCAGGTCCCGACCTTTTGAAAAACCGATCGCTCGCGACAAGAATGACGTCGAGCTCACCTGGCAACAGCGATGACGTCGTGAATGCGGGCATGATGCTCATTGCCTTGATCCGACACGGATCGTCAACCGATAGGGCCCAGCCCCAGCCGTATGCGTCCGCAGAACTCAGTCTGTTTCCGCTCCGGCATCGGGTGGAAATGAAATGCCCGGATATCCCGAACGATGCGTTCGATCGGGTGGCCGCGGAAAAAGCCCTCACCGCCAACGGTTTCAGCTGCGAGTTCAACGGTCTTTTTGACGCTGTCTGCTGCGATGGTCTTGCGTGTGAGAATATCCGCCGTCAAGTCGAGGCTGGGTGAGAAACCGTAGCCATCGACCCTGGCAACCATGTCGCGGTATGCCAGTTTGGCGACGGTAAGTGCGTTGCGCATCTCGCCGACGGCTTGCGCACCACGTGCGCTACCCTTGACTGATCGTATGGCTTGCTCCACCGCCGCTTCCGCGAGCCCGACATAGCATCCGACGATAATCGGTAACGCAACCGGGACGATGACGTCCCACATCGGGTGCCACTTACCGGAGGGACGCCTCGCAACGATTGCTTTCTTCGGCACAAACACGTCGCGCATCAGGATGTCGTTCGATCCAGTGCCGCGCATGCCTAGCGTATTCCAGTTGTCCTGGATCTCTACTCCCTCGGACTGCATCGGAATTGCAAAGTGCAGCACTTCCGGACCGTCGCCGTTCTCGTGGATGGCGCTGGTCACAAACACGTCCGCGCCAGGTCCGCCACTGCAAAAGCGCTTGTGCGCGTTAACTCGATAGCCACCCTCAACCGGAACGGCTTCGCCACTCGAGAAGAGCCAGTCATTCGCACCGGTACCGGAGATCACGAGTTCATTCGCGGCGATGTTGCGTAGCGTCGCTTCTGCCTGATCGTCGCCGCGCAGGAACTTGAACACGTTCACGGCTACCGGGTGCGAGTGCATAGCGAAAGAAAGCGCCGTCGAACCGCAATGCCGGCCAAGTTCGCGGACGATATCGCAAAGCTCGGCGAGGCTCGCGCCCCCGCCATTGAGTTCCCGTGGAATCGCAGCCGAAAACAGTTTTGCTTCTTTGAGGAGCGCGTAATTGTCGGCGACAAAGCTGCCTTCGTCATCATGCCGGGCAGCATTCTCTGCCAGCGAGGCGCCGAGTTCTCGTACGGTCCCGATCCAGTCATTTTCTACATTCATGATATTCGCCACTGCTTGTCTCATGACATTCTTCCAATTCTGTTATCAACAGCTGTAAGTGTAGGTTGCGACCGTCTTTGCTCAAGTACGGAATTTGTACCTAGTGGATCAAACGCCGCGGTGCGCACATATTCCCTGCCGGAATAACACAGGGGCTCGAGTTCACCGGCCACGGAAAAGTGCACCCGGCCCAGCAGAATGGTGTGCGTGCCTGCTGGTATCGCGCCGTAAAGTTCACAGTCATACCCGGCCGCGGATTCCGCCAACATAGGCGACGGGTCGAAGGTCCAAGCGCTTTCGTCGAACTCATACGGCCGGTCGCCGCGCCCGGCAAAACGGTCTGCAAGTACGCGTTGCTTTACACCAAGCACGTTGATCGAGAAACGGCCGTTCGCGCAAATGACATTGTGCGCAGGTGAGGTTTGGTTGATACACACCAGCACCATGGGGGGCTCAACCGAAACCGAGACCATCGAACTCACCGTTATCCCGGCACGGCCTGCAGCGCCCTGGCTGGCAACGATCGAGACACAATTCACGGTATTACGCATTGCTGCTTTGAACGCATTGGCAGCAGATTTGCTTTGCATCTGATCGAGTGCGGCGTTCATCTCGTTCTCCGTCCATCATTGATATGCACAGGATCACAGCAGTGCTCGGTCGCAACAAGTACAAAAATTGTACTGATCGAGCCGCCCATCTGGCGTAGAATCGTGCGCATGAAGGGATTTGGACAATTCTGCCCCGTGGCAAAGGCGACGGAAGTGCTCGGCGAGCGCTGGACACCGCTGATTATTCGCGAATTGCTTTGTGACGACCAAAGCTTCAACACGCTCAGGAAAGGTGTTCCGCTCATGTCGCCGTCGTTGCTGTCGAGCCGCCTGAAGTCGCTCGAAGCGGCGGGTGTTATCGACCGCATTCGCAGCGGCAAGAACGTCAAGTACCGGCTGACCGAAGCCGGCAAGGAGTTGCGGCCGATCGTGGAGCAACTTGGTGTCTGGGGTCAGCGGTGGGCGCGCAGTGATATGAGCAAGGTAGATCTCGACCCGGGGCTGCTCATGTGGGACATGCACCGAAATATTGACGCCTCGTACTTTTCGGCTAACCGAACTGTCCTTCGATTCGAATACTACGATTTTCCTCCGAAACAGCGGCTGTATTGGCTCGTTGTTGAGAATGGCGACGTCGACATTTGTGTAAAAGACCCAGGTCACGATGTCGATCTGTTTGTTCGCTGCCCGCTCAAAACCATGACGCATATCTGGATGGGCGACATGACCGTCCCCAGGGCACGTCGCAAACACGGACTCGAACTGACCGGCAATGCAGCGATCAAACGCGATATGGAATCCTGGATCGGTCGCAGCCAGCTGGCCGGCATTCCCGCCGCAAGATGAGTACAAATTTAGTACTTATATAGTTCATTTTCTGTACTTATTTTGGTCACGTCATCAACGAAGAATTTCTCCCGAACCTTCAGACACGGGAGAAATTCCAGATGACACTTTTTACAGATCATCCAGCTGCGCAGGGTTTTACTTACACCACGCACTTTGCATTTGCGGCGGGAATCGCGTTCCGACTTTTGCGATCGGCGCTTGCGTTCGCAATACACGCCATCTTTCCCTTTGCCTCCATAGAGCTCCGGCTAGACCTCGAGGCGACGTCGGCCTACCTACTCGCGCGCAATCGGTTTGTCGAGCAGTCGGCGCTTACTGGTGCTAACGGCAAAGATGTGCAAGACGGTGAACGGCCGTTGCTTGCGTGAGTTTTGCGTGAATGAGCTGTGCATCGTCGTGCACCGTGATGCAATTTGAACAACGGACGCCCCGGTAACCTGTTGAAAAACATAAATAGAATCCAACACATAGATTTCTGAAAATCCGCGTGTCGGTGGCTGATTGATTCGAATCGCCCCGAGGCGATTCTCAGCCCTACGGGGCGCACTTCGTGCGTCCTGATTCGCATCGCGAATCGGTCCGCCCATGGCCACCACAAAAATCGGGGGACTGTCCCTCTGGGACTGTCCCCATTTTTGTCTGGCCGGCGTGAAACCACCACCGAAGGCTTGGTCACAGTATGTCACTGTCCCCGGTGGAGCTGCTCTAATTGAGTATTACCTGACAGCAATCCAGCTTTTGTGGACGGCGAATACGTTTATTCCCGTGGCCTTTTATTCCAGGCGAACAGCGCAAGCAACATAGAAACAACCGACGCCGAAATCCAGAAGTAGAACGCGGTATCGAACGAGTAGGTTGTCACGCCATCGACAACGGTCTTGGTATTTTCGATCAATATGCCGCTTATCCAATCTTGCGATGCGGCACCAAGATATGAGAACAAGCCGATGATACCTTTGACCGCTCCTGCGGCGCCGACCGGCATGAGATCAACGGCGATGAGACCAGCGAGAAATACGATCAGACCGCCAATGGCAAATCCGAAGGCCGCGAGTGCAATGGTGTCAATCAGGATTTGACCAGGTGGTGAGTAATAGAAAAGACACATCGAGCCAATCAAGAGCAACCCATAGAGCAAGGTCGGCACGTTCCGTCGTGCGCCAAAGAACCGATCAGACAAAAAGCCGGAGAAAACAGCGCCGAGCAAGCCGAATATCGGATAAGCCGCCATTGCTGACGCTGCGTCGACAAGCTCATATCCTTTGCCTTCCTGTAAGTAAAATATTGCCCAGCTGTTTATCGCGTAGCGAGCCATGTACATACATGCGCTACTTAGACCGAGAACCCAGACAATCGGACTCTTGAGTACCAGCAACTGCAGCGAACCAGTCGATGCCTCAGTAGGTTTGCCGGCCGTGTAGTCCTTCTTGTAATCCGCAACATTCGGGAGACCGTATGTCTGTGGCCTGTCCGCCAGGTTGATGTATAAAATCACGGCAACGATGACGCAGGCGATACCAGGTCCCCAGAAACCCCAGCGCCAACCGAAGGCGTTGACGATCAGCGCCGTGCCGACAAACGTCAGCCCTTCTCCAATATTATGCGCACCTGCCCACAGACCGTATCGAGTGCCCCGTTCCCGGTTGCTAAACCACTGGCATATTGACACGACGCTGGGAGCCGAGCCGATAGACTGAAACCATCCGTTGAACGTCCAAAGTATGGCGAACAAAGCGAAGTTGCTCACCGAACCAAATAAAAGGTTGGCAAATGCCGAGAACAGCAATGCGATCGACATAAATCGTCTGATGTTCGCACGATCGGCGAGGAAGCCATTGAAAAACTTGCCGAAGGCGTAGACGAAGAGCAACATCGATCCGATGATGCCCATTTGCTCTACAGAAAGGACGCCTTCATCAAGCATCGGCTTTTTGGCGACCGACAAGCTTAGACGACAGGTGTAAAAGAATCCGTAGCCGAGGACCAGCCAAACGAACACTCGCAGGCGCCGCTTTTGGAATAAGGTGTGAATCTTATCGGCGTCGGCAATCGGCGGGCTATCCGGGCCGGTCGCAAACCACCTGATGATGCGTTTCATTGTTGGCCGATTTCCGGCATTTTTATTTTCAGCACTTTCCGGTTGCCCTTGTTAATGGCCCAGAGATATCGTCCGGGCATGGATCGATCCCACGCGATACCCTGACCTTCAAGGACTGGAGTTCTGACCGTTGCTATCCAACTCAGGGTCGATCCCGCGTCTGGAATTCGCATAACGTAGATTTCGCCCAAGTCGTGACCGGTGAGATAAAGCATTCCATCCGGTCCCCAGGAACCGCCGGAATTACTCATCGGGCGCATTCTATCGAGTATCTCCAGAGGCAGAGTCCACGCCTGCAATATTCGAAAATCGTCGTCGAGTTTGACTACCTGGGTATTATTCGTATGCCCATAAGGCGCCATTTGTCCGTTTTGAACCTTGTCATAGTTTGCGAATGCCCCCCACCAAAACCCATCGTGCCGATCCAACCAGGTAAGCGAGCCGCGGCTGATGCCAAAACTGTGTGACGATACATGCCGCATCGTGCCAGCGTCCCATACCTCCACCGAACTCGTCATTGGCGATACCGGATAGTTTGAGTGCGACGCATAAAGCCGGCCATCAAGCTCCATCAAGCTATCCAGGTGAATCAACGGCTCGCCTTCGGCACGTCCGGCCCATTGTGCGATAGCCGCACCAGTCGATTTATCGTGCTTGGATATTGCGAAGTTGTTGACCGCATAGAAATGGCCGGCGTCAACCGCAACGCCTTGACGCGCGTTGCTCACTTCGAATTGTCGCATCAGTTCGGCTTCATATATTCGCCTCTCGTCCGCGTCACCGACGCCTGCGACCAGTAACAGGGACATCACCAGCTTCGGCAAGAAAGAAGAGGCGTCAACGTGCCCCATTTTTCCGGCATACGGCTGACACTTTGAGGTCCAGGCGACCATAACTTTCTTCAAATGCGTCCTCAGTTCCATCAGTTCTACCGAATTGCCGGATTGTGGTTACTGTAGTGCTCAGCAGCGCCGCCGCGCCTAAACTGGCATTTCGTATTTTATAGAGTCAACAACGATATTGCCTATACGATTTGCCGATACTGTGGCAGGATTCGACACATGCAACATGGCAGCATGATGTGAAACGCCGCCTCTTCCTTCGGCAAAGCGTTGGCGCCGCGGCCTGCGCCGTCAGTGCATCAGTGCTCGGCATACCGAATGTAACGCTTGCTGCTAAGCACGACGCGGCTCGTCTACTCGGCCTGAAGATCACCGACATCCGCACTTTTGTCATGGACGCAGGCGGCGACGAGAATTACGTATTCGTAAAAATATACACAAACCAGGGGCTAACAGGTCTTGGCGAGGCGACGCTGCCGTCAAAGGCGCTGACGATCAGCCAAGCGATTCTGGAGCATAAACGCTACCTCGTTGGCCAGGATCCAACCGAAATCGAGCGGCACTGGCAAGCGATGTTTCGTGGCCCTCGGTATCGGGGCGGACCGATAATGATGTCAGCAATTAGCGCCATTGATATCGCCTTGTGGGACATATTCGGCAAGGCGCTTGAATTGCCGGTATGGCAGTTGTTAGGCGGTAAAGCGCGAGATCGAGTGCGGGTCTATCCGAAGCCAGGCTGGGGCAATAGCCCGGATGAGATGGGTGAATTGTGGCTTGCCGCCAAGGAAAGCGGTTGGACAGCTGGCAAGAGCGGTTTCTTTAAACCGGAAGGCGGCGTCATGCGCCAGGACAAGGCACTTGCAGATTCGGTTGCCCGTGTTCGAGCCATTCGGGCGGCGGTTGGAGATGATTTCGATATTTGCATCGATCTGCATGGCAAGCCCACGACGGCATTCGCCGTGGAATTTTGCCGCCAGGTGGAAGACTATCGCCCTTACTTTGTCGAAGAGGCCACACAAGCAGAGGACCTCGGCGAACTGCGACATCTGAGAGCGCATACACGAGTACCGCTCGCCACTGGTGAACGTTTGTTCACGAAATACGCATTCGGCGAGATTTGTGCTGAGCACCTCGTGGACTACGTTCAACCGGACGCCATCCATTGTGGTGGCATCACCGAAATGCGCAAAATCGCGGCGATGGCAGATACCTTCAGAATCGAAGTGCTGCCCCACAATCCGAATAGCCGCGTCTGTACATTTGCATCGCTGCATTTCTGCGCGGCGACACCGAACGCGACGCTGCTTGAAATCAGTGGGTCGGAACGCGACAAATGGGACGATCTGTTCTTTGGCGCCACAGTGGAGTATCGGAACGGCTTTGCAGAGTTGCCAATCAAGCCCGGCCTTGGAATCGACCTCGACGAGTCAGTCGCTGCAAGGTCACCCTACGTGGAGAAGGACTGGCATGGGCCGAGATTTGAGGACGGCGCCATTGCGGACAGGTAGCAGAGCAACCTGCAATTTATGAGCAATAAGCGATAGCGAAAAGTTGCGCATCACTTGAAATATGGCAACGGCTCATAGTACTCGCCACCTTTGATCGCACTTTCGTAACGGGACCGCGACAGCTCGTCCATTTTTTCCTTCCAAGTTGCCACTCCGTTGACCAATTCGGACGCATGCAGCTGCAGTGGCTCCCAGACAGCCTCGCCGCGATAATTGATAACGTTGTATTCCAGCAAGGGATCGGCACTCCTCATATCGAAGGTTAGTAATCCGAAATTGACACTGCCAAAATACACTTGGCGAATTCTTGCCTCGGGTCGGCGTTCCAGGAAACTATCCGATGTATCTTGCGCGAGCGGTGACGATGTCAGATCGTAATAGTCGTATCCACCTTTGTCGGACCAGGGTATCGCATTGAGCTCAGCGACATGTGTGTCACCAGACACCAGAACGACGCCATTGATACCTTCATCTCGAATATAGTCGAAGAGCTCGTTGCGCTCCGTCAGGAAAGCGGCCCAGCTGTCATCGCCAGAACCCTTGGCGGCGGACCAACCGCTTCCTGATAGCAGGACTTTGAATGGCGCACTGCTGGCCTTTAGTCCGGACTTTAGCCAGCTTTTTTGCACTGCGCCCAACATCGTCTTGCCTTTCAGATCGGGCGCGGTGTTCGGATCGCGGTAGTATCGAATATCAAGAAAAAAGAAGTCCACGCCGCCATATTGATATTCGAAGAACACGCCCGGCGTGTCGTCGAGCCCATAGGCCGGGTTGGCCCAGTATTTTCGGAAGGTACTTAAGGCCTTGTCTTTGAATGGGTTGGTTCGATCGCCATTGTTGATGCCAAAATCATGATCATCCCAGATGGCCAGCTGTGGTATTCGTGGCGCGATTGGCTGAAATAACCTTGCTCCTCGTTGTCGTTGGTACTCCTCACTCAAGACCGTTGCTTGTGCGCTGTCACCATAGATGTTGTCACCAAGCCATACGAATAGATCAGGGTTTGCTGAATCGACGGCCCGCCAGATTATCTGATCCGGATCTTTCGCGTATCGAGCACAAGATCCCGTTGCGACACTGAATATCGCCGGAGACCCGGGGTCGCGCGCCGTAACAAAGTTGTGCACAGGGACGTCCGTCGCATAGCCGCCGCGCTCTCCGTCGAGGAGCACTCGATAGAAATACCGGGTACCTGGCTTCAGATCGCCTGCCAAGATCGTTACCGCTAAATCGTCTGCGACCTGCGCACGCAACGGCTGGGTTATACGCTGTTCTTCGAAATGCGGCGATTCGCTAATTGCAATGGCAACCAGGAATTCATCGCTGACTCTGACCCAGACCTGGATCGAAGTTGGCGTTACGGCGCCTAGCATCGGTCCCTGAAGCACGCGGGCCTTTGAGAGACTCGCCTGTGCGCGAGATTGCCTCGAAAGCAACGACAAAGCCGGCAACAACGATCCACCGAAAGCCAGCATCCGCATGAAGCCTCGCTTGGTGAGTTTTGGACCGACCAAGCTACGAATCATCCTCGGCATCTTTCGTCCACCTCTCCGCAAGTTTACGAATGTCGTTCACTTATTGTGTCACTTATGTGCCTTTGATGCCCGGAGCACAGAAATGTAATCTAGTTTGGCAATACCAATAATCATCGTTGAAGAGGAAGTGGCAATGACATTGTTTTCGCACAGTTCGCCGCGTTGTGCAGCGGGCATTGGAGCGATCTGCTGCATGCTGTCGGCGACCGCCTGGGGGTCGCAGTGGCCCGAATGGGCGGTCCTCAACATCGCTCACCGGGGCGGGATCGTACCTGGCTACGCTGAAAACACACTTGCAGCCTACCGACGAGCTATTTCATTTGGTGTCGACGTTATCGAAATCGATTTACGCGGTACCAGCGATGGAGAAGTCATCATCCTGCATGATGAGACTCTTGATCGCACCACCGACGGCACCGGCAAGGTCACAGAGGTCACACTCGAAGAACTGAAACCGTTGAATGCTGGTGGAGGGGAGTCGATTCCAACCTACGCAGAGGTGCTTGATCTCGTCGCGGACACCGGTGTGAAGTTGCTTCTTGATATTAAGGTCAGCCCGGTGCTGGACAAAGCGAAAGTGGTCCGCTTGACCGAGAGTCACGACGCAGTATTGGACGTTATCGTCGGAGTGAGGACGCTGAGCGATTTGAGAAAGTTTCGCCGACTCAACCCGAATATCCGGACGCTGGGCTTCATTCGCAGGCCTGAGGACATTGACGACTTTGTCGCAGGCGGAATCGATATCATTCGCTTGTGGCCCGAATGGATCCGGGCAGATGAGGAATTAGTCCGGAAGGTCCACGGACTGGGAAAACCCGTGTGGACCACAGCGGGCGACGCTCCTCGAGAAGTGCTCGAAGAACTCATCGGTTCCGGTGTCAACGGGATACTGTCCGACTTCCCGGAGGTCACATCCAGGGTGATGGCAGACTTCGAGGCCAGGCGCCGGGGAGCGCAGCAACATTGACTGATGAACAGTTTTATCGATTCCTCTTTTTGGAGGGATCAAATGAGGAACATGCCAAGCACAACGATCACAATCGCTGCGGCAGCACCCTGGATGAAGGTACCAAGCGATTGCAACTGATAGCCTTGTTTCACGCTCATGCCGGAGAACTGGGTGACTACCCAGAAGTAACTGTCGTTGGCGTGTGATACCACCATTGAACCGGCACCTATCGCGACCACGGCCAAAGCTTTGGCCGTCTCCGAATCAAGACCGAGCGATGCCAGCAGCGGGGCAACGATACCGGCCGTCGTTACGATTGCGACCGTTGAGGAGCCCTGGGCCGTCTTGATAGCCGCCGCCAGAACAAACGGCAGTATCAGCCCAACCTCGATCTGATTTGCGACGCTGCCGATAACATCCGCAATGCCCGATGCCTGCAGGACTCTGCCGAATGCGCCGCCTGCGCCAGTAATCAGAATGATCAACGCGGAATTGAGAATTGATTCACCAAACCAACCGCGCTCCGAGAGCATCGAGCGTTCGAACGGCTTCGGAAGGAACAGCGCAAACAAAGCACCGATCGAAAGCGCGACCGCCGGCTGACCGCTGACATTAAGAATGCTCGCAGCAACGCCTGTGCCGAGTGGCGCGGTTGGCAGTTGTGCGATGGATCTGCCGACGATCAATAGTATGGGCACAAATATCGGCAAGAGGGCGCCAAGTGTCGAGTGACGCTCGGAAGAAACAGCGGGTGCCGTCTCTACGGCCGCATTGGGTGACGCCGCGAGCTCGAATCGGGCGGCGTAACGAACCGCAAACAGCAATCCCGCGCCAAGCGCGATCAGACTTACGACCATGCCCCAGACGATCACGAGCCCCAAATCAGCACCCAGAATGCCCGCGGCGGCGACGGGACCAGGCGTTGGAGGCACCATGGTGTGAGTCGCGTACAACCCCAGACTCAGGGCAACGGCACCCCCCGCAGCCGATACCCTGGCTCGATTCGACAGGGCCCGGTTGATGGGGGATAGCAATACATAGGCGGCGTCACAAAAGACCGGCATTGAGACTACGTAGCCTACCAATCCCATCGTCATTGGAATGCGCTTGGGCCCTGCCAGGCGCAGGACCGACGCCGCCAAATGTGCCGCCGCCCCGGAGCGCTGCAGGAAAGTACCGATAATGGAACCGGCAACAATGACGATGCCTATATAAGCAATCGTATCGCCGAATCCTTCATTGATCGCAACCAGCAGTTTGTCGACAGGCATGCCAGTGAATACACCGTAGCCGAACGCGGCCAACAGCAGCGCGACAAACGGGTGAAGCTTGCCGATGGTGGTCGACGCGACGATGAAGATGATCATCGCAACCAGTGACAAGATGAGAATCACGCGGAAATGCTCAAGCTCTAGTGGGCAGTCGCAGGCCAGGCTGCATGGCGATCAACGGGCGTGAGTGGTGTCATTTCGGAACGGCCTTGTAGTGGTAATTACGTACGACCTGTCATATATACTCTCTATAGTATCTATGTGGTTCGCTAAAGTCCGGGGACTGGGTGTCAAATCTTGCCCCAGGTTTGGTGTGATGCAGTGATAGCAAGACTAAGAATAAAGGCGGACATGATTAAGACAATCTGGCCGCCGACGACCGCGAAGGATCGCCGGCTCGCAAGGGATTTACATCTCATAACGCATTGGTCGGTCTCCAGACACCGGCCGCAGTCGTGGAAAACGCCGGCATTGGTGCACGATCGA
>Ga0224512_10002805_pt1 | contig 15702 bp, 18 predicted proteins | sample SF_May12_sed_USG_4_FD_169103 | JGI IMG/M metagenome (GOLD analysis project Ga0224512, IMG submission 169103) | Sediment microbial communities from San Francisco Bay, California, United States - SF_May12_sed_USGS_13 | ecosystem: Environmental > Aquatic > Marine > Sediment | place: USA...
TGGCGATCCGAAAGGGGCTGTCGAATGCCTCGAGCGGGCCGTCAAGATCCAACCGGACTTCCCTGAGGCGAGATACAATTTGGGAAGATGTTATCAGGTATCGAATCAATATGAGGAGGCCTTGCGGGAATTTCGTCTCACCGACCATCAAGACGCCGAAGCCTTCGAACTCGATTGCCTGTACCTGCTCGACCGCAAGGACGAATTCATCGCAAAGAACCTAGACCTATGCCGCAGGAGGGTCATGACCCCCCTCCTCGGATGCCTGGGATGTCACGCCGAAATCAGGTACGAGACCAAGATCCCGAATTCATTCTGTTCCGACCCACTTGCCTACGTTCGCAGCAAACCGGTCGACGACAGAGATTTTATCGATGCCTTCATTGCGGAAATCCCTAATTTCAAGAATGGCATGAGGGGGCAGCCCCTGCTCGAAAACGGCTCTCAATCGGCAGGGAATATATTCCTGGAAGATCACGATCTCCTGCGCCATGCCGCCGCCCTCATCAGGGCGAAGATCGGGGAGTACAGATCGTTCTTCGCGGACAGCACCGAACCCTTTCTGACCGATTGGCCGGAGTCATACGCGATTCATGGATGGCTTGTGCGCATGGAAAGCGGCGGCTTCCTGAAGTCCCATATCCATGAAAGCGGCTGGATCAGCGGGACCCTCTACTTGAAAGTTCCGCAAGGTCTTGCGGGAAATCAGGGCAACATATCCTTTTCGACGCACGGCGGGGTGTATCCCCAAGACGGCAAGGTTTTCCCGGAAAGGCTGGTCAAGGTCGAGCAAGGCAGCCTGAACCTGTTCCCGTCCTCCCTGTTTCACCACACGATTCCCTTCAACTCCGATGCGGAGAGGATCTCCCTGGCGTTCGATGTCATACCCCTTTAGAGAGTTGCCCGGAGGCTTTCGGCGCGGGCCCGATGGCGGGACGTCGATCTCCGTCAGGTGACGGAACGGGCCGCAGCACCGGACGAGAGAAGTCCATTGGAGCAAGAAATGGCGCGCCCTGCAGGATTCGAACCTGCGACCTGCGGCTTAGAAGGCCGCTGCTCTATCCAACTGAGCTAAGGGCGCCCCGAATGGCGTGACCGTCAGGTGATCTTGTCGAAGCGGAAATTCTCCGCATAGCTTTTGCGCCGCGGTCTTCGCGCTTTGGGCTCGACCACCCTGTAGGGGATGGCATTGCGGTCGGCGAAGGCGATGGCCTCCTCCTTGGTGTCGAAATACATCCTAAGCTGTTGGCGCGTGTCCGCCGACGACGTCCAGCCCATCACCGGGTCGATGGTTCTGGGCTTGGCTTGCTCGAATTCGAGAAGCCATTGCTTGGTTTTGGCGCGGCCCTGTTGCATGGCGGTGCGGCAGGGCTGATAGATGCGCGCTTCGGGCATGATTGTCCTCACAGGTCAAAAACGGTTCTCGTGTCCGGCGTGTCCAGCTCGGTCAAAACCGGGATTGGTCGGGGAGAGAGGATTCGAACCTCCGACCCCCTGCTCCCAAAGCAGGTGCGCTACCAGACTGCGCCACTCCCCGGTCGGGCGAAACCTATTCCTTCTCTTGCCCTTTCGCAACGCCGTCGCGATACCTCGTGCGGCCCGGTTCGGCGGGACGCCAGCGGAAGATAGCGGAAAAAGATTACTCGATGATTTCGTAGACCCAAACCACCGCCCGGGCGCCTTGCAGGGCCCGGATCTCGCTCTTGATGGTGTCGTGCTCCGTTGTCGCGCGGTAGCGCTCGATCGCTTCCAGGCTGTCCCATTCGGAATAGGAGATATAGAGCTCCGGCCGGTCCAACGAGCGCATCAGCTTTTCCGAAAGGCATCCCGCTTGACGGGTCATCAACGGCGCGCATTCCGATTTCCACACACGCTCGGCGGTTTCGGGATTGTCGCCGGGGGCGTTGATCAGGATCACGCGGGCTATGGTCATGGGAGTCCTCTCAGGCGGCAGGGTTGGAAAACAATGCTTCGAACGCGCGTCCGATTAAACACCGCCTCGTCCTCCGATTCCACCCTGAACAGTACCGAACAGGCTTGTGGGGCGAACCCGCTGGAGAGAGCTGGTCTTGCACTACATTTCAAGGTTGCGCAAAATACCTGCTGCGTGGAATCTCCGGCGGCTAGCCGGAAAAATAATCATTTATTTAGGAATTTAGGGGAAAGGAAGCGGTCATGACCGGTGCAAAATACACACGCAGTCTGACCGGCGCGATCCTGGGTTTCGTTCTGCTGGTGGTGAGCGGCTGTCAGACGACGGCCGTCCATACGCGCACGAAACTTCCTCCGGAGCCCGAAAAACGGCGGATCGTGCTTCTTCCCCCCGATGTCGAACTCAGCGTCCTACACGCTGGCGGCACCAACGAGGTCAATGCCGAATGGACCCGGCTTGCCCGCAAGCACCTCTCGGAAAACCTTTCGGCACGGTTCAAGAAGGTCAAGGCGCGCTTGATCGAACGAAAGGAAACCGCGGCCGATTTCGGAAACGACACCCGGGAGATTCAGCTCCTAAAGCTGCATGAGGCCGTGGGGGGCTCGATCCTGGTGCATCAGCGTGTGGGGCCCCTGCTTTTGCCGACCAAGGGGGGCACCTTCGATTGGTCGCTGGGGCCGGAGGCTAAGTATCTCAAAGACAAGTACGGCGCGGATTACGCGCTTTTTGTCTTCGTCCGCGACAGCTATGCCAGTAGCGGCCGGGTCGCAGCGATGATCTTTGCCGCCGCCTTGGGGGTGGGGATCCAGGGTGGGGTCCAGGTGGGCTTTTCGTCCCTGATAGATATCAATACCGGTGAGGTCGTTTGGTTCAATCATGTGGCGCGGGCTCAAGGTGATCTCCGCACAGCCGAAGGCGCCGATGAAACCATCGGTATGCTTCTATCCAGTTTCCCGAAATGACGCGCCGTTTCCGATCTCTGGCCCCGATCCTCGTCATTCTCCTGCTCGGAGCCTGCGCGGGGGATGACAAGTCGTTTTACGAGCGTGGGCTCAACCAGGGAGCGCAGAACGCGGCCAAGGAGGGAGACCACGGCGAGAAAGCTGCCGCCTTCCCTTTCAAGATCGGGGACCTCGCTCCAGCCCACCGCCCCGATCCCAAGAGCGATGAGGCCGGGATCTGGTACCAGGTAGACAAGGTGGAGCGCCGCATCAAGACCGCCGGGGAGCGCTATCGCCATGCCGCCGTGAATAGCTATATCCGGTCAGTGACCTGCCGGGTCACTGGGCGCTATTGCAAGGATGTCCGCGTTTACACCATTCGTGCCCCGGGACTGCAGGCGTCGATGTATCCCAATGGAATGATGCATATCAGCACTGGCCTGCTGCTGCGCACCCAAAACGAGGCGCAACTGGCCGCGGTGATCGGTCATGAAACCGGCCATTACCTGAGGCGTCACAGCTTGCAGCGCATTCGCGAGATCATCGATGCGTCCAACTCGTTGTTCTTTTTCCGGGTCGCCCTGGCAGGTGCGGGCATTCCCGTGGCCGGGGATGTGGTGACGCTGATGGCCATCGGGGAAATGACGGCCTATGGCCGCAACCACGAGCGCGAGGCCGATGGTTACGGTTTGCTTCTCATGACCCAGGCAGGTTACGACCCGGAGGAAGCCTGGAAGATTTGGGACCTGACCCTCAAGGAAAGCAAGGCGATCAAGAAAGACGAAGAGCGAACGGTGTTTTTTGCGAGCCATCCCCAGCCCGAGGAACGCATGCATGAGATGCGGCGGCTGAGCAAGACCGTGAAGACCGCGGACACGACGGATCTCGGTCAGGATAGATTGCAGGAATTAGTTGCGCCAATCCGGGCAGACTTGATTCGCGATGAGTTGAATCTGCGACGATTTGATGGCTTCGAAGTCCTTCTCGATCATCTCATCGAGGGTGGCCAAAACTTGGCGGAACTCTACTACTTCAAGGGCGAGATGCGGCGCCTTCGCGGCAAGGGCAAGGATTTTGTCGAGGCGCTTGGGTTCTATGACAAGGCGGCAACCATGCCGGGGACCACCCCTCCCGAATTTCATAGGTCCCGTGGCGTGGTGCAGCGCAAACTCGGGCGCAGGAACGCGGCCATGGCCTCCTTTGCGGCCTATCTGCGAGCGAACCCCCAAGCGGCGGACGCCGGAATTATTCGCCAGTTGATTGAGGAGCCGGAGAAATGACGGCGCGGCTAAAACGGTTCGCCATCCTGATTGCCCTGCTGTTGCCGCTCGGCGGTTGCGTCGGCTTTACCCTTGCCAAGGGGGGCGAGCCCATTGACATGGGGGACGGGGTCTCGGTGCAGCCGCCGCGAGATTGGAACCGGATGTCGATTGGGAAATACGAGTATTGGACCCTGGACGGATTGCGGCTGCAGAACATTCTATTCGTAAAGGGTGTGGAGGATGGCGAAAATATCGTCTTCCGTCGCGCAAGAAATGAAGAACCGGAAAAGGACACCTTCCCGAAATTCAAGAAGGGCATGACTCTGCTGGATATTCGCGAGCTGTTGGAGACCACTTGGGCACGGCAGGAATTCCATCGCACCCGCGTCACCAAGTTCGGCCCGGCCAAATTCGGCGGCAGGGACGGTTTCGAGATGATTTTTACTTTCGACACCAAGGATGGGCTGGAGATGCGCGGTTGGGCGGTCGGTGCCGTGGTCGGAGAGCGACTGTTCATGGCCATTTACAGGGGCACAAGAATTCATTTCTACGAGCGCGGCGAGAAAGACTTCCGGAAAATCATAGGTTCCTACCGTTTCCCCGCTCGGCCGAGCAGTTGAACGGCGCTGCCGCCGCGCCTCTCTCTTCGGCCTATAGCGAAAAACCGCTCTAGAAGACCCTCTCGATCCGATGGCGCGGCCCTCGAGCCCCGGACGGCGTGCCCACCGGCGCCGGCCCTAAGGCTTGGCGAAGGCCTCGTGCAGGACGCGATCCCCCGGCTTCACGCCAAGGCGTGACGCGGTTCCGCCGGCGAGCTCCAACACCGCCCGTGCCTTTTGGCGCGAACCGATGACAGCGGTCGAATGGGGCACCGCCCGTTCCTTGATCTCGAGGATCGTGCCGCTGCGGTCGATGAACAGCATGTCGAGCGGCACGAAGGTGTTCTTCATCCACATCTGAAGAATCCTGTCGCTCGGATGCAGGAACAGCATTCCGGTGTTGCGCGGCACCTTGCGGCGCCACATCAGACCCTGGGCTCGTTGATTTCTGGTGCGCGCGATCTCGACCGTAAACTTATGGCTCTTGGCGCCGGACACGATGACGAGTTCGGCCTTGGCGAATCTCTCCTGGGCCTGAAGGGGGTGCCCCGCTACCGCCAACAGCGCAAGTGCCGCGGCGATCACCGCCAGCGGGCGACGGGCGCCCGCGATCGCACAACCCGCAACAAAGGCGATGGTCGGTACGCGGCGCGGCAACGCCGCACGAATCGGGGTACAATGGAAGTGCCACATCGTCTAATTGACAGCCAAAGGAATCACCGAAAATAGGGCCGAACACCAACCCGCCCGCATGTCAATGCAGGCGAAGCGACGCGGATCAGAACCCCCCAGCCTATTGCAACTCGATTTCGGTTGCCTGGGGCCCCTTCGGTCCCTCTGCGATGCGGACCTTTACTGTTTGCCCGGGTTCCAACTCCTTCAAGCCCGAACGGCGCAGGGTCACCATATGAATAAAGACGTCCCTCTCGCTGTCCGTACGGCAGACAAAGCCGTAGCCCTTATCGGAATTGAACCATTTGACGGTCGCATCGACGAAATCGCCGGTTGCTTCAAGGCTCTCGAACTCTCCGGAACCTTCAGCCGACGGCTCAATCGCCTCCGCGGTACTTTCATCCACATCAATTATGCGTGTGACTTGCAGGCCCTTGATACGGTCGGCAACCTCACACCGCACGGTTGCACCAGGCGAAAGAGTCTCATAACCCGATTCCTTCAAGATCGACAGATGAAGGAACGCATCATTGGAACTATCCGCCACGGTAACAAAACCGAACCCCTTGACCGCGTTGAACCATTTCACGATACCCGTTATCTCTCGGATGTCGTCTGGTTCATTGGCATAACTCTCATCACTCATGATTACTTACGCGCCTCCCAGATTTTTGTAACAAAATGTTAGCAGTTTTCGATCTGTGAGACAAATTCATCGGTAACGAATTATTCGCGCAGCTTTTTTGACCGTTTCGCACCCGCACAAAAGCGGCGGCGGGGCCCGGAGAAATCTTTGTCGCATCGGCTTGACGGGACACAGCCGAGCCGGTATCCACTTTGTGCACAAGAGAGAACGCGCCCGCCACACAAGGCAGGGTCATAACAGGGCGACAGGTCGAGGCATTTCATTCCCATGAATGTAAGAGCAAGCTTGGTTCACGGCCTCGGGTTGTGGCTCGTGGTTTTCGCGCTGTGGCTCTTGCTTTCGGGCCACTACGTGCCGCTTCTCATTTCGTTCGGCGTGGTGTCGAGCCTCCTGATCGTCTGGATCGCCGCCCGGCTGGATGTCATCGATCACGAATCGATTCCTCTACAGATCAAGTTTGGCTATGTCGGATATCTCGCCTGGCTGGGCAAGGAAATCACCAAGTCAAACATCGACGTCGCCAAGCTGATTCTGCACCCCAAATTGCCGATCAGTCCGGTCCTGCTTCGGGTGCCGGCGACCCAAATCACCGACGTCGGCAAGGTGATCTATGCCAACTCCATCACGCTGACGCCGGGAACCGTATCCATCGAGGTAGAACCACACGAGATCCTGGTCCATGCCATCACCCGGGAGGCCGCGGACGGCCTCGCCAGCGGCGACATGGATCGCAGGGTCGATGAAATCGAGGTGCGCTGAAGATGTTCAGTGCCACTACCGCTGCGCTGATCATTGCCATGGTCCTGGCGCTCGGCCGGCTGTACATGGGACCGACCCTGTACGACCGGGTGCTCGCGGCCAATGCCTTCGGTACCAAGACCGTGCTGATGATCGGCGTGATGGGATTCCTGACCGGCCGGCCGGACTTCCTTGATATCTCGCTGCTCTATGCCCTGATCAATTTCATCGCCACCATCGCCGTCCTGAAGTTCTTCCGCTATCGGACATTGGGCGACCGCGTCGATCCGGACGGGGGGAAACGGTGAGCCAGATTGTAATAGACGGCGTGAGCTGGGCGTTGCTGATCGCGGGCTCCATCTTGGTGTTGGTCGGCGCCCTCGGCCTCATGCGGATGCCCGATTTCTATACCCGCATGCATGCCGCCGGAATCACCGATACCCTCGGCGCCGATCTGATTCTTCTGGGGCTGATGGTCCAGGCGGGGTTCACTTTGGTGACCGTAAAACTCTTGCTGATCGGTGCTTTTCTGTTCTTTACCTCGCCTACCTCCACCCATGCCATCGCAAATGCGGCGTATACGGCCGGCTTGCGTCCCAGCATCTCCGAGTGGGATACCGATGAGCCGCCCGAGGGACCGGAACGGGACCACGGGGAGGAGGACCCCCGGCCATGACGATTGCCAATTTTATCGACATGGCCTTCCTGGTGTTCCTGGGCATTACGGCGTTTGCAATCCTCAAGCTGAGGGCGCTGTTCGCCGTGGTGATGCTGTCGAGCGTGTTTTCGCTCGTGTCTGCCGGATTGTTGGTGCATCTCGATGCCGTCGACGTCGCCTTCACGGAAGCGGCGGTTGGCGCCGGGATCTCCACCGTGCTGATGCTGGCCACCCTGGCTCTCACCGCTCGCCGCGAAAAGGCGCCGACCCGCACCCATGCCGTGCCCCTGATCGTCGTCTTCCTGACCGGCCTGGCGCTGGTCTATGGAACGCTGGACATGCCGCGCTTCGGCGATCCGCAGGCGCCGGTTCACACCCACGTCGCGCCCAAATACATCAACGACACCGAGAAAGAGATCGGCATGCCCAATATCGTGACTGCGGTGCTGGCAAGCTACCGTGGGTTCGATACCCTGGGCGAGGTGACGGTGATCTTCACCGCCGGGATCGGCGTGTTGCTGCTGCTGGCTGCGTCCATCCGGGAACCCGATGGCCTGAGAATTCAAACCATGGATCATCACCTGGTGCTCAGGGTCGTGACCAAGGTATTGATCGGGCCGATCCTTTTGTTCGCCCTCTACGTCCAGTTCCATGGAGACTACGGGCCGGGAGGAGGGTTCCAGGCAGGCGTCATCTTTGCCGCCGCCTTCATCATCTACGCTCTGGTGTTCGGGCTGGAGAACGCGCGCGCGGCAGTCCCGGGACAAGCGGTGCGCGTGCTCGTGGCGTGCGGTGTCTTGCTGTACGGCGGCGTCGGTGTCGTGAGTTTCCTGTTCGGCGAGAATTACCTGAATTATTCGGTGCTGGGATCGACTCAGGTCTCCGGTCAGCATCTCGGAATCATTCTGGTCGAATTCGGGGTCGGCCTGACGGTGGCGGCGGTGATGGTGTCGACCTTTTATGCCTTTGCCGGACAGAATCCGCCGATCGGCGACGAGGATTGGTGATGGGCGGTTCGGATTTCCTCGGCCTGTTCAATTACTGGATCGTCATCGTTCTGATGATGTTGGGCCTCTATACCGTGGTCTCCCGCGGCAACCTGGTGAAGAAGATCATCGGGCTGAACATCTTCCAGACCTCGGTGTTTCTGCTTTACATCTCCATGGGCAAGGTCGCGGGCGGCACGGCGCCGATCCTGACCGGTGACCCGAAGGAGGTCTATTCCAACCCCCTGCCGCATGTGCTGATCCTCACGGCCATCGTGGTCGGCGTCGCCACCACGGCGTTGGGCCTTGCCCTGGTGGTTCGCATCAAGAACGCCTATGACAGCATCGAAGAGGACGAAATCCAGGCCGCCGACGATGAGATGGAGTTCGGCGTTGAACCAGCCGCGAAGGACGGGCCGCCGTGATCGCCGCCCATCTTCCCATCCTGCAGGTCGTGATTCCGCTGATTGCGGCACCGCTCAGCGTGTTCTGCCGCAGGCCGGCCCTGGCTTGGTGGCTCGCCATGCTGGTGTCGGTCGTCTCGCTCTACATTTCCATTGCGCTCTTGGACCGTGTCCTGGATCAGGGGACGCTGTCCTACGTGCTGGGCAACTGGGCGGCGCCATGGGGCATCGAATACCGGATCGATGCGGCCAACGCCATCGTGCTTTTGATCATCTCCGGCATCAGTACCGCGGTCCTGCCCTATACCCGGGTCTCCATCGCCAAGGAGGTCGAAGCGCACAATCAGGGCCTGTTTTATACCTGCTATCTGCTGTGCTTCACCGGCCTGTTGGGCATGGTGATCACCGGCGATGCCTTCAACGCCTTCGTGTTTCTCGAAATCTCTTCGTTGTCGACCTATGTGCTGGTGGCGTTGGGGGCGCGGCAGGACCGCCGGGCGCTGACCGCGGCGTATACCTATCTCATCATGGGGACCATCGGCGCGACCTTCTTCGTGATCGGTGTCGGCCTTCTCTACATGATGACCGGCACCCTGAACATGGCGGACCTGGCCCAAAGAATCCCTGCCATTGGGGCAAACCGAACCCTGGTTGTGGCGTTTGCCTTCATCGTCACCGGGATCGGCCTGAAGCTGGCCCTGTTTCCGATGCACCTGTGGCTGCCCAACGCCTATGCCTTCGCGCCCTCGGCGGTCACCGTCTTCCTCGCCGCGACCGCGACCAAGGCGGCGGTGTATCTGCTCCTGCGCTTCCTGTTCACGGTGTTCGGCACCGACTTCCACATTTTCGGCCCGGCGCTCAGCTATCTCCTGCTGCCGCTCGCGGTGCTGGCCATGTTCGCCGCCTCGACCGTCGCGATCTTCCAGGTCGATATCAAACGGATGCTGGCTTATTCGTCGATCGCCCAGCTGGGCTACATGGTGCTCGGCATCAGCTTAGGCACGGTGACCGGCCTGACCGCGGCGATCATTCACCTGTTCAATCATGCCCTGATGAAAGGCGCGCTGTTCATGGCGCTGGGTGCCGTGGTGTACCGCTTCGGCGGTGCCGGCATCGACCAGATGCGGGGGCTTGGCCGGCTGATGCCCTGGACCATGGCAGCCTTCGTGGTAGGCGGACTCAGCCTGATCGGCGTGCCGCTGACGGTCGGTTTCATCAGCAAATGGTATCTGATTGCCGGCGCGCTGGAATCGGGGCTGTGGCCGCTGGCGATTCTGGTGGTGGCCAGCTCTCTCCTTGCCGTCATCTACATTTGGCGGGTTGTGGAAGCCGCCTATCTTGATGAACCCGCCGCCGGCGCCACGGCCGGAGAGGCACCAGCCGCCCTGCTGATCCCGACCTGGATGCTGGTCGGTGCCAATGTCTATTTCGGGATCGATGCGGGCCTGACGACTCATGTCGCCGAACAGGCCGCCCACGTGCTTCTCGGGAGCGCAACATGACGGCCGCCTCAGCCCTTGCCCTGTCCCTGCTGATCCCGCTGGCCGGCGCGATCGGGATCGCGCTCACCGGACGCAATCCCAACCTGCGTGAGGGCGTGACGCTGATCACCGCCCTCGCCCTGTTCGCCGACGTCCTGTGGCTGCTGGGCGCCCATTTGGCCGGCGGGCCTCAGCCCGCGCTGATGATCGGCGAAGTCATGCCGGGCCTCACCCTCGCGCTCAGCATCGAGCCGCTCGGCATGATGTTCGGAATGATCGCTTCCGGTCTTTGGATCTTGAACTCGTTCTATTCCATCGGCTACATGCGCGGAAATAACGAACATAAGCAGACCCGCTTTTACGTCTGCTTCGCCATCGCGATCTGCTCCGCCTTGGGCGTCGCTTTCGCTGCCAACATGTTCACCCTCTTCATCTTCTATGAAGTCCTGACGATCTCGACCTATCCCCTGGTCGCCCACAAGGAGACGCCGGAGGCGCGGGCCGGCGGGCGCACCTATCTCGGCATCCTGATCGGTACGTCCATCGGGCTCCAGATGGTCGCCATCGTCTGGACCTGGGTGGCGACGGGGACGCTTGATTTCACCAAGGGCGGGATCATTTCAGGGAAGGTGGCCGAAGGGCTGGTGCCGGTGTTGCTGGCGCTCTACATGTTCGGCATCGGCAAGGCCGCCTTGATGCCGTTCCACCGCTGGTTGCCGGCGGCGATGGTCGCCCCGACCCCGGTCAGCGCCCTGTTGCATGCCGTCGCCGTCGTCAAGGCGGGCGTCTTCACGGTCATGAAGGTCGTGGTCTACATCTTCGGCGTCGATTTCCTGGCGTCGACCGGCGCCGCCAACTGGCTGGTCTGGGTCGCGGCATTCTCCCTTCTGGCGGCCTCTATCGTCGCCATGACCAAGGACAACTTGAAAGCCAGGCTGGCCTATTCCACCGTCAGCCAGCTGTCCTACATCACCTTGGGCGCGGCCCTTGCAACCTCCATGGGAGTGATCGGCGGGTCCATGCACATCGCCATGCACGCCATGGGCAAGATCACCCTGTTCTTCTGCGCCGGCGCGATCTATACCGCGACCCACAAGACCGAGATCTCGGACATGGACGGTCTCGGCCGGGTGATGCCCTTCACCTATGCCGCCTTCCTGATCGGTGCCCTATCGGTCATCGGCCTGCCGCCGATGGGCGGTTCATGGTCGAAGTGGTACCTGATGCTTGGCGCGGCGGACGCGGATCAACTCATCATGATCGGCGTCTTGATGGTCAGTTCCCTGTTGAACGTCGCCTATCTCCTGCCGGTCGTGGGCCGGGGTTTCTTCGCCAGACCCGCGGCCGATCCCCACCACGTCCCGCACGGCGCGCCGCAGCCCCAATCGGTGGGCGCGGCGGCGGCGCCCCCCGCGGCGGGTTCCGGCATTCGCGAGGCGCCGTTGTTCTGCGTGGTGCCGCTGTGCCTGACGGCGCTCGGCTGCGTCGTGCTGTTCATCTATGCCGATGCGCTCTACGGCCTGCTTGCGCCCCTGGCGGGACGATGAAAGGGGAATCATGAGCGATCCGCGCAACGGAGAAGACAGGCAGGCCGGCGCCGGCTACTGGGTCGACCGCAAGGGCCGGATGAGCTTTCTCTACCGGACGCTTTGGGTGATCTGCGCGGTCTTCGCGGCGGCGGACTTCTTCTTCGCCCATCATCCCATGTTCAAGATCGAAGGCTTCCCCGTGTTCTATGGTCTGTTCGGCTTCATCGTCACCATCGGCCTTGTGCTGGGCGCGCGGGAACTGCGCCGAATCGTGCGGCGGGATGAGAATTATTATGATCGCTGATCTTCCTCCGGGACTGATCCTCATCCTCGGCGCCTTGGTGGCGCCGATGATCCCCGCCGGCCTGCGGCGGTTCTACATATTGGCGCTGCCGGCACTGGCGTTGTGGCAGTTGCTTGCCCTGCCGGCCGGCGTCCACGGCCAGGTCGAGATGTTCGGTCAGATTTTGATCTTCCTTCGCGTCGATCCGCTGGCCGAAGCCTTCGGAATCATCTTCCTGATCGCCGCCTTCATTGCCGCGATCTACGGCTGGCACGAGGAAGAGGTCTTGCAGCACGCCGCCGCCCTGATCTACGCCGGCGCCGCCATCGGCGCGGTGTTTGCCGGCGACCTGGTCACCCTGTTCATTTTCTGGGAGCTGACCGCCATCGCCTCGGTCTTCCTGATCTGGGCCCGGCGAACGGAACCCGCCTATTGGTCGGGCATGCGCTACCTGGTCATACAGATCGGCTCCGGGGTGATCCTTCTGGCGGGGATTGTCCTCCATTATCACGCCACCGGGTCCATCGCATTCGGGGCTCTGGGCCTCGTCAGTCCGGGGACGATGCTGATCTTCGTCGCCTTCGGGATCAAGTGCGCCTTCCCGCTGTTGCACAACTGGCTGCAAGATTCGTATCCCGAGGCCACCGTGTTCGGCGCCGTGGTGCTGTCCGCCTTCACCACCAAGATGGCGGTCTACGCCCTTGCCCGCGGTTTTGCCGGGACCGAAATATTGATCTGGATCGGCGCGGTGATGACCGTATTCCCGATATTCTACGCGGTGATCGAGGATGATCTCAGGCGCGTTCTTGCCTACAGTCTGAACATCCAGCTGGGCTTCATGGTGGTGGGAGTCGGTATCGGCACGGAGCTTGCCCTCAACGGCGCCGTCGCCCATGCCTTCACCCATATCCTTTACAAGGCTCTCTTGTTCATGAGCATCGGCGCGGTGCTCTACCGGACCGGCACCGCCAAGGCGTCGGAGTTGGGCGGCCTGTGGAAGTCGATGCCGCTGACCGCCATCTTCTGCCTGATCGGCTGCGCCTCGATTTCCGCCGTGCCGCTGTTCTCCGGCTTCGTTTCGAAATCCCTGATCCTGAGCGCCGCGGGCAAAGGGGGACATTTGATCCCATGGCTGATGCTTTTGACCGCGTCAGCCGGGGTGCTTGCCTATTCGGCCTTGAAGATCCCGTTCTTTGCCTTCTTTGCCCATGACAGCGGCAAGCGGCCGGCCGAGGCGCCGGCCAGCATGCTGATCGCCATGGGGCTGGCGGCGGTCTTGAGCGTCGGGATCGGTGTCTGGCCGGCCGGATTGCATGCCCTCCTGCCCTTCCCGGTCGATTACCATACCTACACGGCAAGCCATGTGCTCACCCAGATGCAACTCCTGCTGTTCGGCGCCCTTGGATTTGCCGTGCTCATGCGTAACCGCCTCTATCCGCAACAATTGCCCGCGACCAACCTGGATTCCGACTGGCTCTACCGGCGAGTGTGCCCGTTGGTTCTCCGCTCCATCCGCGATATCGTCAGACAGGTGCACGGCAACGTCCTGCGCCGCGCCCGCATCCGCCTGCAGCGCTTTATCGCCACGGTCTACCGCCACCACGGGCCGCAGGGGGCATTGGCGCGGACCTGGCCGGCGGGATCGATGGTGCTCTGGGTCGCCGTGCTCTTATGCATTACGCTGATCTTCTCTTATGTGGAATAACCGGGCGCGCCCGGTGTTCCGAAAGGACGGCTGGAATGAAATCGCCGGACCGCCACCTTCACCTTGGGCGGGCGCCCCGCGGGATCGCGGGTTTGGCGCTGCTGCTGGTGTTGGCAACGGCAGCGGCGTGCTCCTGGAAACCTCCCCTTCCCGCCCCGTTGCCGGTTCCCCCGTGGCAGAGTACGCAGCTTCGCGACCACCCGTTGACCGGGCGCGTCTGGCTGCCGGGGGACGACGAATTCATCACGCCCGCGGAGCTTTTCGCCCAAGCCGCCCGGTCGCGCTATCTGCTTCTCGGCGAGCGTCACGACAACGCCGATCATCATCGCATCCAGGCTTGGATGACCGCGGCCCGGATCGGCCGCGGCGCCCGGCCGGCCCTGGTGATGGAAATGTTCCGCCAAGATCAGCAGCCGGCCATCGACGCCCATCTCCGCGCCCGGCCGGGGGACAGCGCCGGGCTCGGCGGCGCGGCGGGGTGGTCAACTTCGGGGTGGGGAAATTGGTCGCATTACGAGCCGATCGTGCGTCCCGTGGTGCAAAATCGGCTGTTTCTGATCGCGGCTAATATCTCCCGGGCGCGGGTCAAGGAGATTTACCGCAAGGGCTATGCCGCCCTCCCGAGGGATCGGCGCGGCACCCTTGGCCTCGATCGACCCATGCCGGCCGGGATTCTCGCCGCCATCGACAAGGAAATGGCCGACTCCCACTGCGGCATGGTCGACGAAAGAAAGGCCCGGCCCCTCACCCGGATTCAGGTGGTGCGGGACGCGACCTTCGCCGCCGCCATGATCCGCGGCTCGGCCATCGGCGAAGCCATGGCGTTGGGCGCACCCGGGTCCGGCGGGGCGATCCTGATCGCCGGCGCCGGCCACGCCCGCACCGACCGGGGTGTGCCTCTCCACCTCAGGAGGAAGGGGATAGGAGATGCGGATATCTTCTCCCTCGGCCTGATCGAGGTGGCGGAGGGCAAAACAGAACCGGGCGCCTACGCGGCCACCTACAATGCGGGGCGGGTGCCGTTCGATGCGGTCTGGTTCACCCCGAGATGGGCCCGGGAAGACCCCTGTGAGAAGTTTAAAAAAAAATACAGAAAAAGAAGTAGTTATTGAGCACACTTCAAGTGGATTATGACGGGATGAGAAGGTCTATCCGCGCGCCGGCCTGTCAAAAACGCTCGCTATAGACGGCACCGGGCCGCAACGGATCGCGGCTGTTCAGCGTGTTTTGTCCCCATTGATAGGCCGAGGCCGCGCGATAGAACGGTCCATCGATGTTCTTCGAGGTCAGGAAGGGAGCCACCGGTTGCGCGTTCCGACGCGGCTCGACATCTTCCGGGGGAGGCGCATTGAGCCCGTCGAGGTCGTCCAATAGCCGACCCAGCGCCTCATCGCTCTTGTCGTCCCCTGCAAGATGGCGGGCCATGACCAGGCCCGGCTCGTCCGGTGGCGGCTTGGCGGCGGGCTGGGGAGGATGGGGCATCGAGTTCGGTTCGTGCGGAGGCGCACCGGTCTCTCCACCGGCCCTGCCATCGTCCGGATGGCCGCCTCCGCGGCGGCCGCCCTTTTGTTCCTGGCGGCGGTGGCCGCGTTCGGGACGCACGGATGCGCTGCCCGAGACGCTCTTCTGGGCGGGCGTGCTTTCAGTCGTCTGTACGCCGTTAATCACCCCCACCATCCTCCGTTAGTAGACAGGGCGAAAACGCAGTTTTACAGGTTTGTTATGGTCAAACGCGGAAAAAGACGCAAGAATTTGCGTTCTGAAATTATCCTAAAATAAAATTTTATTTTGTTTTTATTCTACAGAACAACACACTCCCCGACAGTAATCGTGGCGAGAAGGGCCTCAGCCGCCGGCGCAGGAAC
>Ga0224512_10002806_pt1 | contig 15696 bp, 15 predicted proteins | sample SF_May12_sed_USG_4_FD_169103 | JGI IMG/M metagenome (GOLD analysis project Ga0224512, IMG submission 169103) | Sediment microbial communities from San Francisco Bay, California, United States - SF_May12_sed_USGS_13 | ecosystem: Environmental > Aquatic > Marine > Sediment | place: USA...
CTGGTACCAATACTCAAGATATACGAAGCATGAATATTTCGTCAAGGTATTTCGGACCCTATCGATTGTGACGATCGCGGATGTCACATTCTGGTGAGGCGAGTCGAGGATCGAAGTACGATCGACTATTGCTTCCTCTTCCACCATCCGAGCAACAGGCCGGCCGCGAAGGCCCACACTGCGGCTACCGGGGTCGAATCGGTAACGCGCCTGGTTACCGATGACTCCTGGCGAGGCTCGGCGAGCGTTTGCACTGCTCCACCGGCGGTTTCCTCTTCGAGGTGCAACACCCGGGTGAATTCGGCACCCAGCAAGAAGATCTGAGCCGAGTAGTAGGCAAACAGCAACAGTGTCACCAGCGAGGCAGCTGCGCCGAATGCGCTGCCGACCGCCCCACCCCCAAAATAGAGGCCCAGGAGAAACGTACCGACGGTGAACAACACCGATGTGAACGCCGCCCCTCTCCAAATGGGCCGCCACGGAACGGTGGTATCTGGGAGCACCTTGAACATGAGGGCAAAGACCACGGTGAGCAAAGCCAGCATCACCAACGGACTGAGCCATTGCAGAACCGTCGCCAGCACCGCTAGATCACCGGCTACCAGTCCGCCGAGGGCGGAGACGACACTGGAAGCTGCCAACGCCGCCATCAAAACCACTCCGAACCCGAGGACCGACAGGAATGCCAAGGCCCGCGTGCGAAGGAAATTGCCTAGGCCTTTTGTCGCCTCAGGCGAAACATCCCAGACCACGTTGAGGGAACCTTTGAGCTGGAGAAAAAGGCCGGAGGCTCCCAGCAACGTCAAGGCGACACCAACCACAGTGGCCGTCACTCCGGCACGGCCTTGCGTACCCGCCATCAGGTCTTGAAGGAACCCGGCTACGGATCCTCCGACCCGATCCTCGATCTGACCGACGATCTCGCCTTGCGCGGCTGCCTCGCCAAACACCAAACCGGCGATACCAACTGCCACAAGGAGGAGCGGGGCTACCGAGAACAGGGTGTAGTAGGCCAGGGCGGCGCCGAGCCGGGAAGCTCTGTCGTCCGACCACTTGCGAACGGCCGACTTCAAGGTCGCTACAAAACGCAGCCAGCCTTTCTGCTTCTCTCCCCTGCTGTTCTGGCCGACCACATTCCCCTCCCGGACCGTCTCGCAAAACGGTACCAGCAACGCGAAAGGGTCTTTCAGCCCTTTCTTCCTGCACCCCCTCCTGGTGTATGAAGGACGTAGACAGGAACGACGGCCAGGGGCAAAAAGGGGTGATTGCTCATGGAGATGGACGCACACCGGGTCCGCAAATATCTGGTAACCCACGGGGTCGCCTACGAAACGCAACGACACCCGCCGGCCTATACCGCTCAAGAAGTGGCGGCGACGGAGCATGTCCCGGGTCGCAAGTTCGCCAAGCCGGTGATCGTCAACGCCGACGGGAATCTCATCATGACCGTCCTGCCGGCCAACCGACTCCTCGACCTCGAGAAGGTGAAAGCCACATTGGGAAGTGCAGATGTCCGCCTCGCCCGCGAAGAGGAATTCGCTCCGATATTCGACGACTGCGAACGAGGGGCCGAGCCGCCGTTCGGGAACCTCTACGGTCTTCCGACGATCGTCGACATCGACCTTACGGCGGAGGAACTGGTCTTCAACGCAGGGTCGCACACAGAGACAATGAAGATGGCCACCATCGAGTATCTCGGTTTGGTACACCCGGAGAAAGCGGACCTGGCTTTGTAGGTTTGGTTGCCCGGCCGGCCCGGGAGAGATTCGGGGGGCCCGGTCGGGCGATCTTCTCGTTGTGGTTCCTGCTTCTCGATGAACCGACCCGCCTTCCCCGCGTCGAGCCGCCGTCCTGATCGCCGACAGCAGATGTAACTTCTGGTTCTCCGCCCTCGTCTCTTGGGCATGAACGTCATCAACTCGGCAGCTCCCAGACGAAAAGGAACCGGTGATCGGTCTGCCCTATCCCGCTCTCCTAACGTGATGGCGGCAGGCACCACCGAAGGAGGGGCCCTCTGGAAGAGTTCTACCGGGATCATGCGCGAGCCGTTTACGGCTACCTGGTCTCGTTGTGTCGCGATCCGGTCTGGGCGGAAGACCTGATGCAGGACACGTTCGTGCGCGCCACCCGTGCCCTGGCCGGCTACCAGGGAGGGAGCCCCCGGGCGTGGTTGTTTGCCATCGCCAGGACTACGTTCCTCGATGACTACCGGCGGCAGATCAGACGCTCCACCGACGAGCTGGTGGAGGCGTCGTTCTCCGATCCGGACGTCAGCGAACAACAGACTATTCAGGCCATCCTGGCGTCATTACCCGAAACCCAACGCTCGGCCCTGATCCTGCGGGATCAGCTCGGCCTGCCCTACGAAGAGATTGCCGGGGCACTCAAGAAGAGCCTCCCGGCCACCAAAGTCATCATTCACCGTGCGCGTGCAGCCTTCCGGCGCGCATACGAAGAGGAGCAATAACCAGTGGAACACCACCTCGCTCGAGACTTGCTCGAGGGATATGTTGAAGACAGCCTCGAACCCGAAACCAGATCGCAGCTAGAGGCACACCTGGCGACCTGTCAAGAGTGCCGGGACATACTCGAAGCTTCCGAAGCGCCGGTTGACTTGCCCGAAGTGTCTGAGCCCGGAAGAGACTGGGATGAGAAGCGCATGCGCAAGACGGTCCGCAGGACTCTCTTCCGTCTCGTGTTCGATGCCCTGTCGATCTGGATCATCGGTTTCGTCGTTTTGTGGCTCGTGTCGGCGTTGGCGCTGCAGCCGGTCATCATCAATCGCGGCGACCGGTCCCGGGCGGCCGCTCTGGCGACCTGGGACCTGGCGATCATGACCACGCCCGGGGCGACCATCGACGGCTGGCAGAATGATGCCACGCTTTTCGGTCGTGAGATCAGCGTCGATGTCGGTCTCTACACCGGACGGGACCTCCGTCCACTCGGCACGTACAAGACCGATCTGGGCATGTGGAGATTCGAGAATGCAACAGGTGGAGCCCTCAGGCCCTTCCTCGAAACCGAATCGCAAGCGTTCCGACCCGACCGGCTTCCCGACAACACCGTTGCCACTGTGGCGTTGTCCTGGTGGGACAACCCCATAACAATGGAGCGGGCCGCTGCGATCCAACCGAACGTCGAAGAGGCCTGGTTACTGTGGGTTGGATTCAGCGTCGCCCCGGCCTTCCCACCGGGCACGGCCCAGTTCCCGGCCGATCCCGACTACGTGCTCGGTTTCAATCCGTGCGCGGAGCCGGTGTTCACCGACTACGACTCCCACTACTTCTCATCGGGGTCATCGGGAGGAGGTGGCAACTTCTCTTCGTGCATCTTCCTAGACCAGGCGACCGTCGAGCAGTCCTTGACGTCACTCCGTAGGGCAACGGCCAACCTGGCCGACCACGCCTTCCTGATCGACGCACTCGAGAACTCCCCGACAAGCGCCTTGCGCGACATGGAAAACGTGGCCACCTGGCTGGCCGGCAACGAACCTCAAGTCGTCACCCTGGTGATCACCGGACCCAGTGAAACCGTCAGCGATATCGTTGCGTCGTCTGGAGCGGAAGGTGCCATCCTGCTCGACATCGATTTCTGGAACTGGGAGGGCTAGGTCCAATGAACACAGAAACAACCGCCCCGCAGAACGCCCGGGTGCTGATCAATATCGGCGGGGTGCTATTCATCGGGTTGGGCATCGCTCTCGCGGTTGTGTCCTGGACCCAGGCCGAACCACGACTCCAACTCGAGACCTTGCCAGGTGCCGTGGCACTGGGAGCGATCGTCGCATTGCCCGGGCTGGTAGCGGTCATAGCCTTGCGGCGCAACGATCCACGCCTGCTGTGGCCGGCCATTGTTACCGGCCTGCTGCCGGCGCTCGTCACGATCCTCTCGGTCGGCCTTGTCCTGTTGATCCCCGTCCTTCTCCTGGTCCAGGCAGCCCTGCGATGGCCCTCACCGAAGGACCGTCGATCATGGAGGAACGATCTGGCTCCTCTCGCCATCCCGGCCCTCGCCATCGTGGCCGGCTTGGCCTTCTTTGCTCACCAGGATCCCGCCTGTTGGGACTACAGCGAAGACCCACAGGGACGCGTCACCTACACACGCACCGGGACCCATGCAGGGATGGACAGTGGCTGGTTTGCCGGTGGTGGAACCGTGACCGGGCTGGTGGTCAACCCCGACGCCGGCGAGGGGACCGGTTCGCTTTGTGTGAGCGACCGGATCACACCGCTGGAGGCTGCCGTGGCACTCACGCTAATTGGCGGCGCCGGATCGATCGCCTGGCGAATCTCGGGGAACAGCGGAATTGAATCGAGCGGTCCCGTTTGATGACCGGGTGAGCTTCCACGCCGCAACGAGTTGCCGCCGATGGAGCCTTGGTTCTACTCCCCGGCGGGAATGCCCGCCCAGACTTTGGCAATCCACGGGTAATCGGCCGACTCATCGAAGTTCGACATCACGGCTACCACCGACTCGGCGCCAACGGCCAGACCGTCTGCTACCGCATCCGCGCCAAACAAGTTCGCGAAATCGAACACAGCGGAGGTCACCCCATCGGAAGTGAACCAGAGTTCTCTTGCATCGGCCTCGTTGGGAGGAGCGGTCACCGCGATGAGTCCGAACCCACCGGCTGCATAGAGCCCGTGCGTCCCCGGGATATCTGCTTTGGCCCACGAAGAGCCGAGCTGAGTCCACCACAGCTCACCGCCGTCAACATCCTGGTAGCCCATGTCAGCCACCCAGCCGTCTCGCCAGCTTTGCATCGAATAAACGGCCTGGGCCTCGATTCCCGGGACTCCCTCAACCATTTGCCAGGTCCTCAGGTCAACGGAGGTCCAGTAGCGGGGGACGTCGAACTCCGGAAACGAGAACAAGGAAACACCGGTGGGGCCGATACCGGTATCGATCACTGCGACGGTCTCGAGACCCACGGTATCTTCTATCTCCCAGACCCCATCTCCAGTGCCCTTGGCCACGACGGGTGGTCGAGCCGTGAAAAGGCCGTCCGCGTCGATATCGATCCCGTAGTCGCTGCACGGGACGCTGAACGCCACTTCTCCATCCTGGAAAACGCCGTCGATCGTGCACCCACCTCCTTCCGGGATCGAGGGATAGGCCACGACGTCGCCACCATTCATACCGAGATCCTCAGCGAAGGCTTCCCCATCGAGGAACCATCTCGCTTGCCCGATGAGCAAAAACCCTCCGTCGTAGGCGAGGCCACTTGTCACTTCGGCGTACCACTTGAGGTAGTCGGTCGACTCGGGAAGGACCGGTTGGAACTCTCCCCGGTTCCATGCAACGCCATCGGTGGTGGTCCACACCTGGTCATAGACGGGCGGATCCTCGGGATGAGGCGGCCAGGAAGGCTGTCCGGACCATCCGACCGCTATCGCACCGTGCTCGGTGCCCCGCGTCCACAGAACGTGCGACCCGGATGGAAAATTCTGCACGTCGCCGGGTGACCAGTTCACGCCGTTCTCCGACGTCCATAGGGCCACTTCTCTGCCGTCGATCTCTTCGAAAACTACGAAACGATCTCCCGCCACCGTCAACGTGTCACCGATCAGCAGACCTTGCGGCCGGAGATCGGTCTGGACCCACTGCTCCAGCATCTTCGGCGGTGTGGTGACCGTGAGCGTGGTCGACGTGGACGAACCGGAGCTGCCACTCGAACACGCCGATGCCAGGTGGGCAAGGACCCAAACCAATAACAAACGCCTTTTCATCAACTGCATGCACCGGGGATTGTATCGGTCTTGGCGGAGGGCTCTGCGCGCTCTGCGCGGTCAGCGATTCTTGGCCTGTCCGATCAGTGCACCGTCCAGCTGTTGCCATCCGCCAGCGTCAACCGATCGGCGGCCTCCGGGCCCCAGGTACCGGCCTGGTACGGGTGGAGCTGGGGACTGGCCCTGAGTAGCGGCGTGAACAAGCGCCACGACTCCTCGACTTCGTCTCCGCGCACGAAAAGGGTCTGATCGCCGGTCAAGACATCGAAGATCAACGTCTCGTAGGCACCCGGCAACTCCCCGAATTCTTCGCGGTACGAGAAGTTGAACGGGCGGGTCTCGAGGCGCATTTGGTCCTCCGGCGCCTTGACGTTGAAGAAGAGGCGGAACCCTTCGTCGGGTTGGAGGGTTATCACCAACATGTTCGAGCGGACCTCGCCAGATCCCAAACCGGTGAAGAAATGCACAGGCGTTTCCCGAAAGGTCACCACGATCTGGGTCAGGCGTCGCGGCAAACGCTTGCCGGTCCGCAGGTAAAACGGGATGCCTTGCCAGCGCCAGTTGTCGACATCGAGACGAAGAGCAACGAAGGTTTCCGTGGTCGAGTCGGCAGCCACCCCTGCTTCCTCGTGATAGCCGGGTACTGCCTTTCCATCCACCTCGCCGGTGGTGTACCGCCCGAACACGATGGCATCGGCGTCGATTTGTGAGATCGAGCGGAGCACCTTGACCTTTTCATCGCGAATGGCTTGAGCCTCGAACGAGACGGGAGGCTCCATGGCGATCAAGGCGAAAACCTGGGTGAGGTGATTCTGGACCATGTCCCGCAAGGCTCCTGCGTCTTCGTAATACCCGGCTCGAGTCCCGATGCCCTGGTCCTCCGAGACCGTGATTTGTACGTGCTTGACTCGATCGCGATTCCACGAATTCTCAAACAAGGCATTGGCTAGACGGAATACGAGCAGATTCTGGACCGTCTCTTTGCCGAGATAGTGATCGATGCGATACACCTGCGACTCCGCGAAGTGAGCGTGGACGATCTCGTTGAGTTCATGGGCAGATTCGAGATCGCGTCCGAATGGCTTCTCGATCACCAGCCTGGTCCACCCCGGGCTCTGGTTCAACCCGGCTTTGCCCAAGCCTTCGATGGCCGGGGGGAACGCCTTGGGCGGAAGGGCCAGGTAGAACACCCGGTTCCCGGGCAGGCCGTACTCTTCCTCGAGGGCTTTGATCCGGTCGGCGACGACTTCGAATTCGCCCCGGGCGCTCTCGTAGTGAAGCGACCGGTCGCACCAGGTGCCCAGATTCTCATCCGAATATCCCGCTGCCTCCAGGGCCTGGCGAGCTTGAGCGCGAAAGGAGTCGTCGTCGAGGGGTGCTCCGGAGACACCGAGAATACGGCACCCGTCACCTAATCCCTGCCGGGTGATCATCTCATACAGAGCGGGGAGCAGTTTCCGTTTGGTCAGGTCTCCGCTGGCTCCGATGATCACGAACAAATGAGGTTCGACCGCAGGTGGGATCATCAGCCCTCCTCTCGCTTGATGGCATGACCGCCGAATCTCTGCCGCATCGCCGACAGGATACGATCGGCGTACTCCTCCTCATCGCGCGAACTGATACGCCGGAACAACGAATTGGTGATGATCGGAGCGGCAACATTGAGGTCGATCGCCTCGAACACGGTCCACCGACCCTCTCCCGAGTCGGGAACGAAGGGCGCAATCCCCTCCATGGAAGGATTCTCGGCGAGCGCTTCGGAGGTCAAATCTAGAAGCCAGGAGCGCACCACCGATCCGTACCGCCAGATCTCGGCGATCTGGTGCAGGTCGAGTCCGAACTCCTCTTTGGCTTCCATGATGGCCAGGCCTTCGGCGTAGGCTTGCATCAACCCGTACTCGATGCCGTTGTGGACCATCTTGACGAAATGTCCCGACCCGGCCGGACCGACCCTCCCCCACCCCTGATCGGGAGCGGGGGCCAGAGTCTCGAAGATGGGTTGGAGGTCGGCCACGACCTGCTCCTCGCCCCCCACCATCGTGGAGTACCCCTCGGCCAGTCCCCAGATCCCCCCGGAGGTGCCACAATCTACGATCCGCACTCCGGACGACTCACACTGGGCGGCCCGCCGCAACGTGTCCCGGTAATAAGAATTGCCTCCATCGATGATCACGGCGCCCGGCCGGAGAAACGGCAACACCGCCTCGATGGTTTGGTCCACCGGACCGCCGGCCGGAACCATAATCCAGAAGATCTGCGGGTCGGGCAGTTTGGAAGCCAGCTCTTCGAGCGAATCCGCCCCTTCCGCTCCCATTGCGAGAATCTGCGCGACCGATTCCCGGTTGAGGTCGTATCCGACTACCCGGTGCCCACCATTGACCAACCGTTCGGTCATGTTGGCGCCCATCTTGCCGAGTCCGATCATTGCGAGTTCCATGCAGAGCTCCTCATGTGGTGATGCCCAGCCCGGCCAAGTCTCTCGTCAGTTGGGTGACCGATTTGAAATGAATCCCGGTCATACCGAGCAACGAGGCGCGCTCCAGATTCAATGGCCGATCGTCGACAAACAGACATTCCTGCGGATCCCGCTGAGTGATCTCGAGTGCCAGCCGATACATCCGCTCGTCCGGCTTCTTCACTCCCAGATAGCCGGAGGTGAGGAACACCGAGAAGTAGCGGCGCAACCCGAACGTCTCCACCCGATGGGCGTTGAGCTCCCGCGATTCGTTGTTCAGGGTCGCCAGGAGATAGTTGCCGGTTGCCGCCAGACGCGCGACCAGATCCAACGCTTGGGGATCGACCGTCGACTCGCCTTTCATCGCGTCGATGAAACTGCTGCGAGTGAAGTCCCGCTCACGGTAGAAGACCGTCCTGTCCAGATAGCCGTCGATCGTCATCTGGCCGGTCTCGAAGGCGTCGGAAACGAATTCGTGACGATCCTGGTATTCGTCCCAGTCGAGTCCAAAACTCTCGATGCAATCGCGACGGGCGTTCCGATCCCAGCCGTTGGTCGCCAGAACCCCACCAACATCGAAGAACAGGGTGGTGATCTCAGCCACGGAGCGCCGTTTCGAGCGCAGTCAGGCTTTGAGCGCGGTTACCCCCCAGGTTGACGCGCAAGACCCTCTGGTCGCGCTGGCGCATCGCCCGGTAATCGCCGACGGATTGGGCTGCGATCAGTCGCCCGAACGAATAGTCGGTTTCCGGCACATCAAGATCGAGGTCCGGCTCGTCGACGATCTGCAGGAACAATCCGCTCGGAGGTCCGCCCTTGTGGAGCTGACCGGTCGAGTGGAGAAAGCGCGGTCCGTACCCAACGGTGGTAGCAGCGCGATGAGCCTGCTGGAAGTCTCTGCGGATGGCTTCGAGAACCGCCCCGACTGAAGAGTTCATCGGAAGATAGGCCTGGATCGCGAGATAATCGCCCGGTCCCGTGGTGGCGAGCCAGTCGCTGATGGCGGCCGTAAGCGCGGCGGGGTCTCCGACGGATACTTCGGGCGACGGCTCGCCCTGGTCGCCGGTGCCCTCCATGGCTTCCTGTGCGAGGGTCTTGGCGAGTTGCACGTCCGGCTGATTGAACGGATGGATACCAAGCACGGCCCCGGCGGCGGCGGTGGCCATCTCAGCCCGGAACATCTCGGCGGCAAGGTCGTATGGGTCCTTCAGGATGATCCGGGCAACCGGGTGACCGGCGTCCTCGAGCAGCTGCAGCGCGGCAGCCTGTCCTCCGTCCTCGTCGCCAGCGAGAGTGAGGTGGATGAAGAACCGGTCTGGACCGTAGGCCTCCGGTGCCATCAAAGGCTCACCCGCCACCGGAACGATCCCCTTGCCATCCTTGCCGGTCGATTCGGCAACCAGTTGCTCCACCCAGTCGGGAAAGGCCACCAGCATTGGGGAGACAACATAGGTCACCTTGTCGCGTCCGAGCAGAGCCAGCTCGCCCATCGCCGCGCCAAGATGGAGGGCCGGATTCTGGAGAGCCGAAACGAATGGCCCTGTGGCCTCGGCGATGCCGGCGGCCCGATCGAGCAACTTCGCCGGATCCAGCCCGATCAGGGCGGCTGGCACCAGGCCAAAATCGGTGAGAGCCGAATACCGGCCTCCGACGTCGGACGGAGCGTGGAAGACGGCCCGGAAATCGCGCCCGGTGGCCAGCGTCTCCAGCGAAGAGCCGGGATCCGTGACGGCAACGAAATTGGCTCCCGGTGTCTCGGTCTTGTCAACGGCCAGCGACCAGAAATAACGGAAGCCCGACATCGTCTCCAGGGTGCCCCCGGACTTGGACGAGACCACAAAGATGGTCCGGGCCGGGTCGATGCGATCAGCGATGGCCCGAACGGCGTCGGGATGGGTACTGTCGAGAACCAGGAGTTCCGGGTAACCGGGAGCGTTGCCGAAGGTCCGTTGATACACCTCGGGTGCCAAGCTCGAGCCTCCCATTCCCAACAGAACGACATGGTGGAAGCCCTCGCTCTTGACATTCTCGGCCAGCGCCCGCAGAGCCGGCAGCTTGCCCCGCATGGTCTCGTGGAGGGTCAACCACCCGAGGCGGTCGGTCAGTTCGGGCTGCGGCTCGACGGACCAGAGCGTCGGGTCTTTCGCCCACAAACGACGCGCAAAGTCCTCTTCATGCCACCGTTCCAGCCGTTCGTGAGCCACCGAAACGTAGCTCCCGAGTTCCAGTGATTGAGATTCGTGGTTCACGTTGCCTTTCCTTGTGTTGCATACGTCGGCAGCACCGCCGTCACCCACTGTAGAAGTCGCCCGCCCGACTATTTGTTCCTTGCACGATCCCCGAGCAGCAACATTGCCCACCGCCCTCCAATGTCCCGGCCGCCGGGGCCAGCCATCCGGCGGGATGTCTTGAGCGCGGTCGAACGCTCGATAGCGACCCGGGCAGAACGCCATCCGGTCGACTGACGCCGGAGAAGGTCCAAGCCCTGTTTTTCAAAATGCCTCTAGTCACCTCAGGTGCACTAATGCACAATGGACCTATCCCGAGAAAGGGAGGGTGCATGTCTCTGGTAGCCGAACGGCCGACCCGAACGAGCGAGCCTTCGATCGAATCCCCGACATCTGCCCGCCCCTGGCGGGTTGTTTTGTCTTCGCTTGCCTTTGCCGCACTGTGCGGCTGGGTGCTTCTGCCTCTCTTCCTGACCGGCGGTCTGGCCATACTGGCCTTGACGATGCTGATCGGCGCAGCCACCGTTGCGGTCTATCTGGCGGCCGTGGGTCTTCCGGGGCAGTAATCCCGGAGGAGGATCTGGCGACCGGAGCCCGCTTGGGAGGGGCGGGCTACTTCTTCTGGGGCTTCTTCACTTTGGGCGGCAGACCCGCAATATGTTCGAGCGCTCGGTCGCTCCATTCAGCGGTGCGTTCGGGATCATTACGCCAGACGGAGGGAAGGGTGACGTACTCCCCCATCGGCCGGCCTTCAGGCCCAAACGGTCCCGCTCCATCCTCTTCGAGTAGCTCCGCCCGATCGACCTCGGGAAGACGTACCCCAACATCGGACCCGAAGAGGCCCATGAACATGTTGCCGTTCACGAATGCAGCTAAGTTGCCGAACATCGCCTTGATCTCGACCCCCGGGTCGTCGGGGACAATCGACCGGAAGTAGTCCTTGTCGGCTTCGGTTGGTTTTGGCACTCTCATGGCTTCTCCTTCACGTGCATCAGTCTGCCCCGCGGAACTCCTGCGCTCGGGTGGTCAAGGACCGGATTCTCTCCCGGTCGGGGACTACTCCTATGCCGGGCTCCACCCGGGGAACCTCCAAGGCCCCCGCCGTCATCGTCCAGGGCGGGTCCACGATATCTCGTTCCCAATAGCGGGCGCTCGGGCTCAGATCACCAGGGAGAGCGAAAACATCGAGCGAGGCAAGAGCGACGTTGTGCGCACGGCCGATCCCGGTTTCGAGCATGCCTCCCACCCAGAGTTCCAGGCCAGCGGCGAAGGCCCGGTCGACCATGGTCAATGCCGTCGTGAAACCGCCGACCCGACCCGGTTTCAGATTGAGCACTCGCCCGGCGCCCAGCGCGATCATGTCTTCGAGGTCTGCGATCCTCATGATCGACTCGTCGAGACACACCGGCGTCGCCAGGCGCCGCTGCAGATCGGCGTGACCTTCGAGATCGCCGGGGGGAAGCGGCTGCTCGATCATCTGAAGCCGGAACTCATCAAGACCGGCCAGGTGGTCGAAGTCGTTCCGGGTGTAGGCGCCGTTGCCGTCGACACTCAACGCCATCCGGTCGCCGACCCGCTCCCTGACTGCTCGAACGACGTCGAGGTCGGCACCGGGTTCGATCTTGAGCTTGACCCGCTGGTATCCCTGCCCGAACGCCTCGGCTGCGGCGGCGGCCGTCTGGTCTGGTGTTTCGACGATTCCCAGCGCAATCCCGGCCGGAACTTCGGTGCGGGTGCCTCCCAGCAGTCCGGCCAGCGGCAGACCTTCCCGGCGTGCGGCCAGGTCCCAACACGCCATTTCGATTGCGGCGCGAGCCATGGGTTGATCGGGGAAGATGTCGTCGGTCCCCCGGAAGTACCCCGACGGGTCTTCAACGTCCTGACCCAGCACGACCGGCCCAAGTTGGTCGGTAATGGTTGACCATGCCGATTCGACGGTTTCGGCGGTGTAGCCGGGAACCGCTCCCGCCACACATTCGCCCCAACCGGGGGTGCCGTCCCCATCCTCCAGCTCCACCAACAACAGCCGCCGGTGGTCAACCTGCCCGTACGCCGTGGCGAACGGCACACGGAGCGGCAGTTGGATCTCTCGCACGGTCAACCGTTCGATACGCATGACCCTCAGTCTGCCCTCTTTTTCGGTTTTGGCGCCTAACTTGCTCGTATATCCGGCAGGTTGAGCGCCAAAACCGTACGAACTCAGACGATGCGGTGTTCGCCGGTGTAGATGTTGCACTCCTCGCCTCGCAGGAAACCCACGACGGTGACTCCCAGTTCCCGTCCGAGTTCGATCGCAAGGGAGGAAGCGGCCGAGACCCCGCACACGATGGATAGGCCGGCTACCGCCACCTTTTGAACCATCTCGAAGGAAACCCGGCCTGAAACGAGCACGACCAGTTCCGATAGCGGCCAGACATCCGCTGCGAGGGCGCCGATCAGTTTGTCCACGGCGTTGTGGCGGCCGACGTCTTCGCGCAGCGCAACGAGGTCGCCGGATGGGGTGAAGGCGGCGGCGGCGTGGATGCCGCCGGTCAAGGTGAACGCCGACTGGTGGGCTCGCATCTTTTCCGGAAGAGAGAACAACACATCCCGGTCGAGTACGGGCCCCTCCGAAAGCTGAGGTGCCGCCACCCGGACTGCATCGATCGAAGCCTTACCGCACACCCCGCACGAGGAACTGGTGTACAGGTTCCGCCGGAATTGTTCCGGATCGATGGTGACCCCATCGGCCAGGTCTAAAAGCCAGCGGTCCCCCTGGTCGTCTCCGGGGAGTTGTCGGACCGTCGCAATCTCAGTTGGCCGAAGGACAATGCCTTCGGTCAGGGCAAACCCGAGTGCCAGATCAGCATCGTGGCCCGGGCTGCGCATCAGCACTGCGATAGGAGTGTCGCCGATCCGCAACTCGAAAGGTGCTTCGGCAACGACATGGTCGGTGACGATTTCGCGATCGGTTCTTCCGACCTTCACAACCTGCTGTTGAACAGTGGGATCCACGGGTCGCAGCCTATCGAGCAATTGCGGATCGGACTGATCGCTATCCCGTAGTAGTGATCCTGCTGATGATCTCATCGACCGGATACGGCACTACAGCAGAAGGCCTTGCCGGCCCTATATCGATCCACGGGTTCGTTCCCACGCGGTAAGCCGCCTGCCATCGGAACGAGACCGTCAAGGGATAGCCGTCCACATTCGCGAAGCACCCGGTCTGGCCCTCCTCGTTACAGGTCTTGGTCTGATAAACGTGGCGGACGGAGCCGTCCGGGTAAGCGGAGAAGCGACCGAGCTGCGCCTGATTGAGCACCAGCGGCGCCGTGGTCACGTCGCCCCAATCGACCACTACCTGATCGACCCATGCACGGGCCTGCAGGGTGGTACCGAGCGGGGAAGTCAGCCTCCCGTCGATCCGGTCCGGGATCGACGCCCATACGTAGGTTGCGAGACCGGTTATCCCGCCGGATTGGGGACTCAATTGGATTTCAGGTTCGGCCAGGAGCCACTGCTTCAAGAAGTCCCAGGCCACGGTGCGCAAGTCCTCACCGGGAATCCCCTCACAAGCTGCAACCGTCGTGTCGACGGCAATCCCGGGGCCAAGATCCTCACCAATCGTTGCCTGGCTGCCATCCCTCGAGAGGATCACCAACCGGGTGACGGTGGTGGTCCAGTACCAGCACTCCGTGCCGTCGGCGTCCGAGCCAATTTGGGGGTACAACACAGGCGGCGCGGTGACTGTCACGGTCAGGGTGCCGTCGGCGCCGATAAGCCAGCAGACCTTCTCGTAGACCTTTTGACCCGTGAACGGATCCCGCTCAGACTTGACGATGCAACCAAACGATCCCTCGTCAGCCTCGACCGACGTGACGACTGTCGTTGTCAATATCAACAACGCAACCAAGACAAACGTCAAGCGCCCTCTCACGGCAATTGGTTCTCTCTGGCAAATATGTTGCATGCGTCTTCCCAGAGGTCCCCTCTATAGGCGGTTCTCCACCGACCATCGGAAGGCCGAGACCAAAACGCGACAGTCGTCTGAGCAGCACCCTCTTCTCCCCGATACGCTGTTGCATCCCGAAATACGAAACCGCCAAACAATCGGTCCGATCGATGAGGATTTCATGGACCATCGCGAGAGTGGACTCCAGCGTCGGCTTGCTGACGAAGAAAGAGGGGTCGGCCATTAACTCAAGGCCTATGTTGTAGTTCTCCTGAACCGCAACAACATCGAGCAACGCAGCTTCATCCTTCCGGTAAATAGCGTCGAACCACCCGAAATCGACTTCCCGCACGATCTCGGTCACTTCGGCGATCCGCTGGTCCATCGACGTGGTGCCGGTCGTATCGGGAAGGGTGCTCGAGGTGGTGCTGGTCGAGGTGGTGCTCGAAACCACGGCGACCGCAGTCGTCGCAACCGGTTCGGTCGTACACGCCGTCGCAACTAACGCAGCCGTCAGCACCAGACCGACCATGCGGACAGGCCACACTCTTCTCACCATGCCCCCGATCAAACCGGCCTTCCTCACGGCCGTCAGTGATATATAACGATACTACACGTCATCTCAGCCCGACCTCAAGCCGCCCGCAACGTCACCCGGACTGGACGTGTTGCCAGCCGAAACGGCCCTTTATGCACAGGTGGCCGGACGTCACGTCGTGATCGAGCGGCGACAACGCCTTGAGGATCCGGTTGTCTTGAACGACCAGATCGAGATTGCACCCGACCCCGCAATAGGGACAGGTGGTACGGGTGACTGTTTGAGCATCCTCGTTCCACGTGCCCGCCGCCCGCATCTCGTATTCGGTAGTGGGGATCAGCGCCCCGGTCGGACAAACGGCGAAACAGTTCCCGCAGAAGACACAGGCCGAGTCCGGCAAGGCCACTTGGAACTCGGTCGAGATCCGGGCCTCGAATCCCCGACCGACCACAGAGATCGCAAAGGTGTTCTGGGCGTCGACCCCGCAGGCCTGCACGCACTTGTAGCAGAGGATGCATTTCGCATAGTCACGGACAAAAAGCTGATTGTCGATCGTTGCCGGTTCCTCGACCGTGGCACCGTCGAACCGGCCGGGTTCCGCCCCGTACCGCTCCATCAGCTCGCCAATCGAAGGCGTGAGCGCCAAATCTACCGAGGACCCCAGCAACTCCAGCACCAGCTTGCGGGTGTGACGGACCCTTTCGGATTCCGTTTGGATCACCATGCCCGGCCCGACCTGCCGCGAACAGGCCGGAACCAGAGCCCGAGAGCCGTCCACTTCGACCATGCAGATGCGGCAGGTGTTAGCCGGGGTC
>Ga0224512_10002807_pt1 | contig 15689 bp, 12 predicted proteins | sample SF_May12_sed_USG_4_FD_169103 | JGI IMG/M metagenome (GOLD analysis project Ga0224512, IMG submission 169103) | Sediment microbial communities from San Francisco Bay, California, United States - SF_May12_sed_USGS_13 | ecosystem: Environmental > Aquatic > Marine > Sediment | place: USA...
CTACAACCTCGATGAGAACGAGGGCACCACCCGTCTGTACCGGGTGGCGGACGCCCGGGTCGACCCGTTGACTGTCGCCGACCGTTCGAGCACGGCTCCGGCGATCAGCCCGGACGGTACCCGGACGGCCTTTCTGCGAGACGTTGATGAGCGAGCGCAGCTCCACATGATGCACCTGGAGGGTGGGGAGGCCGAGGTGCTCACCAACCTGCCGCTGGGAGTCGACGGCATGAAGTGGTTGCCGGACGGCACCGGCCTGATCGTCCTGGCATCGGTCTTCAAAGAAGCCCTCGACGTCGAGGCGACCCGTGAACTGGGCTTAGCCCGCCGGGAGGATCCGATCCAGGCTTACGTCACCGAAGATCGGGTGTTTCGCTATTGGGACCGTTGGCTCACCGACGGAAAGGTCCCCCACCTGTTCCGGCTCGACCTCGCGTCCGGCGAAGTTATCGATCTGACTTCCGATTCCAGGCGTTGGTGGAACTGGGAGACGCCCGGCGACAAATTCGACGTGTCTCCCGACGGCCGGGAGATTGTCTTTTCGGCGGATACCAGCGAACCACCCCACGATCAACCTCGCTTCGCTATCTTCACGGTGCCGATCGACGGCGGCGACGTAACCTGCCTGACGCCGGATGGAAGCGGCCACGAACGACGTCCGCGCTACAGCCCTGACGGGGCCTTCATCGTGTACGGGATGCAGCGGGAGATCGACTTCTACGCGGACCGGGTGCGACTCGTCCGCTACCACCGGGCGGCCGAGGAGCACCTGGTCCTGACCGAAGAATGGGATCGGTCGACCGCGGGGTGGGAATTCGCGGCCGACGGAACCCTGGTCTTCACCGCCGAGGACCGCGGCCGCGTCAACCTGTATCGAGCAGGGCTGGAGGCGGGAACGCCGGACCTCGTCGCCGCCGGCGGCACCTACGGCACCCCTCGCCCGGCCGGTGGTCGAGTGTTTGCGCAATACCAGGAGCTGAGCCAGCCGACCGAGATACACGAAATAGGTCAGGACGTCGTGACCATCACCACCTTCACCGATGCCGTCATGAGCGAGCTCCATCTGGGCGATGTCGAGGAAGTCGAGTTCAAGGGCGCCGAAGGTCGCTCGGTACACGGATATGTGGTCTACCCGCCGGACTTCGACCCCAGCACGAAGTGGCCCCTGGTCCACAAGATCCATGGTGGGCCGCATGGCATCTTCGGCGACTCCTTCCACTTCCGCTGGAATGCCCACGCTTTCGCAGCTCCCGGGTATGTGGTGGCCATGGTCAATTTCCACGGGTCGACATCGTGGGGCCAGGACTTCGCGGCATCGATCCACGGCGAATGGGGTGACAAGCCCACCGAGGACATCCTCGCTGCCACCGACCAGCTCATCGAACGAGGCTTTATCGATCCGGATCGGATGGCCATCACCGGCGGCTCGTACGGGGGGTACATGACTGCCTGGCTCACCACCCGAACCGATAGATTCGCTTGCGCGGTCACCCACGCCGCAGTGACCAACCTGGGCGGCATGTACGCAAGCGACTTCACGCAGGGCCGGCCTCGGGCGTATGGAGCCGAGTATTTTGATGATCGAGAAAGGGTCGAGCGGTGGAGCCCCAGTGCTCACGCAGCAGGCTATAGCACCCCGACCCTCGTGATCCACGGTGAGCAGGACTACCGGGTACCGGTCACGCAAGGTCTCGAACTGTACGGCGTGCTCAAGGCCAAGGGGGTCGACGCCCGGCTGGTCTATTACCCGGATGAGAACCACTGGATCCTCAAACCTCGCAATTCGATCCACTGGTACGGCGAGGTATTGGGCTGGCTCGAGCGCTATCTCTCTCCAGTATCCATCATTGGTTGAGGGTTTGGAACCAACACACCCCCGGTAACGGAATCATCGCTAAAAGGCCAGTTCAGAGTGCGTCTTACGCGCCGGTTGCGCGTAAGACGATTTTGTAGTTCGCGACCTCACCCGTTACATGAACCCTTTACTCCTTCTAGGGTGATCGCACCATGTCAGAAACTGTGATCATTTTCGCCGGCGGGGACCCCATTCCGCCCGCCGCCGTTGTGGACCTGCCCGCGGACGCTTTTGTGATCGCAGCCGATTCGGGGCTCGATAGGGCCCATGAGTCGGGTTTTGAGATCGACCTCCTGGTCGGCGACCTGGACTCCATCAGCTCGGACGGCCGGCAGGCCGCAGCAACGCACGGCACCCGGATCGAGCGCCACCCGGTCGACAAGGATGCCACCGACATGGAACTGGCTTTGGAGGCGGCCCGCCGGCACGGGGCCCAAAGTGTGATCGTCATCGGCGGACACGGTGGGCGCCAGGACCACTACCTTGCCAACGCTCTGTTGCTTCCCTCCCCCGCCTTTGCCGATCTCGACATCGAGTGGCGAGCCGGGCAGGCTCGTCTCTTCGCCGTCCATGACGCTCTGGAACTCGCCGGCAGGATCGGCAGTTCGATCACCCTGCTGGCAGTCGGTGGACCGGTTCACGGTGTGGAAACCCGCGGTCTGCGCTGGAACCTCAACGGCGAAGACCTCGAAGCGGGCTCAACCCGAGGAGTGAGCAACGAGTTCCAGAATGAGCGGGCATCCATCACCGTGATGGCCGGCACGTTGCTGGTTGTCATCCCGGACCCCGCAACTGGTTGAGACACGACTCAGGCAGTGTTTGGGGCCTCGAATTGAGCCGACCCACCCTTTCGGCAGCACTGTTCTCTGATGGTCTGGCTGCAGATCGGGCGATCTGCGATTGCAAAAAAGGTGGGGCTGCAGCGTACGGTGCCGATGCAGCCAATGACGGTCAATCAAACTTGACGATCACACCCTCGTGCGGCCGTAACTTCAGCTTCCCGAGCGCGACAGGTCCTTCCCGATCGAGTGCGGTTGAGAGCAACACCCGGCCGGATCCGGAGGCGGCGATGGTCCCGGCAGGTTGAACGTCACGAGTCAAGTTGAGGGCAACTGCCAGGCGGGACCGACCGTCATCCCTCAGGTAGGCGAAGACGCTCCGGCCCGCCTTCAGAGGCCGATAGTCGCCTACCCGCAATGCAGGTTCGCGATGCCGGAGATCGAGCAAGCGCCGATAAAGATTCAAAAGCGAATCAGGCGCAGCCGCCAGCGCGTCTACGTTTCGCGTCCGGGCGTCTTCGGAAAGTGGCAACCATGGTTGGGCTGTCGGCTGCGTGAAGCCCGCCCCAGCGGCGCCGGTCCATTGCATGGGTGTCCGGCAACCGTCCCGGCCCATACCGGGGACGGTCCGGCCCAACGGATCTTGCTGGCAATGGGGCGGGATGTCGGCCTGGAGGATTCCGATCTCGTCGCCGTAGTAGAGGGTGGGGGTACCCCGCAACGTCAGCAGCAGCATGGCCGCAATTCTGGTCTCGGTCGTACCGAGCCGCGTGGCGATGCGGATCTCATCGTGGTTGCCGAGCACATAGTTAGGCCATGCTCCGGACGGCACCGCCGCCTCGACACTTTCGACAACCCGGCGGATGTGCTTGGCCGTCCATGGCGCCTGCAGCATGGCGAAGTTGTAGGGCATGTGGAGCCCGTCCAGATTCTCCCCGTAGTAGGACGCCCATACCGGCCACTCGTACTCGTGGATCTCTCCGACTGAGTAGCGGGGCGGTTGGTAGCTCTCGAGGAGCGCCCGCACTTTGCGGAAGACCTCATGCACGTCTGGATGGCCTCGATCGTTGACGTGGCGCTGGGTGGCATAGGCGGCCAACGGAAAGTCGTCATCGATCTCAGTAACCACGGGGTTGTCGCGCAATTCGGGATCCTTCATGATGTGGTGCGCCACGTCGATGCGGAACCCGTCCACTCCCCGGTCGAGCCAGAAGCGCAGCGTGTCGAGCATCGTCTTCTCGACCTCGGGGTTCCTCCAGTTCAGGTCGGGTTGCTCCTTCAAGAATGAGTGCAGGTAGTACTGACCGGTTGTCTCGTCCCACTCCCAGGAGCCGCCACCAAAGGCGGCAGCCCAGTTGTTGGGTGGAGAACCGTCCGGTAGAGGGTCCCGCCACACGTACCAGTCGCGCTTGGAGTTGATGCGTGACGAGCGCGACTCGATGAACCACCGATGCTGATCCGACGTGTGGTTGGGAACCCAGTCGATGATCAGCTTGAGGTTCCGCCGGTGAGCTTCCGCCACCAGACGGTCAAAGGTAGCCAGGTCCCCGTACAGCGGTTCAACGCCGCAATAGTCCGAAACGTCGTAGCCGAAGTCCTTCATCGGTGACGGAAAGAAGGGAGAGAGCCAGATGGCGTCGACTCCCAGGGTCTCCGCCAGATAGTCGAGCCGTTCGATCACCCCAGCCAGGTCACCGATTCCGTCACCGTTGGTGTCCTGAAAGCTGCGCGGGTAGATCTGATAGATGACGGCGGTTTCCCACCAGGGATGGTCGGTCATGGTGGCAGATTACCGCCACTCACTGTTCCCTGAGGCAAGCCGAATGAGCCTCATCTTCTCTTTTCGGCTCAGTCCGAAAACGGCCTCGAAGCGACTCCTGGAACACTCGGGTGTCGTCGTGAGGATCCTCTTCGGCCGTGTCCTTCGTTGGTGAACTAACGATGAGGTCCAGATGGGCACAGACTTCCAGATCATCGACAGCAGGGGGCCGGTGCACTCTTCGCGCATTGTGACGGAGTCGCTCTCCGGCGCGCCCTTCTCCTTTGAACCGCCCCGCGCTCGGCGGCCGAGTCCCAGGCGGTGTAACCCGACGCATCAGTCAGCACCGCCCAGATGGCCTCCGGTCTGGCGTGATGGTCCGGGCCCTCATACGACTCCGTCTGTGCCTCCTGGCCGCAGGCCGCCCTGCTCAGGCATACATGCCATCAATGGCTTCGGCGTACTTCTCGTGAATCACGCGACGCTTCAGCTTGAGCGTGGGAGTGAGCTCGTCGCTCTCGGGAGTCCATTCGTCCGACAGGACGACGAACTTCTTGAGTTGTTCGACGCGGGCCACGTGTTCATTCGCCTCATCAACGGCCTTCTTCACCTCCCCCTGTACCTCGGGCAACTGCGAGAACGATGCCATGTCTCTGAACTCCAAGCCTTGCCGCTCAGCCCAGGGCGCCGCCATGTCCCCATCCAGAACGATCAAGGCGGACAGGAACTTGCGGCGATCTCCGATCACGCAAACCTGTCCGATGAGCGGGTGATTCTTGATCAAGCTCTCCAGCTTGGTAGGAGCGATGTTCTTGCCTCCCGCTGTGATGATCAGCTCCTTCTTCCGATCGACGATGGAAACGAATCCGTCCTGGTCGATCTCGGCGATGTCGCCGGTCACCAGCCAGCCGTCGGGCAGGAACGTTTCGGCCGTTTCTTCCGGCATCTTGAAGTACCCGGCGGTCACGTTCCCGCCCCGCATCATCAATTCGCCATCGTCGGCCAGCTTGACCTCCGTCCCGGCGAAGGCCCTGCCCACGGTTCCGATCTTGTTGGCTCCGGGAACATTCATGGTGCCCGGACCGGTCAACTCGCTCATGCCCCACAATTCGTAGAGGGGCAGTCCGATCCCCTGAAAAAAGAACAGCAGCTCCGGAGCGATCGGGGCGGCGGTCGAGACGGCGATGAACACGTCGCCCATTCCGAGCCCATCGAGGATCTTGGTCAGCACAACCCGCTCCAGCACCTGGTGTTTCAACCCGGTTAGGAACGGAACCGGCTGGCCTTCTTGCCGGAGCCTCACTACCTGCTCACCGGTCTTGATGGCCTCCAAGGCGAGGGTCTTCTTCAATCCTTCCTCGCCCTCGAGGCGGGCCATCAACCCGGCCTGGAAACGCTCGTAGACGCGCGGGGCCGCCACGAACAGGGTCGGCTTGGCTTCCTGAACGTACTCGAGCACTTGAGTCAAATCCGGGCAATACCAGACCTCACCCACGTACCACATGCCCAGGTAGTGGCTGGCCGCCCGCTCGGCGATATGGGCCAGGGGGAGGAACGACACGAGCCGAGGGTGTTTGGGCAGGCTGATCGTCCGCTCCGTCGACTCCACCGTCCACAGCACGTTGTGGTGCGTGATGACGACCCCTTTGGGTGTGCCGGTGGTGCCCGACGTGTAGATGAGTGTGGCGATATCATCGGGTTGGAGCTGGGCAGCCCTTTCGTCTACCGCGCTCGGGTTGGTAGCAAGCAATGTACGACCCCGCTCGGCAAGGTCGTCCCATGACAACACCCAGTCCTCCGTCTCGTAGTTCTCGGCTCCCTCCATCAGCACGACGTACTCGAGGCTGGGGAGCTGGGGCCTGGCCGCCTCCCAACGCTTCATGAACTCGAGGTTCTCGAGCACGGCAACCTTGGCCCCACAATGGCCGGCTATGTAGGCGACCTGGGGCGTAGCCAGGGTCGAATAGAGCGTCACCGGCGTGGCCGCGGCGTGCACCGCTCCGAGGTCGGCGATCACGTGCTCCGGCCGGTTGGCCGCCATGATCGCAACGAAGTCTCCCCGGTGCACCCCCAGGTCGACGAAGCCGGCGGCGATTTCCAACACCTGCTGCCGGTACTGTGACCAGGTGAGATCTCTCCAGGCCCCGTTCTCGCGCCAGTGGATAGCGGGGACGCCTGGATGTTCTGAGGCATTGCGGGCTAGCACCTCGACGATGGTTCGACCCTCGACGGCAGCGTCGATATCGGCTCGTTGCTCTGCAGCGATCGTCATATTCGTCCTCCCTCGTGTGCCGCAACTGTACCGGGCAAGAGAATTGGATGGCAGCGAGAAGCCCAGTACCCAGTACCCGGCTATTTGCGGTTGGATCTTCTCTCGCCCCGCTGCGGAGGGCAAATGTGTTCGCGGTACGGGGTACTAGGTACCAGATACCTGCCCCATGGGCCACGGAGAGTGCCACCCATCCGCTCGAGCGCGGTGTCTCCTACCTGCTATAGATCTCCGAGATCACATGGCCGTACTTCTTGCCGATGACGGCCCGCTTGACCTTGAGGGTCGGCGTCAGTTCGCCACCTTCGATGGTGAAGTCCTCGTCGAGGATCCGGAAAACCCGCACCGACTCGGCCTTGGATACCGCCTTGTTGGCCCCGTCTATAGCCACCTGGATGGCTTCGAGTACATGGGGGTGTTGGTGCACCTCGGCGACGCTCAGATCGCCCAGGCCCTTCTCCGCAGACCACTCGGGAAAGGTCTCGGGGTCGAGCGTCACCAAGGCAGCAATGAACGGCTGGGCGTCGCCGATAACCATGCACTGGCTGATCAATGGATGGGCGCGGATGAGGTCCTCGAGTACCGCCGGCGCCACATTCTTTCCGCCGGCGGTGACGATTAGCTCCTTCTTCCTGCCGGTAATGCGCAGAAAGCCCTCGCTGTCGAGTTCGCCGACGTCGCCGGAATGGAACCAGCCGTCCCCACTGAACACCTCGTTGGTGGCGACCTCATTGTTCCAGTAACCCTTGAAGACGCAGCCGCCCTTGATGAGAACCTCCCCGTCGTCGGCAATCTTCACCGAGACACCGGGAATGGGATGACCCACCGTCCCGATCTTGATGTCGCCGGGGCGGTTGACGAAGGTAGCGGCGGTCGTTTCGGTCAGACCGTACCCCTCGAGGACGGTGAGTCCGATGCCCCGGAAGAAGTGACCGAGCCTCTCCCCCAGAGCTGCTCCCCCGGAGATGGCGTACTCGAGACGGCCGCCGAATACATCTCGCAACTTCCCATACAGGAGCCTGTCGAACACGGCGTGGAGGACTCTGGTCTTCAGACCGACCTTGCCCGCCTGCTCTTCTTGCGAGTAGTCAATGGCCACGTTGGCACCTATGTCGAAGATCTTTCCCTTGCCTTCGGAATCGGCCTTGTGCTTGGCGCTGTTGTAGACCTTCTCGAACACCCGGGGGACCGAGAACACCCAGCGGGGCTTGAACATTCCCAGTTCCTCGACGAGGTTCTGGGTGCCGGTCGAGTACCCGATCTTGACGCCCATGGTCACGCACCCGACCTGCACGACCTGGGCAAAGGAGTGGGCCAGCGGGAGGAACATGAGGTTGGAGCTGCCCGGCGTGAACAGGTGCGGAAGCCCCGCCACAACCTGGCGAACATCCCAGATGAAGTTGTGCTGGGTGAGCACGCATCCCTTGGGACGCCCGGTCGTACCGGACGTATAGATCAGCAGGGCAATGTCGTCCTGGGAAATGGCTTTGATCCGCTCTCCTACTTCTTTGCGACTGTCATCGGTGGCGGCGGCCTTGACCCGATCGAAATCCCCTGCATCGATCACGAATTGATGTCGGCAATCGGGGAGGTCGCCCGCCACCTCATCGAAAACCGACTTGAGGTGTTCGTTCTCGCAGAACACCCCGACGGCCCCACTGTCGCCGAGAGTCCACCGCACCTGCTCCGCAGAGGAAGTCTCATATATAGTCACCGCCGCACAACCCGCCGCCCAAATCGCGTACTGAAGGTAGGTGAATTCGTATCGGGTCGCCGAGTAGATGCCGATCCGCGACCCGGGCTGAATCCCGATTGCAACCAGGCCAGCCGCCAGTTCCATTACCTGGCTCACAAACTCCTCGGTACTGATATCGACAAACCGGCTGCCGTCGCGATAGGCGAGAGCGGCAACGTGCGGATGGGTGTCGGCTCTGGCGAGCAAAGCCGTGATCGGGCTATCACTGGGCGGCACTTTCACGGCCCCCGGGCTGGTGTACTCGCGCATGACTGTTTCCTCCGGCCGCAGACCGCCCGATACTCGGGCCAGTGTCGCCTGCGGATTATGTGCCCGCGAATCCTAACCGAAGCAATCAAGGTGGAACTTCAGCCGCGCCCAAGGGGAATCAACGAACTGCGCCCGACTGCCGGAGGGCGGCCCGCTCCACCTGGTCGAAGCCGAAACGGGCCAGGATCTCGTCGGAGTGTTCACCGCCGACCGGTGGGGGGCCGGCGATTCCTCCAGGCGTTCGATCAAAGCGCGGACCGGGAGCAGGTTGGGTAGCACCGTCTAGTTCAAGAAACGTCTTCCGAATCCGATGGTGAGGATGATGAGGCGCTTCGCCCATCGTCAGCACCGGAGTTACGCACGCGTCGCTTCCCGCGAACCTGATTTCCCAATCCCGGCGGGTACCCGTTTTGAACTTGGCCGCAATGCGCCGTTTCATCTCCGGCCACTGCGTAGCGTCGAGCTGTTCGGGCAGGTCGCCGTCCACCTCGAGCAGGTCGACGAACTCGGCATAAAAGTGTGGTTCGATGGCGCCCACCGCCATAAAACCGCCGTCGGAGGTCTCGTAGACCTCGTAGAAGGGAGCCCCCGTATCGAGGAGATTGGCCCCCCGCCGATCGCTCCAGAGTCCCATTGCCCGCATCCCGTGGAACATGGTGGTGAGGAGGGCCGATCCGTCGATCATGGCAGCATCAATCACCTGGCCGAGCCCGGAGCCCTGGGCTTCGAAGAGTCCGGCCACCATGCCGAGGGCGAGTAGCATCCCGCCCCCGCCGAAGTCCGCGACCAGGTTCAAGGGGGGCACGGGCGGCTCATTGGCCCGGCCGATCGCGTGCAGCACCCCGGACAGCGCCAGGTAGTTGATATCGTGCCCGGCCGCGCCGGAGAGGGGGCCCTCTTGACCCCACCCGGTCATTCGTCCGTACACCAGGCGGGGATTGTGTTCCCGACACGCTACGGGCCCGATGCCGAGCCGCTCGGCCACCCCCGGGCGGAATCCTTCGATCAACCCATCGGCTTGCTCCACGATCCGAAGCACAGTCTCGACTCCGGCCGCGTTCTTCAGGTCGAGTCCAATCGACCGCTTGCCGCGGTTCATGAGCTCGAGCGACGAGCCGGTTACCTCCGGCCCGACCACCGCTTCGGCCCGGTCGACTCTCACCACGTCGGCGCCGAGATCAGCCAGCATCATCCCGCAAAAGGGCCCCGGCCCGATCGAGGCGATCTCGACAATCGTGACACCGTGCAGCGGCCCCATAGCTCCCTCCCCAACCTGGGTTGATCAATCCTGTGCCAGGACGCTCTCGATCACCTCGTGTTGCTCCAGATAGGTTGAAATGAATGCCTGGATGATGGCAGCCGTCGGTAAGGCAATGAGAGCACCGATCGCCCCGAGCAGCGCGGCGCCGGCGAGAACGGCCCCAAAGGCAACCGCTGGATGGAGGGCCATCGTCCTGGCGGTGATTCGCGGCTGCAAAACGAAGTTCTCAATCTGCTGGTAGGCCACCAACGCCACCAATACCCAGACCGTCTTGATGGGATCCGTGAAAAGCGCAACGAGGATCGGAGCGACTGCCGCGATGTAGGTTCCCACCGCAGGGATGGCTTGAGAGACTACGCCCACCCAAAGGGCCAGCGGCAGAGCGAACGGCACACCGACGATCAACAGGACCACATATGTGAAGACCGCCGAGGCCATGGCCAGCAGCACCCGCGAGTAGACGTAGCCGCCGGTCTTCTGGATGGCCACCTCCCACAATCTGAGCACCTCGTGCTGCACCTCAGGCCTCATCGCCGATAGGACCGTGCGACGCAGCTTGGGACCCTCTGCGAGCAGGTAGAAGGTGAAGAGACCCATAGTCAGAAGGCCGAGTACCGCACTTGCCACCGAAGAACCGAATCCGATCACCCCTCTCCCGACGTCGTCGGCGTAACCCTGGACGAGGCTGCCCAGACTGTTGAAATCCTCGAGAGCTGCGTCGAGGCTGAGTTCGATCCCGAACCACTCGTCGAGCCGCGCCGAGACTTGCTCCAGCCAAGCAGGAAGGTTGGAGAAGAAGCCGCCGGTCTGGGAGATGAGCGGCGTGAGGACTGCGGCCAGGAAAGCCAGGCCGAGCACGCCGGTGACCAGGAATACGAAAACAGTAGCCGCGCTCCGCTTCCACCCGCGCCGAGTGGCGAGGTACTGCACGGCCGGCTCCAGCGCAAAAGAAACGAAGAGAGCGAGTACTAGGGCGATGAGGACAGTTCCCAACTTGCGCACCACCCACAGCAATCCCAGGGTACCGAGCACCGCAATAATCGTCATCAGCAGGGCACGAGGAAACCAGGCTGGTACCTGCTCCCTCACCCGCCGGGGCGGCGCATCGGGCGGGTTCTGGGCTGGCGTCGAGTCCATGTGTTGACGACCATACCCGGTCTCCGCCTCGATTTCTGGCGCGAAGAGGGGACACACCCGTGTAGTTTTCTGCGTAGACAAGAGGGGTAATGGGAGATGTCAAAGATTCGGTTGTTCGTGGTGCTCGTGGTTTTGGCAACGGCCGCGGCCGGATGTGCGAGGGCGGTAGAAGACGCGCTAGAAGGGGCAGTCGAGCGCCAGCTCGAGGAAGAGAGCGGATCGGGTAACGTCAATGTCGACCTCAATGAGGACGATGGTTCCGTCTCCATTGAGACCGACGAGGGTTCGATCGAAATCGGCGGGGCCGAGATTCCCAACGATTTCCCGCTCCCGCTGCCCGAAGACTATGAGGTAGTGAGCGTCGTAACACAGACCGGTGAGGCGGCCGGCACCTTGGTCACGTTGGGCTTCGACCCCGTCGATTTCGATGTCGTCGCAGCAATGTATGAAGACTTCTTCAACGACCAGGGCTGGGAGGTCAGCCTCACCAATTCGAGTGCAGGGGCCGACAAGCTCGCCATCATCGGCGCAGAAGGCTTTGGGCTGTCCGCTTCGATCATCGTGGGGCACACCGAGGGCGACGATGTGGCCACCGTCATCGCCCAGTACGGCACCAACTGATTCCGATCAGGTTTATTGATCAGGTCGGTTTCGACGACGCTCGAGACGTTCCCGCAGGGACCCTGCTTGTAGCGCGTGTTTGGCAACCAGGTTGATGAAAGCCAGCAAGATCCCGATGCCAACGATGATGAACACGATGGTGAAGATCTTGGTGCCGGGCCGGGTTGGCGAGAGATCTCCGTAACCGACCGTGGTGAGCGTGATGACGCTGAAGTACAGCGCGTCGAGCACGCTCCAACCTTCGAACTGGTGGTACACCCACGTGCCGGTGCCCAATAAGCCCGCCACGGTGAGCAGGAGGGTTCGAGACTCGGAGTCGCGCAGACCACTCCAAATCGCTGCCAAGAGGCGCCCGAAGATCACCAGCCGGCTCCTCGCACTCAGCCTCCGCCCTGGACCGCGAAGATGTAGTCCAAAACCCGGGAGATCTGCTCGTCGGTGAGCGTCGACCCGAAGGACGGCATTCGCCCTTTGCCGCTGATGATGGCGATCTCGTAGTACTCGAGCGGACGGTCGACCGCTTCCGAACCCGGGCCCAGGGGAGGTCCGATGCCACCGCTGAGGTCTTGGCGATGACAGGAGGCGCACCGGGCGTTGTAGATCTCTTCGCCGCTGGCCATTTCGTCGAGGCCTGCCCCACACGCCGACAACACGGTCAGGCTGAGCATGGCCAGCGCTAACAGACGTGTCCGGCCGGCGGATGTTCCGGTCATGCCGAGAAGGATAGTGACGCGCTAGGCGGCGCCGAGCAAGGAACTGCCACCTTGCCAGAGCACCGTCACCACTACTCCGGCGATCATCACACCGATCGCGATCAATCCGAAGGCTTTGCGGCGTTCTACGCCGAACACAAAAGCGGCCAGTGCTCCGCTCCACGCACCGGTGATGGGCAGCGGTATCGCCACGAAGGTGATGAGCGCCAGATCCCGCCACCGGTCGAATCGGGTGGTGTGGCGGCGTCTCGTGTGTGAGAAGAGGCGCTCGAGGAATCGATGCAACCCTGACCAATGGTCCTCGGCCCACGCCGTAACCGGTCCGAGGAACAGCAGAATGAACGGCACGGGCAGGAGGTTGCCCAGCACGGACCACACGTAGGATTGCCATACCGGCAGGTCCAGGACGCCGAGCGCAAACGGGATCGCGCCGCGCAGCTCGAACACCGGCAGAGTGGCCAGCAGCATGACCGCCAACGGCTCGGGGAAATCACGGACGAATGTCTCGATTGATTCGCGCATCGAATGGGCAGTATTGCAGGGATCGCACGGCACATTGTTGCTCGGAGAAGCAGGGACAGGCTGGCAGCGAGTGATGGTTGCCGCGTCGACCTTGACACTTCGCCGTACCCGTACGTAGGATTCGGATGGCATTGGGGCGGCATGCCAACTCCCGCACGAACCCCCAAAAAGGGCAGCGGGTCACGAGTCCGGACTCCCTGGCACCGGCTCGGTAAACGGCCCTTTGCAGCTCCTCCTCGGAGGAGCACACACGAGGCTCCGGCTCTACCCCCTTGCCGGAGCCTCGTCATGTCGGACAGAACTGAAATCAGAAGAGTGAGCGGAGATCTCCCGGACGCGGAACGCGGTTCCCCCACTTGGGCCGTCCGTGGAGGATGGCATGAGCGATATCGATGGCGGGCACGACGTACTTGCCCTCGGCGATGAGGCGCGAAAGCTCTTCAAGACGCTCGCGGCGACTGACCGTCTGAGACGCGTCGCCGGCCAGGATTTCGGTGGATTCCATCTCTATTTGGCATCGGCATCCGAACCCCCGCAACTTGAGTCATCCGGCCCCTGGAATCCGGCCTCGGCGAGCAAGGCTTCAGCCACCAGGGCGGCCGGCACGTCATACCGGCCCGATTCGATCAGCCGCCGTATCTCGAGCACAGCCCGCTGCCGGGTCGCTGGATCGGCCCACGGTCGAATACGATTGAGATGGCCGCTCACGCACCTATTATCACACCGAGAATCGGACCACGATCACGTCGGCTTCGACAACCGCGTAGTCCTTGCCTTCCACTCGCACGTGACCAGCCTTCTTGGACTCGTCCCATCCTCCATCGGCGATGACAACCGGCATCGGTGCGACCTCTGCACGAATGAAACCGCGTTCGAGGTCGGAATGGACCTTCCCGGCCGCTTCCGGAGCCCGGGCACCTTTTCGCACCGTCCAAGCGTGGGCTTCCTTCGGTCCCAGCGTGTAGAAACTAATCAGGTCCATAGCGGCATACGCAGCCCGAACCACCTTGGCCAGCGCACCCTCCCCCAGACCGAGCCCCTCGAAGAGGTCGCGCCGATCTTCCGGCGCGAGCAACATGCCCTCCTCCTCTAGCTTGGCCGAAACCACCACCACGGTGTCCCCTTCGGGCACCAAGGCTTCCAGGTCACGTACGAGGCTCGGCGCACCACCGGTGTCCTCGTCTACGTTTACCACCCACACGGCCGGCTTGAGGGTCAGCGGTGCCAGGTCGCGGAACGCGCTGAGCGCATCACGTTCCCATCGCTCGGACCGGAGCTGCACTCCCTGCTCGAGAAGGGCCGAGGCGCGAGTGATGGCATCGGCGGCGGACTTCTTCCCGGCGTCGGCAGTCGCCTCTTTGACGATCTTCTCCCGGCGTCTTTCGAAGACGTCGAAGTCCGCAAGCGCCAGCTCCAAAAGCAGTTCCTGCGCCTGGGCCACGGGGTCGGTACCCGACTCATCAGACGGGACCGAGTCATCTGGGAATGAGCGCAAGACCACAGCCAGAGCTTCCATGTCCCGCAGACTCCCGAAGAATTGGGCGCCGAACCCCCCACTGTGACCTGGTTTAGCCATGGCGGGGAGGTCGAGGAGTTCCAGCGCGGCATGCACGATCTTGGCCGAACCCTCGATCCGGGCGGCCTCGTCGAGGTCGGGGTCCGGTACCTTGGCCACTCCTACGTTGGGCTCGATGGTCGAAAAGGGATGGGCCGCGGTCGGCGCCTCCCGGCCGGTGAGAGCGTTGAAGAGGGTCGTCTTGCCGACGTTGGGGAAACCGACGATGCCGATGCGTGCCACAGACCCGGGAGTGTAACGGGCCTCTCCCCGGCCGCAGGCGGCGAGGGGGTCCGTTCAACGAGATAGGGCAGCGTCTTGCGGCAGGACCGCCCACTCCCTGGCCGCGGACAGTGATAGCGTGCGGATAGAACCCATGCGGAGGTCATCGTGAGGATTGCCGTAATCGGAGCCGGATCGTGGGGAACGACGGTTGCCGCCCTGGCCGCCCAGAGACATGGCACCGTGCTTTGGGCGAGAAGGCCCGAGTTGGCGGAGCTCATCAACGAGGAGCGGCGCAACGAGCATTACCTCCCGGGAGCCGAGATTCCCTATAGCCTCACCGTCACCAGCGACCTCCACAAAGCCGTGCGGGACGCGGAGACCGTGGTGATGGGAGTGCCTTCCCACGGGTATCGGGAGGTCCTCGCGGGCGCGGCCGGGATCATACCGGCCGGGGCGGCCATCCTGAGCCTCTCAAAGGGCATCGAACAGGGAACACTCAAGCGGATGACGGAGGTCACCGCTGAGGAACTCCCGGCCCACGACCCGGGCATCATTGGCGTCCTCAGTGGGCCCAACCTGGCCAGAGAGGTCATCGCCGGTCAACCGGCTGCAACTGTCATCGCCATGACCGATACCGAACGAGCTCGAGCTCTCCAGCAGGTCTTCATGTCGCCCTCGTTCCGGGTTTACACCAACACGGACGTGACCGGTTGCGAAATCGCCGGGGCTCTCAAGAACGTGATGGCCATCGCGGCCGGGATGGCTCGGGGGCTCGGGTTTGGCGACAACACAATGGCGACCCTGGTAACCCGGGCGTTGGCGGAACTGACCCGTTTGGGAGTGGCCATGGGCGGCGAGCCGTTCACCTTCGCCGGCCTGGCCGGGATGGGCGACTTGATCGCCACCTGTGTCAGCTCACAGAGCCGCAACAACCGGGTCGGTACCGAGTTGGGTAAAGGCCGATCCCTCGATGAGATCATATCCGAGA
>Ga0224512_10002809_pt1 | contig 15686 bp, 13 predicted proteins | sample SF_May12_sed_USG_4_FD_169103 | JGI IMG/M metagenome (GOLD analysis project Ga0224512, IMG submission 169103) | Sediment microbial communities from San Francisco Bay, California, United States - SF_May12_sed_USGS_13 | ecosystem: Environmental > Aquatic > Marine > Sediment | place: USA...
CCAATATCAACATGGTGGTGCATCCCAGCGTCAGCGGCGAAATCTCGCTGGATTTGAAAAATGTCACGGTACGCGAGGTAATGGACCTTGCGCGCGAAGTTTACGGCTACGAATACAAGCAAAACGGCACCGGTTATATCGTGCTGCCGGCACGCATTCAATCGCGTATCTTCGCGGTCGATTATCTCAACGTCAGCCGCAGCGGCGAATCGATGATGACTGTCAGTTCGGGCCAGATCCAGGATACCGATACCAGTTCCGATTCCGGTTCCAGCACGAGCACCTCATCGACATCGACTTCGCTTAAGTCCAGCAGTATCAATACCCGGATAAACGCCGACTTCTGGAGCGAACTGAAAGCCACGCTGACCTCCATCGTTGGTGACGGCGAGGGGCGTTCCATCGTTGTCGACCGCCATTCGGGCCTGGTCATCGTGCGCGCGATGCCGGGTGAATTGCGCGACGTCGGGGCTTACCTCGCGAACGCGCAGGACAACATGCAGCGCCAGGTTATTCTCGAGGCCAAGGTGATCGAGGTCGTGCTCAACGACAGTTTTCAGTCGGGCATAGACTGGGCCGCGATTTCGAAGAGCCGTAATTTCTCGATCGGCAGCAATAGCGTGGTCGGTGGCACAGCGGGCTCCGCCGTAATCAACGCCGCCGACGATGTGGTCGTATCCTCCGGCCTGGACGTCACCAATACGCCTTTCGCCAACCTGTTCGCGGTGGGCAGCTCGTCGAACACCTTCGGCGCCCTGATTACGCTGCTGAATACCCAGGGCGACGCGCAAGTACTGTCGAGCCCGCGGGTATCGACCGTGAACAACCAGAAAGCGGTAATCAAGGTGGGCTCGGACGAGTTTTTTGTCACCGAGGTCTCGTCGTCCACAACCTCGGGTACCGGCGGAACCACGACCAATCCCGAACTGACCCTGACCCCGTTTTTCTCGGGCATAGCACTTGACGTTACCCCGCAAATCAGCGCCTCGGGCGAGGTGATTCTGCATATTCATCCAAGCGTCAGCGAAATCACCGATCAGCTGAAGAGCATCACCGTCGGCGGAGAAAGCTTCGAGCTACCGCTCGCCTTCAGTACGGTGCGCGAGTCGGATTCCATCGTCAAGGCCAGCAACGGCCAGGTGGTCGTAATCGGCGGCCTGATGCAGAACAGCACCAACGATCAGAACGCCGGGGTGCCCGGCGCCAGCGATGTGCCGTTTTTTGGCGAGTTGTTCAAGCAGAAGCAAAAGGTCAACCGGCGCAGCGAACTGGTCATCCTGTTGCGACCGATCGTCGTCGACAAGAACCGGACCTGGTCCAGTTATATCCAGCAAAGCGCGGACCGGGTACAGCAGATAAAAACGAAACCCGCGGAAGATGAGTGATGTACGAGCGCTACTATGGCCTGTCGGAAAAGCCCTTCGGCCTGACTCCCGATACCGAGTTCTTCTACCAGTCCTTCACCCACCAGCAGGCGCTCAACGTGTTGCTGGTGGCGATCCGCTCCGGCGATGGCTTTATCAAGGTAACCGGCGAGGTCGGTACCGGCAAGACCCTGCTATGCCGCAAACTGCTTGAGGCGCTGGAGGCCGAATTCGACACCGTCTACATCCCTAACCCCTACATGAACAGCTGCGCCCTGCTCGACGCGGTGCTGGCCGAAATGGGTATTGCCGAAAGGCTGGAAAGCAATAGTCACCTGGCCTGCATCACCGATTACCTGCTCGATAATGCGCGCCGCAACAGGGCTACGGTAATCATCCTCGACGAAGCGCAGGCGCTGCCCGAGGAATGCCTCGAGGCGATTCGCCTGCTGAGTAACCTCGAAACCGGTAAGCGGAAACTGGTGCAGATCGTACTTTTCGGGCAGCCCGAGCTCGATGTCAGGCTTGCGCAGAGCAACATCCGCCAACTGCGCCAACGCATCATGCATGCTTATCAACTGCAGCCGTTGAACCAGGCCTCGGTTCGATCATACCTGCAACATCGCATTAAATCGGCCGGGTACCGCGGCCCCGAGCTGTTCGATCACGGCGCGCTGCGCCGCGTGCAAAAATTCAGCCAGGGAATTCCGCGGGTCATCAACGTGCTGTGCAACAAGGCCATGATGCTCGCCTATGCCAGCGGCGAATTCTACGTGACGCGCAAGCACATCGAGGCCGCCGCGGCCGATAGTCAGCTGCAATGAGCGTAATCAACAACGTCTTGAAGGATCTCGAGACCAGGGAAAGCCGGTTTACCCCGATCGAAATAACGTCGGTCGCGTCACCGCCGGCGTCCCGGCGTGATCCGAAACCGCTGCTGTTGGGCGCGCTGCTGCTGTTGCTGCTGGCGGCGGCGGGATGGGTTTATCTGCAACCGGGCCGTGCCCCCGGCGCCGAAGCCTCGGTTGCGGTAATCGAACCGATCGATGTCGAAGCCGACACGGCGGTCCTGGCGCCGCAGCCCGCCGCGATCCCGGTCGACGATAGCGCGATGCCTGGCGAGATCGTCGTCGGCAACCAGATCGTCGGCCTGCAGCTGCGCGAGTCCGAGCAGGAAATGCGCATGGAATTCGTGTTGCGGGACAGGGTGGTCGCCTACCTCAAGGAGCGCGGCGAGAACAGCTTCGGATACCACTTGCGACAGGTGGAAAGCCGGATTACCGCGCCGGTGATAAAGGATAACCGCTGGATTCGCGACCTCGCGATTGCTGCGTCTGGAAATGGTGTCGATATATATTTTGAAACCACGGCCGATATCCTGGTCGAAACCCGCCAAAGCCTGGTCGATGGCGAGCCGGTCTGGGCGATCAACCTGAGGCAGTCGCAGGTAACGGCCGCCGCGGAGCCCGCGATCGCGGCTGCTTCGCTCGCGCCGGTTAGCGAGATCCGGCCCGTTGTCGCGGACGAGGGTGTCGCGGCGCCTGCGATCGCAGCGCCCGCTGCGGACAGGGTCGAACAAGCGCCGACGGACGAAGCAGAAGCGTCGCCGGATTCCCCTGCCGATGCCCAGGAGGTCAGGGTTGAAATCCGCTCCACCAATCCAAATGCCGAATCGGAGAACCAGCTCGAGTACGCGGTCGATCTGATTCGGTCAGGTCGGCCGGCGGACGCCGAAAACCTGTTGCGAGGGCTGCTCGGCGGCAACGAAGACTATAACGCTCGCCAGCATTTGCTCGTTCTTTACAGTCGCCAGAACCAGTCTGGCCGTTTCACCCGTTTGCTGCAGGAATCCATCAACCGCTATCCGCAGGATCAGCTGTTTCGCACCGAGCACGCGCGCGCGCTGTTCCAGGGCGCGGCTTACCGCGCGGTGATCCGGCTATTCGCCGCGCACACCGCGCTCGATGCAGCCCAGCAGGCGCTGATCGCGGCCAGTTACCAGCGTCTCGACGAGCACGACGACGCGGTCAGGCACTATCGGCTCGCGCTAGAGCTCGATGCGGGCAACGCCAGGAACTGGATCGGGCTCGGTATATCGCAGGAACACACGTCGGCGTTCGTGGATGCGCTAGACTCGTATCAACGGGCGGCTCGACTCGGTACGCTGAGCAGCCGCCTGCAGGCTTTTGTCGATAAGCGGAGCGACACGCTCAGACAGGTGTTGAACTAATGGCGTTTACCAAGAAGATAAGGCTGGGCGACCTGCTGGTCGAAAAAGGACTGATCACCGATGACCAGTTGCAGCACGCGCTCGGCGAACAGAAAAAACTGGGGCGCAAGCTTGGCGGAACCCTGATCGAACTTGGCATGATCGATGAAAGCAGCCTGCTCAATCTGCTGGCCGGGCAGCTGAACATCCCGTTGATCGATATCAATAATTACAACTACGACAACGAGGCCGCCAAGTTACTCGCGGAATCGATCGCGCGGCGTTACCGCGCGCTGGTGCTCGAGGATCGCGGCGAGGATTACCTGGTGGCGATGGCCGACCCGACCGATATCTACGCGCTCGATGAAATTCAGAGCAAGCTCGACAAGCCGGTGAGCATGGCGATCGTGCGCGAGTCGGCGCTGCTCGATCACTTCGACCTGGTCTACCGGCGCACCGAGGAAATCAGCGCGCTGGCAAGCGAGCTGGGACAGGATTTATCCGATACGGCAATGGATCTGAGCGAGCTGTTACAGACCGAGATGACCGATGCGCCGGTGGCGAAACTGTTGCAGTCCATCTTCGAAGACGCGGTCCAGGTAGGCGCTTCCGATATCCATATCGAGCCCGATCAGCACGTGATCCGGGTTCGCCAGCGGGTCGACGGTGTGCTGCAGGAGCAGGTGATGAAGGAAACCCAGATCGCGCCGGCGGTGGTGGTGCGGTTGAAGCTGATGTGCGGTCTCAATATTTCGGAGAAACGCCTGCCGCAGGACGGTCGCTTTCACGTGCTGGTCAACAACCGCGACATCGACGTACGCCTGTCGACAATGCCGGTCCAGTACGGCGAGTCGGTGGTCATGCGCCTGCTCGATCAGACCAGCGGCGCGCTCGAACTCGAACACCTGGGTTTGCCGCCGGAAATGCTGCATCGTTTTCGCAAAAACTTTCATTTGCCCAACGGTATGGTCCTGGTCACGGGCCCCACTGGTAGCGGCAAGACCACGACGCTCTACGCCGCGCTGTCGGAGCTCAACGTCAGGGAATCCAAGATCGTCACGGTCGAAGACCCGGTGGAGTACCGCCTCGAGCGCATCAGCCAGGTGCAGGTCAACCCCCGCATCGGGCTGACCTTCGCCAGCGTGTTGCGCTCGGCGTTGCGCCAGGACCCGGACATCATCATGGTCGGCGAAATGCGCGACGCCGAAACCGTCGAAATCGGCGTCAGCGCGGCGATGACCGGGCACCTGGTGTTATCGACCCTGCATACCAACGACACGATTTCGACCGCAACCCGCCTGATGGACATGGGCGTCGAAGGTTATCTGCTCGCGACCACGTTGCGCACCATCATCGCGCAGCGGCTGGTACGCAAGGTTTGCGAGAGCTGCAGCGAGGAATACACGCCGACCGAATTCGAGGCCGGCTGGCTGCGCGACGACCTGCTGATCGACATCAACCGTTACCAGTACCGCAAGGGTCGCGGCTGCAAGCAGTGCGGTGAAACCGGTTACAGCGGCCGCATGGGCGTTTACGAGCTGCTCGACATGAACGCCGAGCTCGCCGAGAAACTGCGCCATGACGATTCGCAGGGTTTTGTCGAGGCTGCCGAGCGCGCGCCCGGCTACCAGCCGCTGGTCATGGTCGCGCACGAACATGCCAGCAACGGGCTGACCACGATAGAGGAAATGCTGCGCCTCGCCGGTCAGGTGCCCGACGATGTGCTCGATCATCCGCCGGCGCTGGATATCGATCTCTGATGCCTAACTTCGAATTCAAGGGCAGAAGCAGCAACGGGCAGCCGATCGACGGGGAAATCGAAGGTTCCAGCAGCAACGCCGTTGCCGGGATGCTGATGGACCGCGGCGTCACGCCGATATCGATAGTCGAAAAGAAAGTTCAGGTCGACGTCATCGAGCTGTTCAAGGGCCGCTTCAACCTGCACAGCATCAGTATCGAGGAACTGCTGATGTTTACGCGCCAGATGGGCGCGTTGAACAAGGCCGGCATCCCGATTACGCGGGCGATTACCGGTATTCTCGAATCGGTCGAGAATCCGCTGCTGGTCAAATCCCTGCGCGATATTCTCGAGCAGCTCGAATCGGGGCGCAGCCTGTCGGTTTCCTGCGCACGACATCCCAGGGTTTTCTCGAATCTCTACATCAGCATGATCCAGGTTGGAGAGAATACCGGGCGTCTCGAAGAATCCTTCACCCTGATGGCGGATTATATCGATCGTAACCGCCGTATCGGGCAAAACATCAAGACGGCGTTGCGCTACCCCACCACGGTAATTATTGCGATTGTTGTCGCGATAGTGATCGTCAACCTGTTCGTGATTCCGAAATTCGCCAGTTTCTTCGAAACCAATAAACTCGAGCTGCCCTGGCAAACGCTGCTGTTGCTGAACACGTCCAACTTTTTCGTCGAGTACTGGCCTTATGTACTGGTTGCACTAATCGGCGCCTTGATTGGCTTTAAAAGGTATATCAGTACCGTCAGCGGGCGCTACCGGTGGCACAGGTTTATCGTCTACGCGCCGGTGATCGGAGAAATTCTGCACCGTTCCTTCATGGCGCGTTTTGCGCGGTCGTTTGCGATGGCCTACAGCGCCGGGGTGCCGATCGTGCAGGCGATGGGCGTGATTTCGCGCTCTATCGGCAATGACTATATTGCCAGCCACGTCAACGGCATGCGCGAGGGCATCGAGCGCGGTGAGGCCTTGACCCGAACCGCGCGTCGCACCGGTATGTTTACACCGGTGGTGATGCAAATGTTCGCGGTCGGCGAGGAAGCCGGTAACCTGGACGAAATGATGACTTTCATCGCCGACTTTTACGAGGAGGAGGTCGACTACGATGTCAAGACGCTCTCCGACAAGATCGAACCGCTGATTTATGTTGCCATCGGCGCGCTGGTGCTGGTGCTGGCGCTCGGTATCTTCGTGCCGATGTGGGACGTGGCGCAACTCGCGGGAAAATGAATACCATCGGCTCCCACCCGGGGGCGATACTGTTTCGCCTGAGCATCATGATCATCCTGATCGCGATACTGATAGTCGTGTTTTTCTCCTACATCGAAGATACCGAAAGAGAACTGGAACGCGCCTCGATTGCGCAAACCAAGCGCATCATCGATTCCTCGCTTGCGGTGGTGTTTTCGAGCTACGCCGTGTCGGGTCGTCTTGATGATTTGAACGATCTGGCAGGCGGTAATCCGTTCGTCTTTCTGCGGGAATTCGGTCTCCTGCCGCCGGGTTATGTCGGTGCGATCGATGCCGACCACGGGGTTGACCTGGCGCCGGGCTGGTACTATCTAAGCCATCGCCGTCTGGTGCTGTACAAGTCTGGATTCGGTAACGCTGACCTTTACTACGCGATAGTGCTGAACTACCAGGATGTCAACCAGTCGGGTGCTTTCGAGTCAACTATCGATCGCTTTCGGAACCTGCAGTTTGTCGCTTCCGGGCAATGACGAAAAGCACCGTTCGACAGGCAAAAAAAACCCGCGCCGGGCGCGGGTTTTTCGTTTGTATGAGATAAAAGGGTATCAGGGCGCACAGATAATGGAAGCGGTCGCGCCGCCCGCAGCCGCACCCTGGCTATGCGTCACCGAGCAGTTGAAAGTCTGCCCCGCGGTGCAGGCGGCATCCTCTACGGCCACGTCGCCACCGGCGACTATTGCGTAGGTCAGGTTAGTAACCGGCGCGCTGCCGGAGGCCATCAGCGAGTCGAGCAAGATCCCGGGCGCCCCACCGCCTGCGGTACAGTCAGCGGTTGCGATTGCGGCGTAGGTGCCACCCACGGCGCTGGAAGCGAAATTGATTGCAGCGGCTGAAGAAAGCTCGGAGGCGATACCACCTTCGGTGGCATCGGCTGCCTGCCCGGACAGATTTTCGAACTTACCCAGGGCGGTAACCCCGAGAATGCCCAGCAGAACGATGACGACCACCAGTTCTACCAGCGTGAAACCTTTTTGTGACTTATGCATGTTCTATACTCCTGAGACCCGAGTAATGGTATTGGATGATTAATTGATTATAGTTGAAGTTAAAGTAATATGTATGATTTATTGTGTAACTAGATGATTTTTAGAATTTTTGCAATGTAATTTCTAATCATTTCTTGAACCGGATCACATGATTGTAGTAAAGAATTATCACAATTCAGGATTTTCTCTGATCGAGCTTTTGACCGTGGTGATATTGCTCGGCATTCTCGGTGTCGTCGCGCTCGGACGCTTTGGCAACACGGACGTATTTGCCGCGCGCGGCTTCTTCGACGACACCGTGAGCGCGGTGCGCTTCGCGCACAAACTCGCCATCAGCAGCGGCTGCGACGTGCGCGTGATTACCGCCGCGACGGGCTACGAATTGCGCCAGAGTTCGGGCTGCACCGCGGACGACTTTACCAGCCCGGTGGCCAACCCGGCCAACCGCGCCAATCCCTACCAGAACGCCAGGCCGCCGCCAGACGGGTATACCTTGAGCGCCGGAAACATCACCTTCAATGCGCGCGGCGAACGCGAGGAAGCCACGTCGGATTTCTCGTTTAGCGATGGCGCGACCACCTTTACCTTCCGCGTCCACGCCGGCACCGGCCTGGTCGAGAAAATCTAGCCATGCGCCGTCAATCCGCCTTCACGCTGATCGAAATCATCGTCACGATAATCGTTATCGGCATCGCGGCGACCGCGTTATTGAGCGTCTTCACCAGCCTGGTCCGCGGCAGCGCCGACCCGGTGATCCAGCAGCAGGCGACCACCATCGCCGAGGCCTACCTGGAGGAAATCGTGCTGCGCGCCTTCGAGGATCCGCAGGGCGGCGAGACTGGCACCGACGAAGGCGAGGCCGGGCGCGCCGACTACGATGACGTGCAGGATTATGCCAGCCTCGCCGCCGGGCCGGCGGCGGACCAGTTCGGCAATCCGATCGCGGCGCTCGCGGCTTACACGGTCTCGGTCAGCGTGAGCAACCAGACCCTGAACGGCATAGGCGCCCTCGACGCGCTGAGGATCGACGTCCTGGTCAGCCATCCGGCGGCCGACCCCATCCTGCTGAGCGCTTACCGCACGCGGTACTGATGCGCCGCGAACGATATCAACGGGGATTTTCGCTGGTCGAACTGATCGTCGTCGTCGTGCTGCTGGGGCTGCTCGCCGGCGGCGCCGGGCTGCTGATCGTCAGGCCCATCGAGGCCTACCAAGACCAGGTGCGGCGCCAGCAACTCGTCGACCAGGCGGAAATGGCACTGCGCCAGATCGCGCGCGACGTGCGCCAGGCGCTGCCGAACAGTATCCGTATCGCTGTGGTCGGGTCCGGTTTCGCGGTCGAAATGGTCAATACCGTCGACGGCGCGCGTTATCGAGACGAGTTCGGGGGCGACTTTATTATCGACGACAGCTTCACACTCGAATTCAGCGCCGGCGACACCGACTTCAACCTGCTCGGCGGCTTCAACGTGTTGACGCCGCCGCTAACGCTGGGCGCCCGACAGCGCCTGGTGATTTATAACACGTCTTGGGTCGATATCTATACCGACGCCGCGCTCAACAACAATCCCGGAATCATTACACCCACCGGTACCGCGATCGACCTGTCGGTGATTACGCCGCCGATGGACGGCGACGAGTTTCATATTAATATGGTTCCTGCCTTTCAGTTCGCGCAGCGGTCGCCGGGCCAGCGGATTTTCGTCGTCGACGGGCCCATCAGCTATATCTGCAACCCGGCAAGCGGCCGCATCCTGCGTCATGTCGGCTACAACTACAGCGTCGCTCAGCCGACTCCGCCGGCGGGCGGCAGCAGCGATGTCGTGGTGTCGCAGCTGAGCGGCTGCAGCTTGACCTACAACCCGGGCAGCGCTCAGCGCGGCGGTATACTGACCATCGAAATCACCATCGCCGATAGCGGCGAATCGGTCAGCCTGCTGCACCAGGTGCACGTGGTGAACGTGCCATGAAGCCGGCGCGCACACAGCATGGGTTTACCCTGGTCACGGCGATATTCCTGCTGGTTGCGGTTGCCGTGCTGGTGGTATACATGAGCAATATCCGCGTAGTGCAGCAAACCACGCTGCTCTACGGCGTGCAGGGCGCGCGCGCGATGCAGGCCGCCCGCAGCGGCATCGAGTGGGGCATTTACCGGTCACTCACCGATGGCGCCTGCCCGGCGGCGACGAGCTTTACCACACTGGATCCCGCGTTGAGCAGCTTTACCATCAGCGTTACCTGCGGCGAATCGACCCATGTCGAGGGCGCGACGTCGATCAAGGCCTACCAGTTGACCGCGACCGCGAGTAGCGGCAGCTTCGGTTCGCTGGACTACGTGCAGCGCAGAATGCAGGCGACGGTGTCGATCGATCCACCGTAATCAATGAGCGGCAGAGCTCGATTCGAGGTCCCGTGAACCTGCCGAAATCGAGGAATTTACGAAAAACCTTGAAGTGCTTAACAGAGATCGGCCTGCAATGTCGATAAACTCGGTCGAGCGCGATGTATGGAAAGCATTTCTCTTTACATATCAAATAGTTTCAAATCAATATTAAAGTATTATTTGAGTTGTTGAAATTTAGACACTATACTGAGTTAACTAGATGCTGGGTTATACGGGATGTCACTGAACAGTGAAAAAAAACCGACACTGTTGCTGGTCGACGATGATGCAATCATTGCCGATAGTCTCGAGTATATTCTCAGCGATGAATACCAGGTCGAACGCGCCACGGATCGAAGCTCGAGCTTCGCGCTGATCGACAGCATGGAGGTGTCGCCGACGCTCGCCCTGATCGACCTCGGGCTGCCGCCGAATACGCACCGACCCGACGAAGGCCTCGCGATTATCCGCAAGATAGCGCATATGCATCCATCGACTCGCGTGCTCGTGCTATCGGGCCAGGACAACAAGAAGCACGTATTTCAGGCAAGGGAAGACGGCGCGGTCGATTTCATTTCCAAGCCCTGCGACATCGCCGAGATCAAGGTGCGGCTGAAAAAACAGATCATTGCCGGGGGCGGCAGCGACACCGGTCACGGCGACATCGAAGGCATCGTCGGCTCCAGCGAGGAAATCGAGCTGTTACGGATGCAGATCAGGCAAATTGCCGACTCGCCTTATCCCGTGCTGATCGAGGGCGAATCGGGCAGCGGCAAGGAAGTCACCGCGCGCAACCTGCATCGTTGCAGTTCGCGCAAGCTCGAACCCTTCCTGACGCTTAACTGCGCCGCTTTCAACGGCGAACTGCTCGAGTCGCAATTGTTCGGACACGTCAAGGGTGCGTTCACTGGCGCCACCGAAACCAAGAAAGGATTTTTCGAGGAAGCCGCCGCGGGAACCCTGCTGCTGGACGAGGTTGCCGATCTGCCGCTGGATTTGCAGGCCAAGCTGCTGCGCGTGCTCGAAGACGGCGAGTTTTACCGGCTCGGTGAAACCCAGCCGCGACACTCGTCGGCGCGCGTGCTGGCGGCGACCAACAAGGATATTTTTGCCGCGATTAAATCCGGTCAGTTCCGCGAGGACCTTTACCATCGACTAAGCGTGTTGACCGTGCGAGTACCGTCGCTGAAGGAGCGCAACGGCGACAAGCAGGAGCTATTGCTCTATTTCATGCAGCAGGTGGCCGAAGAGGTTGCCGCTTTCCAGTTAGATGAAAAAGCGCTAAAGCTTTGGAATGATTACACTTTCCCCGGAAATGTGCGAGAATTGCGCAACATAATAATCAGGCTTTCAGCGAAGTACCCGGGGCAGACGATCAAAGCCGAGGTGCTGCAGAGAGAAATGTCAGGATTGCAACGACACAACGGCGCGGCGGCGAGCGACAGTTGGCTGACCGAGGCTTTGCAGGATTCCGGTTTTCAGCTCGATCGGTTGCTCAAGTCGGTCGAGAGGGAGGCCATCGAGCATGCCATGCGCGAGCATGACGGCAATGTCAGCAAGGCGGCCGAAATGCTCGGTATCAACCGCACCACGCTGTACGGTCGCATGGATCGGCTCGAGGGCAAGGAGTAGCCCATGTACGAAGACTATTTCGGCCTCGATCGCCCGCCCTTCAAGATAACCCCCGATACCAGCCTGTTTTACGAGGGCGGCAAACGTGGTGATATTCTCGCCGCGCTGGTTTATGCGATCCACCGCGGCGAGGGCATCGTCAAGGTAGTGGGCGAGGTCGGCAGCGGCAAAACCATGCTGTGCCGGATGCTGCAGCTCAAGCTGCCGGACACCGTCGAAATCGTCTACATCGCGAACCCGAGCGTGTCCCCGGAGGATATCCTGTTCGTTATCGCGCACGAGTTATCGTTGTCGGTAACCAAGGAGGACTCCAAGCATAAGGTCATGCACCTGCTGCAGGATTACCTGCTGCAGCGGCACATGGAAGACAAGCAGGTGGTGCTTTTTATCGAGGAAGCCCAGGGCATGCCGATCGAAACCCTCGAGGAAATCCGCCTGTTGTCGAATCTCGAAACCGACGAAGACAAGCTGCTGCAGATCGTCCTGTTCGGCCAGCCCGAGCTCGATGAAAACCTGGCGCAGCAGTCTATCCGGCAGCTGCGCGAGCGAATCACCCACAATTTCAACCTCGACCCGTTGACCCGGGACGAGATCCACAACTACCTCAATTTTCGCATGCGCGAAGTCGGCTATACCGGCCCCGAGCTGATCAACCAGTCGGTCGCCAGAAAAGTCGAGCAGCATTCTGACGGCCTGCTACGGCGCATCAATATCATCGCCGACAAGATATTGCTTTCCGCGTTTGCCGAGGGCACCCATAACCTCAGCGTCAAACACGTCAACGCGGCGGTTAACGACAGCGCCTTTCACCAGCCAAAATCGCAAAAATCGAAAGCATTTTGGTGGCTCGGCCTGCTGCTCGCCGCGGCGCTCGCGGTCGTGATGTTGCAGACGCGCGTGCAATGGCTTTCGCTTCAGGTCGGTGCTGACGACACGGCGCAGGAGATAGCTGCTATAAATGACAAACCGGTCACGGACATCGCGCCGCAGGCGTTGGAAACTGGCGCGCAGCAAGAGCCGCTGGCGGCAGAAGTTCAGGTAGAACCGGTTGCAGTTGCCGCAGCGTCGTCCGCCGCCCAGCAGCCAGATCCGCGGGCCGTGGTAAACGCGGATTCGAGAACTGAGACCGAGGAAGAAATCAGGCAACAGACCGAGATGCTGGTGGAACAAGTCGAACAGGTGGCGCAGCAGGTCGAGGCCGCGGTGAAGCAGGCAACGGACCTGGCGCAGGCCGAACAGGCACAAGCGGACGAGGACCAGGTGCTGCAGAGGGCGCTTGACCAGGCCGCCGCCAGCGACGCGCTTGCGTCGAAGACGAGCACCGATCTTAGCTTGACCGCGGATTACAATGAATGGCTAAATGCCAAGCTGGAGGAAAGCCGGGACTGGCTTAGCAAGGCGGATCGCGACAAGGTATCGATACAGGTACTGATGCGCAGTAAATCCGCCGCCCGCGAATTGGTCTATTATTTGCGTAACGAGTGGCCGCTGGATTTATCGAAAACGTATTTATACGAAGTAAATGCCGAGAATCGAAGTATTTACCGGGTTTTCTATAGCGAATTCGACTCATTGTCCCTGGGCAGGGACCAGCTCGAGAAACTGCCCGAGTCGGTAAAGGTTAATTCGCCCTATCTGCATTCGGTATATCGCATGCAGAAAGCATTGCTTTAACAGTCTTGTCCTCGAACTGGAACGACAATATGAAAAACATTTTACTGTTACTCGCTCTACTCAGCCTGACGGCCTGTAAAGGCCTGATGGGGAAAGATGAACGGATGGCCGTTTCGGATGCACACGTTGGTGCGCCTGTGCCCGTGGCCGAACAGGCCGAAATCGGTATACCTCCCGTTGTCGAGCAGGTGCCCATTATTGCCGCTCCGGAGCCGGAAGAGCCGATGCAGACATTCACCGTGGTGGCCACCGACCTGCCCGCCAGCGAGCTACTGTTCGCGCTCGCGCGCGACGCTCGCCTGAATCTGGATATAGATCCATCGATCGATGCCAGGGTCAGCATCAACGCGATCGATCAGACCCTGCCGCAGATCCTCAAGCGCATCTCGCGGCAGGTTGCGCTGCGCTATTACCTGGACGGCCCGAACCTGGTAGTCGAGGTCGACAAGCCGTTTACCCGCGTTTACCGTATCGACTACCTGAACATGTCGCGCGAAACCCAGTCCAGCATCGATGTTGCCACCCAGATTGCATCGACCGGGACCGTCGCTGGCGGCAGCGGTGGCGGCGGGGGTAGCAATTCCTCGACCACCGTCACCAACGAGGCCGTCAATAATTTCTGGAAGACCCTCGAGGAAAATATCGGCCTGTTGGCCAATATCGATGGTGCAGCCGGGACCGTGATTTCCAACCGTGAATCCGGCACCATCTCGGTGCGCACGACCTCGGCCGCGCACCGGGATATTCAGCGTTTCGTCGACGCGGTGATGGGCAGCGCGCGGCGCCAGGTGCTGATCGAGGCCACCGTCGTCGAGGTTACGCTGAATGACGAATTCCAGGCCGGCGTCGACTGGTCGCGTATCGCCGTCGGCGATGGCTGGAGCCTCCAGCAAAACCTGCTGGGCCAGACCCTGGGAGCCACGCCATTTACGTCTGCTACTTATGCCAATAGCAACACCGACCGGGATATCTCGGCCGCGATCAAGGCGCTGGATACGTTTGGAGACGTTTCGGTGATGTCGAGCCCGAAGATCATGGCATTGAACAACCAGACCTCGGTGCTGAAGGTTGTCGATAACCTCGTCTACTTCACCACCGACGTCGATGAAACCGAGGGTACCTCGAACAACGCCCCCAAGACCACGATAGACACGACGATCAACACCGTGCCGGTTGGTTTCGTCATGAACGTGACGCCTTATATCACCGATACCGACGAGGTAATCCTGAATATCAGGCCCACGATTTCGCGCGTGCTTGAATTCGTCCCGACGCCGACGATCCCGACGGCCCTGGGCTTGATTCCTCCCAACGAAGTACCCGTAATCCAGGTGCGCGAAATGGAATCGGTGCTGCGCGTAACGAGCGGTAACACCGCCGTACTGGGCGGGCTGATGCAGGATACCGCGGATGTAAATGATGCGGGGATTCCCGGCCTGCACGACGTCAAGGGCGTTGGCCTGCTGTTCGGCACCAAGGGACGCCAGTACAACAAGACCGAGCTGGTCATTTTCCTGCGCCCGCGGGTCATCGATAACGCCAGCCTCGATACCAGCCTGCAGGATTTCAAGAAGTTCCTGAAACCCGAAGTATTCTCGGAACAATAGAGATCAGGCATGAGTTTACTGCTAGACGCGCTGAAGAAAGCCGCCGAGCAAAAGGCGGAGAAGAGCAAGCGAGAGGCTGCCGAGAACCGCGCTGCGGACGAGACGGTGATCGATGCTGCCGCGGAGGATATCTCGGCGCTCGAAACAGGCGCGGACGAAGGACGTCAGCGGGCGCAAAGGGCTTCGCGGGATGAAACCGAGATCGATGTATCCGAACTCGATACGCGACTGGAAAAAACCCTTGGCGAGCGCGAAGCCGACGATGACACGGGCCTCGATATTCCCGATTCCACGCAAACCGAGGCACCGTGGTTAAGCGAGCAGATGCAGAGCGGCGAAGACGAAACCATCGTCTTCACCGAGGACGACGTTTCCGATTTCATGGAAGAATCCCGGCCCCGCGGCGGCGCGCAGCGCGCCGCGGAAGACGAGACCGACCTGAGCCAGCTGGCGGCGGACGAAGAGCAAACCGGTCTCGGCGCCGATGCGCGTAGCGCGGCGACGCGTGACGACGACACCGATCTCAGCCAGTCTTTCGAAGCGGATGAAAAAACCGACTTCAGGGAGCAGATCAGCGGTGGCGACGACACCGAGCTGAGCCAGCTCGCGCCGGCAGATGACACCGCTATCGAGGAACAGGCCGCCGCGCACGACGATACACGTCTCGAAGGGAGAAGCGACGTCGAGGATAAGACCGACGTCAGTATCCCGCCGGCGACCGTGGCCGATCTCGAACGCCTTGCGACGGAGCAGGACAATGCGGCGCAGCAAGACGACGGCGACGAAGACATGTCGTTGCTGCTGGTCGATCGCGACCAGACCAACCT
>Ga0224512_10002810_pt1 | contig 15686 bp, 10 predicted proteins | sample SF_May12_sed_USG_4_FD_169103 | JGI IMG/M metagenome (GOLD analysis project Ga0224512, IMG submission 169103) | Sediment microbial communities from San Francisco Bay, California, United States - SF_May12_sed_USGS_13 | ecosystem: Environmental > Aquatic > Marine > Sediment | place: USA...
AGCGAGTAAACGTCCGAGCTGCCAGCGTGGAATGGTTGATCGCACGTCTCTCCTCCTTTGTCAGCGCCGGTAACGCAGTACGGTGCCGCTTTGTCCCACCGCGAACACATCGTCGGAAGAAAACCCCCAGACATTTTGTACACAGTTCGCTGTAAGCGCACCCGGGGTCAACATCTCTGTCCAAGCGCAGCCATCATAAAACCAGACGTTTCCCACGTCACCGACGGCGAACACGCAACTGCCCGAGCTACCCCAGACATCCAAAAGGTCCTGCTGAATGAGTCCGAAAGCCATTTGGGCGAGGAGATTGCCGTCGTAGTGCAGCACAACCCCACCCCCGTGGCGCGGTGTTTCAGCGGGTGGTGGGAGTGAAGACAATCCCTCACCAACCACGAATACGTCACTAGACGAAAGACCCCACACATCGCGGTACCAGAAATTCGGATTGGGGCTCTTGATGGTGATCCACGTCGAGCCATCAGAATGCAGGAGCGTCCCGTTCTTGCCCACGACGAACACGTTGCTCGACGAACTACCCCACACACCCTCGAGGTCTTCCGTCGTGCCAAGGGTCGCCGCCGGTACCGCGTTCCACAGACCGTCGTAGCGCAGCACGGTTCCCTGTTCGCCGATGGCGTAAATATCGATCGGCGAGCTTGACCACACGCCCCTCAAATGGGCACCACCAGGACTGATATCATTCCAGCCCGTGCCGTCGTAGCGCAGGACCGTTCCGTTGTTGCCGGCTGCAAAGACGTCGCTGGGGGAGAGACCCCAGACACTGTAGAGATGTTCGGTTGTCCCGCTGACCACCGCGTGCCACTGCGCGCCGTCAAAATGTAGAATCTTACCAAACTCACCGACCGCAAAAACGTTCCGGTTAGAGCTTCCCCAGACCCCGTTGAGTGTTGCTGTCTCGCCAGCGATCGGAGACGACCACAGGGTACCATCATAGACCGCAAGCAGGCCTCGAGAACCCACAGCCACCGCGTCTTCCGCGGAGCCCTTCCACGCGCCATGCAAGTTATCCACGGTGAGCATCGATTCATTAGACCAACCGCTGCCGTCGTAATGGTGGATGGCACCGCCGAAACCAACCACAAACACATCGCTGCCCGAGGTTCCACTCACAGCCCACAGTATGATGGCGGAAGTATCGTGGATCGGATTCCACTGATTACCGTCATATTGCAATACGTTTCCGCCGAGACCGACTGCGAATACCGTATCACCGGCCGCTCCCCACACGTCGCGCAAACTTCCCACTCCACCTCGATTTGTCATCGCTGACCATTCGCTCCCATCGTAGTGAAGTATTCCCGACGTGCCTGCGACAAAGACATCGCTCGACGATTCACACCAGACACCGTAGAGAGTTGCTGTCGTATTACTTGTCATTTCCGTCCAGGCGTTACCATCGTAACGCAGGATAACGCCAAAATTACCCACGGCAAACACGTCGTCATTTGATGTTCCCCACACGCTCTGCAAATCCGACACGACCGAAGTCGCTAGCGTGGACCACGAGGAGCCATCATAATGCAGAATGGTGCTGTTATCACCGACCGCGAACACATCGTTGGAGGATCGTCCCCATACGCCGCGCAGTGTCGCGTCGACGCCGCTGTCCATAAAACTCCACTGGTTGCCATCGTTGTGAAGAATCATCCCGTCCTGGCCAACAGCAAAGAGGTTATCTCGCGAGGCGGCCCACACATCCCATAGCGTCTTGCCTTGCGTGATGGCTCCGTCCCACCTCCATGACGCGTGAGCCGGCGCTGGGGGATCGCTTGGGCCACTTGTGTCGTTGGTGCAGGCTCCGCAAACCAGCAACATAATCACAACTGTCGGAGTCAACAGTTGACCAGCCGCGTGGCGTGATGTCAGGGACCTTAGCTTGGATCGGAGCATTTGGGTACGTGAATCGATCGTGTTATGCCTCAAACCGTAAACAATGGACTTGCTGACAATTTATGGTTCGAGGTGGACGAAGTCAACGTAAGGTTGGCGTGGGGCACCGCACTATTGTCTTTTGGGCCGATAGACGTGAGTGCTTTGTCCATAGAATATCTCGGCGGACTCCATCAGCGTCTCCGAAAGCGTCGGATGCGGATGAATGCTCAGTTTGACGTCGGAGAGGACCGCCGACATCTCGATGGCAAGCACACCCTCGGCAATCAACTCCCCGGCGCCGGGGCCGACGATCCCCAGCCCCAGGACCTGCTCGGTCGACGGATCAACGATCCATTTGGTAAATCCGTCGTTCCTGCCCAGTGTCCTGGCTCGACCCGACGCCCCCCAGGGGAACTTGGCTACCGCGACGTCGCGGTGCTCAGCGCGCGCCCGTGATTCCGTGAGCCCGCACCAGGCGATCTCGGGATCCGTGAATACGACTGCGGGTATGGCACGCGGCTCGAAAACCGCGTTCTTGCCCGCGATGACCTCCGCGGCAACGCGCCCCTCGTGCGACGCCTTGTGCGCCAGCATCGGTTCGCCGCAAACATCTCCAACCGCAAAAATCGACGGATCGTCGGTGCGGCGCGTGGCATCGACCGTGATAAAGCCGCGCTGGTCACATTGCACGCGGGTGTTCTCCAGACCCAGATCGTTCGAGTTGGGCGTACGCCCGACCGAAACCAGAACCTGGTCGAAGAGCATCTCGCGTGACTCGCTCCCTTTGTCCGTAAGACGAACCCTTACACCGTCCTTGTCTTCCTGTATGTTCGCGACCGTCGTGTTGAGTAAGATCGATGAAAAGAGTTTTTCGACGCGACGGTGCAACACGGCCACGAGATCTTTGTCTACCCCTGGTAGGAGCGTCTGCATCATTTCGACCATCGACACGCGGCTGCCCAGCGTCGCGAACACCGTGCCCAGCTCGAGACCGATATAGCCGCCCCCCACCACCAGTAACGTATCGGGCACGCTGTCCAATTGCAGAGCGCGAGTCGAATCGAGGACACGCGGCGACTCGATGTCGAGGGTAGGCACAGCCGCTGGGCGTGATCCTGTGGCGATGATGGCGTGTTCAAAGGATAGGGTAGTCGCTTCACCTCCGTGAGCACGAATCTCGAGCGTGTGGGAGTCGAGAAACTTCGCGGTACCTCGAATGTACTTCACTTTGCGGTGCCTGGTTAGCTGGCCGAGTCCGCTGGTCAGGGTTTTGACGATATTGTCTTTCCAGGTTTGCATCTTTTTTGTATTGATTTGGGGCTGGTCAAAACGGACACCCCAGTCCGTGGCTTCTCGAGCCTCCGATATGACTCTGGCCACGTGAAGCAGCGCCTTGGAAGGAATGCAACCGCGATAAGAACATACACCACCTGGGTTGGCTTCGGGGTCTACGAGCGCAACCTCGAGGCCAAGATCGGCCGCGAGAAAAGCGGCTGCATAGCCACCTGGTCCCGCGCCAATAACGACAACCCTCACTGAGCTTGTATTCGCTGTCATTTGTTACTCTCTTTGGGAAAGAATTGACATGACCAGGCGGTTCTATGCTGCAGGTGTTCGTCTAACCTTCCAGGGCGAGAACGAGTGGCTCTTCGAGGGCCCGAACCACCCAGCGCAGAAAACGGGCTCCATCTGCACCGTCGATGATCCGATGGTCATAAGATACCGAGAGCGGCAAGATGAGCCGGGGCTCGAAGCGGCCGTGCAAGTGAACTGCCTCGGTGCGAGCACGCGCGACGCCGAGTATGGCAACCTGTGGCGCATAGACGATGGGAGAGAAATTCGTACCACCGATGCCACCCAGATTTGAAATCGTAAACGTGCCACCGTCCATCTCATCCGGCGTAAGCTTGCGACCGCGCGCTCTCTCGGCCAGGGCGTTTAGTTCCCCGGATAGCTCGATGATGTTCTTCTTGTCGACCGCGCGGACAACCGGAACCAGTAAACCACGATCCGTGTCGACAGCCACGCCAATGTCGTAGTAGCGTTTGTAGACAATCTCGCTTTTCTCCATGTCGATGCTGGCGTTGAACTGTGGAAACACTTTGAGCGCCGAGGCGGCGACTTTCAGGAGTATGGCGGTGAGCGTGAGCCGGCCACCGGTAGCCTCGATCTTCGCGCTGTACTGCTGGCGTATCTCTTCCAGCTCGGTAATGTCGACCTTATCGTACTGTGTGACATGAGGAACCGCAGTCCACGACTGGCCCATGGTCCGCGCTGTAACCTGCCGTACCTTTGACATCGGTTCGCGAAGCACCGGACCCCACCTTGTCTCTTGCGCGCCCTCGCTGTGACTTTGCTTGGACACCGTACTGGCACGCGAGACGACGTCTTTTGCGTAGCCGGTCAGATCGTCTTTGAGGATCCTCCCTCCGGGGCCAGAACCGGTGACCTTTCTTATATCCACTCCAAGTTCTCTCGCCAATCGCCGTAGCGATGGTGATGCGGGTGCGGTGGCTCTTCTTGCCTGTGTAGTCGCGGGCGTTTCGGAGGCGGCGTGATCGCTCTCGGCAGATGGAGCTGAAGGCACTGGCGCCACCGGCGACCGCGAGGATTCGCGCTGGCGTGATGCCGGTGTCTCCGCCACCGGGGTCGATTCCTGGGCAGGAGCGGGTTCGACAGGCGGCGATGACTCGACGGTGTCGGGTAGCGGCTGTGCGACCACCGCGTCGTCCGTTTCCATGCGTAGAATTACTTGATCGATGCTTATGGTGTCGCCCTCAGCGATCAGTATCTCGGTGACCTTGCCCTTGTGCGGTGATGGCACCTCCAGGACGGCCTTCTCCGTTTCGAGTTCGACGATTGGCTGGTCGACCTCTATCACGTCTCCGACAGCTACCAGCAGCTTAATCACATCACCGGCTTCGACGTTTTCGGAGATTTCTGGAAGCCGCACTTCTTTTATCATGTGAGCGTTCCTCTTGACCTCAGGAGAACAGTGGGTTTGGTTTCTCGGGGTTGATATCCAGATCTTTTATTGCTTTGCTGACCACCTCGGTGCCCAACGTCCCATCCTCGGCGAGCGTGTGCAGTACCGCAATCGTCAAATAACGGGCGTCCACCTCAAAGAAATCACGCAGCGCCTGGCGCGAACAGCTCCGACCGTAACCGTCAGTGCCCAGCATCACAAAGCGACCGGGGACCCATTTCGCTATCGAGCCCGGCAGCGCTTTGATGTAATCGGAGGCGGCGACGAACACCCCGCTCTCTTTGGCCAGGAGCCTACCAATATACGGAAGTCGCGGTTTCCTGCCCGGATTCAGCATATTGTCACGATCTGTGTTCGTTGCGTCCTTATAAAGTTCTTTGTAGCTGGTGACGCTCCACACATCGGTCGGCACGTTATACTGTTCTTCCAGTATGTTCTGCGCTTTCAGTGCCTCGTTGAGAATCGCTCCGCTTCCCAACAAATGGGCTTTTTGTGTCGCCCCCTTCATATTGGTGGCTCTGAGCTTGTACATGCCATCGAGAATGCCCTGTTCGACACCTTTTGGCATCGACGGCATCTTGTAAACCTCGTTCATGACCGTAAGGTAGTAGAAGACATCTTCTTGTTTTTCGTACATGCGGCAGATACCCTCACGAATAATGACGGCCAGTTCGTACGCAAAGGCTGGATCGTAGGCGCGGAGGTTGGGTACCGGATAGGCGAGCATGTGACTGTGGCCATCCTGGTGCTGAAGACCTTCGCCGCTCAGCGTGGTACGTCCCGAGGTCCCCCCTAACAGAAAACCGCGAGTTCTCATATCGCCCGCCGCCCATATCAAGTCGCCGATCCGCTGAAAACCGAACATCGAGTAGAAGATAAAGAACGGAATCGCTGGAATGCCATGTGTCGCGTAGGCCGTTCCCGCGGCTATAAAAGAGCACATGGCTCCGGCCTCCGTGATTCCCTCCTCGAGCACAGCTCCGTCCTTTGCCTCGCGGTAGTACAGGAGATTCTCCTTGTCGACCGGTTCATATATCTGTCCAAGCCGCGAATAGATGCCGACCTGGCGAAATAGCCCCTCCATACCGAACGTCCGCGCCTCGTCCGGCACGATGGGTACGATGTATCTGCCAATATCTTTGTCGCGAAGCAGCTTGGAGAGCAGGTGAACAAAGGCCATGGTGGTGGCAGTCTCTCGGTCACCGGTGCCCTGATAGAGCTCTTCGAACACCTCTTGCGGGGGGGTAGCAAGAGGCTCGACATCGACCACCCGTTTGGGCACATAACCCCCGAGCGCCTTACGCCTGTCGTGCAGGTATCTGATCTCCTCACTGTCATCCGCTGGCTTGTAAAAAGGTGCCTCGGCGACGTCCTCATCCGATATGGGGATCGCAAATCGGCTTCTGAACTCGCGGAGTTCTTGCTCGTTGAGCTTTTTTTGTTGATGTGTAATGTTGCGACCCTCGCCCGTCTCGCCAAGCCCGTATCCCTTGATCGTCTGCGCCAGGATGACGGTTGGTCTCCCTTTTGTCTCCACCGCAGCTTTGTAGGCTGCATACACCTTCTGGGGATCGTGTCCCCCGCGGCGCAGCTTCTGCAATTGCTCGTCGGAGTAGTTCTCGACGAGTTCCAAGAGCTCAGGGTATTTGCCAAAGAAGTCCTTGCGGATGTAATCGCCCGACGACACGGTATACTTCTGGTATTGTCCGTCGACAACCTCCTCCATACGTCGCGCTAGAATGCTGGCCGTATCCTTTGCAAGTAGGGGATCCCAGTCGTCACCCCAGATCACTTTGATCACGTTCCAGCCCGCTCCGCGAAACGCCGCCTCCAGCTCCTGTATGATCTTGCCGTTGCCACGAACCGGACCGTCGAGACGCTGAAGATTGCAATTGACGACGAAAACAAGGTTGTCCAACTGCTCGCGCGACGCCAAGGTCAGCGCTCCCATCGCCTCGGGTTCATCCATCTCCCCATCACCAAGGAACGCCCAAACCTTCTCATTGGCGGTCTTCTTGAGGCCACGGTTGAAAAGGTAGTGATTAAACCTCGCCTGGTAGATGGCCATGATCGGCGTGAGACCCATCGACACTGTTGGAAACTGCCAGAAATTGGGCATCAACCAGGGGTGGGGGTACGACGGAAGTCCACCCTGGGGTGCGAGCTCGCGACGAAAATTCTCGAGATCGGTCTCGCTCAGGCGCCCTTCGAGATAGGCTCGAGCGTAGACACCCGGAGAGGCGTGCCCCTGAAAATAAACGAAGTCCCCGCGGTGATCGGCACCGCCCGCCCGCAAGAAATGGTTGAAGGCAACCTCAAGGAGGTTGGCGGCCGACGCATACGTCGATATGTGCCCACCGATACCGTCTTCGAGGCGATTTGCCCTGACCACCATGGCCATCGCATTCCAACGTACGATCGATTTGAGACGCCGTTCGATGGTCCTGTTGCCGGGATAACGGGGTTGATGTGCCAGCGGGATGGTGTTTATGTACGGCGTGTTACCGGGATATTGCGATTGAATACCGTACTTCTGGGCCTGGATCTGCAGCAGACTGATCAACTCGCGGACGCGTTCGGCGCCCGCTCGCTCGTGGACGTCGTCCATCGAATCGAGCCATTCCTGATTCTCTAACTCCACCGATTCGTGCGGTTGCTTGGCTTTTGCCATGAGTGTCATCCGTGGGTTTGGGTGCCAGCTCAACGCGATAGTGTTCCCGCAGGCGCAGACAAACAATTTGAGAATGGGCTTCGCTGTGGCCTGGGCGAGAAAGAACGGATGCGAATCCTCGAGACCTTTTTATAACAGGAAAGACCCGTTATGTCAAAAGGATATGAAACAAGGGGTTGGGCGCGGCGCGTAACAGAGACAGGGTAGAGGGCTGCGGGCGCGGCCCAAGGGCGCGGTGGTTACGTCCCGGCGATCTGTTACTGGAGCTGATCATATGCGGCAAGCGACATAAACTCGGGAAAATCGTCGCTTGTCACCATACGCTCGAACAAGGCCGCGGCCGTATCGAACCGGCCTGATTTGTATCTTGTCTCACCGATATTCTGCCTCATACGAGCAAGTTCTTCGGATATCGTCTCCCGTACCATTGCGGGGGTGACGACCCGCCCATCACTGAGGGTCGTGCGGTGGTGGATCCATTGCCAAACCTGCGCCCTCGATAACTCTGCCGTGTTGGCGTCCGCCAGGAGGTTGCGTATGCGCACACGTCCATTGCCGCTTAGCCAGGCTTCCAGGTAGAGGATTGCAACGTTGACGTTGGATCGCAGACCATTATCCGTGACGTCGCCGGCAGGCACCGCAAGGAGGTCATCAGCGCAGACTGAGATGCTGTCCGACACTTCGAAGATTCGATTGGTCTTGTTCGTTTGCTCAGCAAAGATTTCCTTGGCGACGGAAACCAACCCGGGGTGCGCCACCCGGGTGCCATCGAGACCCAACTTCACCTCGTGCAGCTTATGTTCACGGACCCTGTGCCGAGCCGCCGCGTTGGCCAAAGGATCTGATGTGATGGGGATTTGGGATGCCATGCCGCCAATAGCGTGGATACCACGACGGTGACACGTCTCGATCAGAAGGCGAAGGTAGGCATTCAGGAAATGTCGGTTCACGGTGACGAGACTCCGGTCGGGAAGAACAAAGTGGGGTTCGTATCGAAACCGTTTCACAAAACTGAAGATGTAGTCCCCATAACCGCAGGTCAGACCCGAGGAGTGCTCGCGGAGCTCATAGAGGATTTCGTCCATCTCGAAAGAGGCCAGTATCGTTTCAATCATTACCGTAGCGCGGATGGTGCCGCGGCGTATGCCCATCGCATCCTGAGCCGTGTTAAACACGTCGTTCCACAGCCTTGCCTCCAGATGGTTTTCCAGTTTGGGCAGACAGAAGTAAGGTGCCGAACCATTCCTGTCGATCAGTGTCCGACCGTTATGAAAAAAATAAAGAGCAAAGTCGAAGATTGCAGCTGATACATGTCTGCCATCGATCATCAGGTGTTTCTCGTTCAAATGCCAGCCGCGGGGCCTGACAACCAGTGTCGACAGATCTCGGCCGAGCACGAGTTGCCTACCATTGGAGCAGGTGTGGGCGATGTGGCCGTTTACCGCATCGCGGAGGTTCAGTTGGCCTTGAACATTGTTGAGCCACGTCGGGGCATTCGCATCCTCGAAATCCGCTACGTACGTATTAGCGCCGGAGTTAAGGGCGTCGATAACCGTTTCGCGATCGACAGGCGCCACGATTTCGACCCGACGGTCGACCAAATCGATGGGTATTGAAGCCACTTTCCATTCTGTGTTGCGGATGTCGACCGTGCTGTCCAGAAAATCTGGATAGTCCCCGTTGTCGATTGCGCGATGCCGTATTCGTCTATTGCGCAGTAGATGCAGCCGTCTTGAGTCGAAGTGCCTGCTCAGGGTAGCGACAAACCGCAGCGCCGCTGGCGTGATTATTTCTGCGTGCCGGTTTGAAACCGGTGCGGCGAGCCGCACACCCTCCTTGTGCAGGGCGCGATTGATGTCGGCTTGATGGTTGATCATGGACCAACAAGTCCTTTGCCTCGGGATGGGGTGTCCATCCATCTGCTTGCATCGGAACGGCTTTGGGAGACACTTGCTGGCGTATGGCTGCAATGGGCGTACCAACGGGGCAAAGCGGCTTGTAAGCTACCGACTTACAATGGGATCGTAACCGGAGAAACCCATGGCACCGCCCCTGTCGATACGGGTTTTCACCCATAAACGAATGTTTCCATGGCCAGCGGTCGTTGAATCGCCACCAGATTGCTGGCCAAGTACCCTGACAGGTGATCGGCCACGAGGGAGCCTGCTAAAGCCAGAGAAACAAAACACCGCGTCGAGAAACCTCGGGCACGTGCCATGGCAAAGATTCACAGCCGCAAGTGCCGGTGCTGTGGATTATCCAGCGGCCGACGAGGGTCGAGGCGACATCCCCTGCCCGCCACGCGCCGCACATCTGTGTGTGCTCACCTACAGGGTGCATGACGGTTCTGTGGTTGCAACTTGTTTATTGACAGATATGTAAGAATATCGGGAACTTGCCGGATGCGCTTACCGGTTGAGCAGGGAGCCACAACGCCGCACGTCCGGCAGGGTATCGGCCCTACGCATGGGCTTGCGGCGTCGTTTTTGGGGCGAAGGGCCCGGCCAAACTAACTGTAAACGGGTTCTTCCTGCGCGTCCTCCGTCGGTACCGGGGCTTCCCACTTCGCTTCGAAGCTGCGACCAACGCTTGCCAGCAGCTGGTCTATGACCCGGGTGCCGTTACCCGATGCGGGATTGGCATGGAGCGTCTGCTTCACCGCGTTGACTTGACTCAAAATCTCTTCTTTGATGGCCCTGTCGCGTTCCTCGAGGCTGGAGGCCATGTCGTTTAGAGTATTGGCAAGCGCCTGCAGCTGATCCTTCTCACGAAGCCGGATCCGTTCAGTGAAGTTACCAGTAGCGAACTGGTGAACATGCCGGGTGATCTTTACGAGAGGACCCGCAATCTTGTGGGTTCTCCACAGCATAAACACGGTCCAAGCACCCAAGATACCCACGAAAAACAGGGCCAGAGAGAGAATGGTATAGGTCTGTTGGGTTCTGTAAAAGGTGACCAGGTCCTGGCTGCGACCCTCCAGAAGGACTCCGATGGAACGCATCGTGTTGACCAAGGGAAGCGACAGACAGACGGCGACTGCCACGATGTAGATCATGCCGATCAACGTAGCCCGCACTTGAAACTGCCGGTCCACCACAATTTTTCTGCGTCGGTCGCCACCAAAAATACCCATGATTTCCTCCTAAACGGTTAGCATGCACGATTTGTGCAAATATGGTGCCAGGCAGACAAAGGGGGTTGCATGGGTTTAAACCATTGTGATAGTATACTTTAACTTTATGGTTTTGCGCGGCAGGCCAGGAGCGGACATGCGAGAAGCAACTGCAATGCAATACCAAGACGATTGTGAATAAGAGCGAGTCTTCCGAGGTTTTTAACACAAAATGCAGATGGTCAAGTTGAGGCGAATTCGTGTCGGTCAACGGATCGGCAAGTACAAGCTCATGCAACGCATCGGAGACGGTGCCTTCGGCGTCGTGTACCGCGCGCGTGACGAGGTCGAAGGTACGCACGTCGCGCTGAAGATACACGAACGTACGGATGACGTTGAAGATATCCTGCGTTTTTTCAAAAAGGAAATCCAACTGCTATCCAGAGTCGATCATCGAAATATTCTCAAACTCAAGAACGCCGACATCTTTGACAAGCGGCTCTACATTGTGTCCGAGCTGGGGCGGGGAAGTCTGGAAGAAAGAGAAAGAAGAAGGATGACGGTGTCGTTTGCGGTGGGAGTACTGAGACAGATTCTCGAGGCTCTCATCGAGGTACAAAAGCACAATATCGTTCACCGCGATATCAAGCCCGGCAACATCATTCTCTTTCCCGACAACGTTGTCAAACTCGGTGACTTCGGCATCGCCAAGGTGTTGGAGAGAGCCGGTCAGTCAATCGGCACCGACGCGGGTACCCGAGGATACTTCGCGCCCGAGCAGATATACGGACATCCCAGCTTCGCTTCGGATATTTTTTCGCTGGGGCTAGTTTTTTACGAGATGATAACGGGCGCGCTGCCCAGGTGGCCCTTTGAGTGGCCGTTTGACGGTAAGGATAAATTCAATCGGAGCGTTGAGCCCCGTCTGCGAAGAGTCGTCAAGAGAGCGTTGGAGTTTGAGGAAGGTGATCGTTATCCCGACGCTGTCTCCATGCAAAAAGCGCTGCTGGACGCGCTTGACAAAAGGAACAACGGTCATAGCAACTCGCGAAGGCGTCTGATGCCGTGGCGCAAGTATCGTGAACTGGAGTTTTCGACGAGATTTTCAAATCTGCTCGTACTGAAATTCAAGTGTGGTAAATGTGCAGGTCCAATCTCGGAGTATATGTTGCATTGCCCGTGGTGCGGCACGGACAAGAACTCTTTCAAAGGATTGAGTTCTTTTACTGCCGTATGCCGGCGGTGTGAGCACGGTGTAAAAGATGAGTGGGACTACTGTCCCTGGTGTTACAGGAAGAAATTTGCTTGGGCGGATGTGTGGGTAACATCCGACAAACGCTACGTCAAGAACTGCCCCAATCGTTACTGTGGTGAGCGCAAGATCATGCGTTGGATGCGTTATTGTCCCTGGTGTCATACCAAGTTGAAACCGTGGATCCTGCGTCAGCTGGACGGCCGCTGTAAGAAGTGCAGTTGGAGCGTGGCGGCCGATTATTGGGATTACTGTGCATGGTGCGGGGAGTCGATTCCTTAGTTGGGATTTGGATCACACGCGCTATCGACCTGCCGGCGCATCGGAGTGAGCGTGCCTTTGACGCCGTTTATTCGCGCGCGGGTACAGGTCGGGGGCGTACTGCGGAAGTTGTTTGGGACAGGCGCCGTCGGATCTCCTCGGTGACGCTCTTATAGACTCGGCATGCACACCTTCAAGAAATTACACTTCAAACAGACAGCCGATCGTTCTACTTTTTGGAACCGTTCTTCGCGGGCAACGTTTCGGTCGGGATCGTCCAGTAGTCCCAGCATGTCCTTCATGCTGCCACGTACGTAGTCGAGCATCTCCTGCATGGCGTTTTCACGTATCGAATCCTTGTGCAGCTTATTGCGGTAAAGATCGAACCGTCGTGTTTCCACATGGGCAAGATCCACACGGAAGGCCTGTTTTGCGTAATACGCGTAGCACGCCATCTGTAACGATAATCCCGTGTCGGCCTCACGGCGACCCGTTTTCCAATCCCACACGATAGCGAGATCGCGCTCGCGAGTCGCGCAGTCCAGCTTATTGCTGATCTCGACACCATCCAGACCAGTGGAGGAAAACTCTTCGACTTCGAGATAGTCCTTCGAGTCCAGGGTTCTCAATGCCTCGAACGTTTCAGACTCGTAGAAAGTCTTGAGACAATGATCGATTGTGTCAGCCGCCTCTTTCCATTCCTCTTTACTTACCTCAACATCGTACTCGTGCTCGAAGAAACCATGATAAACTCTCGGCTTTTGCCAGTATCTGCCGTCTGTGGAGTCCCTGAAGTCTCGGCGCATGCCGCTAAGGGTGATAGATCTTATCTCGTCGACTGCAAGGAGTGGAACGCCACGTGACACATTGTGTAGCGAGCGAGCGATGCAGGCGTGTACCACCTGACCGATCCACGTAGCTCGGTTCTTGAGCTGTTTTAGGACATAAATCTGACGTGTACGCCGGTCCGCGTCACTTTGCCACCCGCCCCAGTGGCCGTAGTAGTTGAAGTAGTACTTGCGCGGACACTCGCGAAAAACGCTATCACGGGACACTGACCAGGAAAATGTGTTTTCGAGCTTCTTTTTCATAATGTTTTATCTGATGAACCGCTTGCGTATGTTTTCGATCATTGGTATTGTGCAGTATTGACTGGGCACGAGCAAGGAGAACGTTTGATGCAGGTCAGGATGATCACGGTTGGGATGTTTCAGAGCAACTGTTTCATTGCGTCTTGTGACGAGACAGGAGAGGCCATTATCATCGATGCCGGCGACGATGGTGATAGCATCCTGAAGTTCGTCAGGGATCAGAAGCTTCGCGTCACAATGATCGTCAACACGCACGCCCACATCGATCACGTCTCCGCTCTCGCGGAGGTTGCGTCGGCGCTGTCCGTGCCGGTCGTCATGCACAAGAATGAGATGCCGATATACGAGAATCTCGCTCAGCATGCCATGATGTTCGGACTTGCCACACCGGCAAGCGTCTCGATCGACCGATTTGTGGCCGATGGCGATGTCATCACCTTTGGAAGACTGAGCGGACACGTGATCGAAACCCCCGGCCACTCCCCCGGTGGCATTTCTCTCGCGTTCAAAGATCTAACGCCGCCAAGGATCTTCGTGGGAGACGTACTCTTTCACGGAAGCATCGGCCGCACCGACCTGCCTGGGGCCAATCATCAGCAAATGGTAGCAACGCTCGAGAACGTCATCATGAAACTTCCCGAGGACATGGTGGTTTACGCGGGACATGGCCCCGAGACCACAATCGGCATCGAAAAGCTAACCAATCCTTTTCTCGTCGATCTAACGCCGTGACACTCAATCGTTGCAGTGGACTATCCGGTGGCTTTGTAGCCGACGAGAGAGGAGCGCGCAACCCATACCCCACACCCTGGAAAAAGATAATCCGTTTAACTAACCGGTAGACGGCACAGCTTTTCCCACTGACTTTTCGCGCGGTAGGAGCTGCGCACAAGGGGTGAGGATTCGACGTGTTTGAAGCCGAGCTCATAGGCCCGATCGCGGATGTCGTCGAACTCCTGTGGCGTGTAAAAACGTTCGACGGGGAGCGAAGTTCTTTTTGGGCTTAGATACTGCCCAACAGTAATGATATCACAACCGGTACCGGCGATATCCTTGATGGTCTCAAGCAACTGATTCTTCGTTTCACCAAGCCCAACCATAATACCGCTCTTCGTCTTGAGATTGGTCCCGTGCTCATCGCGGAACCTCGCCGCTTGTTCGATGATCCTCAGCGACTGCTTGTAGACCGCTACCGGGCGAACACGCCGATATAGCGCCTGCACAGTCTCAACATTGTGGGCGAGCACCTCCGGTGAGGCATTGAGCACGATGTCGAGAAGCTCACGCCGACCATTGAAATCGGGGATTAACACTTCAACCTTGCAATTGAGCAAATGCGACCGCAGCGCCTTGATAGTCTGCGCAAAATGTGTCGCGCCCTCGTCCGGCATGTCATCACGGTCGACCGATGTGACCACCGCGTAATCCACGCCCATCTTGGCCGCGGCTCTTGCGAGGTTCTCCGGTTCATTAGGATCAACGGCGCCCGGGATTCCTTTTTTTACCGAGCAAAAGCCACAGTGACGCGTGCAAATGTCACCCAGGATCATGAATGTAGCCGTTTTGTCACTCCAACATTCATAGATGTTGGGACAGCGCGCCTCCTGGCACACGGTATGAAGAGAGTGATCGACGATTAATTCGCCGACCTCTCTGAAATTCTGACCGGTCTGCAGGGAAATCTTTAGCCAGCTGGGCCGCGGCTCACGCTCTGCCTTAGCCATGGGCACCTACCTCGTGTTCGATCGCATCCGTCATCGGCTCGCGTCCAAAGAACTGGGAGAATCTCTTGGTAAACGTTTCTTTTACGATCTTCATGTCAACTGTTGCACTCGTCTCACGCGAAATCGAAGTCATCTGACACCCGGTAATGCCGCACGGATGAATAAGCGTAAAGTAGGCGAGATCCGTGTTTACGTTCAAGGCAAAGCCGTGCGAGGTCACCCAACGCGCGATGCGAATGCCGACCGACGCGATTTTGCGATTCTCGACCCAAACGCCGCGATGAACTCGGTGGCGACGACCGTCGATGGCAAAATCGGACAGGAGTTTCAAAATCACTTCTTCGAGATCGTTGACAAAACGTCGGATGTCGCGGCGGGCGGGTTCTAGCTTGATGATGGGATAACCGACGAGTTGACCGGGTCCATGATAGGTGGCGTCACCGCCGCGGTCGGTCTCGACTACCGTAACACCCATCCGCCGCAGAACATCGGCACTTGTGATCAGTGATGACGTCGATGCGTTGCGCCCCAGGGTGATCACATGCGGGTGTTCGAGAAGAAACAGGGTCTCACTGCCTTTGCCCGCCTGCAGCTTCTCAACCGTCTGCTTCTGAAGGGCATACGCTTCACCGTATGCGATGATGTCTAAATCGCGAACATTCAAGGCCATCGTGCAGATCTCCGCAATTAGGGTTG
>Ga0224512_10002812_pt1 | contig 15676 bp, 17 predicted proteins | sample SF_May12_sed_USG_4_FD_169103 | JGI IMG/M metagenome (GOLD analysis project Ga0224512, IMG submission 169103) | Sediment microbial communities from San Francisco Bay, California, United States - SF_May12_sed_USGS_13 | ecosystem: Environmental > Aquatic > Marine > Sediment | place: USA...
GGGCGGTGCCGACGCCCGCCCAGAGCAGGATGGCGAGGCGCCCAATCACCCAAACCGGAACCGTCATGCCCCGGCGTCGTGCGCAAGCACGCACCTGCATGAGATGCGGGGCATCCCTGTCACGTGGGAGACCCGCAAAGGTGCCGGCGGTCTCGATTCCGGGGCGCGACGATCCCTGCGCCCCGCGCGATTTGCTTGATCGGCGGGGCAGATGGCTTATGTTTAGAAACCGAAGGATTTGAACCGCAGGCGGCGAGCGCGCGTGTCCGAAGGCGCCCGCGGCGCCGGGCGCCCGGTACCGGCCGGGCCGTTCGACAGGGGAAGAGAGATGGCGAGCGTAACCAGGACCCACAACCAGCCCGCCCGCAAATGGCCCGCCGAAGGGGTCAGCCGCGTGCCCTATTGGGTCTATTCGGACCCCGAGGTCTACAAGCGCGAGATGGAGGTGATCTTCGCCGGCCATTCGTACAATTACGTCGGCCTGGAATGCGAGATCCCGAACCCGGGAGATTACCGCCGCTCCTTCATCGGCGACAAGCCGGTGATCTTCCTGCGCGATGGCGACGGCGAGGTCAACGTGGTGGCCAACCGCTGCGCCCATCGCGGCGTCAAGTTCTGCTATGCCGAGCACGGCAACACGTCCGAGTTCATCTGCCCCTATCACCAGTGGACCTACGACCTGAAGGGCAAGCTGATCGGCGTGCCGTTCAGGCGCGGCGTCAAGGGCCGGGGCGGCATGCCGAAGGACTTCAAGATGGAGGACCACGGGCTGGAGGTCCTGAAGGTGGCGACGCGGGGCGGCGTCATCTTCGCGAGCTTCGATCCCACCATGCCGAGCCTTGAGGACTATCTCGGCGACAAGATGCTCCGCTATTTCGACCGGGTGTTCGACGGGCGGAAACTGAAACTGCTCGGCTATTCGCGCCAGCGCATGCGGTCCAACTGGAAGGTCAAGTTCGAGAACCTGAAGGACCCCTATCACGCCTCGCTGCTGCACGTGTTCCTGGTCTCCTTCGGCCTGTTCCGCGCCGATACGCCGTCGCGCACCGAGATGGACGCGACCGGCATGCACGCCGTCCAGGTCGCCCAGCGCGGCGAGCAGAAGGCGGGCGAGGGCACGGCGGACATGCGGGCGATGATGGCGGATCTCAAGCTCGCCAACCCGGAGATGCTGCAGCCCTATCCCGAATGGGCCTCCAAGGGCGACGAGACCGTGGTGATGCAGACGGTGTGGCCCAACCTGATCGTCCAGCAGCAGTCCAACACCTTGGCCATGCGCCAGATCCGCGCCTTTTCGCCGGAGGAGTACGAGCTGCACTGGACCTTCTTCGGCTACGAGGACGACGATCAGGAGATGACCCTGCGCCGCCTGCGCCAGGCCAACCTGATGGGCCCGGCGGGATACGTCTCGGTGGATGACTCGGAGGTGATGGAATCGGCCCAGTCCGGCGTCTCGCGCTTCCCCAACGAGGAAGCGGTGGTGGAGATGGGCGGGCGCGGCACCGAGGACACGCCGCACATGGTGACCGAAGGCGCCATCCGGGCGTTCTACAAGCACTACATCGACGTCATGGGATTCTAGGAATGGGTTCACCTAAACCTTATCCGGCTTGCGCCGGGGCAGGCTTCGAACCCCTCCCGTCATGCCCCGGCTTGTCCGGGGCATCTCTGCATGCCACGCTGAGCACATGTCCGGTGGATGGGTCTATATCATGACGAACAAGCCGAACGGCACGCTCTACGTCGGGGTGACGAGCGATATTTGCCGCCGCGCGTGGGAACATCGCGAAGGGCTGTGCGAAGGTTTCACGAAAAGGTACCGATTAACACGCCTGATCTATGCCGAGCGCCACGAGGATATCCAAAAAGCCATCAGTCGGGAGAAACGCCTCAAGCATTGGCCACGGCAGTGGAAGATCAACCTGATCGAAGCGACCAATCCCGACTGGAACGACCTTTACGAATCGCTCACATGACGTGGATGCCCCGCATAAAGCGGGGCATGACGACAAGGGACCGAAGGAAGACTCATGGCAACAAGCCACCACCCCAAAGCGTCACCCCCCGGCTCGTCCGGGGGGTCTCATGGCCGCAAGATGCCCCGGAGCCCTGCGAATGCGTGCCTTCGCACGACCCGGGGCATGACGATAAAGCTGTTAGGGACGGACTGAACAATGGCGACACGAGCGAAAATCGACGTGGAAACCCGGCTTGCGGTGGAGGATTTCCTCTACGCCTATGCCGATTGCCTCGACCACGGGGACATTGAGGACTGGGCGGACTTCTTCACCGACGACTGCACCTATACCCTGATCAGCAAGGAAAACTACGACCTCGGCCTGCCGCTCGGCACCATCTTCGCCGAGAAGAAGGGCGGCATCCTCGACCGCATCACGTCCGTCACCAAGACCACCGTCTATCATCAGCGCGAGCTGACCCACATGATCACCAACACAAGGGTGCTGAAGGACGCGGGCGACACATTGGAGATCACCGCCAATTACGCGGTGCTGGAGACCCTGCCCAACCAGTACACCAAGATCCTCAATTCAGGCCGCTACCTCGGCACGCTCACGCGCGACAAGACCGGCCCCGCCGGCCTGCGCATCAAGAAGCTCGACTGTATCTTCGATAGCGCCCTGGTGCCCGCGAGCATCATCTATCCGATATAGGCGACTGACCCTCTCCACCTCATGAACGTCATGCCCCGCTTTATGCGGGGCATCTCTGGATCGCCCGGACAAGCCGGGCGATGACGAAGTGGAAAGAATGGCCTCACGCCCCGCGCGGGCCGAACAGAATCACGGCGGCACCGAGCAAACAGATCGCCGCACCGATGGCGTCCCAGCGGTCGGGCCGCGCCCCTTCCACCGCCCACAGCCACCCCAAACTGGCCGCGATGTAGACCCCGCCATAGGCGGCAAATGCCCGGCCCGCAAAGACCGCATCGATCCGCGTCAACAGAAAGGCGAACAGCGCCAACGCCGCGATCCCCGGCAGCACCCACAGCGCGCTCTTACCCAGCCGCAGCCAGGCCCAGAAGGCGAAGCAGCCCCCTATCTCCGCCACGGCCGCGGCAGCGTAATAGAGGAAGGAACGCATCCCAACTCCCCAATTCAAAAACTCGGGGCGGCAACTTCGCGGACGGCTATCACCGCAGAACAATCAGAATTTAGTGCCCACTCAAATCTGTTTCACACAGTCGACAAGCGCCGCCAACGTTTCCCGCCACAAAAGATAAAGAACTACCAACGCCGCAAAGATTCCAACTGCTCGGATGCACGTACGAAACGCAGAATCAGTCTTGGTCGGCGTTGACTGTTGTTCAAGTCCCAATTCATTCTTCAATACCGAACCGTATGCATTCTCATTAAACCAAACTATTCTCTTGCGAAACTTCTCCATTCCTTCCCAAATTTTATTAAGCAGTAGAAAAAAATAGACGACTGCTACCAGAACTACGACGGTCAAAAATCCTTTCTCGAACAGAGTTACAGGGGCAAGGCTCGACACCAACGCGTAAACGCCAGCAAGAGCAGCAATGAGATAATTTGTAATCATCCACTGCTCTCTCTTCAAAAACATGATGTTGTCAATCGCGTCCCTGTAGAGAATTTGAAGCTGCGGCGACAAGTGTTCCGGTTCGTCAGGCGCATCATTCATAGGTCCCTCCTCAGCGATTGCAGCATTAAAAAAAACAATATTCCCCCTTGGACAACTTGAGATCAGACAAAATCTTAGGCGGCACTGTGAAGGATTGGATACAAAGATCAAAACTGCCCAATATCGTCAGTTAATTTTATACGAAACTTCTCGTTCTACCGAACATTGTATTATTCCTGTTTTGGCCAGCGACATCGAACCCGGCAAAGATTTAAAAAGGCCCGGCACATCAGTGCCGGGCCTTTTCACGTTTGAGATGCCCCGGACAAGCCGGGGCATGACGGCTTTTTTTGTTTCTTACGCCGCCTTGCGCATCGGCGCTTTCTTGGCCGCCTTGCGTTTCGCCGGCTTCCGGGCCGGGGCCTTCTTGAGGCCGGCGCGCTTCATGACGCCGTCGAGGCGCTTGGCGACGTCGGGGCTGGCCGGGGCCATCGGCAGGCGGTGGTGGTTCTTGGCGATCAGGCCCATCTTCCACATCATGTATTTGATGGGGATCGGGTTGGTGTCGTAGAACACCGCCTCGTTGAGCTCGGCGAGCTCGTAATGCAGCGCCTTGGCGCGCTTGAGGTTGCCGGCGTCCACCGCCTCGCACATCTGGCTGAGCTTCCTGGGGTGCAGGTTGCCGACCGCGTTCATCAGCCCGCAGGCGCCGACGCAGAGCATCGGGAAGCTGAGATCCTCCAGCCCGACGAAGACGCGCCAGTCGGGGCCGAATTCGCGGATCATGTTGGTGCAGAAGCCGAGATCGTTGAAGGCGTGCTTCATGCCCACCATGTTGGGCGCCTTGGCACAGATGTCGCGCAAGGTGTCGAGCTTCATGTCGACCGCGGCGCGGCCCGGGATGTGATAGATCATCACCGGCAGCGAGGTGCGCTTGCACATGTTGATGTAATACTGCGCCAAGCCCCGCTGGGGCGGGCGGATGTAATAGGGCGTCACGATCAGCAGCGCATCGGCGCCGGCCTTTTCCGCCGCCTCGGTCAGCTGCATGGTCTCGCGCTCGGACTGCGAGCCGGTGGCGCAGACCATCGGCACCCGGCCGCGGCCGACATCGATGCCTTCCTTGTAGACCGTGATCCTCTCCTCAATCGTCATCGAGGACGGCTCGGACGTGGTGCCCGACAGCAGGATGCCGTGGCTGCCGTTGCGGATCGAGAAATCGACGCATTTGCGCAAACTTGCGACATCGAGATCGCCGTTGGCCTTGAACGGGGTGATGATGGGCGGGTAGGAGCCCCTCAGGAAGTCTTTCTTCAGCTTGATCACGTCACGCCACCTTTTCGCGGTTGGTTTCGAACCCGGCATGGGAGCCCAAGAGCGAGATCGGGCCCTTCAGGTCCTCCTGCCACAGCAGGCTGTCATTGTTGATCATGAACGGCATGTCCTGGATGGTCATCTCGTAGACCGGGCCGACGTCCGACGCGTGGTTGTGGATCGCCCAGCCCGGGGCGGACAGCATCAGGTCGCCCGCCTTCCATTCATAGCGCTTGCCCTGCACCACCGAATGGCCCTCGCCGCCGAAGTAGTAGTTGATGGCGGCCGAGGCATGCCGGTGCGGCCGATCGACGATGCCGCCCGGCCGGATGGTGATGCAGGAGAAGAAGTTGGGGTTGGTGCCGTTGGTGCGCCCGGTGACCGGATCGTAGAGCAGATAGAGCCTGCGGCCCTTGTACTTGGAGCCGAGCGCGGCGAGCTTGTCGAGCTCCTCCTTGACCTTTTCCCAGGGCCATTGATGGGGCTTGATCTCGATCGGCTGGGGATTGATCAGCTCCTCATAGGGCTTGAGGTAGGCGCCGTCCTCGGTCAGCTGGAAGGTGCCGTAGGGGCTCTTGGGGGCCTCGCCTGCCTCTTCCGCGGTCTCGGTCACGTCGTATTCGGCCTGGCCCGGCAGGGGCGGGTCCTCGTCCAGCCAATGGACCTTGAGGCGCTCCAGCATCGGCGAATTGGAATAGCGCAGGCGTACCTGCACCTCGTCGGTGTCGTTGACATACTTGTGCACCGTCATGGAGGGCACGGTCAGGAGGTCGTATTGCTTGATGGCAAAGGCTTGCTCGCCCATCACCACCTTGCCGGCGCCCTGGATCGGGAAATCGATGACGGAGGCGTTCTGGCGCACGAAGGCGGTTTCCTCGCCGGGGTTGAGCACGTCGAGGGAGCACGAGATGCCCGGCGTGAAGCTGAGGGTGCCCTCCTCCGCCCGGGGATGGACGAAATAGGTCCGCCGCACCCCGTTGTTGGGCATCGGCAGGGCGGCCAGGCGCGCGGCCTCGGCCTCGATCTGCTCCTTGCGGACGATGAACGGCTCCCACAGGTCGAGGGAATGGTCGCCCCAGGTGTTGCTGTCCGGCGACTGGCGCCCGGACTTTTCCACCAGCTTGGCTTCAACGTCTTTCAATTCGGTCATATCGATGGTCTCCGTCTAAGCGTTCCCATGCGTTACTGGCATCATAGGGGGAATCGGGTTCTCCGTCACGTCAGGCGCGGTTTGGACCGGTGCGGATGGGGCACCTCGTGGCCCTTGCCCTGGGCCTTGGCGCGCTTGTAGATCTCCACCGCGCTCGCCATGTCGGCGAGGCCCATGCCCATGAACTTGTAGATGGTGATGTCGGCGCCGGCGGGCCGGGGCTTCTGGTCCTTGACCAGGTTGCAGATGGGAATGACCTTGTCCCAGCCGCCCGCGCGCTCGGCATATTCCATCAGCTCGCGTGAGCCCTTCTGCACCTGCGCCAGGTTGTCGCAGACGATCTTGTCGCAGCGGTCGAGAACGCCCTGGTCGATCTCGGCGTTGGTCGGGATGATGGCGCCGCCGGCGTTGATATGGGTGCCGGGGCTGATCATGTCGGCGAACACGAAGGGCTCCTTGGCGCGGGTGAAGGTGGTGATGATGGGGCAGTCCTTGGCCGCTTCCTCCACCGAATCACACGCCGTGATCTCGAAATCGAAGGCATCGCGCAATTGGGCCACGAACTCGTCGCGGTTGGCGGGGGTACGGCTCCACACCCGGACGCGCTTGAGATCGCGCACCGCGTCGATGGCCGCGACCTGGGGCAGCGCCTGATGGCCGGATCCCATGATCGCCATCTCGTCGGCGTCGGGGGCGGAGCACCACTTGGTGGCGACCGAAGACAGCGCCGCCGTGCGCATCTGGCCGAGGGCGAAGGCCTCGACGATGGCGTAGATCTGGCCGTCGTTGGCGCCGTGCATGACGATGATCGGGGCGGCGCCGAGGTTGGCGTTGGACCACACCTTGGCGCCCACCAGCCCGTCGCCGGTGAACTGGGCGCCGGTGACGTTGAGCGAGCCCACGTCCCACACGGTTTGGGTCTTGGTCATGTTGACGGCCTTGCCTTCGGCCTCCAGCATCAGCCCCTTTTCGAGCGCCTCGGCGGAACCGGAGAGATCGATCAGGTCGCAGACGTCCTGCTCGGTGATCCACAGGAAGGTTTCGGGGATTTTGATATCGGCCATGAGTGCGGTTCCTTTTCTTATCTACGTTTCCCTGTCGCCAGATCTTGCAGGCGGTTTCGGCCCGCGATTTATGGCGCGTTACCCAATCTTATGCGATCTCGTCATGCCCCGACTTGTTCGGGGCATCCATTCTGCAGACCACGCATTGGCATGATTCCGGGGCATCCATGGATTGCCCGGATAAACCGGGCAATGACGCATTGGATTGATGACTTCGCCTCCGAGCTTCATGCGTCTATTCCCAAGTCAGCCGTCTTCGAAGAGGGATTTGACCGGCGGTTCCAGCTTCAGCGTGTTGGAGATCATCGCATGGGTCACGGTGCGCCCGATCAGCCACATCACGCCCACGGTCTGTTTCGGGCCGATGGCGTCGATGACGGCGTCGAGCTCGTCCTCGACCCCCTGGCCCTTGTTCTCCATGACGGCGATGGCGAAGGCCTGGACGGCCTTCTCTCCCGGGGTGAACACGCTGTCGGGGCCGTCATTGGGCGCGAGCGCCTCGCGGATCCAGTCGTCGGAGAAACCGAGGCGCCTTGACAGGTGCTCGTTCTGGTACTGCTCATAGAGGTTGCCGAGGCGCGAGGACAGCGACAGCGAGACGATTTCGGTCACGTTGTCAGGCAGCACCTCCTTCAGGCTTTCGGTGATGGTATAGAACCCGCCCATGGTTTCGGGCGCGTGGCTCATCACCTTGAAGAATTCGCCGAGATAGCCGAGCCGTTCCACCCGGGCGCGGAACACGTCCTGCAGGGCGGGGGTGAGGTCCTCGAACTCGAGCCGGGGAATGCGCTCGCTCATGCCGCTTCGCCGCCCTTGGCGTCCTCGAACAGGGACGAGACCGGGGGTTCCAGGCCGAGGGTATTGCGGAAGATCGCATGCATGACGCAGCGCCCGACCGACAGCAGGATGCCGGTCGCCTGCTGCGGCCCCACCTCGGCGATGACCTCCTTGAACAGGTCCTGGCAATCGTGGCCGCGGCGGTAGATCGCCGCCATGGCGAATTTCTGCACGGCGCATTCGGCATCCGTCATGTGATTGCCGCGCTCGGCCTGCAACTCGTTGACCTGGGCGATCCATTCGCGCCCGTAGTCCAGCGAATTCGCCAGGCGTTCGTGCTGGTTCTTCTCGTAACTGTTGCCCATCACGCCGGCGGCGGTCAGCGCCACCAGCTCGACATACTTCATGTCGATCTCGCTCTTCAGCGCCTCGGTCAGCTCGCAGAACTGGAACATCGATTGCGGCACGTTGGCGCCGATCTGCCAGATTTCGCCGCAATAGCCCAGCCGCTCGACCTTGGGCCGGAGCGATTCCTTCAGGTCGTGGGCGAAATCCTCGAACTCGATGCGCGGAATCAGGTCCGGACCGATCGTCTCGCTCATGCTGGTCTCCCTCGTTTTCCGGCGCCGGCGCCCAAGGGCCGCCGCCCCTAGATCTCGACGTAGATGTCTTCGCCCTCGATGCGGACCGGGAAGGTCTTGATGTCTTCCGTCACCGGCACGCCCTGGGCCTTTCCGGTCTTGATGTCGAACAGCCCGGCATGGAGCGGGCATTCGACGCAGCCGTCCTCGATATAGCCCTCCGACAGGGAGGCGTAGGCATGGGAGCAGATGTCGTCGGTGGCGTAGAATTCGCCGCCCAGGTTGAACAGGGCGATCTGGTGTTCGCCGATGATCACCCGCTTGGCTTCGTCTTCGGGAATTTCCGTCGTTTTGGCGACCAAATGTGACTCGGGCATTCTGCTCCCCATGATGTGGTGACGATTCCGGCGCCGCGGCCCGCCGGTCGCGCCGACCGCGGGCAAGGCATCGGTGTGAGACCCTGCGTGCTTGAGGACGGCTCCGCCGTCGTACCGCCGTCGCGGGCGCCTCCCCAACGCCGCGCGAAAAAGCCTATCTATCTAATGCTTAGGCTTCGTACTTTTGTTTCGCGGCCTTGTCAACCCTACCCGGCAAGGGGGCATTGCCTGGGGTCGCGGAGGCACCGGGCACCCGGCCCGGGAGCCGCGCGGGCGACGGGGATGCGGGCATTTCGCGGTGTCACGAGGATGGGGAAGGGTTCAGGCCGGGCTCGGCGCGCCGCCGCTTTCGGTCAGGATCTTGGACACCCAGCCCTTGGGGTCGGGCTCCCGCTGGCTCTGGGCCTTGGCCAGCAGCCGGAACACCTTCTGGTGGTCGTCGCCGGACTGGGCGACCCAGTTGCCGAGCAACGGCCGCAGCTTCTCCGGCGGCTCGCCATAGACCTTGGTCAGGTAGGCGAGGCCGCGCTTGAACAGCACCCGGGCCCAGTCGCCGTGGTCCGGGCGCACCAGGATGAGGGGAATCTCCAGCGGATCTTCGGTCCCGGCGGCGGGCTCAATCCGGCGCGCGGGCGCCTTGGCCGGCTCGGGACCGGACTTGGCCGCCGGTTCCGCCGTTTGACGTGCCGCCGGGGGCGCGCCGGCGGATGGCGCCGGGACCGCGGTGGGTCCGGCCGCCTCAGCCGCCGTGGCGGCAACCGCAGGGGCTTGCGGATGATCAGCGGCGGCCGGCTGGGGCCGGGCGGTCTGCTGAGGCCGCGGGCCCGGGGCGTCCGGAGCATTGCCCGCACCGAACGCCACCTCGGCCCAGGGCTCCGCATGGGCCCCGCCAAACCGGCCGAGGAAGTCGCGCCAGGCCATCAGGCCGCTCTGGTCCAGGATATTGCCGATCATCGAGAGCATCGCGTGGCCCGCGCCGCTGTCGGGGGCGGCGGCGAAGACCTGGGCGAAGACCTGGGCGACGGCGAGGGCCAGCTGGCGCAGCGGGCCCAGCGCCGGCCCAAGACCACCGGCGTCCCCGGCCATGGCCGCCAGGCCTTCGTCGAAGGCCCGAAGCTCGGCGCGCAGGCCCCGCAGCAGGTAGCGCAGCGCGTCGTCGGGGTTGTCGCCGGGCAAGCGCAGATCAGGGAACAGCGCGGCATCGACCTCGACCGATTGGGTATCGCCCTTGAGCAGATCGTCGATCAGGCGGATCAGCGCGGCGGCCTGAAACGACAGAATCCGCCGGTTGCGCGCCGTGGTCTCCAGCACGCCATGGGGCACCGGCAGCGTGCCTTTGGCACTGAGCCGCGCTTCCTTCCCTTTTCTGCGCTGGGTGGTGGTCCGTGTCTGATGAGGCGGTACGCTGACGCCGATATCCCCCATACTCAAAGCCGGTCCCTCCGAAGGCCGCAAATTGTGGTTGATGATCAAACTACCACAATATGTAGGGAATTCCAGAAGTTTCGCAGGTTTGAACGGGTGGAATCGGCGCCCCGGCGGCACCGATCAGGGAAAGCGCCAGTCCACCACCCACATCGGCAAGGAGAGGAAATCCGCCACCAGTTCGACGCTGAGGGTGAGGGCCAGCGCGCCCAGCAGCGAGACCACCATGCCGATGACGACGCGGGTGTCGAACACCTCGTAGTCGCGGTTGATCAGCGTCGACAACAGGATGCGAAACACCAGCGACAGGCGCTGGATCGGCGTCACCACGGTGACCGGCGCGATGGCCAGCGCCAGATAGCGGAACATCTGCGCCAGGAAGACGAAGACGCCGGACACCGTGAACCACTTGGCGGCGGTGCGGTCGATGGCGAAGCAATGATAGAGCTGCCCCGGCACCAGCAGGAGCACCGCGAAGGCGAGGGTCGCGGCGATATACGAGATCGCGCCTCCCGCCAGGCTGGCCCCGGTATCGGCCAGGCCCAGGCGCACCAGGGTCGGCGTCATGCCGTAGCCCAAGGTCGCCATGAGGCCCGCGACATAGCCGGCCAGGATGTTGGGACGGAATACCGGAGGCTTGGCCCCGCCCGCCGCCGCCGCGTCCTTCTCCCCGTCCCCCGCCTTGGCCTTCTTGCCGCGCTTGGCGCCCCGGCCACTGGTCATGATGAAGGGACCGCCCACCACCAACACGATGCCGATGATGCGCAGGATCGTCAGCTGCTCGCCAAGCAGCACCATGGCGAAAGCCAGCGCCGCCACCAGGGAGATCTGCTGCACGGCACCCGACAGGTTGGCGCCCATCTCCTTGACCGCGCGATAATTCCAGTACCGGCCCCAGACGAAATGGAGGATGCCGGCGGCGGCCAGGTACCCGGTGCCGGTCCAGCCGAAGGCGAACATGTCGCCCAACTGGCCGCCGATCAGGGCGGCAAGAAGGAACAAGGGCACGCCGATCGGCACGGTGATGGCGATCGCCTGGAAGACGGTGCCCTGCAGCACGCCGCGGCGCATGGCTGCGGAATTGAAACCGAATGTGGCGGCGGAACAGATGGCGAAAAAGGCACCGAGCATGGCGCGCGAGCCTAGAGGCTTCTGCCCTCAAAGGGAAACGAATTGAACGCCGCGCGCCCGGTACCCACACAGCCGCCGCGCCGCCGCGCGGCGGGACCCGGCGACGGGCCCGGGCCCTGTGCGCGATCCTCTCAGCCCTTGGCTGCGGCCTTGGCCTTTTCCATGGCGGCGACCTGTTCGGCCGAGCGGTTGATGGCGACTTCTTCGCCGCCTTCCAGGTAACGCGGATTCTTGCCGTTCTCCGCCCGGTTGCCCAGCAACGCCATGTAGCCGCCCCCGGTATTCTCGAGCTGGTAGAGCGTGCCGGCGTCGAGATGGACGATCATGCCCGGGGTCAGCTTACGGCTCGAGCCGTCGGGGAAGTGGAAGGTGCACTCGCCCTCGATGCAGTAGAAGGTCTGATCGGCGGAGTGCTTGTGCATGACCCCCGTATCACCGGCGTAATCGCCATGGATCCAGGTGTGAAACCCTCGGGAATTGAAAAGGATCTTCTTACCGTGACCTTTTTCGAGCCGGGGATGCTTGTTGACGTCGATGAATTCCGCTGCCATGCGTTCCTCCCGTGTTGGGTGTTTCCTTCAACAGGTCCTCTTCCTTTGGCCTTCGCGAGTCCTGGTAGCGCACCCAGCGCGGCGCGGCGACGGCCCCGGCCTAAGTGCTGATCATCTCCGGCGCGCCCTTGCCGCCGTCGGCGAAATTCATCACCGCGTGAAAATCGATGCACTGGTTCGCCGCTGGATCGCGGATGACGCCCAAGGGATCGCGGCCGTCCTCCACCGCCTTGATCTGCTCGGCCAACAGCCTGCGGTACTGCACGATCCCGGCGTCGGAGGTGCCGAGGGTCTCGCGGCTGCGGTCGTGGATCTGCCCCTGGCTCTCCTGGGCGATGCGGTCCTGGTCGCGCGACGGGATGCCCCACCAGCCATCGTCCTCGCGCTGATAGACCATGCGCTCGGTCGGGGCCCAGCCGCGGTAGACCGTCTCATAGGGACCGGTGTCGGTGATCTCGACCTGGACCGACCAGGTTGCGGTGTGGGTGTCGTCGAGGGGCACCCGGTAATGGATGTAGTGGCGCGGCGGATCGCCGACGCGCGCTCCGGTCCGCCTGGTGTGGCATGGAAAAATCTGGTGGCTCTCCTTGGCCATGCCATCATCGAAGCTCGATAAGGTGCGGAATCCGTACCAGGTCTTTTCCCGGTTAAACACGTTGCGCTGCAGGGCGATCTGGGGATAGCCGGCGGCATGCAGGATGCCGAGATGGGCAGGATCGTGGCCGTTCTCGATGCGTTGCAGCCAGTTGCAATGATCGGTCTTGACGCCGACCACGCGCTTGCAGTCCTCGCGCACCATGACGTCATAATTGGGCAGCAGCGGCGCGGGCTCGGGCCCCAGATAGGCGAACACCAAGCCGCCGAGATCCTCGGCCGGATAGGCGGTCTGGCGCACCTCGGATTTGAGCGGCGTGTCGGCCGGCTCGGCGGGCATGTCGAGGCAGCATCCCGCACGGTCGAACTTCCAGCCGTGATAGCAGCAGCGCAGGCCGTCCGCCTCCACCCGGCCAAGCTCCAACGAGGCGCCGCGGTGGGGGCAGCGCCGGTCGAGCAGGCCGCAGCTTCCCGTCGCGTCGCGGAACAGCACCAGATCCTCGCCGAGCAAGCGCACCGGCACCGGCTTGTCGGTGACCTCGGCGGAAAACCACACCGGCCACCAGTAGCGGCGCAGCAGGTTGCCCGCCGGCGTTCCCGGTCCGATGCGGGTCAGTCGCTCGTTTTCCTGAGGTGTCATCGGTTTGCGCCTCCCCCGCTCCTCCCGGCGGCCGTTGGCCGGCCGCACCGTGACCCTTGAAATCAAGACGCAGGATATTTTCGAAAACTATAGCGCAGGGGCGGCGGCGCCCGTACCGATTATTTGGCGCCCGCGATCCCGGCCATCGCCCTTTGCTCAGGCCTTGCGGCCGGCGAGGTCGCGCAGGCGGATGCCTTCGTCCGCCAGCTCCGCGTCGCTGAAATCGGCGCCGCTTTCGACCATGCGGCGCAAGGGCCGCGCCTCCCGGCCCTGGCTGAACGCGGTGGCGCCGCAAACCTTTGCCCCGTCCATATAGAAGATCACCGAGCGCCCGCTTTCGGGATCACCCCGCGTCACCAGCCGGTCCCAGGAATCAGGGGCGCCCACGACCTGGAGATTGAGGTCGAACTGGTCCGACCAGAACCAGGGGACCGCCGCGTAGGGCGCCGGGTCGCTCACCATGTTCCGGGCCACAGCAATGGCGCCCAGTTGCGCGTTCTCCCAGGATTCCAGGCGCAGGTGGCGGCCCAGGATGGGATTGAAGTGAAAGGCGCAATCGCCGGCGGCGAAGATGTCGGGATCGGACGTGCGCCCGAATTCATCGGTCACAATGCCGTTTCCGACCGCGAGCCCCGCGTCGGCGGCGATCTCCTGATTGGGCAGGATGCCGATTCCGACCACAACGACATCGGCGGCGATGGTTTCCCCATCGGTGCAAATCACCTCCGCCACCCGGCCATTGCCGTCGAGCCGTTCCACGGTCGCCCCGGTCATGACATGGACGCCGCGGCGGCGATGCAGACCGGCAACCAAATCGCCCACCGCGGGATCGGCGACCCGGGCCAGCACCTGATCGGCCAGTTCCACCACGGTGACGTGGGCGCCCCGGGTCCGCGCGCTGGCCGCGACCTCCAGGCCGATGAAGCCGCCGCCGATCACCACCACCCGGGCGCCTTCGGCCAAATGCGGGCGCAGACCCAAGCTGTCGTCGATGGTGCGGATGGTGTGGATGCCGGCGAGCCCCGCGCCCTCGCAGGCGAGGTGCCGCACCCGGCCTCCGGTCGCGATCAGGAGCTTGCCGTAAGGGACCGCGTCCCCGCCGTCCAGCACCACCCGGTGCCCGGCACGGTCTATGTGCGCGGCCCGGCACTCGAGCCTCAGGTCGATTTCGTTCTCGGCATAAAATTGCGGCGCATTCAGGAAGGTCTTCTCCGGCCCTTCATCGCCGGTCAGAAGCTCCTTCGACAACGGCGGCCGTTCGTAGGGGACATGAGCTTCCTCGCCGATCAGGACGATCTCGCCCCCGAAGCCCGCCTGGCGCATGGCTTCCGCCGCGCGGCCGCCGGCATGGCCCGCGCCGATGATGACCCTGGACTCAATTTCCGCCAACCTGCCCTCCCCCGGGTGCCTATCCAACAAGATCCGCCGCTTCGAGGGTTAGCACGATCGGCGTGAGGTGGCCATGGGACGATGGACCTCAGGCGATCTGCGCCGATGCATCGACGCAAAGGTCACCGGCTTCGTCGCGCACCCAAAGCGCGATCACTTTGTCCGCATCGCGCCGGGCGCACAGGGTGAAGGGTGCGGTGTCGAAAACCGGCTTGACGGCGCGGAAGCGGAAACGGGCGATCGCGGCTTCGGGCAAGGCCCGGCGCACCAGATCGGTGAGCAGCGTGGCCAGCAGGGGGCCATGAACCACCAAGCCGGGGTAACCCTCGACCTCCTTGGTATAGGGGACGTCGTAATGGATGCGGTGGGCATTGAAGATCAGCGCCGAATAGCGGAACAGCAGCGCCGCGCTCGGCGTCACCACGCGGGAGAAATCGCTTTCCGCCGGCGCCGGCCTGCCGGCGGCGACCATCTCCGCGCCGCCGGGCGGGGCCTCGCGGTAGACCACGGTCTGGCGGTCGACGACGGCGGGACCGTCGGCGCCGGAGACCTCGTGGCGGATGGTGACGAAGACCAGCGGCCCGCTGCGCCCCCATTTCTCGGCCACATCCTCGATCACCGATGTCTGGGTCGCGGGCGCGCCGATGGGGACGGCGCCCAAGAAGGTGACATCCGATGACGCCCACATGCGCCGGGGCAACGTCACCGGCGGCAGGAAGGTCCCGCGCCTGGGATGGCCGTCGATATCAAGTTCCGACGTCGGCGCCAGGGGCAGAAAGTAGAGCCAGTGATAGAGCGGCGGCAGCGGCGCCCCGATCCCGGGAACCGGCCCGGCGCGGTCCAGTGTCGCGTCCAGCGCCGCCACCGGCGTCGCCGCGATGAAGTCCTCGATCGTCTGTGTCCGGCCGATCCAATCGGTGAGTTCGGCGCCGTCATCCCGATCCACGGCCATTTCTGCATTCCTCGTTCCGCCCAAGTGATTGGCTCAACTCTGCCCTCAAACCGGGCTCGGACGCAACCGCACCGCCCGCGCCTTTGGGGTTGACGGGGGCGGCGGAAACGGCGATCAGGGGACGCGAT